>Ga0209536_100016992_pt1 | contig 10330 bp, 7 predicted proteins | sample DeeMarSeWOR28_12_FD_187461 | JGI IMG/M metagenome (GOLD analysis project Ga0209536, IMG submission 187461) | Marine sediment microbial communities from White Oak River estuary, North Carolina - WOR-2-8_12 (SPAdes) (version 2) | ecosystem: Environmental > Aquatic > Marine > Intertidal zone >... | reverse complement strand
GAGCTCTTGAATCTCGCTCTTGAATTCGTCGCGCTCGCCGAGCTCCTTCTGAATGGCCTGCATCTGCTCATTCAGGTAGTACTCCTTTTGCGTCTTCTCCATTTGCTTCTTGACGCGGGAGCGGATCTTCTTTTCGACTTGCAGAATCTCGATTTCGGCGTTCATCAGCTGGAACAAACGTTCGAGACGCTTCGCTGGGTCGATGGTTTCTAGAATCTCTTGCCGATCGGAGAGCTTGACGCTCGTCAGGTGCACGACCACGGTGTCTGCAAGCTTCGACGGGTCGTCGATTGTCTGCACGCTCATCAGCATTTCGGGCGCAATGCGTTTGTTGAGCTTCGCATAGACGTCGAATGCCGACTGAACGGAGCGAATCAAGGCCTCGATTTCGACGTTGGTCGAATACAGCTCGTCGACCGCCTCTACGTTGCAGAGAAAGAATTCCTCGTGCGGCACGAACTGCGTGATACGCGCGCGACGCTTGCCTTCGACGAGAACCTTCACGGTCCCGTCCGGAAGGCGCAGGAGCTGGATGATCGTGCCGATGGTCCCGACCTCGAAGATGTCCTCGGGTGCGGGGTCGTTTGTCTTCGCCTTCTTTTGTGCGGCCAGCAGGATCTCTTTGTGCTGACTCATCGCCTCTTCGAGGGCGTTGATCGACTTTTCGCGACCTACGAAAAGAGGCACCACCATGTGCGGAAACACGATGATGTCCCGCAGAGGCAGCAAGGGATAGCTCTCACCGTTTGGCGCGCCGGAACCAAGGGTCTGTTCGTCGTTGTCGTTTCGGTGAAAGAACATCAGTCTACTCTGCTCCGCACGCGGCGGGGATGGATGAAGGGGGCCGCACTAGGCGAGCTCCGCCTCTTCCTTTTCGTAGACGATCAGCGGCTTCTCGCCGGAGACGATGACTTCCTCGCTGACGGCGACCTCGCGGATGTCTGCCTGGGAAGGGACTTCGTACATGATGTCGAGCATCGACTTCTCCATGATGGCGCGAAGGCCTCGAGCGCCGGCGTTTCTCTTGAGAGCCTCGCGTGCGACGGCATGGAGCGCACCCTGAGCGAACTTAAGCTTGACACCGTCCATCTCGAAGAGCTTCTGGTACTGCTTGACCAGGGCGTTCTTGGGCTTGGTCAGGATGTCCACCAGCGCTTCTTCATTGAGCTCGTGCAAGGTAGCGATGACCGGCAAACGACCGATGAATTCGGGAATCAGCCCTGCCCGCAGCAAGTCCTCGGGCTCGACGCGCTCCAGAAGCTCGCCGATTTTTTTGTCCTTCCGCGATGGAATGTCCGCGCCGAAGCCTAGCTTTCGCTCGCCGATGCGCCGCTCGATGACGTCGTCGAGGCCGACGAAGGCGCCACCGCAAATGAACAGGATGTTTCCCGTATCGATTTGGAGGAAGTCTTGTTGCGGGTGCTTACGTCCACCCTTTGGAGGCACGTTGGCGACAGTGCCTTCTATGATCTTCAACAGAGCTTGCTGCACACCTTCGCCGCTGACGTCGCGGGTGATCGACGGATTGTCGCCCTTGCGTGCAATCTTGTCGATCTCATCGATGTAGACGATGCCGCGCTGCGCGCGTTCGACGTCGTGGTCGGCGTTTTGCAGAAGCTGGACGATGATGTTCTCGACATCTTCCCCTACGTAGCCGGCTTCGGTCAGAGTCGTCGCATCGGCAATCGCAAACGGCACGTTCAGAATCCGCGCGAGTGTCTGGGCGAGGAGGGTTTTGCCCGAACCGGTCGGACCGAGCAAAAGGATGTTGGACTTCTGAAGCTCGACATCATCGGAGTTGATTTTCGAATCGATGCGCTTGTAGTGATTGTGGACCGCAACCGAGAGGATCTTCTTCGCGCGCTCCTGCCCAATGACATACTCATCGAGGATGTCTTTGATCTCGGCGGGCTTTGGAAGGGGCGTCGTGGTCGTGAGCGATTCCTCGCGCTCAACCTCCTCTGCGATGATGTCGTTACAGAGCCCGATGCATTCGTCACAAATGTAGACCGTCGGCCCCGCGATGAGCTTCTTCACTTCTTTCTGAGACTTCCCACAGAAGGAGCATTGAAGATTGCCGTGCCCATCATCTCGTCTGCGATCCACCATATACCTGCTTCGGAGAGTCTAGCCTCCTGCCTCTTTCACGGCAAGGACTAGACCGCGCGCGTTCGCGGTGTTTTCGGAGGTCTTAGACTTCGAGCTTCGGCTTGATCACCTCGTCGATGAGCCCGTACTCTTTGGCCTCTTCGGCGGACAGATAGCGATCGCGTTCGGTGTCTTCCCTAATACGCTCGGTGGTCTGGCCTGTATGCTTGGCCAGGATCGTGTTCATTTGTTCACGAAGTTTCAGAATCTCTCGCGCATGGATTTCGATGTCGGTCGCCTGACCGCGAATCCCACCGAGCGGCTGATGAATCATGATGCGGCTATTGGGTAGGCACTTGCGCAATCCAGTCGTGCCAGAGGCGAGAATCCAGGCAGCCATCGATGCGGCCTGGCCCAGGCAGACCGTCGAGACCGGTGATCGAACGTACTGCATCGTGTCGTAAATCGCGAGCCCCGCTGTAATCGAGCCACCGGGGCTGTTGATGTACAAGGTGATCTCCTTGTCGGGGTCGTCGCTCTCCAAGAAGAGCATTTGGGCGATGATCCCGTTGGCGACGTCGTCGTTGACCTCGGTCCCGAGAAAGATGATGCGATCCTTGAGCAGGCGGCTGAAGATGTCCCATTGGCGTTCGCCGCGATGTGTCGTCTCCACGACCCAAGGCATGTACATCTGTGCGGTCGTCGGCTCGCTCATTGCTCCTCCCCTTCGTCTTCTTCAGTCGGCTCGGCCTTTTCGCTTTCGGGCGCGACTTCGGGCTCGGGTCGCTTCCCTTCGTTGATTTTGGCACGCTCGGTGAGGAGCGCCATCACCTTCTCTTCGAGGAGCTGGGATTCGAGCTGGTCGCGCTGGGCTTCTTGAAAGTCTGCGCGGACTTTGGCGATGTGCTTCCCGGTCCGCTCGGCGATCTCCTGGAACTTCGCATCCAGGTCGGCCTCGGTGACCTCGATGCCTTCCTGACGGGCCAGCGACCCAAGCAGGATGCCCGCTTGCACGCGGCGGCGTGCACGCTCTTCGATCCCCGAGAAAAAGTCCGCGCCTGGGGCGCCTTGCTGCCCAGCCATTTGCATGAACTGAGCCATTTCGTACATCATCATCTGCTGCTGCTGCTGCACCATCGACGGCGGAACCGGAATTTCGTTGTGCTCGATCAAGCTGTCGATGAGCTGGTCCTTGAGGCGGGCTTCGCTTTGCTGCTTGGCGTTGTTCTCGAGTCCCTCTCGAATCTTGAGGCGAAGCTCGAGCAGTGTTTCGTAGTCGCCGCAGTCTTTGGCGAACTCGTCGTCGAGCTCGGGCAGGAGCTTTTCGTGAAGCTGCTTGGCCTTGATAGCGAACTGGGCGGTCTTGCCCCGGAGGTCCGGGTTTGGGTGGTCCTCCTCGAACGCGACGTCAATGGTCTTCTCTTGGTCGGGCAGCATTCCGACAAGCCCATCTTTGAGGGCAGGCAAAAGGTGCTCGTCGTTGATCTCGACCTGGCGGTCTTTTGCGCCGAGCTCGTCTTTCGTCTCGCCGTCGACCGAGACTGAATAGTCGATGGTGATCAGGTCGCCTTCCCTCGCCCCGCGCATCGGGTCGGGGGTTTGAATGGCCGCGTGCTGGTTGCGGAGCCCTTCTACTTCGGCGTCGATGTCTTGGTTCGGAATCTCGATCGGCGACCGCCAGGCTTCGAGCTCATCGATCGCGACCTTGTCGATCTTCGGTCGGACCTCGACCTTTGCCTTGAACGTGAGCGGCTTGCCCTTCTCGAGCTCCGGCGCCTCGTCCATCTGAGGCTGGGCCACGATGTGGAGCTCGTGCTCCTGTACCGCATGCATCAAACCCTGCTCGACCAAGGTGCCGGTCACCTGAGCAGCGGCCTCGCGGCCGTACATCTGCTTGAGCACATCCCTCGGCACCTTGCCCGGACGGAAGCCGCGAACGCGGGCGGTCTTGCCGATCTCTTTGTAGGTGTCATTGAGGTCCTTCTGGACGCGGTCCCACGGCACTTCGACCGTGACCTCCACAAGGACGGGGCTGATCTCACGAATTTCAGATTGCATTGGGTTTTTGGCGGCTAGACAGGCGCGGTTCGTACAGCCGCGGCGCAGAGCCGTCAAGGTGCAGGCGCAGAGGCGGCTTTCTCGCGGTGGAGCTCCACCAGCTCGATGCCGAGGGCCTGTGACACCTCGAATATTCGCTCGTCTCGGTAGAACTCTTCGAAGATGATCCGCTTGATCCCGACGTTGCAGATCGCCTTGAAGCAGTTCCAGCATGGGGACGCGGTGACGTAGATCGCGGCGCCGTCGATGCGAGAGCCGTTTTTGGCGGCCTGGATGATCGCGTTGACCTCCGCGTGGATGGTCCGCACACAGTGGCCGTCGACCATCATGTGGCCGACCTCATCGCAATGGGGCAGGCCACGGACCGAGCCGTTGTAGCCGGTGGAAAGGATTGTCTTGTCGCGGACGATGACCGAGCCGACGTGCTTGCGGGGGCAGGTCGAACGCCTGGCCACCACCACCGCGATATCCATGAAGTATTCGTCCCAGGAGGCGCGTCCCATCGGCCGTTCCTAGCTTGGGCCGTCCCGAGCGACAACCTCAATAGACGAGGCTCGGACGCGACTTTGGAGGTGCTGGCTCATCCCTAAGGGCGCGTGCAAAGGCGGCGAAGTCGGTCCGAACGGCACGATGGAGACGGTGCGGCAAGCCTCTCACGATGAGGACGGCGCGCCCCTTTCGCTCGACGCTCGCGTCCGAATCCTTGGGCGAGACCTTGCGCGCCGCCGAAAGGGCCTCTTGGGCGTCCGAATCGCTGTCCCAGCTCGTCCACCAGACGACGGCGATCTCTTGTTTGCGCCGGTAGACCACCAGCCGGTCGCCTCCCCAGCCGGCCGCGGCTTGCTCGTCCGTGCCCGAGGGGCGTCCTTGGCCGAGGTAGACGCTGAGCTCCAGCTCGCCGAGCGTATCTTCTGCAATGCGATCGAACCCTGCGGTGAGGAGCGCTTCGTTGTCGGGAATCCGAATATCTTCGGCCGGCTCACGGGCGAAGTATTTGTCGGGATGTAGGATCTGCTCGCTCGTCGGCGGGGGGCGGCGATGGGCGTTGTTCACCGCAGGCCAGCCGCCGCGACCTTGCACGGCAGCCACGAACTGGAGCCCTCTGAGGTAGGGCGCGACCAGCGTTACCCTGAGAATTGCCGGAGCATCATCGAGCTTGTCTCCGCGCACGAGGGCGTTGAGGTCGACGTAGTCACCCATCTGCTGAATCCCGGCGGTGGCCGCGGACAAGGGAATGCCCTGTTGCCGTAGGGCCTGCGCGAGCATGGCCAGGGTGGCATCTCCCTCGACGACCGCGCGGAAGGCATTGTCGGCATCCGCAGTACGCTCTTTTTCATAGGATTCGCCAAGCCCGAGGCGTTGATCCTGAAGGGCATGGACCAGCTCGTGGACGAGCACCAGGCGTGCCTCCTGAGTTTGCTCGGGACCGAACGATCCGAGCAGGCCCGCCATCACGTCGTCGCGGATGACCAGGCGTCCGCTCTCCGGATCGTAGTAACCGATGACCTGCTCGCCTAAAATGTCGGCGAACATGCTCTGCAGGTCCGCTTCCGCATCGAGTAGACCGAGCCCGCCATAGAGGAGCCTTGCCCGCTCGATCTCTTCTTCTTTGATTTGGGACCGCAGGCTGCGCGCGATCGCATCGCCGTCTTCGATTTCAATCGTGACCTGACGTCGCAACCTCAGTTGCCGAACGGACTCCGCCGCGCGGATGAGTTTTTCGACCGCGGCCCGCTCCTTCGCGGTCGCGCGTCGCGCGACGCCAACCTGTGGCTCGGCAGGGCGATCCGACAAAGGCCTGGTCAGTGTCGGGCCCGGGGGCTCGTTGGAGGCGAGCGGCAGGCTCGTCTCCGGTCTGGCCTGCCGATGGCAGCTACTCAGGAAGAGAGCAGCGGCCAAGCAGGCGACCCATCGACTCATGGTGCACCGTTCACGTCCACCGTGATGAGCGGGCGCTTTCGGTGACTGTGTACCAGGAAGCGTCGAGCGGCTTCAATTGCGGCTTCTTCGAGCTCCGCCGGGCCGGTGAATCGCCGCCCTCTGAGCTGGTTGCGGACTTGCTCTGCGATCTTGCGTTCAATTTGGGCGCGGTCCGCGGCATCGAAGACACCTCGGGAAAGCACTCGCGGGAACCTGTGACTCCGTCCATCTCTGAGTGAGAGAAGGACGGTGATCAGGCCTGCCGAGCCCATCGCGCGCCGCTCGGCGATGACCTCGGAGCTCAAGGACTGCATGCCGGCGATGTACACGCGCGCCGTTGGGATGGTGTCGACGATGCGCATCGCGTCTTTGGTGACCTCGAGCACGCTGCCGTTTTCGACCAGCTGTGTTTGTGGGATTCCCTCTTCAACCGCGAGCTCGAGATGGCGGCGCTGGTGATGGTGCGTCCCGTGCACCGGAACGAAGGCGTTGGGACGCAGAAGTCGAATCATGCTCCGTTGCTCTTCACGGCAACCATGCCCACTCGCATGAATGTCCGGGTGCCGGTCGCGAGTGATGACCTCAAGGCCGCGTCGCTCGAAGCGGTTGACGAGATCGAAGACGCTCAGCTCGTTGCCGGGAATGGCGCGCGAAGAGAAGATCACGGTGTCACCAGCTTCGAGGTGCACGCGCGCGTGCTCGTCGCGTGCCAATCGCGTCAGCGCCGAGGCTGCCTCGCCCTGAGTCCCGCCGGCGAGGATCAGAACCTTGTCGCGGCGCAGACTGTCGACCTCTTCGGGCGCGACCAAGAGGTCGTCGACCGATGGGATCAAGCCCAATGCGCGAGCGGTCTCGGTGTGCTTGCGCGCCGACATCCCGAGTAGGCATACCTTGCGGCCTCTTTCTCGCGCGATCCGCAGGGCCGCCCTCAAACGGAAGGCGTTCGACGAGAAGGTTGCCACGACGACGCGGTGAGGGGAGCGAGCAATCCATTGTTCGAGGGCTGCCTCGGCATCGCGCTCGAGCCGCGCGCGCCCTTCGACATCGGCTCCCGTCGAATCACTCAAGAGGAGGCGCACCCCCTTGCTTCCCAGTTGCTCCAGCCTTGTCCGGTCGAAGCGCTGGCCCTCGCAAGGGTCCGATTCGATTTTGAAGTCGCCGGTATGCACGACGGTGCCCACCGGTGTATCTATGATGAGTCCCGTCGCGTCCGCGATCGAGTGGTGCACGGCAAAGCGCTCCACCGAGATCGAGCCGATTTGCGCGCGACTCCCTGCGGGGCTCACCCGCAGGTCGACGTTCTTGAGGCGGTGCTCCTTGAGGCGATCCTCGATCAAGGCGGCGGCGTAGGGTGGCGCGAAGACCGGCACCCGGAGCTTCTTCAGGAAGTAGGGAAGGGCGCCGATGTGATCTTCGTGCCCATGGGTGATGACGATCGACTCGAGGCTCTTGCGCTGCTGCAGCAGCCAGTCGAAATCAGCGTGGACCAGCTCGGCACCTTCCTCATCGGTGAAACCGATCCCGCAGTCGATCGCGATCGTGGTGTCACCGCAGACCATCGCGGCGCAGTTCATTCCGACCTCGTTGAGCCCGCCAAGGGGTATGAACTGCAAACTATCCGTCACGGAGCTCCTCGCTGCGGGGCTAAAGGCCGCGCTAGCTTTGGTCAAGGCAACAATTGCCCCGTTGACCCTGGTGATCCCTGCGTGCTACGCCCCGGACCGCACGGGTTCAATGCGCCGTTTCTTAGCGATTATCTGGGTAGTTTCTTTGGGGGCAACGTCGGCCGCGGCGCAGGGGCCGACGTCCGACGCCACAGCCCCGGGGGCGCGTGCGAATGCGGCGACCGCTGAAGAAGAGGCGATCGAGAACGAGGAGGAAGCCGCCCCTGAGCCTAGCCGAGAAGAGGAGCTCCCTCCCCAGCTCAGGGCTCCTAGCATCGAGGGCCTCGAGCTCCCGACGGCGCCAAGCTCGGATGCGGATGGGGAGCTCGAGGAGTACGAAGAAGACGAATTCGACGAGGACGCGATGGCAGCTGACGACGCGAAGCTCCTCGGCATGGCCGAGCCGCCTGCCGCCGATCCGACCCTGGCCAACTGGACCAACCCCCGCCCGGTGTTCTCTCTCAACGGCTATTTCCGCGTGCGCGGCGAGTACTATGACAACTTTGCCCTCGGCCGCGTCCCGGTCAGTCGGCTCAACGAAGATCCTTTTGCGCGTTGGATCCAGCTCGACAACGCCCCATCCACCACAGAGGGCGGCGTGCTGCCGGCCGGCAACTGCAAGGGCGCGCCCTCGTCCGTGCCCGACGCGGCGCTACGTTGTGATGGCAGCGCGACGACACGCTTTGCGAATATGCGGCTTCGGCTGCAGCCGACGCTATCGCTCAGTGACAACATTCGCGTCCACATGATGGTCGATGCATTCGACAACCTCGTGCTCGGGTCCACACCCGAAGTAAAGTCGGTCGATCAGTTTGGTCAAATCACCGGCCGTGCGCCGGGGGTTCCACTCGACAGCCTGACCCGGACCTCACCGCCGCCCGAGTCTTTTCGAAATACCGTCGGCGATACCATCCTCGTCCGAAGGGTCTGGGGCGAAGTGACGAACAGCACGATCGGTCAGCTCCGGTTCGGCCGGATGGGCAACCAATGGGGCCTCGGCATGCTCTGGAATGCGGGCGAGGGGACCAACGTGCTCGGCACCGAGCTCGATGCCGACTTCCAGTCAGAGGTCGATCGGATTCAACTGATCGGCAAGTTCAAAGGGATCTTCTTCGGGGTTTCCTGGGACTTTGCCAGCAAGGGCTACATCGCCGATCCCGTCGCGAACATCCAAGCCATTCCCCGCGATGCCAGCCGCCTGGACGACGTCAAGCAATGGAGCTTTCTCTTCGCGCGCCGGCTCGATCCACTCGCGCGCGACAAGCGCCTTGCCCGTGGCAAATGGGTGATCAACGGTGGCGCTTACTTCATCTACCGTTCGCAGTTCCTTTCGACTTCGGGCGCGCCGCTGCTCGGAACCCCGAGCGTCGTCGAGAACAGCTTCGTTCGGCGTGATGCAAAGGTCTACATACCAGACGGCTGGCTGCAGGTCCTTTGGAAGGATCTCCGCCTCGAGCTGGAGTTCGCGGGATTCTTCGGACAGATTCAAAACGTCGAGGCTACGGAGTTCCCCAGCACGGCCGAAGGGAATAGGTTCAAGCTCCGTCAGTGGGGCTTCGCATTCGAAGGCGAGTATCGCTTCCTGCAAAAGAAGCTCGGCGTCTTTCTCAAAGGCGGTGCTGCTTCGGGCGACCCCGACGTCGTCGGGCTCTCGCAGTATGAGAACCTCATCGCTCAACCGGTTGGGCAGAAGGTCATCTCCAACTTCTCGTTTCACCCCAACTACGAGATCGATCTGATTCTTTGGCGAAACATCCTGGGTGCCATCAGCGGAGCCTATTATCTCGCGCCGGCAATCAGCTACGATATCATTCGTAGCGACTTCGGGCGGGTGCTCGGCGCGCGTATGGACTTCATTTACAGCCGCGCGATGTACGAGCAGCAGACCTACTCATCCGAGCCGAACTTGGGCGCCGAAATCGACCTGTCGATTTACTATCGGACCGAGGACGGGCCCAAGATTAGCGACGGTTTCTTTGCAGCGTTTCAGTTCGGGATCCTGTTCCCGCTGAACGGGCTCCGGTACCTGGAGGTGAACGGCAACCGCGAGCCGCTGGATGCTGGCACCGATGTGGGTGGAATTCGTCGCGCGATGGCGCTCCGCCTGGTCTTGGGCATCGCGTTCTGAGCCGAGCGGGGCTCACTCTTGGAGCAGGGCTTCCGCTTTTGCAGCAAGCCGCCGGCGCCTGCACCCTTCGGCAAGGACGATGCCCCGGAGCTGGGCGAGCGCACGCTGAAGCTCGTCGTTGACGATCATGTAATCGAAGAACGGGTAGTGTCCGATCTCCTCGCGGGCCTTGTCGAAGCGGCGTTGCCGTGTTTCGACGTCGTCGGAGCCACGTCCGTCGAGTCGGCGGCGCAGCTCGGCCATCGAGGGCGGCAAAATGAAGACCCCGACGGCGTCCGGGTACTTCTCTTTGATCTGACGAGCGCCCTGATAGTCGACGTCGAACAGCACGCCGAGTTTTCGCGCGGCCCTCGCGATGTTGATTTCGCTCACGCTGGTGCCGTAGAGATTGCCGTGAACCTCGGCCCACTCCGCGAAGCCGTTCTCGGCGATGATATCGTGGAAGGCGTCCTCGCTCACGAAGTGGTAGTCC
>Ga0209536_100016991_pt1 | contig 10331 bp, 7 predicted proteins | sample DeeMarSeWOR28_12_FD_187461 | JGI IMG/M metagenome (GOLD analysis project Ga0209536, IMG submission 187461) | Marine sediment microbial communities from White Oak River estuary, North Carolina - WOR-2-8_12 (SPAdes) (version 2) | ecosystem: Environmental > Aquatic > Marine > Intertidal zone >... | reverse complement strand
TTAACCGACAAACACATGCGAGTCTTCCAGGCGAACTTCCAGACGCGCCAGGTCCACTTCGGACAATTGCAGTTGGTTGGCTTCCGGGGTTGTGTGTAGAACAATGGTCAGATCGTTTTTCAGGCCGATACCCATTTTATGACACATCTGATTGGCTAATCGAACCACTACCAACAACAGGTTATTTGAATCAATTTCGAGCAGGTGGTGATCGCGTGCAACCAAGCAATATTTTTCAGGTAAATTCCACTGCTTCATCAGAGAAAATCCCTGATCGGTATGCAGATTTTCCATGACTTCATTGAGCACCATATCGGGCGGTGAGATTTTGATTTCACCGGACGCCACCATACCATCGATTATTTTTAAGATGTAAAGCTTACCGACATCATGCAGCAGCCCGGCAGTAAAGCTCTCATGTGACAGCGCTTCGAAACCGGTCTGCTTGGCGAGCCAATTGGCACTGATGGCACTTCCCACCGAATGGCGCCAGAGTTTATTCATGATCTGATTGAGGGCCGGATTCTTGGACTGAAAATTATGCTGCAGGGCGACCATGGTGACGATATTGGATACTTCCTCTGTGCCCAGACGAATAATGGCATCTCGGACCGTTGCCACCTGCGCCAGCCCTTTATAGAAAGACGAATTGGAAACACGCAAAACCTCTCCGGTAAGCGATTGATCACTGACAATCAGTTTTTCAATCAAACGGGAATCCGGCTCCTCTTTGGCGACTTCTTTTTGAATGCGAAGGGCGGTGGCGTCAAAGGCCGGCAACCGGATGTTTTCAGCGACCGCGTAATTTTCGATCAATCCCATCAAGGAACTTTGTGCTTCCATTATAACCTCCTATATCAAGCGTCTCAGATCCGCCATCGGACGGGGGTTGTGCAGTCGCGGCAGACTGCGCAGCAATTCATCAACAGTGGTGACCCCCTCGGCGACTTTGTTGATGCCATCTTCCAATAGGGTTACCAGCCCGGCAGATTCGATGCAGATCTGACGCAGTTCTTTGCTAGGCTTATGCTCCAGGATGGCATCCCGCACCAGTTCATCGAGGATCAGCAACTCAAAAATGCCTACGCGGCCTTTGTACCCGGTGTGTTGACAGTTGGAGCACCCACGGCCTTTTTGAACCTGCATCCCGCTGATATCATGGGCCGAATACCCGATGCGCTGCAACTCCTGTGAGGTGGGCTTGTAGGGTGCCGCGCAAAACGGGCATATCTTTCGCAGCAAGCGCTGGGACATCACACTGACCACTGTTGAGGAAATCATAAAGGCCTCAATTGACATATTCAGCAGGCGAATCAGACCGCCGACGCTGTCCTCGGTATGAAATGTGGTCAAGACTTTGTGCCCGGTCAAGGCCGCCTGTACGGCCACTTCAGCCGAAAAGTTATCACGAATCTCGCCGATAACGATGACATCTGGATCCTGTCGCAGAATGTGGCGCAGTGTTTCTTCATAGGTTAAGCCGATTTTCGGATTGATAGAGCACTGGGAGATACCGTCAATAACGTATTCAACCGGCTCTTCGGCGGTGACGATACTCATTTGAGGATTGGTTATATGGTGCAGACAACTGTATACCGTGGTTGTCTTGCCCGAACCCGTGGGTCCCGAAAACAACAGTACCCCGCTCGGCAAATCCAACGCTTCTTCGATAAACCGGTGCAGTATGCGACCGGATAACCCAAGGTCGTCAATTGTGCGCAGCTGGCCATGGCGGTTTAAAAGTCGCAGGACAACTTTCTCTCCGTGCACGGTCACATAGAAAGAGGCCCGTATGTCCAACTGTCCTTCCGGGTGGTCGAAGAAAAAACGCCCGCCTTGATGACGGCGTTTTTCGGTTATATCAACCTCACAGAGGACTTTGATGCGGCTGGCCACTGCCGGTGCTGTTTCAGGTGGAAAATCCTCAAAATGGGATAATACCCCGTCCTGGCGAAAGCGCACTTGCAAATGCTCTTTTAGCGGCTCCAGGTGGATATCACTGGCTTCTCTTTGAAGGGCCGCCAGAATAATATCATTCACCAGTTTGATTATAAATTGCTCGTCCATGGACGAGATCTGTTTCTTTATTTCGGCGCGATGGGCTTTGGAAATTACTTCATAGATAGCGCTTTGGCAGGCGATGGCCACAACAAGTTGGTCCCCGAATACCTGGCGCGCGGCTTGCAACTCTTCCTGATCCAGTGGATCGACAAAGGCGACCGTAACGACGCCGCCGTCAGCCCGTATGGGTAACAAATGATGGGTTTCATACCATTTTAACGGCACCCGCGCGAACAGTTTACGATCGATATCTTTCAATTCCGGCTTTACAAACGGTATTCCCAATTTTAAAGATAGCGCTTCAACCATCACTTGTTCTTGGATCAAATGGCGCTCAATGAGGATTTCACCTAATTTTCGTTTTGATTTTTCCTCGGTCTGGATGGCCAGGGCCGTCCGCAGATCTGAAGCGCTGATATGTCCCAATTCCACCAACAGCTCTCCGATGGGAATTTCGACTGGATGCTTTCGCAGCGCTTCGCCAATCTGGTCGTCGGTGATAAATTCCAGTTCTTTGATCACCTGAACCAAGGGACGGGATTTTTCGAGCTTGGATTGAACCCGTCGGGCGTATTCGACCTGCTTGTCGCTCAAATAGGCTTTTTTCAACAGATGATGGGCCAGCCGACTGAACTCATCTTCTGAACGGTCTTCAGATAGGGATGGGGGTGTCTCATTCGCCAACTCTGGACGAGTTAATGAGGTGTTTGTTGCCGTCGCCATTTTACCTGTTCTCCCCTAAAAAATGAATTTGCCTAATAATGAATCCGGCTGCTATGTGATAAAGCTGTCATTAGGTGTGATATCGGGCAGTTTCGGTGAAAACTTTAGGCGCATGACAACATAATATTTTCCTTGCAAACGGCTGCATTACCCATTATATTTTATGAAATTAGCTTGATCTGAGACTCTAAACATAAGGTGGTGGCATGGCAAAAGTATTCCGGCCCAGTACGCGTGAAGCCAATATCCTTTCCAAAATTGAATCTCAAAAAGAGCGTTCCCGCAGGCTTGCCATTAATTCAATCAAAGATTGTATTGATCGGCTATCCAATGCAATTGCCATGAAACTCGTTGATGACAATCTGGTGGAAACCACCAACAAAAACGCGTTAGAAGAGCAAATTAAACTTTGCCTGGAAAAATTGGGCCGCGCCGATGATTTTGAGATCGATTATCAGGTGTCGCCAATCCGAAACCTGGTTCCCCAGCCCCATGTGGTCAGCTTGTTTCTAACAGCCTTTATCATTGAAAAGCTTATTAACCATAAGGATGTTGTCGATATCTACGGATCCGACGAAGACATTTACCTCAACGTTCATCAGCAAATTAAAAAATTTCTACCCGCATAATGCGTCCCCGTTTTCATCCCCGACTCATTAATGGGCCATTTGATGATCCCGGCCTGTTCATCCCTTTTCTTTTCGAAAATCAAGCCCTCCTATTTGATCTCGGCGATAATCAAGCGCTGACATCCCGTGATATTCTCAAAATTAGCCACGTGTTTGTCACGCACACGCACATGGATCATTTTATCGGTTTTGACCGCATCCTGCGCCTGATATTAGGCCGCCCCAAAAGCTTGTACCTGTTTGGACCCCGCCATTTTTTTAGAAATGTGGAAGGCAAATTGGCCGCCTATTCATGGAATCTCGTTGGAAATTATCAATATCTTCTGAAGATGCATCTGACTGAAGTCCATCATGATTTTATGCTGACCAGAACATATCTGTGCCAGAATCATTTCAATCCAACCAACAAGACGCAAAAGCAGCCGTTCAAAGACATATTGATTGAAACACCCGTCTTTAAAATCTCCGCTGCTGTACTAGATCACGGCATTCCCTGTCTGGGATTGGCTCTCAAAGAGCGTTTTCATATCAATATCAACAAAGATGCCCTTATGGCCTTGAAATTACAGACCGGACCATGGCTAAACGATTTTAAACAGGCCCTGTATACGGGTGCGGATCCGGCATCAGAATTTACGATCAATACCGGATCCAGCTCGATACGGCATTTTCAACTGGGGGAGCTGGCCGACCGGATTGCAATGGTTACACCGGGACAAAAAATCAGCTACATTGCCGATGTGGCATACAGTCCGGCAAATGCGGAAAAAATTATAGCCCTGGCACAGGACTCAGATCACCTTTTCATCGAAGCTGCATTCTTAGATGCGCAGCAAGATCTTGCCGCTGAAAAACATCACCTCACCGCCCGGCAGGCTGGTGAACTGGCGGCCAGGTGCGGCGCCCGGCATTTTACCATCTTCCATTTCTCGCCCCGCTACATCGGCCAGGAAGACCTTTTGTACCAGGAGGCCAGGGAGGCATATGCATCGAATCGTTAATGCAAATTAGTTGAAGGAGAAAAAAATGAAAATTTTGATCATTGGCGGCAATGGCACCGTCGGCAAAAAAGTAAGCGCCCATTTCGCCAAGAAGCATGAAGTATTCATTGCCGGTCGACATTCAGGCGATGTTAGGGTCGATATTGGGGATGCGTCTTCGATTGAAGCAATGTTTGATTCCATTAAAAAATTAGATGCTGTTTTGTGTATCGCCGGAGAAGCAAAATGGGCACCATTTGATTCCATGACAGAAGATGATTTCCATATCGGCCTTAAGAGCAAATTAATGGGACAGGTCAATCTAGTCAGAATTGGGCAGAAATATTTGAATACAGCCGGATCGTTTACGCTGACAACCGGCATCCTGGCAGATCATCCCGTGGTCATGACGACAAGTGCTGCCATGGTAAACGGAGGAATTCACAGTTTCGCCAAAGCGGCCGCCTTGGAATTGAAAAATGAACTTAGAATCAATGTGGTTTCATCCGGACTGGTCGAGGATGCCGTCGAAAAATATGAAGCCTATTTCCCTGGCCATAATCCGATACCCATGCAAAAGGTGGTCAATGGCTATGTAAAAAGTGTTGAAGGCAAGGGTACGGGAGAGGTCATCAGAATATATGACCAGTAGATCTTAAGTTATCTAAGCTTTCTTCAGCTCGACTTGAATGAGTCGCAGTTCGCTTTTGGCGATATTCTCGATGTTGATTTTATCTGCTGCCCGACAGGTGAGCGATTCCCCCGCATGCAAGACTCTATCTTCCGAACCGGAGTAAATCTTTGTTCGGCCATCGAGAACAAAAAGATGATAAGACGCGTTCGTCTGAGACGGCAGCTCAAGCGTAGCACCGCAGTTAACTGTTAACTCGGCGACCACATAGGTGTCCTGTTGCTCAAGCAATTTAGATATCCCCCAGGGACGATTGGCGCTGCGATGGCGTTTGCATTCCGCGCGCCCATGGTCCTTTAACTGGGTTACAAAAAATTTCACCTCCCGGCTATTTTCAAGATCGGATACAAAAACCGAATCCGCCGTTTCCACTACAACCATGTCCCGCAAGTGATTGGCAGCAATCAGACGGTCGTGGCCTAAAATCAGACTGTTGCGCGTATCTTGCACTAAAACATCCCCAGCAATGACGTTATGATTGGCATCTTTTCCCAAAAAATCATACAGCGATTTCCAGGAACCGATATCGCTCCAGCCGAAATCAGATGGCAGTACAGCACCTTTGGTCGTTTTTTCCATTATGGCATAATCAATTGAAATATTATTTAGTTGATCATAGTCTTTCCGAGCGATGGGTTTATCAACCGTAAAAATCGCTTGCATGTTGTCAAGCAGTTCGGGTTGGTGGATTTTAAATTCAGCAAGAATGACCGAGGCTTTAAACGCGAACATGCCACTGTTCCAAAAAAAGTTGCCGGCCTTGATGTATTTTTGAGCTGTGGCCAGATCAGGCTTTTCAACAAACCGCTTGAGCGCCAGGGCCCCGTGGGATAACTTTTTCCCGCCTTCGACATATCCATAACCCGTTTCAGGATAATGGGGCTGAATGCCAAACGTCACAATAAATCCATCGCCGGCCAGCGCAATGGCGGCTTTGAGCTGTTCATGGAATCCATCTGTATCTTGAATGACATGATCGGCCGGAAAAATACATAAGACGGCATCCTTTTCAGCCGCCATGATATGCAGTACCGCCAATAAAATAGCCGGGGCCGTGTTGCGGCCGCAAGGCTCGCAAATCAACTTGCCTAGCGCTTTGAGGCCAAGATTCTCAAGATGCTTGGCCGTTTCATGGAAATGACGCTGACCGCAAACGACCCTGACATATTCTGTATCAAGCACAGGCGGCAGGCGCCTAATGGTGTTCTGAAGCAGGGAGTCTTCACCGATAAACTTTACCAGTTGTTTGGGGTACAGCTCTCGTGAAACAGGCCAAAGCCGGGTGCCTGTTCCACCCGCCAGCAAAATCGGATACACAGGAAGGTTATTATCCGTCATTGTTGCCTCTATCTTTGCGTTTAAGTGGTGTGAAACCTCAAAATTATGTCAAAAAAGTGCCTAAAATGCCTAAAATGAGTTAAAATGCCTAAAATTGTCTCGCCGCTGTGCTCCATCTTTTTTAATGAAAAAGGCAGAACTCATCAATTTTAGGCATTTTAAAATTTTAGTTCAATTTAGGCATTTCTTTTGGCTGCACTTGTGGCCATTCACTAGACAGCCAAAGAGATATCACTGTCTCTTATTAAACCACCCCGTACGATAATTATTTGTTCTGGTTTCTGTTTTGGCCGACATGCACAGGGTTTCAACGGCATTGTACCCCAGCAATTCATTGACTTCCCGCATCAAGGCACCACTGGCCTTAAGCTTCATCGAGTGGGGCAGTTGGATAATGGTGTCGGCGTTGTCGGTGCTGTGCAAATGCAGATATGCCTTGCAGTTGCCTGCGTGCTTTTTTAATATCTCATGAAGCTTGACCAGCGCTGCGCGATCGGTGCGTGCAATTTCCAGATTGAAATGGATGCTGGCTGTCCAGGTTTCTTCCGCTTTATCCATGGCGATTACTTTTTCAGCCAGTATTTTGACGGACTGCTCATCTTTTTGAACCTGTCCCTGAATAAAAACGGCTTTATCCTCAACCAGCAGATCAATTACGCTGGTGTAAACCCGCGAAAAAACCGTGGCCTCGACCGCACCATGCAGGTCTTCAATGGTTACAAATGCCATCAAATCCCCTCTTTTGGTTTTGATGATCTTGGTGCTGCGAATCAATCCGCCAATGCGAACTGCATTTCCACTTTTCAGTTCCTTAATTGAGATCGCATTGGCATTAGTGAATTTATCAAGCAAATCCTGATAGCGCTTTAACGGATGTCCGCTGACGTAAAATCCGAGGGACTCTTTTTCAAATGCCAGGCGCTGATTTTCCGACCACTCCTCAATATCCGGCAGACTCGGTGCATTAATAACTTGGCGATGGACAGAACCATCAAAGAGACCGATCTGCGGATCCAGCCTTTCCTTTTGCACCCGCTGTCCGTAGTCCAAAGCGTCTTCTAAAGCTGCCATCATTTGAGAACGTCTGTCTCCGGTGGAATCAAAAGCGCCGCATTTTATCAATGACTCAATGACGCGCTTGTTGACTTTTTTCAGATCAACGCGCTCACAAAAATCGAAAAGTGATGCAAAAGCATTTTTCCCGCTGGATTCAACAATAGCGTCAATTGCAGCTTCACCCACATTTTTAACGGCCACCAGACCAAAGCGGATCTTGCCGCGATCAACGGTAAATGCTTTCTGGCTGTAATTGATATCCGGCGGCAAAACCGGGATGTCGTGATTGCGGCACTCGACAATATATTTAACGACACCATCGGTGGAATGCATTTCACTGGTCAGCAATGAAGCCATAAATTCAACCGGATAATGCGCCTTAAGATAAGCCGTCTGATAGGCAATCAGGGCATAGGCCGCACTGTGGGATTTGTTGAATCCATAACCACCGAATTTTTCCATTAAGCTGAAAATCGGTGCCGCTTGCTCGGCGGTAATGCCGTTAGCTGCGGCGCCATTCACAAAACGTTCACGGTGCTCGGCCATAATGGCCGAGATTTTCTTTCCCATGGCCTTGCGCAGATCATCGGCTTCTGCCATGGAATAATTGGCGAGATCGTTGGCAATTTTCATCACTTGTTCCTGATAGACGATCACACCGTAAGTTTCTTTTAAAATCGGTTCCAGCTGCGGGAGCAAATACTCCACCTGCTTGCGACCGTGTTTGCGAGCGACATAGTCGTCAATCATGCCGCTCTCCATCGGCCCTGGACGGTAAAGCGCCACCAGCGCAATGACATCATCAAAGGTTTCCGGTTTGAGGCGCACCAGCAAATCTTTCATGCCCGAGCTCTCAAGCTGAAACACTCCGGTGGTGTCACCGGCCGATAGCAGGCGGTAGGTAGCTGCATCGGTTAATTCGATATTCTCCAAATCCGGCGGGGTGCGCCCCTGGCTGGCAATAAGCGCAAGGGTCTTGGCGATCACCGTCAGGTTCCGCAAGCCCAAAAAATCAAACTTCACTAATCCGATTTTCTCTACGACCTTCATGTCGTACTGGGTTACCACTTCACCTTTTTTTCCGCGGTAAAGCGGCATATAATTGACCAGGGGCTGATCGGCAATCACCACCCCGGCTGCATGGGTCGACGCGTGTCGTGGTAAGCCTTCAAGAACCCGACAGATATTAATAAGTTCATCGATTTCAGGTTTTTGGCGCGCCAACTCGAGCAAACGAGGCTCCTGTTCAAGGGCTTCGTCGAGGCTGATATTTAAGATATCGGGCACCATTTTGGCGATGGTATCCACCTCGGCCAAAGGGATATTCAGCGCCCTCCCAACATCTCGAATAACCGCCCGGGTTTTCAATTTTCCAAATGTAATGATCTGGGCAACGTAATCGCCGCCTCCGTATTTATCGGCAACGTATTTATAGACATCTTCGCGACCGTCGATGCAAAAATCAACATCAATATCCGGCATGCTTTTACGGGCCGGATTTAAAAACCGTTCAAAGATCAGGCCATGGTCAATGGGGTCCAGATCTGTAATGCCCAGGCTATATGCAACCAAACTACCGGCGGCCGAACCCCGCCCGGGACCCACTGGTATGTTATTATCTTTGGCGTAACGGATAAAATCAGCCACAATGAGAAAATATCCTGAAAATCCCATATCCTTTATGACCGCCATTTCATATGCCAGACGCTCATGGTAAGCGGCTGTATCAAGCTGGGGATTTATTTCTTTGAGGCGCTGCATACGCACCTCAAATCCCTGCTGGACTTGTTGGGTGAAAAGCGTGTCACTGTCCAGCCCTGACGCATCGGCAAACCGCGGGAAGTGATACGTTTTGAAATCAAAGCTAATGTTGCAGCGGGCGGCGATATCCACCGTATTGCTGATCGCTCCTGGATAGTCTTTGAAGGTGGCGTACATTTCAGCTTTGGATTTGAAGTAGAGCTGATCGGTGCGAAACTTGAAGCGTTCGTTGTCTTCAACGGTTTTGCCGGTTTGAATACATAGCAAGACATCATGGGCCCTGACGTCTGCTTTATCTAGATAATGGCAATCGTTACTGGCCACCAACGGAATCGACAGTCGCTGGCTGATCTCCAACAAGGCCTGATTGACCAGTGCTTGTTCTGCGATACCGTTATTTTGCACTTCCAGAAAAAAATTGTTGTCCCCAAAAATGTCATTATATTCACGCGCCGCTGCTTCAGCCTGGTCGATATGACCCTGCTTGATCCGGCGGGGGATCTCGCCATGCAAACAGGCCGATAATCCGATCAGCCCCCGGCTGTATTCCATCAGAATTTGCTTATCAATGCGCGGCCGGTAATAAAATCCATCAAGCTGCGCGGTGGTTGCCAGTTTGCACAGGTTACGATAGCCCTCATCATTTTTGGCCAACAAAATTAAATGCGAAAGCTCCTTATTGTCCAGCGGCGTTTTATCGAAGCGGGTTCTGGGGGCCACATAAATTTCACAGCCGATAATCGGTTTTATACCCGCCGCATTGGATTTTTGAAAAAATTCTACTGCGCCGAACATGGTGCCATGATCGGTCACGCTGACCGCTTTCATTTCAAACTCGGCTGCCCGCCGCAAAAGGTCATTGATGCGGATCGCACCATCCAATAGACTGTACTGGGTATGAACATGCAGATGAACAAAATCGGGTATGGTTTCAGTCATGAATATTTCGTCTTCGGTTACATGTGGATTGAAAAAGTTAAGTTAAACAAAGATCAAACATTTGTGAGGGCAAATGGGCAAGGCGATATTATATATATCATAGTTGAGTTTATTTTTCGATGCTCTATTTCGTGAAAAATTTATTGGGGATAG
>Ga0209536_100016990_pt1 | contig 10332 bp, 8 predicted proteins | sample DeeMarSeWOR28_12_FD_187461 | JGI IMG/M metagenome (GOLD analysis project Ga0209536, IMG submission 187461) | Marine sediment microbial communities from White Oak River estuary, North Carolina - WOR-2-8_12 (SPAdes) (version 2) | ecosystem: Environmental > Aquatic > Marine > Intertidal zone >... | reverse complement strand
ATATCAATTAACGATCCGTTTTTAAGTCTGCTTGTGCGCTTGGGGCTATTTGATCGTTCGAAAGCACCGAAACCTGATGATTTTGCTATTGTTGACCAAATTGAGAACTTCAAAAAAAACCTTGAGTTGACTCCCGGTTTTTTATGGATGATCACAGAAGGAAACAGTCGAACCGTCCAGGTAAATGCCGGTCGTGCTTATGTTCGTGTTCAGCTCTCGGGAACTGCTCATGGAGTATCGATGCAACCACTTCAACAAGCTCTACAAGAATACCCTGAACAACAGGGGCCCTACGGAGAAATTCATGCCCTTCTCAACGCGCCTTCTCCCCGCTACACGGTACAAATGTGGGCAAGATTAGGTCATGGACCTCAAATTGAACCAGCTCCACGCCGAGGTATAGAGGCCCATATTGCTGAGTCTTGAAATAAATTTTGGCTATTCAAATAAAGCTTTAGGATAGCCGATTTTTTGTAGAATAGCATTTCTTATTTAAAATTCGGATTTTTAGGTTTCCTAACGCAATGTGAAAAACAGCTGGATGATGGGTTTCGGCTATCTACAAATAATCAGAGTTGAGGCTGAAAATATTGAATTTCGCGCCAATATAAAACTTCAACCATGATAGCCGTGTGAGAATTTGTATGAGAAAAAGTTTTCAAAATTTGCTAAAATTAGCAAAAATCGTAAAAGATGTGGAAAATCGGATCTAATAATTTTAGGGGCCAGGAAACTCAGGGGTTTTGTCTTCGAATCCGAATTCTTTTTCGAGTATTGGGTATTCAGCATAATAGGGATATTTTGCCAATATCAAATTGTTATAAGTTGCTTGTATATAAGTTATCTTAAAGCTACAAATTGCGGGAGTGGATCACGAGAAATGGTCTTAAAACCTCAGATCGCGCCGAAGTTCAAGGCGCGGGCCGACGAAAAAGCGTAGCATACATGCAAGTATGTGATCATTTTGAGGAGGTTCGCAGCGCAGAGATTCGGTGTTAGATGGGCTTTGAAACCACTTCTAATCAGAAGGCATCATCCCTTTTATTACTGGAAGAAAAATGAAGAGTATCGTTTCTTTTACCCACTGGAGGTATTCATCGCTTTTTGGATTCATACCCATTATTTCAGCCTCAAAGGTACCAGCACCCAGATAATGAACGATAAGTATATTAAGACTGTTTAAAAAGCGGCGGACCATATTGTTTGGCATTAATCCTTTAAAAGTTTTTTCAAAATCCTTTTGTGTCTTGGTCACAACATTTACCAGATGGCTATAGCCGGGAAGTGAGACCGGGTCATCATGGGATATATTCTGGATGATGATCCTGAACACCTCTGGTTGGTTCTGAAAGAATTCTATAAACCGGTCCATATAAAGCGCCAAGCCTTTCTCCGCTGAGAGTTTTGATACTTCTGAAAGCCATTCGTTATTTTCCCTGCGAAGATTCTGGCAGACTTCTTCGACCACGGTTTCAAAAATTTTTGCTTTATTGGGAAAATGATAGCGTATGAGGCCATGATAAAATTCACCTTGCGATGCGATCATACGGATACTTGCGGCGTTATATGGCCGCATGGCAAACACTTTGGTTGCGGCATCAAGGATCATGCGGCGGGTTTCTTCTCCGCGGCTAGCATTGGAACTATTTTTAAGAGCAAGTTTCTTTGCAGTTTTTATATTTATTTTCATGTTTTTTTTAACCCAATTCAATCTTAGACGATTGTGCAAATTATGCTTGACATTGATTCAGTTTTCAGAAATATTACTTACACCATCGTGTAAAGTCAAATATTATTTGGTAATCATAACAACGCAGCGGCAAAATCAAGCACAGGGGTAATAAAATGGACGATTTTTCCCAATTTGCCATGGATAATCTCAAGACGTTCGGCGCTTCCCGAGTCGGTATTGTAACTCGCGAAACCCTTGCCGGTGGGCCACCATCAGCTGAACTTACCTATTTTTGGCCGCAGGCAAAATCCGCTATTGTTTTTACCGTGCCGCTCAACCAGGAGCTGATACCCGGATTTTTAAAGAAAGAAGATCAGATCTCTCATGAAAACGACAATTTTCAAACTAACGTGATTGCGGGTGGGCTCTCTTTATGGGGCGCCAACTGGGCAAAACAGAGAGGTTACGAAGCCATGCCTTATGTCCCTAATGACAGCTATCGCACTGATACGCCCGGTGGTGTGTTAGACATGCACCCGGAAATATCTTTGCGCTATCTTGCGGTGCGTTCCGGACTTGGTTATTTTGGTTTTTCAGGTAACCTGATAACCCTGGATCACGGTGCGGCGGTGGTTATAGGCTGCATTCTGATCAATGAGGAGCTGACACCCACTGACCCTCTTCCGGCTGAAGATAATTATTGTGACAACTGCCGACTTTGTATGGCCTCATGCACGTCAGGCCTGGTGGATCCCAAAGAGATGACGAACATTTCCTTGGGCGGGATCTCGTTCGATTATCCCAAACGACGCTCTTATATGCGGTGCAATTACGTATGTGGCGGCATTTCCGGGTTGCATCCATCAGGAAAATGGTCAACCTGGTCACCCGGCAGATTCCCGTTACCAGAAGATGATCAGGGATTTTTCGATGCCATGGTAAAAAACATCAGCGCTTACCTGCGCCGTCCGGATTCAGGAGGAGGATACGCCCACAGCCTGATGCCTGGCGGAAAAATACACCAGACCTGCGGAAACTGTCAGATCTTATGTCATCCGGACAAAGAAGTTCGTAAAGAAAGGTACCAGATGCTCAAAGAGGGTGGCGTCGTGGTGCAACATGAGGATGGCAAATTGGAAGCCATGTCTCCGGAAGAAGGAGCTCGGTTTGTTGCTGATTTGCCGGAAGAAAGGAAGAAACTGTATTGTGAGGTTGATTAATCCTATAGTTGCACAAAAATGAGCGCGGGAGAATTACAGGCTCCTCAAGAATTCCGAATGTGTCATCCAGTCTGAAAACGGAGACATCGTTGTGCTGCCACCGGATAAAGCAGCCAAAGAGTTTGAAAAGTTGGACCCGGCGCATAAAGCACTTTTCTCTGACGACGGCCTATAACAGTGTTGCCAGAAGAACCGTTAGGATCGAACGGGGAGCTATATAGCCATATAGTTGATACATCTTTTAGATTTAAAAGGTAAAGGAGATTTTCATTCCCTTTCAACCATAGTTATATTTCAAGGGAGGAACCTTTCATTGCAACCTTCATTTCCAGATCCAAGTTTTTACTTCACCAATGGCATCAACATGGCCGTTTACGAACAGGGGGACGGTTATCCGGTAATTCTAGCCCACGGGTTTCCAGAACTTGCCTACTCCTGGCGTTATCAGATTCCTGTGCTGGCCGAAGCAGGATACAGGGTTATCGCACCGGATCAGCGTGGATACGGCTTGACAGATAAGCCTGAACAAGTGGAAACCTACGACATGCAGCATCTCTGCGGGGACATGGCCGGCCTGTTGGATGCCTTAGACATCGAAAAGGCCATGTTTATTGGCCACGACTGGGGAGGGCCAGTTGTCTGGAACATGCCGCTGCTGCACCCTGGGCGGGTTTCAGGGGTTGTAAGCCTGAGTGTCCCCTTTATGCCCCGAACAGATTCTGAACCAGTGGCCATGCTGGAGCAGTTTTTTGGCCCGGAGCACTACATTGTTCACTTTAACCGGCAGCCGGGGGTTGCCGACAAGGCCTTTGCGGACGATCCGAGGCGGCTTTTCAACAACATATTCCGCAAACAAATGTGGTCAGGCAAAAGCGACTCATCGGAATCCGTAAGTTATGACATCTCTCTCATGGCGGTGCTTGAATTGACGGATCCACCGGGTGAACCGCTTATGTCCGAAAAGGAAATGGCTGTCTTTGTGGACGCCTTTTCCAAAGGCGGTTTTACAGGACCCATCAACTGGTACCGGAATATCACGCGGAACTGGGAGGTCTCTGAAAGCGTCAAGCAGTATATTGACCTTCCCTGCGGAATGATCTTCGGTGAATATGATATCGTACCCAAAGGCGGTGACGTTTCGGCCTATGTCCCAAACCTGGAAATCGTCACATTGGAGTGCGGACACTGGATACAGCAGGAAAGGCCGGATGAAACCAATGAATTTCTGCTGAGCTGGCTTCAGCGGCACACACCGTCCTGATGATGGAGGCGGTCATCTGAATCAGGGGGATGAAGGACTCTGGAAGCTGGGCCAGCGTCGGTAGACCTTTCATTTTTAGTTCCATTGGCCTCCTGAAGAAACATTAACCCGGGGCCGCCTGGCTGGTTTTTTTTATTTATTCTATGAGGAGAAATGAAAATGCCGATACAACCAAGCGCTGAGCAATTGAAGAAGTTTATAGAAAGAGTTCCTCCCGGACCCTTAACCATGCTGAATTTATTAAAGTTCAAAGAAAAAGCGGTTTATGCCGACGGACGTGAATCGAATCTATCGGGCCAGGAAGCCTATGGGCTATACGGAATTGAAATGGGTAAGATGATTGAAGACGATGGAGGACGGATTGTGTTTTCAGCCGCCACAAAAACATTGGTTATCGGAAAGGGGGAACTGGAATGGGACATGGTCGCAATTGCCGAATATGCAAACATGGAGAGTTTCCAGAAAATCATGTCCAGCTATAAATATCAGAAAATCGCAGCACATCGGGAAGCGGGACTGGCACACCAGTTGTTGATCAATTTAGTAACCAATTAGTGGTTGGTCCGGAATCCGCCACCGAAAACGGACACAAAAAGATAGTTTGGAGTCCTGCTGATGATGCCTTCCCCATTTCATTTTCTTTTCACAGCGACATATTTCCAGCGAAACAGCGGACCAATGGGAAATCCTTGGATGGGATTTTTCCGAGCTTGTGGACAGCGGCTCCATGATCTGTTTATTACGATCGTTGAAAACGTATTGACAAATAGCTTGTAGCATTCCCGGGGCAATAGGCGCAAGCACTTCGCCATAGAAGCGTTTGGTTTACAGGTGGTTTAATAAAATATCGAACAAATAGCAGGAGGAAATATGAACGTTATATTTTTTATAACTGACCAGCAAAGAGCCGACCATCTGGGATGTGCGGGCAACAAAGTATTACAGACCCCAAATATCGACAAACTGGCCGGCGAAGGGATCCGGTTTTCCAACGCCTACGTGGGCAATCCCACCTGCATGCCCAACCGATGCAGCATCATGACAGGTCAATATCCAAACACCTGTATCCGTACATTTGGCGTCAATCTGCCTGAAGATGCACCAACCTTTTCCGGCACATTGAGAGATCAGGGGTATGTCACCAAAGCCGTCGGCAAGATGCACCTTAACTTCTGGGCCGGACAGTATGACAAATCACATCGATCTGCAGAGTACATTCCTGCCTGGATGAATCCTGAAACCCATGATCAGATGGTGAAAGATTTCCCCTTACCCTATTACGGCTTTGACGAAATGGATCTGGTGGTAGGGCACGGGGACAGCTGCAACGGGCACTACCAGGATTGGGTGGCTGAGAGAGCACCGGAGCTGCTCCCGGTTCTTAGAGAGCTGGGACCCAAAATAATCGCTGATATGTATCGAAAAAGTCCGATTCCCGAGGAGTTTTATCCCACGTCCTACCTGACAGATCGAGCGGTGGATTTCCTGGAAAGCTTTGCCAGAGGAAATAAGGAAAAACCGTTTTTATTGAAGGTTTCTTACCCCGACCCCCACCATCCCTGTACGCCACCCGGCAAATATGCAAACATGTACAAGGCCGAGGATATGCAATTGCCGGCCAGCTTCGATGATCTATCCAGTATCAGGAATCACCCCTACATAGGGACTCGAACCAATCAGCCGGGCTTTGAAAATATGTTATTTCATACCAGCAACGAGGAGGAAGCCAAAAACTTTATCTCGCACACCTATGGCATGCTGACAATGATAGACGACAGCGTGGGAAAGATCCTGGCTACCCTGAAGGATCTTGGATTGGAAGACGACACCATGATCGTCTATACCAGCGATCATGGTGATATGATGGGCGATCATGGCATGATCCTGAAGGGTTGGCTGCCTTACAAAGGGATCCTGAACGTGCCGCTGATATTCAAAGTGCCCGGGGTGACCAAAGCCGGCAATGTCTCTGACTCCCTGGTCAGTGCGGTGGATCTGGCCCCCACCATTTTAAATATATGCGGAATAGATCCGGAATTGCAACCACCGGATATGCAGGGGCATATCCTGACACCCATGTTGAAAGATCCAAACCAGAAATTGAGAGACAATTGTCTGATTGAAGTCGACGAGATCGATACCGGCCGGGTCGACCGCTGGCAGAATCCATCCCTGGCATCCCTGCCTGTCGGCCGATTAAAATACCTGATTACGGATCGATACAGCCTGACCGTCTATGACGGATTTCCGGGATATGGAGATCTATTCGATCTGCAGGAGGATCCGCACCAATTGAACAACTTGTGGGATACCAACCCGGATCTTCGACATGCGCTGGTGGAAAAGCTTCTTTTCGAAGTGATCAAACAACAGAGCATCTATCCGAAAAAGCAGGCCATGGCGTGAAGGGGAATAAGGCGTATTTGAAACGGTAATGCGCTGTATGAGCGGACAAACCGTGAAGCACTGCAGCAGCAATTACCATATTTTCATTTACGGCTGCAGAATTTGCGCAACGGGGGTACCCTGCGAGTCCGGTATCCCTGCGCCTCTGTTAAATCGGGCCTAATGTGTGCCCATATCGATATGACGCTGGGTCAATAAGAGATCGAACATAACAAGATTGATAAATATCTATTTAAAGCCAGTTTGAGTCTAAATGAAGGGGATCGGCATGCCCAATCCGGATCGGTAAGGCGACGAAATGGTCAAGGCCGTTATTCAGCTAAGCTCCGAATACAAGGTCAAAGATCCGTCAAAACCCAAAAAGAAACTGGACGCATTCTGCCGTGAAGAATTAGCGCCGCAAAAGGTTCCCAAGGCAAGTTAGGAGAAAAAATACTCCCCCGACAGGGGATTTGAAAGGAGTGCACCATGAATTTAGAAAACTTTCGTGAAGCGGGAAACGATCTGTATCACCGTCTTCATCTGCCCACCTATCCGGTGGCGATCAAGTACATTAAAAGTGAAGACGAAATTCCGGAAAAAGCCGTCCGGCCTTCGACCAACGGGCAGCAGTGGAGTCTTTGCCAGGCCATTACCTACGCCCGCCGTTGGGGCTGGCACTCGGCCATGACGGAAAAGGACAACTTCTGTGTGCCATCATCTGCTTCACACCAATGGGTCGATGTTACCATGGAGGAGTTGCTCGAAAGCCAGGTTCGCCAGGGCTGGCACAAAGACCGGGCCGCCGAAGAGAGGAAGTTCGCTTACATTGCCCAAAACGTTTACGGCAGTCAGGAGGGCAAGGAGATGCTTGCGCAGATGAAGCAATACATCGGCTTCATCTGTTCGCCGCTGACAAAAACCATCGTGGCGCCGGATTCTGTCCTCATTTACGGCGACGGAGGCCACATTTCTCATATGATACAGGCCCTGTGCTACGACTATACCGAACCGGTCTCCTCGAGGTTCGAGGGCTTCGGCGAATCATGCTTCAAGGGCGGCCTGTGGCCGTTCATCTCCGGCCGGCCTCAGGTTGTGATTCCCGGCATGGGCGACCGGGCCTTCAGCGGAACATCGGAACACGAGATTGCTCTCGGCATCCCTGTGACCTCGTTAAGCAATCTGACCGAATATCTCTTCCAAAGCGGTGGCCGCCAGAACATGGGCTTGCCCTTGAAGCCCCTTCTGGCCATGGGGCTGACCGATTCCATCACGCCGGGTTTTCAGTATTTGAGGAAAATCGTTGACAGCAAAAAGGATCGATGACCGCCGCTTTAAAAAGCCATCGTACTGTGCAAAGGAGGGTTCTCATGACCACGCAAAAACCGCACCTGTTAATTAAAAGGGACGCTGCAATAGCCACCATCAGCATTAACGATGCTCCCTGGAACCGGATGAGCCTCGAATTCATGGACGAATTCGAAAAGGTGATCGACGCGCTGGCCGTGGACAGGTCGGTTAGGGCCATTATCATAACCGGCGAGGGCGACGAGCATTTTTCGGTGGGCATGAACCTGAAGCAGATTGCGGGCAAAGCCCTTGACAAAGCAATGATGATGGCCGTGCTCGATCAGCGCCTTCGGGTTCTGTCGACGATCGAGAACCTGGACAAGCCGGTAATCGCCACGCTGTTCGGATACTGCCTGGGCGGCGGATTGGAACTGCCGCTGGCCTGTCATTTCCGCCTGGCCGCCGAAGCGGGCGCCAAGATCGGCCTGCCGGAGCTGGATCTGGGCTCGGTACCGGCCTGGGGCGGAAGCGCCCGCCTGGTCCGCTGTGTGGGACGAATGCACGCTCTGGATATGATCTTAAGAGCGCGTAAAATTTCCGGCCCCGAGGCCTATCGCATCGGACTGGTCAACGAAGTCGTCCCCAATGACCGGCTCAAGGCCAGAGCCCGTGAAATTGCCCTGGATCTGACCTCGATGCCTCCGCTGGCCGTAGCCGAGATGCTCAGATGCGTGGTCCGCTATGGCGATCGGCCGCTTCAGGAAGGGCTGTTCGAAGAACGCCGTGCCGTTCTTCGCACCATGGGAACCCGGGACAATATCGAGGGTATGACCGCGTTTCTGGAAAAGCGCAAACCCGTCTTCACCGGGGAGTAGTGTAATGCGGCCGACGTCTTTTCCGGAACCTTTACAGTATGGCAATCAAACCCATCGCATCGGGTTTTCAGCAATAGAGGCACATCTCGCCGCCATCAAAAGTCTTAAAAGATGGATCCTTAGAAATGAAAAAAATAATATATCTGCTCATGGTGTCAGCCATGGTTTTCTTCTCTGCGGCCTGTGAAAAATTAATGGAAACAGGTCTAAAACGCCAAATGAGTCGAACCCGGCTAAGTATCCTGACAGACGGCAGTCTGCATGTGGTTCTGGTAGGGTCCGGGGGGCCGTTTCCCAATACCGAACGGGTTTCGGTCAGTACGGCAGTAATCGCAGGCGGGGAATTCATCCTGGTTGATACCGGCCCGGGCGCGGCCCGGAATGCGCTGCTGCAAAATCTGCCCCTTGGTGAGCTGAACGCTGTTTTCCTGACCCACTTTCATTCCGACCATATTGCCGATCTGGGTGAGGTGAACATGTTTTCCTGGGTCCAGGGAAACCGGAAACAACCCCTGGAAGTATTTGGTCCCCCGGGGGTGGAAAAGGTGGTCAAGGGGTATGCCATGGCCTATGAACAGGATGCCCATTACCGGACCGCCCACCATGGTGAAGAGGTAGCCCCGACATCTGGCGCTGAGCCGGTTGCTAAAACCATCAACATCGACGACCCCGTCAAGGCACAGCTCTTTTTCGACAGAAACGGCCTCAAAGCTTATGCGTTTGAAGTCAATCATTTTCCGGCCAAGCCGGCCATCGGATATCGCTTTGAATACAAGGGAAACGTGGTGGTGATTACAGGTGATACCAAGAAAACCAACACCCTGGCAAAACACACGGACAATGCCGATCTCTTCATTTGCGATGCACTCGATGCAAAAACAATAGCCCTGGGAGCCAAAGTCGCAGCAGAGATCGAACAGCCCTCCTTAGAAAAAATTTTGACCGACATACCGGACTATCATTTAACCCCGGTCCAGGCAGCTGAGATTGCCCATGAAGCCAGGGTCAAAAAACTGGTTTTTTATCATGTCGTACCGCCTGTTACCAATTTTATTCTGAAACGCCGGTACCTAAAAGGGGTGGATGATGTTTACGGTGGCGATGTAGAGGTGGGAGAAGATGGGATGACTTTTAAACTGGAACCAAAGCAAAAATAAATCCACAATTTTTGTTTTTTTTACCTGACCTCTATATTGTGTGTACGACGTGTGCAGGCAGAGTTTACATTGCCTCTATATCGAATGTTTGGAGGTAGGCCGAAAATGTGAGAATAAGAAACGAAAGGCAAATTTATACAGGAGGTTGGGTGTATAGCCGTATTTTGCAATCTGTCATTTCTTAAGTATTTGATTGATATTCTTGCCTCCTGTATAGCCGGGCCCTTGCACTGTAATAATCAGAATTAGCTGACTGGATCACAATCGACTTAGCGTTTCTCGGCTCCGATTTAGCCAGAAATCCATGCCCATTTGCTGAAAATTTTCTTCGGCTCTGATCAGATAATCATGAGCCTCATCAGGACGGCCTGAATCGGCATAAAGATCGCCCAATTGAAAGAGCCCCATAGAATAGTATGGCCTCAGCTTCAGATTTTCAAAGATCTCTGTTCCTTCCAAAATCTGTCTTTCG
>Ga0209536_100016989_pt1 | contig 10333 bp, 9 predicted proteins | sample DeeMarSeWOR28_12_FD_187461 | JGI IMG/M metagenome (GOLD analysis project Ga0209536, IMG submission 187461) | Marine sediment microbial communities from White Oak River estuary, North Carolina - WOR-2-8_12 (SPAdes) (version 2) | ecosystem: Environmental > Aquatic > Marine > Intertidal zone >... | reverse complement strand
TTGAAACAGATCTTGAATGTGCTCGTCGTCAAGCTGATAATAGACGTTTCGTCCCTCTTTACGGTAGCGCACCAAGCGCATCTCACGCAGTGAGCGCAGCTGATGCGAGACGGCTGATTGGCTCATGCCAAGCGTTGACGCCAGGTCATAGACACACAGCTCAGTATGTGCCAAGGCAGAGATGATGCGCACACGGGATGGATCCGACAGCGCTTTGAACAACTCAGCCAGCCGGGTCGCCGCTTGCCCGCCCATTAGATGCGCCTGAGCCTGACGCACCTTCTCCTCATCGATATAGTGGTCCTGATTCAAATCAGACATCCTTCGTTCAGTTTCTAACATATGAATATATGTTCATATATTCAATTATAACAGACCTATACTTGCTTGTCAAATTACCCCGCCGCCGCAAAGGGTCTGGTCCAAATTCTGGGAAGACTAAGGGGGAATTGGCCCCCCGGCCTGCCTGCACCTGTGGTGCGGAGCTATGCGTCCAATGTCTTGGACGCACAGCCTACCAAGAGTTAACTGGACAAAAAGCCTTTTTTAGGGCACAGTTAGGCCGCGCCAACCACGTCACCAATTGTAGGGGGACTGGGCTGCGGGCCCGTTGGAGGAGCGGGATCAGCTATCTCCCGCTTGCTTGTTGCGCAATCTCCAGCGCCACCACACCCAGCGCCTCCTTTTCGGGCGGATAGATGGCGCGGCAGGCAGCAAGCAAGGCTTCCCGCCCCGGCAGGTCAGGGGCTATAGTCGCCGGGTCCTCGTCCGCAACCAGGGCATTAAAATCTGGGTAGCGGCGCACGTCAACGATCATATAAGGATATTGGTCGTTGAGCACCAGCGTGTCGCCGGGCTCCAGACGGGAGATGTTGCTGTAGGCCACACGTACCTCGACTGTCTTGCGGCCGCTCAAAATGTGTTGCAGGTATTCGTCTTTAATCCACAGTGTCTTGACGCGCGGCATTTCTGCTAGAAAGCTGTCTATCGTTTGCTGTTGATATAGTCGCGGTGATAGCGTTCGAAACGATCCATCAGGTCAAGCGTCACCGGGCCAACCCGGCCGTCGCCGACCAGGGCACCGCCGATGCACACGACAGGAACGATATGCATACTCGTACTGGTGATAAAGAACTCGTCGAAGTAAGGCAGGTCCATCAAGTTCAGCGGCGCCTCGAACACTCGATAGCCAGCCTCGCGGGCTAAACGGAGGGTGATGTCACGCGTGATACCTGACAGAACACGGTCCGCTGTGGGAGTTCGAACTTCATCCTGACATACGGCAAAGATATTGCTGCGTGATCCCTCGGTCATTTCACCACCGATGCGCAGGATAGCTTCGTGGACCCCGGCACGAGTGGCTTGCCTGCGAGCCAGGTAGTTGACCAGCGTATTTAACGACTTGCAGGCCGGCATCGCGCGCGATCCTTCAAACGTGATAACCGATGCTCCCTCCTCATAGCAATTATCGGGGTAGTGAGGCGGAGGTTGGGGCAGGATGGCCACCAGTGCTTCGTCTTGAGCCTGGGTGACGCCCAAAGCGATGATGCGCAGCTGGCAGTCCCGATGACCATTCTTTTGAATCAGGCGGTCGACCCAAACCCCGATTTCATAAGTGCTGTAGGGCAGACTGAGTTCAATCATCTCGGCTGACTCGGCCAGCCGTAAAAGGTGATCTCGTAAGTGAAAGGGAACCCCCTCGACTACTTCGACGCTCTCATACACGCCAAAGCTGCTGAAGAGCGCCGGGCTAAACAGCGAGACTTTCGCTTCGCCGGCAGGTCGTACCCTTCCGTTGACAACAACGTTTTCAAAGTTCATTTCTATCTCCATCGCCCAGGAGATGGATAGCACAAGATGAAATTGGCCAAGAGACCAATGAAGAAACACCTCGGACAAAACAAAGTTGCCTCATTTTACTCACAAAGTTGACACAAGCAAAAGAGGGATAAATGATGCAGAAACAGCCCAACTCAAGAATGTGTTTTGCGTGCGGCCTTGAAAACCCCATCGGCCTCAAGATGGCCTTTTACCAGGATGAGGAGGGCCGCGTTGTGGCCAAATTCACGACGCGCGACGAGCACCAAGGGTATCCGGGGGTGGTGCACGGGGGGATTGTGACGGCCCTGCTGGACGAAGTCTTGGGCCGGGTAGCCATCGCCGCCGAGCGGTGGATGGTGACCGGGCGCCTCAACATCCGCTTCCGGCGGCCCGTCCCTGTCGGTGAGACGCTGACCATAGTGGGCGAGGCGGTGAGTTGGAAGAAACGCACGCTTGAAGCGCGCGGGGAGATCAGATTGGCGGATGGTCAGGTGGGCGCCGAAGCCAGCGGCACATTCTTGGAAATCCCGGCCGAAAAGGTGCAGGGTATGGAAGACGCCCTGGCATTTTGGCAGGTAGTGCCCGACTGATTGGGGAGGGGCGTGGCCGAACTGGGCATTGTGGTTCGTAATGATGAGAGCGTGACTGCTCTGGCTCAGTTAGCCGCACGGCTGTAGCACTGCGGCATATGACCAGAGACTGTGGCCTGAACCCTGTAATCTGCCAGCCTTTTCCAGATAGAAATGTAGGCCCGGAGGTTCAACCAGCGCGATGATGTGGACGGGGTCAGTACTGCTTACACCTTCGCCCCGCTAAAGGGTCCCTCACGACCTCCACCAAGTGATGGCTCTGCTGTTCAAGCTTAACGGACGGGGCGTTCGACACGCCGGGGGAGGACCCGGGCCGCCACCAACTTCCTTTCGCATTCAGCCAGTTCCTGACGAGCAGCTTCTTCACCCAGCGTGATGAGTCTTTCAGCGTGACTGAAGTCTAGAGAGTGGTCCACGAAGAAGACGGAGGGATGAATCAGCACGTCGACCAGGGGGAATTGAGCCTTGATCCGCTCCGTTTCCATCGAGCTAGTGACACGGGATATGATCTCAAGGAAGTTGGGCATCCCATTAAGTTCAGGTTGGCTTGAGTCGTCGGCGGTTCGGACTACGCTGGAACCAATGATGATCTTGGCGCCATGGCGGTGCAACACGCTGGCAGGCATCGGATTGATAACAGCACCGTCCACCAGATAGCGGCCCTGGTAGCGCCATGGATCAGCTACACCAGGGATGCTGATGCTGGCCCGCACCGCGTCAGAGACCGGTCCGCTGTCGAAGACAACCTCGTGACCGGTCGCCAAATCGGTGGCCACGATATAGAGAGGGATCTCCAAATCGGAGAAATGGCGACCTTCCAGCCAGCCTTCGATCAAATCCCGGGCGCGACGACCCTTAATCAGTCCCGCTTTGGGAGGCAAGTTGACGTCCCAATTGCGGAATGTGTTCACATCCTTCAGCTTGCGGGCAAACTCGACCAAATCTCGATCTGACCAACCAGCAGCGATCAGGGCACCGAAGAGGGCACCACCACTGGAACCGGCAATCATATCGATAGGGACGCCCGCCTGGCGCAACACTCGCACCACGCCGATATGAGCAACGGTCCGGCTGCCGCCGCTCGACAAGGCCAGTCCCACCGTACGACGGGTCAGACGGCGGGCAATGCGTTGCACCGATTCGGGGGAACTGTCGCACCTGAGCAGTTGATGGCTTGGCAGGGCATCTTGTATCCAGGCAGGAGGGGCGCCAAAGCTGACGATGTATTGCGACAGGTCGAGCGCCTTACGTGCCGCCTCAGAGGGAAACCTGGGGAGAATGAATAACACGTGGTCGAAGTCCCCTATTTGGCGGCTCAAGTCTTCGGCCAACGCCTCCACGGTCAGTCCGGCTTCGATCAGCTTGACACCCGCTTTGGACGTGATCACGTCCTGGAAGGAGTATCGCTCCACCGGTGGCAAAGAACCAATCAGGGGCAGAATCCCCACATCACCGCGTGAATGATTGGCCAAAGCAAGCAGCAGCTCATACCAGTGATCGCCCCAGACACTGGTCAGAGGCTTTTTCCTGGGCGGCACTGCCTGGTGACTGGTAGTCACCAGCCGCTGGCCAAGTTCCCGAGTGAAATGCAAGCTGATGGCAGGATACTCAGCCAGCAACTCGTCCAAGTCACCCTTGTGCAGTACCCATAAATCGGCGTCAATAATGACTTTGAGGGTTGCTGAGCGAGGTTGGCCCAACAGCAGGGCAATTTCGCCTACAAAGCTGCCGGGGCCGAGATAGGCCAGAGGTTGTTCGCCGTCTCCGGTGCCCGTGGTTACCTCGAGTTGTCCAGACTCGACCACGTACATGGCGTCACCGACGTCTCCCTCGCGAAAGATGAGTGCACCTTGAGGATATCGCACCCGCTTCAAGCGCGTCGCAATGGACTTCAGACTCTCGTCTGGCAGATCCCGAAAGAGAGGAATGACACGTAGCCTATGTTCCAGCACGATGACAGTCCTTGGTCCGGTGCAAATAGAACTTACATGGAAAGGTGCAATGCGCCCCGTCTACAATGCTACGAAGACTATCCTCATTATACCCAATTTTCAGGGGTTTGTCAGCGGGCCGATGGTCCTAGGGTCTCGGTCAAATTATCCGGCAGCTATTGAATCTGCGCCAATGCCCAGGCGGCATGCTCACGGATTAGTGGTTCGGGATCATCGAGCGCGCGCTGTAGGGCGGGGATAGCACGTGGGTTACCCCAATTGCCTAGCGCCACGGCTACATTGCGCAGCAGGCCACGTCGCTTGGCGCGCCAGAGAGGGGTTCGCCTGAAGCGCGTGCGGAATTCGTCGTCACGCAAACCGATTAGATCCAGAAGCTTGGGAGCAGCATATTCAGGATCAAAGTTGAGAAAGTCCAGGCGCGTGGGCTGGGCGAAACGGCGGGGCCAGGGGCAGACCGATTGGCATACGTCGCAGCCGAAGATCCAATTGCCCATCAGGGGACGTAACTCAACAGGGATAGGCCCCCTCAACTCGATAGTCAGATACGAGATGCAACGATGGCTGTCTAGGACATAGGGCGCAGGGAAAGCATGAGTAGGGCACGTCTCCAGGCACCGGGTACAGGCGCCACAGGTACCCAGCCGCCGGGTGCCCGACTGGGAGGTCGCCAAGGCGCTCTTGTTTCGCCTATGGCTGATCGGTCTCGGCTTGACTTCGAGCTCAATCGCCGCCCCTGCATCAATCGCTGGGGGGTCGTAGTCCAGCTCCAAGTCCAACAGTATCTCGCCTAAGAACAGGAAGGACCCCATACGTGGGTTGATGAGACAGGTGTTCTTCCCGATGAAACCCAGGCCGGCCTGGGCTGCAAAATCCCGCTCCAGGATAGGGCCAGTGTCCACATACACCCGGCTTTGCACCGCGCGCCGGGTCTGGCGGGTAATGAATTCCGCCAACTGGCGCAGGCGAGGCGTCATCAGGTCGTGGTAATCCATCCCCCACGCATAGCGGGCGATCCGACCTCGTGCCGGATCGTCCCACAGGTCGGCAGGGGGATCAAGGACGTAATACGTTAGACCAACTACGATCACCGAGCGGGCGCCCGGCAGCAACTGGCGTGGGTCCTGTCGGCGCGTCACATTGCGGGCTATGTAGCCCATCGTGGCCGCATACCCTGCATCTACCCACGCGGCATAGGCGTCAGCGTGAGGCGCCCGCTCGGCGGGGGCAACGCCGACGAGGTCAAAGCCCAGCTCGTATGCTTTTTCCTTGATATCCGTAGACAGAGTCACTGCCAGGACAATAAGCGAGATATGGCCCGCACCTACTACACCAACGGCCCCTTACTATATCCCTAGCGTTCGAAACGCTTTAGGAGGTCCTCCAGTGAGAAATCAGCGCCGGCTTTGTCCCGTACCTGGCCCACGCCGCCGTGATGGGACATACGCTCTTCTTCGTAGAAGACGCCCAGATACTGAACGTTGGTCTCCAGTGCCAATTTCATAGCCGCCAGCCGATCAGCCGGATCATGATCCTCAGCGATTGGAGTGGTGGTCTCTTTGAAGCGGGCATAGGTGTCGTAGAATGTGACGCAAGGGCTGATCGCCTGGATGAAGGCAAATCCGGGATGCTGAACTCCGCGCTTGATCAACTCTGTCAAGTCACGTGGCTGCGATGAGAAGCCACGCGCCACGAACGTAGCGCCATGAGAAAGCACCATCGCAATAGGATTGAGCGGGGCGTCGTACGTTCCGTAGGGTGATGCTTTCTTCTCCATACCTAATGGACTGGTGGGAGACGGCTGACCCTTGGTCAGGCCATAAATCTCGTTGTCCATCACGATGTAAGTGATGTCTACGTTACGCCGGGCTGCGTGGGGCAGGTGGCCGGCGCCGATACTGAAAGCATCGCCGTCACCGCCTACCGCAAAAACGGTCAGCTCGGGATTCGCCAGTTTGATGCCAGTCGCCAAGGGCAGTACCCGGCCATGGACGCCGTGAAAGCCGTAGGCATTGACAAAAGCTGGAAAACGGCCTGAACAACCGATGCCCGAAGCGATGGCTACGTGGGCTGGATCAAGCTTGAGATCAGTCAACGCCTTGAGCAAAGCGTTGAGCACGCCAAAGTCACCACAACCTGGACACCAGATAGGTTTCACATCACTCTTAAGGTCTTTTGGCTTGAGCGTTTCTGTTAGGGTGATCATATTATACTTCTCCGCTATTTACTGAATAGGCTACCAGTTCCCCATCAAGGGGTACTAGTCGATGCTGGCACGCTCAGTGAGCAATTGAGCGACTTCCTTAATCTTCTCGAAGATTTCAACCGGCCTGAAGGGCAGTCCCTGATACTTGGTGAGAGAAACCACCTCAATACTGTCTCGAATCAACTCGTGACTGTAACGGTGCTCGATGACACGGGCGAATTGGCCACGTTGGTTCAACTCGGGGATGATAACAGCCCTGCGTCCTCGAAGGAACCGCTTGATGCGCAGATCGGGCATAGGTAGCAGAACCTTGGGGAATAGGGCTGCCACCTTGTAGCCAGCTGCCTGCGCACGGGCCATTGCCTCTTGCACCGGCCCCATCGAGCTGCCCCAACCCATGATGGCGATGGCCGCCTCTTCATCACCCCATTCCTCGACGACGTTTTCCCACAGCGTCAACTGCTGACGAGCTGTATCGACCTTGCGCCGTCGCTTGTCCATCATTGCTGAGTGCATATCGGGCGTGTAGTTCGGGTTCCCCTTCTCATTATGTTCCAGCCCTTCGGCCGTGTAGTGTCCCCCTTTCATGCCGGGAATGGCCATAGGTGACACTCCAGTCTCGGTGATCTTGAAACGCTGGTAACCGTCATGCCCATCCAGATCAGCCAACTCTCGATCCAAGAGATCAACCTGGTCGAGCCGGAAGAGTTGACAAGTCTCGACTCGAGGGGCCAGAGCCTGATCGCTAAGCACAATAACCGGCGTCTGGTAACGCTCGGCTAAATTGAAGGCGTTGATTATCTGATAGAAGCAATCCTCTACCGAACTGGGAGCGACGACGAATCGTGGTGGGTCGTCATTACCAGCGTATAGTGCCAGATACAGGTCACCCTGCGCTGTCTTGGTCGGCAAACCGGTAGCCGGGCCGGCGCGTTGCACGTCCACGACCACAACAGGGACCTCAGTCATACTGGCCAATCCCATAGCCTCGATCATCAACGACAGACCAGGTCCAGAGGTGGCCGTCATAGCCCGGACACCAGCAAAGGAGGCACCGATGGCCATATTAATAGCGGCTATCTCGTCCTCGGCCTGTATGACCACGCCCCCCACCTTGGGCAGCTCGCGAGCCAGGAACTCCATGATGTCGGTCGCTGGCGTGATGGGGTAGCCAGCGTAGACTCGGCAGCCAGCAGCGATGGCCCCCAACGCCAGCGCCTGGTTTCCGGTCATCACCAGGCCCTCCTTGGCTTCTTCCAGAGGTGGCTCCAGATAAATGGGAGGCCGTCGGGTAAAATGCTCGCTGGCGTAGTTGTAGCCCAAATTCAGCGCTTCGAGGTTCTTGGGCAGCAGGTCCTTAAAGCGCCCTAGCCGACGGCGTACCATCTGCTCTGCCTTGTCCAGCGGCAAGCCAAACAACTGGACCATAGCACCAATCATTATCAGGTTTCGACCTCGAACAAAGTCAATGCTTCGCGCCAATTCATCCACGGGGATGCCATACAATAGGTCGTCATCTTCCTCTCTGGTGGGTGTGGCGCTTGTGCTATCATAGAGCACGACGCCACCGGGTCTCAACTCGCCAATGTGCTTGTCATAACCCTCTTGGTTGAGGGACACCAACACATCAATATCATCCCCTTGCGAGAGCACCGGCTTGTCAGCGATGCGCGCCTGGAATGTCACGTGCCCTCCCAAGATCTCGGCCGGGAAGGTACGGAAGGTGTACACCTCCAGGCCAGAGAAGGCGGCAATGCGCACGAAGATTTCACCAATGGTTACAATACCTTCGCCTGACTCACCGCCAATTCGTATTACCATATCATTTACAGGCATGGTTGTCTTCTCCTTGATTCACTGTATATTCGAACTGCTATTTCCTTACTTACCATTCAGGAGGCAGGAAGCAACGTCGCTGGGTATAAAGCGCGTAACCTAGTTTTTGGTACAGGGAGTAGGCCATAGGTGACGAATAGAGCAAACTTGCGTCACAGCCGTCGTCCCAGGCATCATCCAGCAGACGCTCCATCAAGGCTGTTGCCACTCTCTGGCGACGGACAACATCGTGGGTAGCCAGGTTCCATACGCTGACAATGCCCTCAGCCAAGACACCTGTACCCACTACAATTGGCACACCCTCAAGATAGCCAACGTAGTGGCGGATCGCGTCATTGTGCAGCTGGTTTGGGGAGAAAAGGAGAGTTGTATCAGCCAGCGGCAGACCAAACAGCTCTGATATCAGACGACAGAAAACGTTGATCTCCGATTTGGTTCTCACAGGTTCGATCACCAGGTCCGGATGAACACGCAACCGTCGGCATGGGCCTAATAGGACCATCCCCGGCAATGGTGGCAAAGGCTGATAGCTACAGGAATGCAAATAGTTGGCCCCCTCTGGCAGCCGATGTTCGTCAAAGGCAACCACGTGGGGTACGCCTTGATCATCAAAATAGGCCGCTGTATCAGAAAGCAGATCGTCGGAGAGGGCAGTGTCGTTGAGGAGCAGAAGGAGATTAAACGTGGATACTGTAGAGCCGGTATATCCGCGCACCCAATCTTGCGCCTGCTCGAAGGTGCCCCCATCTACTGACTCACAGAGATGGCGGTGCGCCTCGAGAATATGTTCGTCCAAACGTCTTTCTAATCGCGCGTCCATAGTGGCTACGTCCGTGGGTGATAAAAATCTACGAAAGATTTATTGAGGATCAACACTCGAGCAGTATCAGTGGGCAGCTTGCGGGTAGGAAGGACAGGATATAATCGGGCATCGCTAACTGGGAAGAAGTCACCGCCCATGACGTTGAAAAGGTTGCTGACTGGCATGTCCCCGCTAGGATGCATGTTGGCCTGTATCACGAACCGCCTAGTGTAAAGCACCGACAGTTCCGCGCGAGGAGACATCTGCACTGAAGACTGCGCATCGGGGCTAACCAAATCAATAGCCAAGATCTGTGCCTTGGGCAAAACAACTAGAGGTTGCGAAAGATTGGCTAACACCGCATCCGGCTCCAGCGAGAGCCCCTGTGCCTCCAGCAAATCGAGAGTTTGTTTATTAGGATTATTTAGCCAGCCCAGAAAAGCGTTGGTGGACTCGCTCTGCCCGATGAGCATATATGCCGAGGTATATACTCGAATCACAAAGCTCATAGCCACCTACCTTCCAGTCGTCTCGTTTCTGTCGGCCCTGGCTGGTTTTCCCTTGAGGATGGTGATCTAACCTCCTCGATGATTTCAGCGACCAGATCGAAGTGGTTGAAGGCAGGTATCAGGTATGCTCCCTGCACCAGACTCCCCAACTCGACCAACAATTCACGTGCCATAAGCACCCCTTCCCACGGACCATTCTCGCCTGCACGGCGCATACGCTCGCGGGTAGCGTCAGGTACAAAAATGCCAGGTACTTCGTTGTGTAAGAACTCGGCATGTCGTATCCCGTAGAGAGGCAAGATGCCCACCAAAATTGGCAAGGGCAAGGGACCATATCGCTCTTCGTAGTACACGCGGAAGCGACGCACCACCTCAGCGTCGTATACCGGCTGCGACAGAGCAAAGTCAGCGCCGGCCTCTATTTTTCTGCGCAGGACTCTAACCTCCCGGTCGAGGTCAGTAGCACTTAGATTCAGAGCGCAACCCACCAGAAAGCTGGTCGGTTGACCGATGGAAGAGCCAGCATGATCCACACCCTGGTTAAAACCTTGTTTTATGAGCCGGATGAGACCGGAGGGAACCAGGTCGTATTGGTCCATCGCCTCTGGATAGTCACCAAT
>Ga0209536_100016988_pt1 | contig 10333 bp, 6 predicted proteins | sample DeeMarSeWOR28_12_FD_187461 | JGI IMG/M metagenome (GOLD analysis project Ga0209536, IMG submission 187461) | Marine sediment microbial communities from White Oak River estuary, North Carolina - WOR-2-8_12 (SPAdes) (version 2) | ecosystem: Environmental > Aquatic > Marine > Intertidal zone >... | reverse complement strand
GGAAGCGCTTTGCTTTTATATAAAACATGCATACTGGAGCGGTCTTTGTCGGTCAGCTTCTTTTCATAGTAATTGGTACGAAATACCGCAGCCCGACATTCTCCTTTCCTGAAGGTGTCGTGCACGCTCTTGAACCCGCCCTGAACACCCCAGATTATGGGTTGTCGCACAGGGTTTTGAAATTGTTCGATAACAGTCAGGGTTGCCAGGTTTGGTGGGGGTATACCGCAGATTTTCTTACCAACCAGATCTTTCATGACTTTAATATCCTGGTCGTCCTTATTGATAACAATCACGAATTCAAGAGTTCCAGGTAACTTAACCAGCACATCGTGATTCAAGTGTGCCACACGCCAGGAAACAAAATGAGGGCCATCGAATACGATATCGTAAACATCATGGCGTAAATCACGCTGGTATTCGAGCCAGTTTTTAGGATGTTTGTAAGTGACTTTCTCGCCCAACAACTCTGTCAGATGGGCTGCCAGCGGCGCGTAAATTTTTTCACCGGCTTCAGGCTGCTCACGGGGCGGCGCCGTCATAATCAGTTCGGCGACTGCCAGGTGCATAGATGCCAGAAACATAAGGGCGCCAAGAAAACAATGTGACAATATTGATAATGAGTAGTTACGTCTATAGCTCTGCATACATACCAAATCTTTAATCCAGATAACGATCACATTACGTAATGTGTTATTGTTTTACCATACTACTGACAGATTTTGTACACCTATTTTATCTAATCTATCATATTTTTCTTTACCTGCATTAAACCTTTAAATTAGAACTAATCCACCTCAATACCCGCAAAAATCAATAAGCATTAAACACAACTAATCAAGACACTATAATATTTAAGGGATAATCGATTACCGTGGAAACGGCTCGATGAAGCGTGCCTGGTCTCAAGGCATTATTGCAATTGAAGAGAGCATGTCGTCCACCCGACGTTGACCCTCGGCATCACAATCTTTGAGAGAAACTGTGACACGCCACACATTGGCATCGTCAATCGCCGCGAGCACATGATAAGCCATCTGCTTATCAAAGAGCGGCATATCATAACGGGCAATTATGTGAATACCGTCGACATCACCAAGCTTTACTGGAAATTCTGTTATCTCCAGTCCTTTGATTCCTTCCAGTTGATCTAGTTGAAGACGAATTTGTTGCCGCAATGTGTTTGGCGTTAGATTAGCACTAATGTTGCTCACATAACTCACATTGACGACCACCCCGTTGTCTCGCAACTCATAGGAAGAATGCTGTGATTGTTGACCTGTACTCCCCAAAATGCCAGACACATCCTGCGGCACAAAAGATTTGGGATATTTCAAATAAAGCCCGGTATTTCCCACTTCTTGTGGAGACGAATTCGTCGCGCCGCTGTTTTCTGACGGTGAATTGTTTGCACCAGGAAACTCCAGCAATAAAACCTCACTTTTCCAGGAGTCCGTGACGCCCATACCTGTATACAATTCCTGCCGAATCGATAACGGCGGTGTTGCGGCATGTATCTTACTATGCAGCAACGCCAGCGACTCCGTATATTCGTCGCCGATTATAGGCAGATGAAGCAGATTGAATACTGACAATACATCAATGCTATGAACCGCACCCAACCATAACTGAATTTTGTCTTTATCTACATTAGGATTTGCCGCCCATAAGCGCAGCACATAAAATTTATTGTTATCCATTCCTGGCGCCAACATAAGTAGCGCTTCTTTATTATTGAAAAGCGTATTTGCCCAGACAGGCAATTGTCCGAACTTTGGCTCCGGTAAAAAATAGTTGAGACTATTTTTTACATTAAACTCCGGAGCGGTTATCCAGCCATTATCATTTAGAAACGAGCTAATGTTTTCTATGTCGCCCCGCCATTGCACTGTTAATGGGTATTGACTCTCAAATTTGAGAGGCGCATTGGAAAAATCATTCCAGTGGTCATGCCACCATTGTTTATTCACAGCTTGTTGTTTGTCTGCGATGGGTTGATAACTTATTTCATATTGGTGGACGAAGAACAACACACCCGTACCCAATACTGCCATTAAACTCAGACTGACAATATTTTCCTTCGCTGCACGAAATCCAAAATAGTCCCCCAGCGTTTCAATACTTGCCATTAACGCGTAAGAGACCAGCACTTTGGTGAAGTACCCCAATACAACAGCGACGACAATAAGTATGACAATAACGGCAATGAGCCTGAAAAATACTTCGCTCGCCAACTGGATTGACTCACCAAATGCAACACCGGGAAGAATGACGACTGGAGCCCACAAAATTGCGGAAATAACATTGATAACATAGAATTTGCCTTGCGGCATATGCATAATGCCGGCGACCGCAGGAACAATAGGCCGTAATGGACCTACAAACCTGCCAAAAAAAATGCTCGCCCCCCCGTGACGCTCAAAAAACTTTTCACCCTCGGGAATTAATTTGGGATAACGGGATAGCGGCCAGACATGACGCAACTGTTGATCGAAGTGACGTCCCAGCCAGTAGCTTACCCAGTCTCCGACAACAGCACCTGCAGCCGCCCAGAACAAGGCTTGCCAAAGATCAATGGCATTCAAACCCACCAAGGCGCCGATCCCTAACATGAACACCACACCCGGAACTACGATCCCCACAAGAGCAAGAGATTCCCCCGCCGCCACCAGAAACACAACCAGTCCTGCCAATTCAGGATGGCGTGCAATCCAGTCCAGTACCGGTTGAATAGTGGATAGATCCATAAGTTACTGGGACAAATGATTGGTGATAAAAATCACTTTCTTTGATCGCCGCATAAAGGTTCGATATAACAACGGAATAACGAACAAGGTCAACACGGTAGAAAACATTAATCCCCAAACAATTGCCGACGCCACCGGCCCCCATAGTAGAGACTTACCACCCAGCCCCACTGCCAGCGAAAATAAACCCGCGATGGTCGTTAAAGAAGTAATAATAATGGGAATCACGCGGCGCCGCGCTGCATATATCGTGGCATGCAATATACTCATACCCTGCTCAAGTCGTTGATTGGCGGCATGGATCATCACAATGGCGGAATTAACTGCGATACCTGTAAGCGCCACAATGCCGTACATGGTAAATAAACTGAGCGGGTTCTGTGTTACGATCAACCCCAACGTTACCCCCATAAATGCCAGTGGCACGGTGGTTAATATCATAAAAGGTTGCCAATAACTGGAGAACTGGGTGCCAAGGATCAGGTAAATCAACCCCACGCCAAGAAGCAATAATATAAGCAAAGAGTCGAGACTTTCCTGAATATCATCAAGTTCACCGGAAAAATCCAGATCGACAGTGGGGTGCTTGTCCTGCAGTTTATCCCATTGCTCCTTGATAATATTGTTAGCCACTACTGTATCCGTTTTTTCCTTATCCAGATCTGCTTCAACCGTTATAGTTCGGCGAAAATTATAATGGCGGATATTGCCGCGACCGATACCGGTTTCCACTCTCACCAGTTGACCCAGGGCAATGACACCACCATTTGGCAAGGCAATAGTACGCTGCAACACACTATCAATATCATTCAGGAATGCCGGCACAGCACGCACCCGCACGTCAAGCTCTTCCCCCTGATGCTGCATACTTGCAACAATTTCGCCGTCAAACAACAGGCGTATTGTGCGCGCGATATCCGCCGGATTCAAACCGGCGTTGCGTAAGGCTTCGGTATCAAACTGTAACTGCATTTCCAGTTTGCCGGGGCTGTCGTCATCAGTTAGATTTTTACTGCCCGGGATATCATTGATCACCCGTTTGAGATCCTTTACCGCACCCTGGATTTCTTCAAACCTGTCACCCCGCACTTTGACATTGATAGGTTTACCCTTGGGCGGCCCACCTTCCATAATCAGGAAAGAAATTTTGGTGGGACCCAGAGTATTTTCCACGTCAGCACGCATGGCTTCTACAACCTCGGGGGTAGTGCGAATATCCGGTGTTTTGGGATTCAAACTAACCGTCAACTGCCCATATTGATCACCGAAAAAAGGCGCCATCTCGGTAAACATCTGCCCTGCCACGGAACTAATACCACGGGCTTCACCGGGTAACAAATGCTTTCGTACTTTCTTTTCAATAATTTCCACTTGCTCCAGCGTGTCATGCAAACGAGTACCAGGCGGCATTTCCACGTTGACATAAAACAGGCGAATGGGGTCAAAGGCGAAAAACTGAATTTTAACCAATCCCGCAGCAAACGAAGCCACCGTTGCTATAAATAATATAAAGATAAAAATAATTGAAAGTGTAGGCTTGCGCATAACTTTCACTAACGCGCGAGAATAACTAATCCTGATCCAGTGCGTCGCCGCGGTCCTCCAGCGATGAAAGCGGGAGGGGTTATCAAAACTGATTTTAGCCATCGAGACATGCACCGGCATTATCCAGTAGGCCTCCAGCAGGCTGATCGCCAGGGCAGATGTCACCACAAAGGGAATAACAAACATGAAATCCCCCAAAATACCCGGCAACAGCATAAGCGGCAAAAACGCGGCCATGGTCGTCATAACCGAAGAGGTTACCGGACTAAAAACTTCACGCAACGAATCCAGCGAAGCCTGTATCGCATCAGCACCACGCTGGATACGATAATAAATAGCCTCTACAACAACCACAGCATCATCAATTAACATACCGAGCACGATAACAATACCCAACAACACACTTTGATTCAGCGTCTGGTCCGCATAATCGAGAAATATAAATGTACCTGCCAGAGTGAACGGAATGCCGACACCCAGGAAAAATGAGATACGGGACCCCAGAAATACCCAGGCCACCACCATCACCAATAACAAACCCAGCAAGGCATTGCTCTGCATAACACGCAGCGCAGTTTGCGTCGGCACACTTTGATCATCCAGCAATACCACTCGAATCCCGAACTGACCCACCAGCTGGTTTTTTTGGTCAATGTAATCACGAATACGATCAACGAGATCCAGGGTATTGACATAAGCCTGCTTGGTAATCCCATAAAGCACCGCGGGCTGGCCTTCAAAACTTGCCGCTTCGGTAGCAACTTCGCGACCGCGAAACACTCGCGCCACCGCATCCACCGGCACACTGCCCTGGGTACCGATAATAGGTAAGCGCGCCAGATAACCGGGATCACTATCAGTACCAATCAGTCGCACCAGCCACTGCTGGTTACCGACATTCAAGTCTCCGGCGGCGGTATCCTTGAAAAACGCCCGGATGGTATCCGCCAGCTGAGTAGGACTAATGCCGTTGGCCTGCAAACGTTCGGGGAAAAACTCCACCATGAGCTCCGGTCCCATCAGTGCCGCGGTGTTGACATCATCCACGCCTTTGAGACGTTCAATATCTTTTCTGACATTGAGTGCCGTGCGACGCAGGATTTCATCATCGGCTTTACCGGTCACGACAACGGTTGCGGAGGGAAAGGAATTCGCGGAGGTTATTTCCAGTATTTGCGGGTCATCAATATCCGCCGGCAGTTCTGCATTAGTCTTGCTCTGCACTTCCCGCCGCAAGTCATTAACCCGCTTATCGAAGATACGCTCGGAAATATCATTAAAACGCACCAGGATATTAGACAGGCTTTCGCGGCTGGTACTGGAGACGAATTTGATATCAGCGACCTGTGCAATAGCCTCTTCCAGGGGGTCAGTTACCAGTTTCTCCACATCTTCCGCCGACGCGCCCGGCAAACGCGTCACGATACTGATCCAGTTAAAATTGATTTCCGGATCCTGCGCGCGGGGCATTTTGTAGTACGTCATAAAACCCACCAGCAACACCACCACAAACATGGCGTTGGCCAACACATGGTTTTGCAACAAGCGCCTTAATATATTCATGGGTAAAAGCGACTAGTCCGGGTTGATTTGTTATTAAAGCAAGTGGTTATAAAATTGAAACACGGTCACCATCGTGCAATTGAAACCGGCCCCTGGTAACCACCAGGGTATCCAGCGGCAGATCGACATAGGTGGGGCGGCCTTCCGCAGCGTTCTCTAGCACGATATATTTCGCCTTTTTATCTTTCGTCACCACGAAAATTCCCAGGCGTCCTTCACGCTGCACCAGCACTTCAGGCGGCACATGCGGCTGTTGGTTCTTCCAGACCAACTCCCCCGCTACACCCACCAATGCTTTGCTACTGACAAATTCCAGACGGACTTCCTGGGTCCGCACGGTGGGATCAATGAGCGGTAATACACTGCGTAATTTGAGTGAGTAATTGTTATTGCGGTCCTGGAAAAATAGTTCCTGCGCCAGCTCCAGGGATGCGATCTGATAACTCTGCAATTTCGCGGTCACCTCACGATTTTGCGCATCAACGATACGCAGTAACGGCGTACCTGGATTCGCTAGTTCGCCAATGCTGGCGAACTTTTCGGTTACAACTGCATGATATGGCGCACGAATGTTGCATTTGGAAAGATTCTGCTTTACCTGTTGCAGTAAGACCTCGTGAGATTGACGTTCCGATACTAGTACCGCCAAATCGGTTTCCCGTTGCTTGAGCAGTTCTTCAGATACCGCCTGCTGCTTTTTTAATTGTTGTGCACGCTGCAACTGGTATTCCGCAAACTCAATGCGTGCCGCCAGAGCAGCCAGCTCCGCCTCCTCGCGCGCAACCGCAAGCTCGAAATCCTTCTTACGCAATGCCACCAGTAGATCATTCTTATTAACCTCCTGCCCCACTTCCACGCGAATACTTTCTACAATGGCACTCACTTCGGCACTTAGCTGACTATGGTTCAGCGTCACAACTGTCGCCGGTGCCTTGTATTGGGGATAGATTGCAATAGCTTTAAGTGTCTTTGCTTCCACAGATACTGCGCCGAGCGGTGCAGCACTGGTGGTTGGCGCTTGCGCAAGTAAAAAAATTGCACCAAGCAGCAGCGCCATGCACAAAGAACCGTGTTTGGTGATTTTAAAGATCGACATCACAACCGTAAGGCGACGGCACATTGTTTAATCCTTTAAAAACGCAATGGCGCAGAGTGTCTGATTATTTCAGTGAAGCAAACACTTTTTCTGCCGCATCCAGAGTGGCATTGATTTCCTTATCTGTATGAGCGGCGGAGACAAATCCCGCCTCGTACGCGGACGGTGCAAGATAAACGCCCTGACTCAACATGCCATGAAAGAAAATCTGGAAGCGTTCAATGTTGCATTCAGTGACTTGCTTAAACGACGTGATATTATCTGCCTCGGTAAAGAAGATACCGAACATGCCGCCAACCTGGTTGGTGGTGAGAGGTATGCCGGCAGCCTTGGCACGCTGCTTCATACCGTCACACAACATAGCGGCTTTCTTGCTCAAATTGTCGTGGAAGCCTGGTTCCTGAATCAACTTCAAGGTGGTTAAACCTGCCGCCATGGATACGGGGTTGCCTGATAGTGTACCGGCCTGATACACCGGACCCAGCGGGGCGATTTTTTCCATGATCGCTTTCTTGCCACCAAAGGCACCCACCGGCAATCCACCACCGATGACTTTGCCTAATGTGGTTAAGTCAGGCGTAACACCATAGTGTTGTTGAGCACCACCCAGGGATACACGAAAACCGGTCATTACTTCATCGAAGATCAATACCGCGCCGTACTTGTCGCACAGTTCACGTAAACCTTCGAGAAACCCCGGCACGGGTGGCACGCAATTCATGTTACCAGCCACCGGCTCCACAATAACGCAGGCCACCTGGTCACCCACTTCTTTGAACGCCTGCTGCACCTGGTCGATATCATTAAAGTTGAGGGTAATCGTATGCTCCGCAAGAGACGCAGGCACGCCCGGTGATGTGGGAACACCAAGTGTCAGCGCGCCGGAACCCGCTTTAACTAACAGCGAATCCGAATGTCCGTGATAACAGCCTTCAAACTTGATGAGTTTGTCGCGGCCAGTATAACCGCGCGCCAGACGAATCGCGCTCATGGTCGCTTCCGTGCCTGAGTTCACCATGCGTACCATTTCCACTGATGGCACCAGCTCACATACCAGTTTGGCCATTTCCGTTTCAATAGCAGTGGGAGCGCCATAACCGATACCTTCAGCAACCACCGTTTGCACCGCCTTAATCACTTCCGGATGCTGATGACCAACAATCATCGGACCCCAAGACGCGACGTAATCAATATAACGGTTATTATCCTCGTCGATGAGATACGCACCTTCGCTATGCTTGAAAAATATCGGGTCTCCACCAACTCCGCGAAACGCGCGCACCGGGGAATTCACACCACCGGGGATATATTGTTGGGCCTGTTCAAATAAATCATGTGATCGCGTCATGTTGAAATCCTTAACTGATATATTGTCGTTGTTAATTACTCTAGATCTATTAGTCCCGACGGGATGCGAAACAATCCGTCAGTTGCCGAGCTGCCTGTTGAATGTCGTCGGCGCCAAAAACGGCGTTAACCACCGCCAGCATGTCCGCGCCCGCAGAGATCAGTAGTTTAGCATTTTCCACCGTGATTCCCCCAATACACGCAATGGGTATGGAAAGCTCAGATTTTGCTCGGTGTAGCAGCTCGATATCCGCGCCCACTGCCTGGGGTTTGGTGGAGGAGGAGAAAAATCGCCCAAAAGCCACGTAATCTGCCCCCTGTTGTTGTGCGGCAAGTGCCAGTGACAGCTGATTGTGACAGGTAATACCAATAATCGCGGATTCACCCAGCGCCTCGCGGGCCTCGCCCAAAGACCGGTCGCCCTGCCCCAAATGCACCCCATGCGCTCCGACCTCGGCTGCAATCGTCACATCATCATTGATCAGAAAAATGACCTCATAACGCTCGCACAACGTTTTGAGTTCATGCGCCTGCTCCCGGCGTTCCGCGACCGGTAAATATTTTTCGCGGTATTGCACGATGCGCGCGCCACCTTCGATGGCGAACTGAACTTTGTCGATTAGATCGGGAGTGGGTAAAGGCTGGATACTGGAACAGGGAGTAATGACGTACAGGCCGTACAAGGTATAGTGGCTTTTATTCTTCGTCGTCTCCATGTGCCCAGAATAACCGGTTCGGAATCGATTGTCCCATGCCAATGCGGTAACCATGATTCAAGGTTTCCCAGGTATATTCCTGTGCTTCATAGATTGCATTAGCAGGATCAAGGCCCTGGGCCAGCAAGCCGGCAATCGCCACGGCCAGGGTACAGCCAGAGCCATGGAAACTCTGGGGCAAACGTTCCCAGTTGAAGGACTCGATCAGTTGATGGTCGGCGTAAAGATTGTTAATGACCGTTGGTGTGTTTTCATGAGTGCCCGTAATCAGCACATATTCACAACCGTGCTCGAGCAATTCCTGCGCGCAGGCATCGAGGTTATCGGCTTCCTGGGCAAACGCGCGCGCTTCCTGGCTGTTGGGAGTCAGGATCGTGACATAAGGAAACAGCAGATTTACCATGGCATCGAGAATGTCGTCGTCGGCGAGCATGCCGCCACCACCAGCCGCTACTACCGGGTCCAAAACCACGGGTAAATCCGGGTAATCCAGCAAAATAGTGTGAATGACTTCAACGATTTCGACACTGCCCAGCATGCCAATTTTGACGCTGGCCACGGGCACATCTTCCAGGATCGCTCTCGCCTGCTCGATAACCAGTGAAGGATTCATAGGCTCATAGCGCTTGATGTCCACGGTGTCCTGCACCGTCACCGCGGTGATCACCGGTGCCGCATGGCAACCCATGCTCGCCAGCGTCTCAATATCCGCCTGCACTCCCGCACCTCCGCTGGGATCAGTCCCGGCAAACACCAGCACGACCGGTATAGTGGAGTTCTTACTCATCGTTTCATTCCTTGCACGCCCCTGGCGTCATCATGCTTGATCTCACTGGGTATCGCTAATTCCGTCAGAGCCACATGGGCGCTGTTCCGGTTTGAGGATATCTTCCTGTCAAGTGTAGCACTTGTAACTGTTTGAAATCCGGATAACTCTTTCAGCGCGTTACAGCGACATGCCAAAACCGGATACACAGGCTACGCCCCGGATTGTTATTCGCGTTTTCAAAAATAGCGGCAAATCTATAGAACTACTTTATATAAATTAATACGCGACGCTTAAAAACAATAACGATGAAATGCCGGATAATCCATCTAAGCGCCTGATAAACAAATAGCAAATTGTCGACTACACTTACATTTTATGGAAGAGACTATGAACCCTTTGAAAAAACGCACCACACTGGATTCATTTAGCGGCATGGTCAACGTTGCCCAGGAATATTGCCGGCTGGTTGAAAACCTGGAAACCAGCGCGCCGGGCGAAACCTGGATCCAGCAAATGGGCCAATTGCTACCCAAGCTACACGCCGCCATTG
>Ga0209536_100016987_pt1 | contig 10333 bp, 7 predicted proteins | sample DeeMarSeWOR28_12_FD_187461 | JGI IMG/M metagenome (GOLD analysis project Ga0209536, IMG submission 187461) | Marine sediment microbial communities from White Oak River estuary, North Carolina - WOR-2-8_12 (SPAdes) (version 2) | ecosystem: Environmental > Aquatic > Marine > Intertidal zone >... | reverse complement strand
GGACACCGGAGGCCTCAGCGGCCAGGCGCAGGGAGTCGAAGGGCTCATGGAGCGGCAGGTCGTGCGGGCCATCGAAGAGGCAGATCATCTGTTGTTCCTGGTCGACGCCCGGGAGGGGCTCGTGGGTACCGACCAGGAGATTGCCGGGCGCCTGAGACGCACCGGAAAGCCCGTCACACTGGTAGTCAACAAGGCGGACCAGACGGACCCCGCGATCGCCGCGCTCGTTCGCCTCCACCTGCCGCCGGATCTCCGGGTCGGACTGGAGGACCCGCGGCTGACGCTCCTCGCGCGGGACGGGCGCCGCGTGGTGCGGGAGGCGGAGTCGAGCTACGACCTGATCCTCGTGACGGCGCCGGAGCCGACGACGGCGCTCCAGAACCGCGTCTACACCCGGGAGTTCCTCGAGGAGGCGCGGTGGGCGCTCCGGTCCGGCGGGGCGATCGCGATCCGCATCCGGGCGCCGGCGGCCTACGCGGCGGGCGAGGAGGGATCCCTGGCGGCGACCCTGTGGCGCACCCTGGGGGACGTCTTCCCCGAGCGCGAGCTGCTGCCCTTCGACGGCTCGTGTCTCCTCGCCGGCGCGATGCATCCGGGGAGGGAATCGCTTCGCGGTCTACCGTCTCGCCGCGGCCTTGCTCCAGCTCGGGCAGGAAATAGTGCAAGACGTCGGCGAGATCGCGCGGCAAGGCGTCCCTCAGAGGACCACGGTCGGTTCAGCCAGCTATTTCGAGAGGGCGCGACCGGGAACGGCCTCTCGCAGCGCCCGCTAGCGGACGTGAAGGATCGAGTTCGGCTGTCCCGTCGGTCCGGGCGCAGACTGGGGATTGCTCGGGTCTTCTCGCCACTCACCGTCCACTACGTATCGATACTGATAGGTCCCGGGTTCGAGCGTCAGGACCTTCGTCCAGACTCGTTGCTGGCCCTCGGAGGCGATCAGTGATCGTACGCCCCGATCGGGCACCCAGCCATTGAAGTCGCCGGCGATTCGGACGTCGCCCGCCTCGGAGTCCTTGAAGCGAACGACCACCTCGCGCGGAGAGCCTTGCGCGGACGCGTTGCTCTCGGCGTCGGTTTGTCCCGGTCGAGCCGCGGCCTGGTCGGGAGGCGAGGCCGCCAGCTCCATCGCGACCGATGCATAGTCGAGCGCGCCATTGGCCGACGGCGCATAGAGCGAGATGGGCAGTCCGGCGCGGGCCGCCTCGCGCAGCTTGACGTTGAGTCGGATCACCGAGTCGAAGCAAAGCTCCTTGAAGAGCTCGCGGATGTCTCCGAGCGTCTGCCGGGCGTAACGCGTGCGCCCGTCGTACAGGGTCGGAAGCACGCGAACCTGCAGATCGTGCCCGATGCGATCGGAGAGCAGGCTGATCGTTTCGAGCAGCTTCTGCACGCCGTCGATCGCGAAGAAGCTCGTTTCGAGCGGGATGATCACTTCGCTGGCGGCGCGCAGGGCATTGAACGTGAGCAGGCCGACGTTTGGGGGGCAATCGATGAGCACGTAGTCGTAGAGTGGAGGCAGCGCGTCGATCGCCGCGGAAAGCCGCTCGGTCCGTGCATCGTGGCGTTCGGTCGCGAGCTTCTGCTCTAGGGCGGACAGCACGATGCTCGATGGTGCGATGTCGATCTGGTCACTGACGTCGATGATGATCGAGTCGAGTCGGCTCGCTCCGACGGGCTCGACGAGCACTTCGTAGAGGTTGACTTCGAGGTCGTCCGGCTCGAGCCCGACCGCCAGCGTGGCATGGGCCTGGGGATCCATGTCTACGATGAGCACACGGTAGCCGTCGGCGGCGAGAGCCCCGGCCAGATTGACCGTGGTCGTCGTCTTGCCGCAGCCGCCCTTCTGATTGACGATGGCGATGACCCGCATAACGTCCCCCCCCGAGGCGTTCGCCGCTGATCCTTGATCGGTCAGCGACGTGCGATCCTGTCCCGGCCGCCGATGCGATCACTCGCTCCGACGGCCTTCCTCCGGATCCGCTGGATCCGGTCCAATCCGTTCAGGGGCTGCCCCGAGAACTCAGCCCGCCTGACTCCAATCCTTCTTGGCGCTACGCGTCCCGCGCGGTCCCGGCTTCGCGGGCATTGCATCCCTTGCGTCGTCCTGTCCTTCGGCGCGCTGGACCGCCGTGGACGCGCTCCTGCGCCCTGCGTTTTCGGGTTCGCGCTGTCCGTTCTCGCGTTCGCGCTGTCCGTTCTCGCGTTCGCGATAGGCGGAAACCTCCCGCTCGAAGTCGGCGACCTCGAAGACCCATTCCTGGCCGCTGACCGCCTCGAAGACCGTGTCGTCCTGGAATACCAGAACGACATCGCCCGTCGTCACCAGCACCAGCTCCGAGAGCGGCCGCCCGACCTGTGGGAGCAGCGCCTGCAGCGCGCGCACGCTCTTGCGGATCTTCTGGACCGAGACGCCCGCATCGATCAGGCGCTTGGTGGCCTTCAGGGCGACCAGGTCATCGAAGCTGTAGCGATGGTGCCCGCCGGGCGTGCGAGCCGAGGGCTCGATCAGGCCGGTCTTGGCCCAGTACTGAAGCTGCCGCCGGGACAGATCGAGCAGGTCCACGACCTCGCGGGTCTTGAAGTGCGCGCGGACCACCCCGGACGCTCCTGGTCGCTTCGCCTCGGGCATCACGACCTCCGACGACACCGAATTCGTCACGCTTCCCCCAGCCTTTCTCCCGGTATCGTGCTGATCTCCGGGTCCGCCCTGCGCGCAGCTCGCTCTCGTCGCCCGTGTCGGGTGCGAGGAGTCCGCCCTTCTGGGCGATCGATGGCTCCCGCGGCCGATCACGGCCAGCATCGGTCTCTGTTTGGGGGGCTTCTCGTTCCGCGCGAGAGCACTCGATCGCCGAGATGCGCGCGCGTTACGCCAGAGTAAATGAGGGGCTGCCATCCAAGTCAAGCCAAAATCCCGCTGATTTGTAGCGCTGGGGGCGAAAAAGGTCTGGGCTGGGGCATGTTCCCGAGGTGTCGACAGGCCATCACGTTGTGGTTGCCCCTCGTGACGAGAGTCCTCGCGGGCTGTTAAGTTCTGCCACCGTGTCGATGAAGCCGCAAGAAAGCCGCGATTCGAGCGCTCGTGGGCAAGAAGCCGCGCAAGCGCAGATCGCCGAGGACGACGATCCCCGTGGGACCCTGTCTCGTTTCGCCGCGGGCGCCTCGCGAGAGGGCCTGGACGAGGACGACGAGGCGGAGGAGCAGTCGACCACCCTCACGCGCGTTCGCGTCGACGATGATGGGGCCCACCGTCCCTTCATGCGCGGGATTCTCGTCCACTCGCTGACGGAGCAGGGTCTGTCGTTCGAGAACGCCTACGAGGTGGCGCAGGCCGTCTGGAAGCGGGTACGCGAACGTCAGCTCGTCACCAAGGACGAGCTGCGCTCCCTGGTCTCGGAGCTCAGCGTGGAGCTGGCGCCCGGGGACAGCGAGCGCCGAGGGACAGGCTTCGAAAATCAGCTGGACGTACTCGGCAAGGACGGTCGCTGGCCGTTCAACTCGGGCCGTTTGCAGCTTTCGTTGCTGGCGGCGGGGCTGAAGCCCAGCCAGGCGTTCGAGGCCGTGGTCGAGATCGAGCGGGAGCTGCGGGATCTGGACGAAGGCGCCGTGACACGCGACGCCATTCGGGAGCTCAGCGCGGGCATCCTCGGCAGACGTTTCGGGAAGAAGGCGGCGCGTCGCTACCTCGCCTGGCGCTCCTTCCAGAACGAGGACGAACGCCCCGTCATCCTGCTCCTAGGCGGCACCAGTGGCGTCGGCAAGTCGACCCTGGCCCTCGAGGTCGCTCGGCGGCTCTCGATCGGCCGCGTGATCTCGACGGATTCGATCCGGGATGTCATGCGCGTGATGCTCTCGGATGACCTCGTGCCGACGCTGCACGTCTCGAGCTTCGAGGCGCATACACGACTGCCGAGCGAGGTCCGCGAGGGCCTCGATCCCGTGATCGAGGGCTTCCTCGAGCAATCTCGTACGGTCGCGGTCGGGGTCCGCGCGGTGATCGAACGCGCGATCGTCGAAGGGACGAGCACCGTGCTCGACGGAGTCAGCCTCGTGCCCGGCCTCTTCGATCCCAGCGAATGGCAGGATCGCGCTCACGTCTTCTTCCTGCTGGCCGCCGACGAAGATCGCGAGTCGCTGCACGGCCACCTGGTCGCGCGTGCGCACGGCAAGGGCGCTCGTGCCTCAGAGCGCTACGTGCGCAACTTCCAGGAGATCTTCAAGATCCAGGAGGATCTGCTGGAGCGTGCAGAGACCTTCTCGGTGCCCGTCGTCGACGTTCAGAACCTGGATGGGGCCGCTCGGAAGGTCGTGAAGCACGTCGTGGGGAAGCTGGGCGAGCGGCGCGCTGCAGAGGCGGCGGGACTCGATTAGGATCCCGTCCTCCCACCATGAGCCGCTCCCTCAAATACGAGATCCCCGGCGTGGATCCACGGGTTCCTCTCAGCGATGTCGCAGAGAAGGGCTGGGGCTCGATCTTCGCGTCGATGCCGACCCGCCGCACGAGCGTGCAAGACGAGCCCGAGGGTCTCGAGCGCACCCCCCGACGGGTGCTGGAGATCGGCTTCGGCCGCGGTGAATTCCTGCTGGCGATGGCTGGGCGCGAGCCTGAGACCCAATTCATCGGGGTCGAGATCTCGTGGAAGAGGACACTCAAGATGGCCCGCAAGGTGGCGCGTGCGAAGCTCGACAACGTTCGTCTGGTCGACGCCGCCGCGGAGCAGGCGATCCAGCTGCTCTTCGAGCCGGAGAGTCTCGACGCGATCTGGATCAACTTCTCGGATCCGTGGCCCAAGGCGCGTCACGCTCATCGGCGCGTGATCCAGCCCGGCTTTGCCGGCGATGCGGCGATCGCGCTCAAAGGCTCGGGCACGCTCTTCGTCGCGACCGATGACGTGCCCTACGCCCATCAGATCGACGAGGTCCTCTCGGCCGAGCCGCGACTGGCCAACTGTTATGCGCCGTGGCCCTTCCTCCCGGAGGTCGAGGGCCGTACGAGGACGGGCTACGAGGAGCAGTGGAGAGCCGAAGGCCGACCGATGCATTTCTTCGCCTACCGCCCGACCGCGGATGCGCACGTCCTGTCCCATCGCTCGGAGTCGGAGGGGTCCCGATGACGACGGAGACGGCAGCCCGTCACGCCACGCGGAGGCCGAGCCTGAAGGATTACTCGCTTCCGGCTCTGCGCTCGCTCTTCAAGGAGCGAGGCTGGCCTGCCTACCGTGCGGACCAGCTGGCGACCTGGCTGTACAGCAACGATGTCGACGAACCGGATCGCATGACCAATCTGCCCGCCGCGATGCGCAGCGAGCTCGACCGCGATTTCGAATTGCGAGTGCTCGACGTGGTCGAGACCCAGCGCTCCGCAGACGGAACACAGAAGCTGCTGCTCGCGGCCTTCGATGGCGCTCGCGTCGAGGCGGTCCTGATTCCCGAAGAGCGGCGAAACACGCTTTGCGTCTCGACTCAGGTCGGCTGCCCGCTCACCTGCAGCTTTTGCGCGACGGGGGCGCTCGGCTTCACGCGAAACCTGTCGACCGGTGAGATCGTGGATCAGGTGCTGCAGGCGATGCGGCGGATGGAGCCAGGCAGCGCGCTGACGAATCTGGTCTTCATGGGCATGGGGGAGCCGCTCCTGAATCTCCCGGCGGTCTCCGAGGCGATCCGCATCCTGACGGATCCGAAAGCCTTCGCGCTGGCGCCGCGGCGGATCACCGTGTCGACCTCGGGCGTGCTGCCGCAAATCCGCCCGCTGCTCGAGGTCGCCCCGATCCATCTCGCGGTCAGCCTGCACGCGACCACCGACGAGGTGCGCGATGTCCTGGTTCCGTTGAACCAGCGATACCCGATCGCGGAGCTGCTCGAGACGCTGCGCGAGGAGCCGAGAATCCATCGTCGGCGCCCGGTCTTCTTCGAGTACACGCTGATGGAAGGCGTGAATGACTCCGTCGAGGACGCACGCAGGCTGCCCGGACTGCTCGACGGCATTCCGTCGAAGGTGAACATCATCCCGATGAACCCGCATCAGGACGCGCCCTACCGTCCGCCGGCGCCCGAGGTCGTGAACCGCTTCACCGCGATCCTGCACGCCGCGGGCGTTCGCGTCACGCTCAGGCGGGATCGCGGTCGGGACATCGACGCCGCGTGCGGCCAGCTCGCCAATCGGCCCACGGCGATCCCGGTAGCGACCGCGACCGCCCTCGAAGCACAGCGCTAGGGCCACGCGCGTTCCGGACGGGAGGTCCTTCTCGCGAGCGCCGAGCGCTGTCGGCGCCATCCGAAAGCCGTCAAGCGGGCCTCTCGTGGCGCCGATGCAGCCGGGGAGGGAGACCGCCCGGTCGGCGACCGGCAGCAATCAACATGCTCTACGCATTCGGCGACATCCACGGCGAGCTCGAGAAGCTCGACGAACTGCTCGAGCTGATGCCCCTCGCAGCGGGCGATCGGCTGGTTTTTCTAGGGGACTACATCGACCGCGGTCCCGACTCCAAGGGTGTGATCGAGCGATTGATCTCGCTGCGACAGGAGTACGAATGCGTCTATCTCCTGGGCAACCACGAGTCGATGTTCCTCGACTTCCTGGGCTGGACGGATGACGCCTATTTCGGAGGCGACGCGTTCCTGCTGAACGGAGGCGATCGCACGCTCGCGGGCTACGGCTACTTCGAGCGAGAGGACACGTCGCGGGAAGGCTTTCGCCTGCCCAAGGCGCACGAAGACTTCCTGCTCGGTCTGCGCCTCTCCTATGTGGAAGGCGACTACCTCTTCGTACACGCCGGGATCAGCCAGGATCATCTGCGCTCGGGAGATCTCTCCTACGCGCTGCGTAAATCGCGCCCCGAGGACCTGCTCTGGAATCGCACGGCGGGCGAGCTCCCGCACGATCTGGGCATCACGATGGTCTATGGGCACACGCCGAACGAGGATTTCGGCGTTCGCTGGAATTCGCCCTTCAGCATCGGAGTCGACACTGGAGCCGTCTACGGCGGGCCGCTGACGGCGATTCGACTCCCGGACGAGACGATCTTCCAGGTCTGAGCTCGTCGGGTCGAGTCGTGCTCGCGGTCGCCCCTTTCCGAATCATCCGGCCGCGGTATTGCGGGCGACATCCGTCGAGCTGGTCTCGGAGTTGCGCTGCCGCAGGCGCGGGATGGTGAGCTGCATGCCCGCGGAGAGCGCCTCGAGGTTCACGTCCGGGTTGTACTGTCGCAGCAGCCACAGCGGCACATCGAAGCGCCGCGTCGACAGCGTCCAGAGCGAATCGCCGGGACCGACGCGGTGAACGATCGTGCCCTCGATCTCCCACTCGGCGAAGAACTCCTCCTGCAGGGCGCGGTGATACTCGACGCGAATGCGCTCGAACTCCTCGGGCGTCACGCTCGAGAAGTCGAGTCGCAGGCGGCGCTGCACGACGACGGGCTCCTCGAAGCGCAGACCGTTGATCTTTCGCAGCCGACTGGCGCGCAGGCCGAGCCACTCGGCATAGTGGCCGAGCGTCTCGTTGGCTTGCACGATGATCGTTCCATTGCTCGCGACCGTGTAGTCCGTCGGATCGGCCAGCAGACCCGGGCTCGGCTCGATCGGGCTCTCGTCCGGCGAGACCGTGTCGACGAGGGTCTCCTCCGTCGCTTCGTCCGAGGCGTCCGGGATGCTGGCGAAGTCGTTCGGGGTGGGGGCGGGCGTCGCAGTGCGTGCCGGGCTGAGGGCTGCCGCGCCATCCGGGTGATTCGCGTCGCTCGGCGCCTCCTGGCCCGAGCCGGCGCTTCGACTGGAGTCGGCCCGGGCGATCACGGGGGCTTCCGACCCCGCGCCGTGGGTCACTCGCAGTCGCTGGCCGGCCGCGATGCGGTGGCGGCTGCGCAGGTCGTTCATCGCCACGAGCTCCGCGACGCTCATTCCGAAGCGTTCGGCGATGCGGGTCAGGTTGTCACCGCGGCGCACGGTGTAGATGCCGGACGCGGGCAGGGCTGCCGGCGTGGCGACGATCTTCGGTGCCTCGTCCACCGTCTTCTTCGGCTGATACGAGGCGATCCGCGTCGGGGCTCCGCCGGCTTCGGTGGGGAGCTTGAGCTTCTGTCCGATGCGAATCCGATGCTTGCTCCGCAGCCCGTTCAGGGCCACGAGCTCGCTCATCCGCACGCCGTGGCGGCTCGCGATGCTCGAGAGCGTGTCGCCGCGGCGCACGACGTAGGTCGTGTCGCGCGTCTGCCGGGCGTAGCGATGTTCGTCGGGCAGGCTCGCCAGACCCTCTGCCAGCGGCTTTGGCAGTGCCGCCCTCGGCACTCGCAGCCCGAAGCCCTTCGGGATGTACTTCGATTCCCGCCAGATGGTCGGGCGCAGAGACGGGTTCGCCTCCTCCAGGATCGAGCGGTCGACACCGAGGGCTCGGGCGAGCTGGCTGGCCTTCGCGTAGTACGGCATCTCGATGCTTTCGTAGGCGATGGGCTGGTCGAGTACGAGCGGACCGAAGTAGAACTCCGCGTCCGAGGCCACCGCGTCGGCCGCGAGGAACTCGACGTAGAAGTTGCGTGAGGCAAATCCGAAGGTCCGTGAACGGTACTCGCGGACGATCTTCGTGATGTCCTTGGTGCCGAGCTTCTTGGCGGCTCGCCGCATGCCGGAGGCACCGTGATTGTAGGCAGTGATGGCCAGTGGCCAGCTGCCCGTGACGCGATAGTTCTGCTCGAGCAGGCGTGCCGCAGCGAGCGAGGCCCGGTAGGGATCGAGGCGCTCGTCGATGACGTGATCGACCTGCATGAAGCGTCGACCGGTCGAACGCGTGAATTGCCACAGGCCTGCTGCGCCGACGCGCGAGTAGACGTTAGGCGTATAGGAAGACTCGACGTGCGGTAGATGCGCGATCTCGAGCGGGAGATTCATCTCCCGGAGCGTCTCGAGGATATGCGGCTTGTAGGCGCCCGAGCGGATGATGCCGGCCCGAAACTTGTTGGCTTGTCCGAGCTGGAAGCGCACGCGGCTCGCTGCCTGCTCGAGCGTCGAATTCGAGACGTCGGAGCCGAAGAGCGCCAACACGCGCTGCTCTTCGCTCGAGAGACCCGACCGGCGACCGGAGGCGAGCTCCCGCAGGATGCTCTTGAAATGCTTCTTGCGCTTCTCGGTCAGGCGCTCGCGCGAGCGGGCCGAGAGGCCCGTCGGAATCCGGGTGATCTCGTAGACGATCGAGAGGTCGTGGGTGTCGTGGAGCAGGCCGGCGTCCGTCCCGATCTCACTGTAGATCCGCTTCCAGAACTCCACATCCCGCTCGAGCGCCGCGGGTCGGGGGAAGTCGGCGGGTGCCGAGCCTGCGAGGGCGGGTATGAGTGCGCCGAGGGCGACGACGGATACGAAGACGAACGATCGGACTCGCAGCAGCTGCTTCATGTGCTCCCTCTTCCCTCCTCCGATCGGCAGATCGCCGGCAAAATCGGAGCAGAAAAGAGCCATCTCCGGCGGGGACCGCCGGTTTGAAATGGGGGGAGGAGAGATTCGAATGTCGGGGCCGGCACTCCTTCTCGCTCCGGGGTCGGGAGCGATGAGTCGCCAGTCCGCTGGAGCCGGTTCCTTGGAGGACCCGGCCCCGAGAGCCTACTTCTTTTTCTTCTTCTTCCGAGAGGCGCGTTGCTGCTTTCGCTTGTTCTTGCGGGCTTTTGGGTCCTGGCGCTTCTTGGTGGCGCTGCGCCCGCCTCCGCCGCCGAGCAGCATCGAGGGGTCCATGCCGCCCCCCGGCATCCCGCCCATGGCCGGCATCCCACCCCCCAGGCCCGAGAGCAGGCCACCCTGCTTGCCGAGCGCCCCCATCATCTGGCGCATCTGCCCGAATCGGCTCACCAGGCCGTCGATGTCCGAGACCTTCCGGCCGCAGCCTCTGGCGATCCGCTGGGCCCGGCTCTTGTCGATGATCGTCGGCTCGGCGCGCTCCGCCCTGGTCATCGACTGGATCATCGACTCGACCTTCTTGAGCTCGCTCTCGTCGACCTGATCCGCCAGGCCGCCGATGCCCGGCATCTTGGCGAACACGTCCTTCAGCGGACCGAGCTTCTGGATCATGCGCATCTGCTTGAGCAGGTCGTCGAGCCCGAAGCGGCCCTTCAGGATGCGTTCGGCGTCGGCCTCGGCCTCCTTCTCGTCGACGACCTCCTCGAAGTCCTTCACGAGACCGACGATGTCGCCCATGCCGAGAATGCGCGAAGCCAGACCCTCGGGCCGGAACTCTTCGAGCCGGTCGACCGTCTCGCCGGTGCCCAGGAACTTGATCGGGACACCGGTCACGGCCTTGATGGCGAGCGCCGCACCGCCGCGGGCGTCGCCGTCGAGCTTGGTCAGGACGACGCCGTCGAGC
>Ga0209536_100016986_pt1 | contig 10334 bp, 8 predicted proteins | sample DeeMarSeWOR28_12_FD_187461 | JGI IMG/M metagenome (GOLD analysis project Ga0209536, IMG submission 187461) | Marine sediment microbial communities from White Oak River estuary, North Carolina - WOR-2-8_12 (SPAdes) (version 2) | ecosystem: Environmental > Aquatic > Marine > Intertidal zone >... | reverse complement strand
TCCAGCCACTCATCCTCATTATGCGCCGCCTGAAGGACGGCATATGCCAAGCTCCGTTCTATAAGAAGATCTTTCTTGCTTTGACTCGGCGGAGCATAATGCTCCGCCGATTGATTACAAAGTAATAAAAAGCAAACGGTGTTAACAGTGGATAAAAATCGTGTCATTGAAATTACCAATCTGAAATTCGCCTGGAAAAAACAGTCGCAACCGGTTCTGGATATTGAATCTCTGCAGGTGAATGAAGGTGAGCGTGTCTTCCTGCGCGGTCCTAGCGGTAGCGGTAAATCCACCCTGTTAAGTCTGCTGGCCGCTGTCACTGCACCACGAAGTGGCGATTTAAAAGTGCTAGGGCAAGACTTGAAAAAGCTTGGCCATGCGAAACGTGATCAATTTCGTGCTGATCATATTGGTTTTATTTTTCAGATGTTCAATCTCATTCCATATTTGTCCGTGGTGGAAAACGTCACCTTACCTTGCCGGTTTTCGCGTAAGCGTAAACATAAAGTATTAGCACAAGCCGATAGCCTGGAACACGAGGCGATACGGTTACTTGATCACCTGGATATGGCGCATGACGATGTGTTGCACAAACCCGTGAACGAACTGAGTGTCGGTCAACAGCAAAGAGTTGCCGCGGCACGTGCGCTGATGGGTGCACCAGAGCTGGTAATTGCGGACGAACCCACCTCATCACTGGATGCGGATCGCCGCACGGCGTTCATCGATCTGTTGTTTCGCGAGTGTGACAGCGCCAATTCGACGTTGATATTTGTCAGTCACGATAACTCGCTGGAAGCTCCATTTGAACGCACCATAGAGTTTAATCAGTTAAACAACTCGGTAGCAGATAAACGACCGAAATTAAGGGCCGTGTCATAGGCCTCATATGATTGGGTACTCGTTATGGCGATAGTAGAGCTGGCAATTAAAAGTTTTCGTAACCGCAAATTCACTACCGGCTTGACGGTACTATCCATTGCACTGAGTGTAATGTTGCTGCTCGGTATTGAAATAATTCGTCAGGGCGCCGAGACCAGTTTTACCAACACGCTATCGGGAACGGACCTGATTGTCGGTGCCCGCAGCAGTCCCGTACAGTTGTTGTTGTATTCCGTGTTTCATATTGGTAATCCCACTAACAATATGCAGTGGCACAGCTACGAAGAAATAGCCACCCATCCACAGGTAAAGTGGACCATACCGGTATCACTGAGTGACAGTCACAAGGGTTATCGAGTAATAGGTACAACGGAACAATTTTATGAACATTTTCGTTTCGCCGATTCAAAAGCATTACAACTCGAAGCAGGGAACTGGTTCAGCGGGACATTTGATGCTGTCGTGGGTGCGGAAGTGGCGCAGGCGCTGGGCTACCAATCTGGAGAAAAAATCATTCTTGCCCATGGTGCGGGCGACGAGAGTTTTATCACGCACTCCGACAAGCCTTTTAAGATCGTCGGCATTCTGAAACGTACCGGTACTCCCGTGGACCGTGCCGTGTATGTTGGACTCCAAAGTATTGACGTTATGCATGACGAGTTTAATGGCGCTGCGCATAATCATGATCCACTGATGGCTCACGATCAACACAATACAGAAAAAAGCAATCGCAAAAGTAGTTTGAGCGCAATCCTCGTAGGTCTTCAATCCCGCGGTGCTGCGATTGGCATGCAACGAGAAATCAATGAATACAAAACAGAAGCATTAACGGCGATTATGCCCGGCGTTGTTTTACTGGAGCTATGGTCAATGATGAACGTGGTGGAAAGGATTCTCGTGATTGTTTCCGGCCTAGTGGTTGCGGTGGGTTTATTCAGCATGTTGATTATCTTAATGACTAGCTTAAACGAACGTCGCCGAGAAATGGCGATACTAAGATCGGTGGGTGCGCGTCCTGTGCATATTTTTACCCTGATCATGGGAGAAGCAGTGTTTTTAACCCTGCTTGCTATGGTATTGGGCGTTGCAATGGTCTACGGCTTGTTGTTTTTAGTACAGCCGTGGTTGGAATCTCTGTTTGGATTATATGTTGTCATTGGCTGGCCAAATGCCACTGAGTTAATGTTTTTGATGATCATCGCCTTGTGTGGGTTCGTCGTTGGTTTGATACCTGGTATTCGTATTTACCGTTATTCACTGGCCGACGGCATGACGATTAGGGTTTAACGTGGATTTGTTAAAAAGCGAGGAGCTTATGAAATACCGTTTAGTATATTTATTCGCTGTATCTATGCTGTTACCAGGTCTTTATGCCTACGCTGGCACGGGCAATGTTGCTGAACTTAACTGGGACGATCTGAAACCCAAAGGTCTTGACTTTAATGATCCGTTTACAAAATTAACGGAAGACCAGTTATACAATTTAGGCACGGTAGCCAAGTACAGGCAGCGACAAGCCAACAAGCAAACGATATCCGAATCCTTCCAAACTGAATATGAGCAAGCATTGGCTGAATTGAAGACAGAAGGTGTGGATATCGATGGCTTGCTAGCAAAACGTGCTCAGATAACTGAAAAGCGCCGTATGGCAGCGCAAACCGCTAATGCAGAATTAAACGGGAAGAATATACGCATGCCGGGCTACCTACTGCCGCTAGAGTTCAAAGAAAAGAAGGTCACCGAATTTTTATTAGTACCCTGGGTAGGTGCCTGTATTCACACACCACCACCACCGGCCAACCAGATCGTTCACGTTAAATTAGCCAAAGGCTTTGAGACGGATGGAGGCTTGTATACCCCAGTTTGGGTCAACGGTGTAATGAAAACTGAAGCTAACAATCCTGAGCTTTCATATGTCGACGGTAGAAAAAATATTAACGTAAGTTATGTCATGCAGGCTGATGAAGTGGAGCTTTATAAAAAATAACAATGCCAGCTGCATCCTGGGATGATTAGCTTATCGGCTAAGCGCCAACCTGTAGGTATAAGGAATATATTCATGAAAAATTGTAAACAATTTTCGCAAATCTTAACTTGCCTTCTATTTGCATTCTCTTCGCTTGCGTTCGCAGCTGAAAAGGCAAAAGAACCAACAAATCAGGTGCTGCTTAAAAACGTCAACATCTTCGATGGCAAGAATGAGAAACTGAAAAAAGGTCATGATGTTTTAGTTGAAGGTAATTTAATTAAGAAAATAGGTAAAGGTCTGAAGGCTAACAACAAGGCAGTAGTCATCGATGGCGGTGGGCGCACGCTGATGCCTGGGCTTACTGATTCGCATGTTCATCTTATGCTTAACGATGCGCCGGCAAAGTCTATCTATGAGGAAACTTGGGGTTATGTTGGTGCTCAATCTGTAGCGGCGGCGCAAGCCATGCTATTGCGCGGTTTCACAACGGTCCGCGATGTGGGTGGCCCCGTCGCAGGGCTAAAAAAAGCAATTGATGAACGCCTGATAATCGGTCCAAGAATTCTTCCATCAGGACCTTTCATAAGCCAAACCTCTGGCCATGCCGATCTTGAAACGAGCACATTCAAACTGTCTCCTTACTTTACGGGTGTTCCTGACAAGATGGAAATCCTTGGTTGGGGATTTGTCGCGGATGGCGTTCCCGAGGTGCAAAAGGCAGCACGTGAAGTATTGCGCACCGGCGCATCACAGATCAAGGTTATGGCAGGTGGCGGCGTATCCAGCTATTTTGATCCGCTAGATACAACGCAGTATACATTAGAAGAGATGAAGGCCATTGTTACCGAAGCAGAGAACTGGGGCACCTATGTATTGGTCCACGCCTATACTGACAAGGCAGTTCGTATCTCTATTAATGCAGGCGTTAAGAGTATTGATCACGGACCGTTTCTGCAGGAAAAGACCCTGAAGCTAATGGCAAAAAATGGTGTTTGGCTTTCGCCTCAAGCGTTTCTTATGGGACTAACACCTGAGCAGCTTAATATCGTCGGTACACCCAGCGAGCCGAAGATGCGTCAAGTGAATAAGGGATCGGCAAACCTGTTGAAGTGGGCCAAAAAGTACGGCGTTAAGATTGCATGGGGGACTGACTTGTTTGGGCCACCGGCAAAGCAGGCACAACAGCCACAGGAGTTTATTGCACGCGCAAAGTTCTTCACACCCTATGAAATATTAAAACAAGCCACATCCGATAATGCTGAATTATTCAAGTTAAGCGGTAAGCGTCATCCTTATCAGCAAGGTGAACTCGGGGTGATTCAGGAAGGTGCTTATGCTGATCTGCTAGTTATCGATGGTAATCCACTAAAAGACATCATGATCATGTCTGATCCCGGTGGAAATTTTCGGATTATTATGAAAGACGGAGTGATTTATAAAAATACGATGCGGTAACGGAAAAGAGAGGAGTCAAATCATGCTAAGTAAACTGAGCCAACTTGGATTGGCAGTAGTTATGGGTTTGTCGTTGATCGGTTGCGATAGCAATGGTGAGAACAGTAGCGTCACACAAAATAATATTAGCAACCAAGCTAACAAGAAACCCACGAGTAATACCCAGCTCGGAAATTGTTCTTTTGATTCCGCCGCGTCCAACGACACGTTTGATATTGCTATTTTAAATGGCCGAGTTATAGATCCGGAGTGCAACTTCGATGGGCAGCGCAACGTGGGCGTTAAAGACGGTAGGGTTGCGATTATAACCAAGGCTAACATTACAGGAAAAGAAACAATAGACGCAAAAGATCATGTGGTCTCTCCGGGTTTTATTGATACCCAAGCCCACTCTCATGGCAACCTTTTCGGTGTTAAGCTTATGTTGAGAGATGGTGTAACCAGTCCAATGGATTTGGAATACGGGAATATTAATGCTGATAAATGGTATGCTGAAAGGGAAGGTCGCTGGCCAGTGAATTTTGCCGCAGCGGCATCCCATGAATTACATCGGATGCGTGTCTTGGATAAATTACCCTTAGAGGAACCATTGGATGCCGAAGGTGGCCTTCTGGCTCGGGGTGATAGTTATAAAGAGAACAATATCCCGGATTGGGCAGAAACAATCCCGACGCTGGATCAATTGAACCAAATTATGGCAGGCATCGATGAAGAATTGCGCCAGGGTGCATTAACTGCGGCTACCACTATGGGTTATATGGCGAAAGGCGCCACGACTTTTGAAGTATTTAATCTACAAAAAGCAGCAGCTAACTACGGCAGAGCCAACAGCTCCCATGTCCGCCTACTTGGAAATAGTAAACCTCCCTATGAAGGAAATCTCGGCAACTTAGAACAGATGGCAAATGCCGCCGCTTTAGGCGCGCCTATGTTGATTAGCCACAATAACAATATCGGGTGGTGGGAAATCGAGGAACGGGCTCAAGGTATGCGCGACCAGGGCATGAATGTCTGGTCCGAGTATTACCCTTACACTTGCGGATCAACCACCATTGGCTCCGAATTCCTGAAGCCAGAGGGGATGAAACTGCTTGGCTGGGAATACAAAGATATGATCAACCCCAGTACCGGTGAAGGCATGTCACAGCAGGAGTATGAAAAGATCGTCGCCGAAGATCCGGCTTTTGTTATTGTTGCTTGTATAAAAGATCGAGAAGAATGGCTGCCAATGTGGCTAAGAGTTCCTCATATGACAGTAGCGGGTGATCAGATGCCGCCAACCGATGAGAAAGGTAACAGACTCGGTTGGGACGATCCTTATGAAGCCTATGTCGGTCATCCAAGAACTGCAGGCAGTCATGCCGCAACATTCAGGCTTGCACGAGAACACAATGTTCCACTTACTCATATGATCGCCCAGAATAGTTACTGGGCAGCTAAACATTTAGGTGATACAGGGCTTAAAGCGATGCAAGAGCGAGGCCGCTTGCAGGAAGGTATGGTAGCTGACATTACAATCTTTAATCCTAAAACCATTACCGACAATGCAACTTATAAAATTGGCAGCAATGGCTTACCCTCAACAGGAATACCCTATGTCATAGTAAATGGAGTGACTGTGGTTGAAGATTCAAAAGTAAAAAATGGCGTCTTTCCCGGACAAGCTATTCGTTTTCCCGTGGAAGAAAAAGGTCGATGGGTACCGTTAGAGCGAAAAAGTTATCTAGAGAAGATTTTTAGTGGCAAACCATTCGATGATGGTATTGCAGGGCAGGTAGCACCACATATTCACTAACAACTGAATTGATACGAATAATTAAGTATCAAATCCTTATTTCGATAATGAAAGACTGAAAGAATTTTAAAAATACCTTTTAGATATGCGAGTAAGTAAATGATATATATTGGAGGTAGTTCATGTTGGGTAAAATAATGCTAGCGTTTGTGCTGATGCATTCATCTGTTGCATTAGCGGCAGAAAAAGCAAGAGAACCACCAAAACAGGTGCTCATCAAAAACGTTTACATATTCGACGGTAAAAACGAAAAGCTCAAAACTAATATGAGCGTGTTGGTTGAAGCCAATCTGATTAAGAAAATCGGCAAAGATTTAAAAGCCGACAATAAAGCCACAGTAATCGATGGCGGCGGCCGAGTACTTACCCCTGGCTTTATTGACGCCCATACTCACATTGCCTTAATTGCTCCGTTTGACCAATTGGAAAACGAATATACCGGTATCTATGTTGGCGCTGCCGGTGGCCAGATGGCAGAGAACATGCTCATGCGCGGATTCACTACGGTACGTGATGCCGGCGGTGCCAGTATCGGTATTCAACGCGCGATTGATGATGGCTGGTTTCCCGGTCCACGCATTTTCTCATCAGGTGCGTTCATTACTCAAACCTCGGGTCATCTGGATATGCGGGATCGTACCAATCCCCACAAGCACGCAGGTGGTCATCACAGTCATGCCCAGGCGATTGGTCATTATGCAGCAGTGGATGGCAAAGCAGAGATGCTGGCAGCTGCGCGTCAACAATTTCGTGATGGAGCAACGCAATTAAAACTGGCAACCAATGGCGGAATTTCCGCTGTGTATTCACCGCTTGACCTGGACCAGTTTGATGACGATGAATTAGGTGCAGCCGCGCAAACAGCGAAAGCTTTTGGTTCTTATTTTATGGTGCACGCGTACTACGATAATGCCGTATCCCGCGCTATTGATTTTGGTGCTAAGTCTATTGAGCATGGCCACTTGATGACCGAAGAATCAGTCAAGAAGATGGCTGAAAAAGACGTGTTCCTCGTTGTTGAGGCGCTGATGTCGTTATCAGATGGTTCGCCAGACTTCACGCTTGACCAGCAGAAAAAGTTTGACCTGGCAAAAGCCGGTTTTATGAAAATGATAAAACTGGCGAAAAAGTACAAGCTCAAGATCGCACTAGGTTCCGATACATTTTTATCAAAAGCAGCTTACGACCTTCAAGCTATGGAGTGGACCGCGCGGGCAAAATTATTCACATCGGCTGAAGTAATGAAGCAGGCCACCGGTCTCGGCGCCGAACTCATCGAAATGTCCGGTGAGCGTAACCGCTACAGGGAAGGACCATTGGGTGTGGTACAAGTCGGAGCCTACGCGGATTTGGTCATTGTTGATGGCAACCCGTTATAGGATGTCACTATCCTTTCTAATCCTGACAAGAATCTAAAGCTTATTATGAAAGACGGACAGGTTTACAAAAACACGCTTTAAATCTATCTAGGTTCGGAATAAACAGTTGATGAGTACTAGCATGATTAAGGCCGCACTTACGATTAATATTGTTTTACTAATGTTATGTTTCTCGGCAATGGCTCAAACGAGTCAGTGGGAACCTGTTACCGGCTCAAAAGCACTACGCCAGTTTATGAGCGGTTTACAAGCGGAAAGGACGCTACCCAATGGGGAAGTGAGCCGCGGTGAATACAAAGTTGACGGCACAGGTATGCTTTACGCCTGCGGTACAACGCTTCCGAGAACATGGACTATCAAGGAAGATAACCAAATATGTGTTACTGAAAAGCGTAACACTCTATGTTACACACTTGAACGTAATGTGGCTGATCCAAACTTGTTCAGGGTTCGAGATGTCGCGACAGGCAAACAAGCAGAATTACAAATCACCGATGGTCGTGGTGCTGTAAAAGTGGAACCTAAAGAGATCGGTAATCGAGGCGGCGCCGCTGCGGCTTCGGCCGATGAATTAGCTGCTGAACTCTCTAATCCCAATACTGCTGTTGCCACACTTACCGTCAAAAACCAGTTCCGCACTTTCAAAGGCGATTTACCCGATGCAAATGATCAAGCAAGTTATACACTCTTGTTTCAACCGTCTTTGCCCTTTGTATTGGAAAGTGGCGATAAAGTTTTATGGCGGCCGGCGGTACCTTTGTTAGTCGATCAACCCGTGCCTAATGCCGATACAGGCGAGCTTGAAGGCAAAGCAGGTCTAGGCGACATTGCATTCGATTTGGCATATGCGCCGGTAACAGAGTCCGGCTTGTTGATCGCATACGGGTTGATTACATCGTTGCCTACGGCTACCAACGATTTGGGCACCAAACGATGGACGCTTGGACCAGAGATTCTGCTTGGCAAAATCACTAAGCAGTACGTGCTTGGTATTTTTCCTAATCATCAGTGGAGTATAGGAGGGTCGGGTAATAAGGATGTCAACCTGACCACTATTCAGGCGTTTTACACCCATCTTCCCGGAGGAGGTTGGAGCGTGGGAACGGGACCTATTATTACCTACGACTGGGAAGGTGAGCAGTGGACGGTTCCGCTGCAACTTAATGCAGGAAAAACGCTTATTTTAAGTGGCCGTCCTTGGAAATTCTCAGCGGAATTGAACTACTACGTCGAAAAATCGGACACCTTAGGTCCTGAGTGGATGATCAGTTTGAACTTTGCGCCGGTGGTTAAAAATGGACTTGCCAGTTGGTTTGGTTTGTGAAATCGGAAGTTGGTTTGAAGATGTGTTTACGTATTTAAAAGGTGAGATAGAGAAAGCTGGAATGTCTATTTGGGTATAGGTTTTAATTCCTGTAAGCAAGCGTCATGTGTCATTGCGAGGAGCGCTTTTTGCGACGCGGCAATCTCACAAATTTTCCGTAGCCACTCAAGTTAAAGTCGTAATCGAAGCTCATAGTGATTGCTTCGTCATAAAAAACATTCGACAGCTTGTTCCCGACGCTGTCTACCACCTACATCCATGTAGGCGTCCTCGCAATGACAGCGTGACTTCTATGATTTTTAAATTATCTATAAAACAACTAGTAACTACGCTTTTATTAACTTTATCAGTTATTACTTCGGTGTTTGCCGAAAACAATTGGCAACCCCTCCCAACAGGAACAGTTCCACGTATAGCCTTCGGCTCCTGCGCCATGCAATTCAAACCGCAGCCCATCTGGAATACTATTGTCAAACTAAAGCCCGATCTATTTTTATTTTTAGGCGATAACATCTACGCTGATTTCGATGGTAAGAAACCATTTACGCCTACCAAAAAAACACTACAGCGCGACTGGAACATGCTGGCCAATGAACCCAACTTTAAAGCATTTCGACAACAAGTGCCCGTAATGGCCACCTGGGACAACCATGACTACGGTAAACACAATGGCGGTGCAGAGTTTGAATTGAAAGAAATGACCAAGACAGCGTTCCTGAATTTCTTCGGTGAACCAAAAGATTCTAAACGTCGGAAGACACCGGGCATATACGATGCCAAGATATTTGGCGAAGAAGGGAAGCGCGTCCAGGTAATTTTGTTGGATACGCGTTACTTCAAAGGCCCGTTTATTAAGGACAAACGCATCAAAGAAGAAAAGAAAGCGGCAGGATTGACTGGGTCCATGGGCAACTACATACCCAACCAAGACCCAAATGTGACTTTGCTTGGTAAAGCACAATGGATCTGGTTGGAAGCGCAATTAAAGAAACCCGCTGAACTTCGTTTGATTGTATCAAGCACCCAGGTAATTCCTGATGAAAAAGCTATGGACGAGTGGGGTAATTATCCGCTGGAGCGCCAACGGTTGTTCAGATTAATCAAAGAGACAAAAGCCAATGGTGTTATTATCTTAAGCGGTAATGTGCACTTCACCGAGGTATCGAAACTCACAAATTTTCCTTATCCTTTGCTGGAATTTACCTCCAGTGGTATGACTCACTTTAAAAAAGCCTATGCTGAAGCGAAAAACGCCTATCGTGTGGCAGGGCCTGACGCTAATATCAATTTTGGTTTTATAGAAATCGATTGGTCAGTAAAACCTACTCCACTCATAAGGTTTATAGCCATCAACTTAGGTGATACCATCGCTTACGAGTATAGTGTGCCATTAGCAAATCTCCAATTCACGGTTGATCAATAGTCCCACAACACACATTTTTTGGCGTAAAATAATACCTGAATCCGTGACTTAAACCCGCTTTTAATAAAAGCGGACAAATTTTTGCACAACCTTTTAAACCGCTACTA
>Ga0209536_100016985_pt1 | contig 10334 bp, 11 predicted proteins | sample DeeMarSeWOR28_12_FD_187461 | JGI IMG/M metagenome (GOLD analysis project Ga0209536, IMG submission 187461) | Marine sediment microbial communities from White Oak River estuary, North Carolina - WOR-2-8_12 (SPAdes) (version 2) | ecosystem: Environmental > Aquatic > Marine > Intertidal zone >... | reverse complement strand
GTCCGCCGCGCGCAGGAGGGTCGAAAGACTGCCCGTCAGCAGGCCGGCACCGCCCGCCGCGGTAATCCCCGCCGTGCCGCCCATCATTTTCAGGAACTGCCTTCGGCTCCACATGCAGCCGCCCATGGCTCCTCCGGAGTATCGGTAATTAGGAAATTTTACCACGTCCTCTCCCTCTATCGTTTAAGGAAAGCCCGCAGGGACCAAACAGGCTGGAAAACCCTTGTCTTTCCCGGTTTCCCCCGGAAGGAGTTGACGGTATAGTATTCCCCGTCTGTCCATTTCCACTTTCGGGAAGGGAGAAAAGACTTTGTCACCGCAGGTGGTTCCTGCCCGGGAAGAAGATCACAGGGGGGAAGCTTCGCGTGTCGTCGTCGCCATTCCTGCCTACGGAGAGGAAAAATCGATCGGGGCAATCGTCGCATCGATCCGGAAGACACTTCCCTACGACGTCGTGGTGGTAAACGACGGGTCTCCGGACGGAACTTCTGCCGCGGCAAAGTCCGCGGGAGCCATCACGCTGGACCTGCCGTGCAACCTGGGAATCGGGGGGGCGCTCCAGACGGCGTACCAGTTCGCCCGCGACCGGGGGTACGACGCCCTGGTACGGATCGATGCCGACGGCCAGCACGAGGTCCTGGACATCCCCCGGGTGCTCGAGCCCGTCCTGCGGGACCAGGCCGACGCCGCCATCGGTTCGCGGTTCCTCGGCGAGACAGAATACAGGATCTCCATCCCCCGCATTTACGGCATCCGGTTCTTCCGCTGGCTCGTCCGCTGGAACACCGGGTACCGCGTGACCGATCCTACATCCGGCTTTTTCGCCATCAACCGCCGACTGATCGAGTTCTACTCCCACCATTACCCGTCGGACTACCCGGAGGTGGACGCCTACATCCTCATGCACAGACTTAAGGCAAGGACGGTGGAAGTGCCGGTCCGGATGTATGAACGCGCAGAAGGGAAATCCTCCATTACCATGTACAGGGCGGTGTATTATATGGTGAAGGTGACGCTTTCGTTTTTCATCAACCGCATCCGGAGGTTCGGTTGACCAGGATCACGCTTCTTTCCGTTCTCGTTTCCGCCGCCCTTCTCTTTTATATCCTCGAGATGGTTCGCCGTCGCAAACTCCGGGAGGAGTATTCCATTCTCTGGCTGGCAGGCGGCGTGATCCTGCTCGTTTTTTCGCTGAAAAAGGGTTGGCTGGATTGGGCTGCGGATGCGGTGGGAATCTACTACCCTCCTTCCTTCCTGTTTCTCATCGGCATGCTTTTCATCCTGCTCATCCTCATCCACTTCTCGATTACGATCTCCAAGCTCTACCAGATGAACAAGAAGATGGCGCAGGAGATCGCACACCTGAAACAATCAAAAGGGGAAGAACTGGGGGAGATGGCCACCCCTACCGCCCCATCCCACAAAAACCCAAACATTAAGGGAAGTTAAGCCGCCCGTCGAGACTCCCCGGGTCAGTTCCTGATCCTCCACCGTTTCTTCTCCCGATCCCCCGCGAATAAGGCATCAGATAAACCAGGGGAAAAACACTTGACAACCCAAAACGCACCTGTTAATGAGTAGTAAAAGTGAACGATAAGAGGTCATTTTAGATGGTAAGGAATGCATTGAGCAGCGTGATCCCTTCCCGAACGAGGGTCGACATCCTCGTAAAGCTCTTTCTGAATCCCGGACTCAAGGCCTACCTTCGGCAACTCGCCACCGAGTTCAACCTCTCGACCAATGCAGTCCGGACCGAACTCAACCACCTGACCGATCATAAAATCCTCGTCTCGGAGCGCAGCGGCCGAAGCGTTTTCTATCGGGCGAACACCGACCACCCTCTGTTTCCGGAGCTGTTCTCGATGGTCCGCAAGATCACGGGCATCGACGAGCTTGTCCGGTCCGTGGTGGACCGGCTCGGCAACGTGGAGGCGGCGTACCTCGTGGGCGATTACGCTCGCGGAATCGACACGGGGATCATCGACGTGGTTCTGGTGGGCGATATCGACAAGGTCCAACTCGACGACTTCGCCCTCAAAACCGAGGCGTACATCCAGCGGAAGATCCGCTCCCTGGTCCTTACCAAGGAGGAGTTCATCGGCCTCACGGAGAAAAAAAGCTTCGACCCGATCGTGAGGCTGTGGGACCAGAAGGACGGGATCAACCCGAAAGACAAAGAACCGATGAACGTCGGGATGGACTAAACCATTAAGCAAAGCAGAGAGAAAAATGGATCAGAGCTGGGTTAAATATCTGCCTCCATTTATCAAGCATAGGGTGGAGGAACGAAATTATCTTCAAAATGTTCTGAGTAACACCGGTTGGCTCCTGGCGGACAGGATCATCCGTATGGGAGTGGGTCTTTTTGTCGGCATCTGGGTGGCACGTTATCTGGGGCCGGAGCTGTTTGGGCTGTTCAGTTTTGCAGGGGCTTTCGTTGCCCTGTTCTCTGCAATCTCCACCCTGGGACTGGATGGGATCGTCGTACGCGATATTGTGAAGGACCTTTCCGTAAAAGAAGAAACTCTTGGGACCACTTTTTTCCTGAAAATAACAGGAGGTGTGGCGACATTCCTCATTGTTCTTTCGGGAATTGCCCTCGCTCGTCCGGGTGACACCCTGGCATACTGGCTGGTCGGGATCATTGCCGCCGGGATGATCTTCCAGGCTTTTGATGCTATCGATTTATGGTTCCAGTCCCAGGTTCAATCAAAATATTCGGTTTATGCCAAGAATTTTGCCTTCTTAACCGTTTCGATCGTGAAGATATTTCTTATTTTATCCAAAGCATCCCTCATTGCGTTTGCCTGGGCGGGTTTTGCAGAGGTCATTATAGGTTCAGCGGGGATCATGATGGCCTATAAGATTAGCGGCCATAATATGATGCACTGGCGATTCAGCCTTGAGCGGGCAAAAAGCCTGTTCAAAGACAGCTGGCCGCTGATGATGTCCGGGATTGCAGTCATGATTTATATGCGGATCGACCAGATCATGTTAGACCTGATCGTCGGTGACCATGAGGTAGGCATTTATTCGGCAGCAGTGCGGCTTGTAGAGGTATGGTATTTCCTCCCCATGGTATTTGTTTCATCTGTTTTTCCCAGCATCGTAGAAGCAAAGGCAATGGATGAGAATCTTTTTTTTGATCGTTTGCAGAAGTTGTATAACTTTATGGCTCTGATGGTTTATTCCATTGCGCTCCCGGTTACGTTTCTTGCCGGATGGATAATCGAACTGTTATTCGGTCTTCCATACAGCAAGGCTGGTCCCATGCTCGCAGTATTGATCTGGTCCCTCATGTTTACCAACCTTGGCGTAGCCCGGAGCACTTTCCTCACCACCATGAACTGGACAAAGGTCCACCTGGTTACCGTTTCTCTCGGTTGCATGATAAACGTTTGTCTTAATTTTATACTGATCCCCCGATATGGTGGTATGGGCGCCGCCATCGCTTCATGTGTTGCCTACTGGTTTGCGGCGCATGGCGCTTGCTTTTTTTATAAACCTTTGTTTAAAACGGGATACATGTTAACAAAAGCAATGATATATCCGAAGGTTTGGTAATCATGAAAACGGCAAAAGATATTGTTTTATATCTAATGGAAAAGATTAATATTCTTTCTCTATATTCATTGGCGAAAACAGGTCCGTTAAAAGAAGACGGGTGGTTTCGAAGCTTCCAGGAAAAATCCTCTGTTGATGCGGACGGTAATCCGGTCCCATGGTTTACCTACCCAGCTATTGAGTTCCTAAAAAGAAGAATTCATCCCGATATGTCATTATTTGAATATGGATGTGGTTCCAGTACATTATGGTGGTCCAAGAGAGTGAATGAGATCATTTCCGTCGAGCATATCGAAGACTGGTACAACCAAATTGTTACAATAATTCCTGGTAATGTAAAATTGCACCATATAGAACTAGAAAATGATAGTGCATATTCAAATAAAATAAAAGAATACCAGAACAGGTTTGATATTGTTGTCTTGGATGGAAGTGATCGTATAAATTGTGCAATAAATTCCCTAACGGCATTGAAAGAAGACGGAGTCTTAATTTGGGACAACAGTGACAGGGAAGAGTACGAATCTGGCTATAGTTTCCTATATAAGAACGGTTTTCGAAAAATAGAATTCGTCGGCTTGGTTCCAATTAATAACTTTAAATCGGAAACAGGGATATTCTATAGATCAAAAAACTGCCTTGGAATATAAAAACAACACTTTATAAGATTACCAGAAAATGCGCAAACTATTAAACATATTCATATATATTGCCAGAATATTAAAAATAAAATTAAAATTATATTATTATAAATATGCCTATAAAGACATCAAAATAATAATAGGTGCCGGAGAAGTTTCTCATAAGGGATGGATTGCAACGGACTTAAATACCTTAAATATTATCGATGGAAACGATTGGAAAAGACTTCTCACCCCTTTATCGGTTAGTGCGATCCTTGCCGAACATGTGTTCGAGCACCTCTCGTTTGATGAAGCTTCAAAAGCATTTGAAAATTGTTTCCGTTATTTGAAGTGTTCTGGTTATATAAGAATTGCAGTTCCTGACGGATTTAATCCCTCAAAAGAATATATACAATGTGTTAGACCCGGAGGACTAGGCCCGGGGGCAAAGGATCATAAGGTAATGTATGATTATAATACACTGGCAAAATTACTTGAATCCCAAGGATTCAAAGTGATCTTATTGGAATATTACGATGAAAACGGAAATTTTCAATATTATGAATGGGACCCAAAGATGGGATTGATTAGTAGATCCAAACGGTTTGACCGGAGAAACCAGGGGGGAGAATTCCTGTATTCATCTTTAATCGTAGATGCCATAAAAACAAGGAAGAATTGAAAAATATATTATTTTAGAGGATTTTATAATGTCGGGTAGAAATTATAGGGATTTGGCACCCATAATATTGTTTGTTTTCAATAGACCATGGCATACAAGGCAAACAATAGAGGCTTTGCAAAAAAATTTGTATGCCAGGGAAAGCAATTTATTCGTTTTTTCCGACGGGCCGAAGACGGTAGCAGACGAATCGAAAGTACAGGAAGTCCGTGATTACATAAGAACGTGTGTTGGATTCAAAAGCATGTCGATCAGAGAAAGGGATCGAAATTTCGGCCTGGCTGAATCCATCATCACCGGTGTAACAGAAATCGTAAACCAATACGGAAATATTATTGTATTGGAGGACGATTTAATTAGTTCACCGAATTTTCTGAAATTCATGAACCGAGCCTTGATGGTCTATGAGGGGAAAAAAGAAATCTTTTCCGTTACAGGGTATAACTTTTTATCCAAGATTCCAGACTCCTATAAAGAGCAGGTCTTTCTGTCCTACAGACCGTCTTCCTGGGGATGGGGTACTTGGGCGGACCGATGGGAGAAGGCCGATTGGGAAGTCAAGGAATATGACGCTTTCATGAAGAACAGGGCCGAACAAGTCCGTTTCAATCGTGGGGGAGATGATTTAACCGGAATGCTGACCCAGCAGATGAAAGGGAAACTTGATTCCTGGGGAATTCGGTGGTGCTTCACTCATTTCTTACATAACGCGTATTGTTTAGTCCCAGTAATATCAAAAATAAATAACATAGGATTTGATAATTCCGGAACACATTGCAAATCGTCAGAAAAATATATTGTTGCTTTAGATGACTGTGCCAATGAAATAGATCTACCTCAAGATATCAAGATTAATGAGGATATTTCGAGGGCTGTGTATGAATTCCACAGGTTTACGTTCATTAATAAAATTAAATTCTTTCTTCATCGATTGATGGCAGGATAGGGGAAAAATACAGGTCAAAAAAAATACTGGGATTTGTTTCTGAGGCCTCTCAGCTTAGCCTGAAAGTCAGCTTGGGGAGAAAGATCAACAATGAAAGACAAAATGAAATGCCCTATTTCTGGCAACCCAATGATCCCTGCTTTTTCCGAGACTGTCTTGGGTAAGCACAGGGTGCAATATTACTATTGTGAAGAGTGCTGTTTACTCAAAACCGAAGCACCATATTGGTTAGATGAAGCGTATCAGACCATAGGCGATACAGATACTGGACTCGTGGGCAGGAATATTGCGAACAGCAAAATGGCAGAGGTCATTCTTGAACTTCTTTCGATCGCCAAAGGCAAGTTCGTGGACGTGGCGGGCGGATATGGATTGTTGACTAGATTAATGCGCGATAAAGGTTTTGATTGTTATACTACAGATAAGTATTTCCAGAATTTGTTTGCGATATCTTTCGAGCCAACTGTCGACTTCAAGGCAGACGCCCTGTTTGCTTTTGAAGTGTTAGAACATATTGAAGATCCCCTTATTTTTCTTAAAACAATTTTTAATCAGTATGGCTGCAAGACCTTGATCTTCTCTACTTTGACGTTCGCCAACACCATTCCATCACGTGACTGGTGGTACTATTCTTTTGAAGCCGGTCAACATATAACATTCTATCAACAGTCCACACTTTCTCTTCTGGCCAAACGCTTGGAGTGCAAATATTGGATGGTAAATCCAAGCCTTCATATTTTTACTGATATTGACATATCACATATCAGGCGTTTAATGTTTTTCAATAAATATTTCCGCATGTTGTATTCCATCTACATACGTCTTAGGAGAAAAGGATTAAGCAAAACATGGGATGACCACTTGCAGATGAAAAATCTCCTCAAAAATCGCTAACAATGCGCTTCACCGGTCGGCAATTCCGCTACGCTCCATTGCCACCGGTGAGCTTGGTCGTTAGACCGCTCTAAGGAGACCGGCAGGTATCTTCGGTTACCATGGGAATCTTTAAGAAAGGAGCTTGATGGTCATGTACGACATTCCTCTGTATAAACCATCCCTGGAGGGCAATGAGAAAAAATATGTGAACGAGTGCCTCGATTCGACCTGGATATCCTCGAAGGGAGATTTTATTCCGAGGTTCGAGAACCGATTTGCCGGGTACGTAGGCTCCACATATGCAGCTTCCGTCTGTAACGGAACCGTTGCTTTACATGTAGCGCTTTTGGCCTTGGGTATCGGGGTTGGAGATGAGGTTATTGTCCCGTCATTGACATATGTGGCATCAGTCAACAGCATTGCATACACCGGGGCCAGGCCTGTATTCGTCGATTCTCTGGAAACGTCCTGGCAAATGGACCCTGAGGATGTCCGCCGGAAGATATCCCCCAAAACACGCGCCATCATGGCCGTACACCTATACGGATTTCCGTGCGACATGAATACGTTGTCCTCCCTTGCCGCAGAACATGATCTCCTTCTCATTGAAGATTGCGCCGAGGCAATCGGTTCCCTCTATCAAGGAAGGCATGTGGGATCCTTTGGGAATATCGCGACTTACAGTTTTTACGGAAACAAAACCATTACGACCGGAGAGGGGGGCATGGTTGTCACCAGCGACGAAGCTCTCTATGAGCGAGTCGTCCATATCAAGGGTCAGGGATTGGCGAAAAATCGCCACTACTGGCATGACGTGACGGGATACAATTACCGCATGACGAATATTTGCGCTGCAATCGGGTTTGCCCAATTGGAAAGAGTCGACGAGTTCTTATCGAAGAAAAGGGATATTGCCGATTGGTACTCGCTGGAGTTGGGAAACGCGCCAGTGACATTCCATCGGGAAAATGACGGAGTGCGTCACTCGTACTGGATGTGTTCGATCCTTGTCGACAGACCCGAAACGAGGGATTCTTTGCGCAATATTCTTGAGGAGAAGGGAATCGAGACGAGACCATTATTTTTCCCCGTTCATACGATGCCTATGTATGTCGAACGTGGAGAGATTCACCCCGTAGCGGAGAATCTGTCTCTTCGCGGGATCAATCTCCCCAGCTGGCCCGATCTTCAGAAAATGGACATAGCGCATATTTGTGGGATCATAAGAAACACTCTTGGACATACGTAAATGAATAAGAGAAATTCTCTTATCATTCTTGTCGGATGCGGTGGCCATAGCAGAAGCGTGGCGGATGTCCTGATCCTTAACGATCCAACGGTAACCCTCTTGTTTGTTGACGAAAATGCCAGGGATAACGAAAAGTTGTATGGCTTTGACGTTGTTCGACACATAGAGCCCATGGGGCGGCCTTATTTCTTCGCGTTGGGAGATAACACGCAGAGAAAGATGAAATATGACGAGATTGGCGGGTCCGGTCTCATCTCTGTCATATCCAAAAAGGCACATCTGGGACACAAGAGCACTGTCGGAAAAGGATGTTTCATAGCAAATTATTGCCATATCGGGCCGGAGGCAGAGATCGGAGAAAACACGATCATCAACACATCTGCGGTAATCGAACATGAAGTGAAGATTGGCAATCATAGCCATATCGGTCCACGTGCCGTCGTATCCGGCAGGAGTTCCATTGGTGATCTTGCGTTCATCGGCGTGGGTGCCGTAGTGAAAGACAATATAACTATATGTTCCGGGGTAATTATCGGAGCCGGCGCAACAGTGATAAAAACCATTGATGAACCGGGAACATATGTTGGGACTCCTGTTCGAAAAATATCATGAGCAACAACATCAATATCGCCCTTCTTACGAAGTATTTCCTCTATTGGAGCGGAGGGGTTGACTTTCTTCGAAACTGCACAAACGCTCTCCTTCTGAAAGGGAAAGGAGATGCGATGAGATTGAGCCTGCTTTTCCCTACAAGAACCGCGAGGGGAAAACTGATCGATTTCCTCTATCCTTACAAGAAGCTTTTCGATGAAATAATACGTTTCAGGAAACCACACTATTACAGGATAAAGTCGATACCAAAAGAAGCACTATTGGATTCATTGATCTGCAAGAACAGTAATCTGATCACCTTGAGTTATCGGGACGAACAGAGGGGACTTCTTTCATGCCTGGACAGAATCAAGGCGGACATAATATTGCCTCTGGCGGAATCCCCGGGAGCATCTTTCGCTTATCCATGGCTTGGTTATATCCCGGATCTCCAGCATAAAAATTTACCCCACTTTTTCAGTAAAGAGGAATGCGCGTCAAGAGATCGCATGTTTTCCGATCTCCTTCGGGATGCAAAGGCGGTAATCGTAAATTCCTCTGCTGTGAAATCCGATATCGGAGAATTTTACCCTGAATCTCGATGCAGGATCTTTGCTCTGCCCTTCGCCCCGGTACCTCTTCCAGGCTGGTTTGATGACGACTCTGCATCGTATAGGCGGAAATATGATCTTCCGGATCGCTACTTCATGATTTCCAATCAGTTTTGGGCACATAAATCCCATATAACCGCTTTCGAGGCCCTTTATAATCTGAGGAAGATATCTCCTGCCTCTGATGTCTGCATCGTATGCACCGGCGAAACAGGCGATTATCGCTTCCCGAAATATTTCGATGAGTTGAGATCCCGGGTTGAAGAAATGAATCTCTCCGATTCTATCCGTTTTCTGGGATATATTCCGAAACATGACCAGTTGCAAATCATGCGAGGCACGATCGCATTGCTTCAACCCACTCTGTGTGAGGGAGGTCCTGGTGGGGGTGCGGTGTACGATGCCGTGGCACTCGGTATTCCTTCGATATCTTCCGATATCCCGGTAAATAAGGAAATTGAAGGGGAAAATGTATTCTTTTTTCGTGCCGGCTCTTCAGACGACATGACGGAGAAGATGCAGGAACTCTTGAATAGATCTTTTGGGAGACTTACCAAGGAAACATTGATTGAAAAGGGTTATCAGAGGGCAAACAGATTGGGGAATGCCCTCTTGGAGGCAATAGAATTCGTTGTTTCATGATCGCCAGGATCTGCCTGATGGGATAGGAGAAAAGAGAAACGAAAGTCATCTCCCTTATAACCTGCTCCCAAGGGAACTATGAAGAAGAGCACACCCGAAAACCCTCTCTTTTCCATCATCACCGTGGTATATAACGGGGAAGCGCATCTCGAACAGACAATCCAATCCATCTTAAGCCAGTCATGGAGCAATACTGAATACGTTATTGTCGACGGCGGGTCTACCGACGGAACACTCGATATCATCAGGAAATACGAGGATCGGATCGACCATTGGGTCAGCGAACCCGATAAGGGGATCTACGATGCGATGAACAAGGGGTTAGGCCTTGCATCGGGAGATCTGATCGCATTCTTAAACAGCGGGGACTGGTACAATCCGGGCATCCTCGAGAAAGTAGCAGAGGAATATCTAGGCAATAAAAATGGGGACCTGATCATTGCAGGGAAATGGACCCTAATTTTTGAAGATCTCGACCTGGAAATCCACGTCTCCCCTTCCCTGAAATTTTCCCAGGGGATTCCCATATCTCACCCGGCAATGTTCGTCC
>Ga0209536_100016984_pt1 | contig 10334 bp, 6 predicted proteins | sample DeeMarSeWOR28_12_FD_187461 | JGI IMG/M metagenome (GOLD analysis project Ga0209536, IMG submission 187461) | Marine sediment microbial communities from White Oak River estuary, North Carolina - WOR-2-8_12 (SPAdes) (version 2) | ecosystem: Environmental > Aquatic > Marine > Intertidal zone >... | reverse complement strand
TATGTATATCTTTTGTTCAGAAAACTTTTGTGCCAGAAAGAGACTTAAAAATCATTCGGTTGGAATTAAAAACAATTTTGGAATGTAAACCCGCTATCGTTCGTTTACTCCAGTCGGTTAGTAAATGTCAAATCCAAATACCGAAAGGAGGTAAATCATGAACGTTTCACAGGCTTCAAAAATCTGGTTGGATTATCACCGAACCGACAATGTTCGCAACCGACTGATGCTGGAACTGATGGCAAGAGGCGGAATGCGCGTCGGTGAGGTTCTAAAGCTCACACCGGCTGATATTCTTGACCGTAAATTGATTCTAAAAGATACCAAAAGCGGTAAAGAGCAGGAGCTGATTTTTATTCCCCAAAAGGTTGCCGACCAGCTAAAAGAATATGTCCGCGCCAAAAACATTGAATCCGATAGTAAGATTTTTCCGATCTGCTATGGCGCAGCCTGGTCAATGGTGAAAAAAGCCGGCAAATTGGTTGGAACACGACTGAGGCCACACGATCTGCGTCGTCATGCGGCAACTTTCGCATCCCGCTCCAATGTGCCTTTAGAGATAATTTCAAAGGTCATTTTACGGCACCGAAATATTTCAACTACCCAAATTTATTTAGGAAAAGTGAGCGATACCGAGGCTATCAGATGGATTGAAAACCTTTATGCCTAAAAAATGAAAGGGTGAATCCTGCCGGGCAGATTCACCCTTTGAATCAAAGGTATCACTTGGAAATCTCAAAATTTCAGTAACTTAAAAGTTAGATGTACATAGCAGAAAGCACAACTTTGAGAGTTCGAATCGTGAATTTAGATATCACAAGGTTTTCTTAAACCAAATATCATCTCAATTTATCAAAGGCTGGCAGCAAAAAAGACCGGCCACAACATATGGGGTTCGCCATAATTTCTAAAATTCAATAATACCTTTCGAAGGGTTCGCTAACCAATAGGCATGAACCACGGCGCACTATGGCAAGTATTGTGCTGTTTTCACAACCGGAAAGATGGACATCCTTGACCCTTTCTACCAAATCGTATATGTACCTTATATTGCACCTAAATCAAACCTGACCTGAGGCTGAATTTCCACAACCTGGCAGGATCTCATCTCAATCTCTATCTGTTCGTACATTTCAGGCGGGTATTTCCTTTAAAATTATAGTCAATTGTTTGAAGGCGATCTAAATTCCTACACAAGAAATGGCTGTAAGGAAGTACAAATCATCATATTAAGCTAAAACATGACAAGGAGGTTAAAAAAATCAGACAACCTAAAATGGCTTCCGCAAGAAAGAAAAATATTAGAAGGTTATTATCAATGATGAACAAGCAAACTCAGCGATTTTTTCCAATTGTGCAACCCCTTTTGGAAATGATGGATCTCGTGATTACCGATGATGAGATTGAATACCTTTTGAAGTTAGGGACAGAATTGTATTCCTATGAAGGAGCTGCCAAGGTTAGTAGTTTGCCAGATGAACAGTTTCAGTCATTCTTTGACCAAATGAAAAGAAAAGGGCTCATTCATGTTGAATTTGATGAAAATGGAAAAGAAAAGTATCGATTAAATGCTATCGCCGTTGGGTGGTATGAAGTCATGATGCATTACATCGTTGGGAAGCCTCAAGAAAGGGAATTTTCTGAAAAATGGAATGAATTTTTTGAATACTTTAAGAAGTTTAATTTCTTCCCTCTTCGAAATGTTCAAAATCTAATTATGCGTAATATGCTAAAACCCAACCAGGACGCAGCATTGATGAATCCGGATATGGAAGTTATGACCAAAAGAAAGACAATACCCATAAATACATCTTTATCTTCTTCAGACACAAAAATTTATCCTACCTTTCATGTTGATGAATATATAAATGAATTTGGTGATCAAGACGCTATATATGCTTTCCCTTGTGTATGCCGACATGGGAACAGTCTTTTAGGCTCGCCATGCGATCATGATATGCCAAAAGAATCATGTATAGCTTTCGGTGATGGTGCAAAAGTTTGGGCTGGTTGGGGCTATGGTCGAAACGTTACCAAGGCTGAAGCCAAGGATATTCTCAAAGAAGTACGCAATAAAGGGGCGGTCCATTCGGTCATCCATGAAAAGGATGATACCAGCCTGCCTGTAGTAGCCATCTGCAATTGTTGCTGGGATTGCTGTGGTATCTTAAAACCCTACAATATGGGTGTCATGTCACTGAAGTATAATGCCTCTTTTATCGCTCGAATAAAGAATGATTCGAATTGTAAAGGGTGTGGCAATTGTGAAAAATACTGCCCCACCACTGCGATGAAATTAATTGATGAAAAAGTATCTTTCAATAGCGATAAATGTATTGGCTGTGGGCAATGCTCTTTTCAGTGCCGTCAGAATAATATTGAGATGTTCCCTAATGAACGGGAAGTATATTTACCGTTGCTGAAAAAATCGGAAGCGAGAATTTCCTCATAGACAGAAGCAGTAAGATTGTTCTCAAGATTTTTGATGTGACATCATAATCCTTAGAAATTTAAAACGCTCGACTGGAATTCAGTTTTTTTGTACGTTCATTTAAGAATAAAGGAGGAAAAATGAGGGATGATCCATTTTTTAAGGACACTCCCAGAAAAGCCCTGGATATGGAGGGTGAATCTATCGAGTTTCCAATTCGCTATTATGATTTCCGCATGATCAGCGGCACTTTTACCGCTAAAACCAAAAAGCTAAAAGAGCTCCTTCCACACCCCAATTTCAAACCAATAGAGATTTTCCCCGGAACAGGTATGATTATTATTGTTGCTTTTGAATACAACGACACTTCAATCGGATCTTATAATGAAATAGGACTGGCCGTACCTGTCAAATTCCCCCCCAAATTTATTTTTCCAGGACTTTCCGCAATATCTATGATGCGGAAAAATTGTTTTTCAGTTTATATCCATCATCTGCCGGTTACCACTGAGATCGCTCGCAAGGGTGGTGTTCATTTTTATAACTATCCTAAATTTATGTCTGAAATCACCTTTCAAGATCAGGATGATAAAATAGAAGTTACACTTAGAGAGTCGGATGAACTAATTATGAAAATGAATGCGGAAAAGCTCCCTCTCAACCGATCGGCCCAAATTGAATTTCATACATATTCAATCAAAAATAATATTGTAATGCACACACTCGTTGAAGGAATGGCTCCCCGATACGGATTAAAAATGATGGGACACCAGGCAAAATTGAAATTGGGAAATCATAAGATCAGTCAGGAAATTGCAGAGCTAAATTTGAGCAAAAATTCCTTAAGCGGGCAACATGCTGAAGGAATGATGTCTAAGTTATACAGCCCGGATCGGCATTGGGACGTTAATACTCTGGCAGCCATTTCTGGTTGAAGCGATTTAATGAAATTTTTTATATGATGATTACGGAATCTAATTATCCGCCATCGATGATAAAAATCTTGTACCTGAAATGCCGGTTTGGTATCTGAGATTTCTATTTTGGGATACTGAGGCCTACGGCTATCATTGTTCAGTCAGATTTAACAATCAGAATCGAGGACTGACATTACAATTCCACATTTTTTATATTGGCGGCCCATACAAGATATTGGGGTTATGGAATCTGGTGCAAAACCGTTGGTACCTCCAACGGATCAAAGGTTTTCGAAGCTCCAAAAAATCTTTGATATCCTTTTTTTAGATGGCGATTTGGCCACGAAATGTCGCGCTGATTTGACCAAAATTCTCTCGAAATTCGTTTTGGATATCTGTATGATATCACAACCCAGAAGGATGAATCTGGTAGTATGGATTCTCCCTTTTGATTTTCTCAAAGCCGCACTTTCCCCTTATTGGAGGACGGGATTTTTCTGTGACAGGAAAAAGACCTTTCGTTTTGACAAGGCTGTGTTAACATACAAAAAGACCAAAGATGAAATTCTTGAGATTTTAATCTATATAGCAAAAGGGGGCAATCATGGCATCATTCACTGATCGAATGATACGGGCAGCAAAACTGGATGTAGCCCTTTATGAAGAGGTCGAAGCGGACAAGGGCGCCATGGGGCAGGCCATGGGAGTGGTCATTCTCTCCAGTATTGCTGCAGGAATTGGAACTATCAGCGCTACCGGAATAAAGGGACTTATTTTCGGGACCATAGTTGCCCTGATAGGATGGTTTATCTGGGCGTTTCTGACATATTTTATTGGAACCAAGCTGTTACCTGAGCCACAAACAAAAGCAGATTATGGGGAGTTGTTGCGAACCATTGGATTCTCCAGTTCCCCGGGAGTTCTGCGTGTTTTGGCAATTATCCCCATGCTGGGGGCCATTCTCAATTTCGTCACTGGCATCTGGATGCTCGTGGCGATGGTCATTGCCGTCAGGCAGGCGCTTGATTATAAAAGTACTTGGCGCGCAGTCGGAGTCTGCCTTATCGGCTGGATTGTCCAGATTGTCATTTTCGCTTTGTTTTTTTGGTTGGTAGGGGGATTCGGAGCTTCACAGGCATAAGCAGATTTCTGGTGCCCTCCAACAATCAAAGATTTTAAAGCCACAAAAAAGTTGATATCCTTTTGATACCTGCAATAATTTTAGAAAGTTTGATATTTTGACATTTCTCAATTACTCACCAAGACCTGATAGTTGGTTATTGATAAGGGATATCTGTAAAAATTCCTCCGGATTCCAACCACAACATATTGGGTATGCCCATAATTGACATTGAACCATAATTAAGATATTTCTCACATAATCTTACATATTTCCTTCACCACCATATCAAACTGTTAAAAATATAAAGGAAGGCACGAAATGAAATGCCCTGAATGCCAGTTTGACAATCGTGAAGGGGCTAAGTTCTGTATTGATTGTGGAACAAAATTAGAAATTAATTGCTCAAAGTGCAACCATCTTAATCCTCCTGCAAGCAAGTTTTGTGAAGAATGCGGATACGATTTAACCAAGCCTGCTGAAGCCCTCACTATCGACTATTCAGAACCTCAGTCCTACACCCCCAAACACTTAACAGAGAAGATTCTTAATACTCGAAGTTCTATCGAAGGTGAACGAAAGCTGGTCACCGTTTTATTTGCTGATGTTGCCAATTATACATCCATGTCGGAAAAACTCGATCCTGAAGAAGTTCACCAAATTATGGATGGTTGCTTTAAGATTTTGATGGATGAGATCCATCGTTATGAAGGAACGATCAATCAATTCACCGGGGATGGCGTGATGGCACTCTTTGGAGCACCTGTATCTCATGAGGATCATGCTCAGAGGGCCTGCTATGCTGCTTTATCTATCCAAAAAGCCATGGGCAAATACGGAACAGAGGTCGCAAAAGACGCTGGTGTCGATTTCGAAATGCGTATTGGCATCAATACCGGCAAGGTGATTGTCGGAGCAATTGGTGAAGATTTGCGTATGGATTATACAGCAGTTGGGGACACAACAAACTTAGCTGCTCGTATTCAACAGAAAGCCAAACCTGGTGATGTTTGGCTTAGTCATGAAACACAGAGCATTATTAAAGGATTTTTTCAAGTCAAGTCTGTCGGTGATCATGAATTAAGAGGGAAATCCAAAAAGCACCGTGTATATAAGCTTTTGGCAGAGCACAAAGGGATTCGCACCAGGTTTGAGGCAGGTTTAGCAAGAGGCGTCACCGGGCTCATCGGTCGTCGACCAGAAATGCAAATTCTCAAGACAGCATGGGAGCGGGCTAGGAACGGTGAAGCGCGGCTTGTGGATGTAGTTGGCGAAGCCGGTGTGGGCAAGAGCCGTTTGATCTACGAATTTCAAAAATCAATCGCCGATGAAGCAACTTTTCTGACTGGTGTTTGCATCCATCACGGTCGGAATATCAATTTTCTACCTCTAATTGATATCGTCCGGACAGTTTTTGGAATCGAAGAAGGAATGAGCAAGGAAGAGGTCGAACGTTGCATCGAAGGGAAAGCGACTGGGGATTTAGGAAAGATGATACCTTTTTATCGAAACCTGCTTTCTCTAAAAGTGGATGAAAAAGGATTTAATTCACTTAATCCGGAAGGCCGTAAATTCGGAACCTTTGAGGCAGTGAAAAATCTGCTTTTGTCTATTTCAAAAAGTAAACCGATAGTAATATTTGTAGAGGATGCACATTGGATAGACAAAATTTCTGAGGAGTTCTTTGTCTTTTTTTCACGTTCCATTAAAGGCCAAATGATTCTAATGCTTTCGGCCTATCGGCCTGAAATAGAGCCGAACTGGGCAAAGGGAGCGTACTACAGGCAGTTAGGACTTGAGACGCTTAGTGAAAAAACTTCAAGGCATCTGGTTCGCAATATTCTCGGTGGCCTGGAGTTGGACCCTGCTCTCGAAAAAATGATTGTAGACAGGACAGGAGGAAATCCATTCTTTGTTGAGGAAATGGTTCGAGAACTCATGGAACGGAAAGAATTAATACAGAAAGGAGGGCGGTACGTCTCACGGAACCCTATTGAACATCTGGATATTCCCGAAACGGTTCAGGGAATCATAGCCGCACGCATGGACCGATTGAGTGAGGACCTGAAAAGGACCATGCAGGTAGCCTCGGTCATCGGTCGGGACTTTGCCTACAAAATATTGCGAAGCATAATGGAACTGGGGAATGAACTAAGAAAGCACTTGACAAATTTGGTTGGGCTTGAGGTGCTTTATGAAAAGGCTCTGTATCCCGATTTGGAGTACATTTTTAAGCACGCCCTCACCCAGGAGGTCGCTTACGAGAGCCTATTGAAGCAAAGGCGTAAAGAGATCCACAACCGTATTGCCAAGGCAGTCGAGGAACTTTACGCAAATCAACTTGAGGAGCACTACGAGTTGCTTGCTTATCATTACGAACAAAGTGAAAATGAGTTAAAGGCAGTCGATTACTTGATCTTGGCTGGCGAAAAATCAAATACACAAGGTGCGGCTCAGGCTGCTCACGAGTTCTTTGATAAAGCTCTCGAAATGGTAAAAGATAAAAAAATTGCTTTGGATTCAGAAAAAGAAATAAGGCTTTATCGAGGTAGGGCAGAGGCCAGCTTTAAAATTGGCGACATTGAAAAATGCGTGGCGGATTATAGAAAGGCTTTAGATCGCAGCAGGCATCACAATTTGATAGATTATGAAAGGGAAAGTATATCCAGACTAACTTTTGTGATGCACCTGTGGCCTGAGAAAGCCGAAGCTGAAAGCGTTCTTGCAGAAGGGATCGCTCGAGCCAAAGAGATAGGAGACAAAGCTCTTGAGAGTTGTATTTTAGCTTGTGGCGGTATCCGCGCAGCAATGTATGGGCAACCTTACCGAGGATATCAAATTATTAGAGAGGCTGAGAAAATGGCAATGGATTCGGGAGATCCTTTCCCGATTATTTTTACCCGGGTCAGTCGATCAATAACAGAACGTTGGATTGGTCGACCCCAAAAAACAATTGAGTTGACAGAGAGCGTAATTGAACTAACAAGCGAGATGTATAACTTAAGTGACCTTTCTTACCTCATTTCCTTTCGAGGTCTTGCGTTTGCAGAAGTGGGGCGAATAGAAGATGCAATGTCAACTCTAAAGTACGGAATTGATGTTTGCGAAAAATTTCAAATATCAATACGCCTTGGAGTTCTTTACAATGCTCTGGGCTATTGCTACGGAGAAATTTTTCAAACTGAACGAGCGTTGGACCTTAACTGCAAAAGTGTGGAAAGTGCTCGTGCACTTATGGAAAAATACCCCATGGGAAGACGTCAATATGCCGAAATGGCCGCCCAAAGCAATGTCAATATAATGGAGAACTTTTTTGATCAAGGGAATTTGGATAAAGCTTGGATCCTGATGAATTCCCTTGTAGAAGAAGCAAAAAGCGAAGATTTTGACATGTTCCGTTATCAATGGGAGTCTCGGATGAATTACCTCGTGGCTCAAATTCTTTTACAAAGAGATGACATTAGCCAAGCAAAATCAATAATTCATGAGAACCTTCGGAAGACCCAAAACAAACACATGAAAAAACGGGAAGGATGTTTCTTGCGGTTGCTGGGCGACCTGCAAATTAAGCGCAATGAATATGAAAATGGTATTAAAAATTTGAACGAAGCTATTCAGATTCTTAAAGAAGTCGCTAATCCCAGACAACTCTGGCAGGCATATTCGTCTCTGGCATCGGCTCATTATAAACAGGGAAAGTCAAGCGAAGCGCGAGAAAATTGGGGGGCTGCGGCAGAAGTAATCAATGGTGTCGCAAACCTTCTTTCCGACCGTGAGATTAAAAAAAGTTTTCTCAGTGCAGAAACGATCCGTGAAATACTTACAAAAGCGGAGATTTGAGTACTCAATGAAATCAAAACCTTTACGCTTGCCTCAGACAGCGATTTTCTGACTTATGTTTAAATTATAACACTTTCCGATTCAAAGTTCTATATTTTGTATGTGAGGCGATCAAGCCAAGGGTTACTATTTCTGTTTTATATCTCAGGTTTTTTGAGTATCTAAAAACTGTGATATCTCCAACGTATCAACACTTTTGAAACTTTCGAAAAGCTGTGATACCCAGAACATATCTGCAACCTGCTAAAATCATTTATTATTTTATCCCAATCATAGTGGCGAATTTAGTAACGACTATTTTAATCTAGTTGAAAAATCTTTTCTCCATAACTCCTTTTTAACAGCTACAGATCTCTTTGATATCCAAAAAAATGTCTGAAACCTACCATTTTAGTAATAATATTAATATACCTGTTCTTGGGTAGCAGATGGGCTTTTGGACACATGAGATTTGGCAAGACATTGAAAAATTTATCTCAAATTATAATAGCAGCGACACACCTAATTATATGCTTGACATAAAAGATTTAATAAGTGTATGGAAATACTGTTATATAGAAAAGAGTATGATTTGACAAAACACCTTGTTTTTTAACTCAAGGAGGCAAAGCATGCTTTGGCATAAAGAAAATCCTCATTCTTAGAAAGAGAATGAGGTTTTCCTGTTTCTGTATTTTCTCAATACACTCTTGTTCGACTAGATCTTGCCACGGAACACTGTTAAAGTGATACCCTCACCTATTCCGGTCCTGTAATCGAATGCACCATCTGATCTTTCACTGACGAATAAACTATACATACCAATTAAGGAGTAATCGAGATGACCTATCCTATTATATTGGCCCATGGCGTGTGTCGTTTTGATAAGGTTTGGCGTGATGCTTTGAATATCGACAATAATGATGATGAGGAACTTGACAGTTTTCATTATTTTAAAGGTATCCGAACAATGCTTTCGAAAAAAGGGTTTAAAGCTTACCATTCGAATGTTGGCTGGGCGACCGACGTTGACTCTCGTGCCAGTGATCTCAAAAAAGATGTATTAGGGGTTCTTGATAAAGAAAGCTGTGACAAGGTCAATATAATTGCACACAGTATGGGCGGTCTGGATACCCGCCATATGATGTTCAACGATCGAAATTCCGGTCAAATACACAAACATGTGGCTTCCCTAACTACCATATCCACTCCGCACAACGGATCTCCCTTTGCAGATTGGGGCATAGACAATCTCCCACACGTTATTCCTATTGCGCAAAAACTTGGTCTTGATTTGAACGCATTCAACGATCTCCGAACGGATAGGTGTAAAGAATTTAATGCTGATCCGCATGTAAAAGAATTTGAGCAGGAATGTGAAGAAGGGATCATGTTTCAAACATTTGCAGGACAGCAAGATTTTTGGTCCGTATTCGATGCGCTGAAGCTATCTTTTTACATTATCGAAAAGAAAGAAGGTGATAACGATGGTCTAGTGTCTATTGAATCGGCAAAATGGCGCAACAGATATTTTAAAGGAATTCTCGAAAACTCAGACCACCTTAATGAATTAGGCTGGTGGGATAGCGCGCAAATGTTTTGCGGAGAGAGTGAGGTAGCCTTGCTTGCCCGTATACATAATTTCTATTTGAACATCGCTGATAATTTGCCGTGAAGTATTTGGAAAAAATCTTAACTAAAATTAATAGGAGGTTATTATGGACATCGAATTTCACTACTATATTACATACATTCTCAGTCGCATGGCGGGCTATAGTAAAAATGATGCATACACAATAGCCTATTCAAGTCAGTATACCGATGACAACACACACCGCTATTACGTCAATTACGAGGATGGCGGTCATTTCTTAAATGAAATATCGCAAACAATGGATATCACCAAGCCTTCGGCAAAGAGGCAGAAAATTTATCCTTTGTTTCATTTCATACCGGGCGGTAATGAAGCCGAAGAAACCTGCAGCTTCGATTGCGATGATAAAAAATGTTTTGTTACTATCCCAAACAGCGAGAACGCAAATCTGCT
>Ga0209536_100016983_pt1 | contig 10334 bp, 11 predicted proteins | sample DeeMarSeWOR28_12_FD_187461 | JGI IMG/M metagenome (GOLD analysis project Ga0209536, IMG submission 187461) | Marine sediment microbial communities from White Oak River estuary, North Carolina - WOR-2-8_12 (SPAdes) (version 2) | ecosystem: Environmental > Aquatic > Marine > Intertidal zone >... | reverse complement strand
GACAAGGGTAGCAAGGCCGGGGAGCCGGCGGCGCGCCAGCGACCACGCACTCGGTCATCGGGCCGAACGGTGTTATCTTGCGCAGCCTGCCGCCAAAGGGATCATCGTCATGACCGGGCTCCGACTTCCAGCGATCGCCGCCAGCCTGGGCGCCTGTTCCACACGACAGGTCCACGGCAACATATGCGCATCGAGTTGCAGCGGCCGCGGCCATGAGGGGCCGCGCATGGGCGGACGCACATGTCCGTGAGCAGGATCGTCGGGGTGGCGGGTAGCCTGCGCCGCGGTTCGCTGAACGCGGCGCTGCTGCGTGCGGCGATCGAACTGGCGCCGGAGGGGCTGGAGATCGAGCCTGGCTCGATCCGCGATATCCCCCTCTACGACGGCGACCTGGAGTCCTCCACGGGCATTCCGGACGCCGTGAGTCGCCTGAAGGACCAGATTGCCGCGGCGGACGGGTGGCTGATCGTGACCCCCGAGTACAACAACTCGATGCCCGGCGTGTTCAAGAACGCAGTCGACTGGCTGTCGCGCCCGTCCGGTGACAACGTGCGTGTATTCGGCGGCAAGCCTGTCGCGGTCATTGGCGCATCGCCCGGCGGTTTCGGGACGATCATGTCGCAGGCTGCGTGGTTGCCTGTGCTCCGGTCGCTTGGCATGCGTCCCTGGTTCGGCTCGCCGCTGCACGTGTCGCGCGCGCACAAGGCCTTCGACGAGGAAGGGCGACTGGTCGATCCGTCGGTGCAGGAACGCCTGGTCAGGTTCCTCGAAGGATTCCGCGAATTCATCGGCTGAAGCCGCGGCACCCCGCCGATCGGCGCCAGCACCGCGCTTTTCTGCGCATGAAGCGTATAGTGGCCGCATAGAGCCGCCCTTCGCAGGGACCCGCGCATCGTTGGCAGGGACAGGCGGCTACCAACACGAGGGGGTTTACACATGAGAAGTATTTCCGGGCGCATGATTGCGCCTGCACTGGCCATTGCACTGGTTCTTTCGGGCTGCGGGAACAAGGAGGCCGAGCGCGCTGCCGCTGCCGAGGCCGCAGCACAAGCCGCGCGTGAGACACAGATTGCGGACGCGCTGTCGGCGATATTGCCTTCCATGGCGGCGGACGCGAGCGTCATGGCCTGGGACGGCACCATGCTCAAGGAAGGCACCGGCCCCTACACCTGCATGCCGACGCCGCCCCACCAGCGGGAGGCGGGCCTCGTATCGCCCATGTGCATGGACGGTCCGTGGCTGGAATGGGCCAAGGCCTGGGAGAACCGCGAGGAGTTCAGCATTACCTCCGTGGGCGTTTCCTACATGCTTGCCGGCGACAGTGGTGCCAGCAACATCAACCCGTATGACACCGAGCCGACCGACGACAACCAGTGGGTCGTCGAGGGGCCGCACCTGATGATCATCGTCCCCGATACCAGCCTGCTCGAGGGCATCCCCACCGATCCCCAGAACGGTGGGCCGTACGTGATGTGGAAGGGCACGCCCTACGCACACGTCATGGTGCCGCTCGAGATCCCCGCCACGCGCGGCGGCGAGGACCCGGTCGCCGATGCGCTGTCGGCCGCCAATCCTTCCATGGCAGCGGATGCCGGCGTGATGGACTGGGAAGGCAAGATGCTCAAGGAGGGCAGCGGCCCCTACACCTGCATGCCGACCCCGCCGATGCTGCAGGGGACGGCGCCGATGTGCATGGACGGGCCGTGGATGAACTGGGCGCAGGCCTGGATGAAGCGCGAGAACCCGAGCGTCGACCGGCTGGGCATTTCGTACATGCTGGCTGGCGACGAGGGCTCGAGCAATATCGATCCGTTCGCGGAAGGGCCGACCGACGACAACCAGTGGATCGTCGAGGGTCCGCACATCATGGTCCTCGTGCCCGACCCTGCGCTGCTCGAGGGCATCCCCACGGATCCCGCGAACGGCGGTCCGTACGTGATGTGGAAGGGAACGCCCTACGCGCACGTGATGGTGCCCGTCGCAGACTGAGCGGCCGGCCGCGGCGACCCTGAGCACCGGGTCGACTGACAGTCCCCACTCCTGCCGGGAGTGGGGACTGTTGCGTTGCGGCTGCCGCGCCCGCACCTAGCTGCTACGCTGAGCGCATGCTGCTGGAATTCCTGCTCGTGTCGCACATCGCCGTGCTCGGCTACTGGCTGGGCTCGGAACTCGTGATCAACAGCACGTACCGATACGTGTCGTACTCGGCGGGCATGCCCTTCGAGGAGCGCAACCGGCTGATGGATCACGTCATGGATGTGGACCAGCACGTCCGCTACGCGCTGGTGCTGCAGGCCGGGCTCGGAACGATCCTGAGCGTGCGTTATGGCTATCTGCCGGGCGGTACCGGCCTGGCCTGGGCCGCGGCGGTCGCGATGCTGCTGTGGCTTGTGCTCGTGGAGGTGACGCACCGCGCGCGCGCAACGGGCACCGGTCGGTCCCTGGCGACGATTGACCGTGCGATCCGCTACGGGGTCATGTTGAGCATCGGTATCCTGGCGCTGCTCTCCCTGACCGGTCGCCTCTCCCTGCCCGGCTGGCTCGCCTGGAAACTCATCTGCTTTGCGGGCGTCATTGCCTGTGGGCTCGGCATCCGCTACGCGTTGATGGACTTCTACCGTACCTGGCAGATCATCGCCAGCGAGGGTTCGAACGACAAACGCGAGCGCCAGATTCGTCGCATCTACGTGCAGGCGACCAGCATCCTCGGGCTGCTGTGGCTGTTCATCACCGCGATCTCCGTGCTGAGCGTGATGAAGCCGTAGGAGCGGGCCAGGCTCTGCCAGGCCGGGGCGGCCCGCATCCAGTCGCAGGCGCCCGGCGAACTGCAAGTCCATGACGGAACTTCGTAGCTTTCCCCAGCCGCTCCACGCCGCCGTGATAGGCGCAGCGGGCGGCATCGGCCAGGCGCTGGTGGAAGCGCTCTGCGCACTGCCCGCGGTTGTGAGCGTCACTGCACTCGCCCGCCGGTCGATCGCACCAGTGCATGCGAAGGTCATCCCTGGCACCATCGACCTGCTCGAGGAACCATCCATCGCCGCCGCAGCGCTGGCCTGCAGCAGGCATCCGCCGAGGCTCGTGGTCATCGCCGCCGGACTGCTGCACGACGGCAAGGGACTGCAGCCGGAGAAGTCGCTGCGAGACCTCGACCCCGGTCGCCTTGCCCGGCTGATCGCGGTCAACACCATCGGCCCGGCATTGGTGCTGAAGCACTTTGCGCCGCTGCTGCCACGCACCGGGAAATCGGTCATTGCCGCGCTCTCGGCCCGGGTGGGCTCGATCTCGGACAACCGGCTGGGCGGCTGGTACGGCTACCGCGCGTCGAAGGCCGCGCTCAACCAGGTGCTGCGTACCGCATCCATCGAAGTCAGTCGGCGTTGGCGCGAGGCCGCGGTCATCGGACTGCATCCGGGCACCGTCGCGACGGACCTCTCTGAACCGTTTCAGGGCAACGTCCCGGCCGACAAGCTGTTCACGCCCGCGTATTCGGCCGCCCGGCTGCTCGATGTCATGGACGGGGCGACCGCCGCCGATTCCGGCAAGCTGCTTGCATGGGACGGGACCGAGATCAATCCCTGAACCGGTGCCACGAAACGCGCCCTCAGTGGCCGCCCTGCACGAACAGGCCTTCCGCACGCAGCGCTTCCGCCAGCTGTTCCTCGATCTGCGCAGCATCCTTGCGCCTGATCCGCTGCAGGTGCAACGTCGGCCCCGCCAGGGGCTCCAGGCCGCGCTTCAACACGCTGCCGGCCGCACGGATGCCCGCCTTGTGCTGGTCGAATCGCTGCGAGGGGGCGTACCGGCTCATGCCCACATAGACGCCAAAGGGCTCGCTGCGGCTGTCGCTGTAGTCGAGCAGGATCAGGTAGACGTTCGAGCGACCGCGGCCCGTGGGTTGAAAGCGGGCCGCCACCTCGTACGCCAGCGGCAGCCATTCGACGTAGCGCATCGGGAGCCAGTCGGGAATCGTATCGGCCGCGAGATCCCAGAGCCGGCCCAGCGACGCCTCGACGCTGGCGCCGAACTCGCCGCGCATCCACAGCTCATGCACGCAGTGCGCGCCGGCCAGGCCGTCCCCCGCCGCGAGCGAGTCCCGGAACAGCGCCTGCAGCTGCCCGATGGGAAGCGACCGCAATGGACGAGCGGCCGGGGATGCGGTGGCGACGATGCTTTCGATGGACATGGGCTTGCGAGACCGGCGATGTCTGCCGTGAATTGATATCGTGTCTCACCCGCCCGATCAGGTCGACCCGGATGTCGTTTCCAACCCTCGAGACTGCCCGTCTCATCCTGCGCCCCCCTGCCGCCGAGGACTTCGACGCGTGGGCGGAGTTCTCGGCCGACGCCGAGGCCGCCCGCTTCATCGGCGGTCCGGTTCACCGCGCCGTCGCGTGGCGCTCGATGGCGGCGAGCGCTGGCTCGTGGATGCTGCAGGGGTTCGGGATCTTCTCGGTGATCGACAAGGCCAGCGGTGCCTGGCTGGGCCGGGTCGGCCCGATTCGCCCGGAGGGCTGGCCCGGCACGGAGGTCGGCTGGGCACTGGTGCGCGACGCGCAGGGCAAGGGCATCGCCCTCGAGGCAGCGACCGCCTCGATCGACTTCGCCTTTGGCGAACTCGGCTGGTCGGAGGTCATCCACTGCATCGACGACGAGAATGCACCGTCGATCGCGCTTGCGCGCCGGCTCGGCTCCGTCCCGCTCAGGCGCGCCCTGCTGCCGCCTCCGATCGAGGAAAGGGAAATCCAGGTGTGGGGGCAGGCCCGCGAGGACTGGCGGCAGCGGCGCCAGCAGCAGTCCGGCAACAGGTCCTAGGGCGCGTAGGCGACCTGCGTGCGATATTCCTCGAGCTCGCGCTCGTATTCCAGCTTGTCCTTCTCGAGCTGCTCGACCTCGGCTTCCAGCCGACCATAGCGTTCCGCCAGCTGCTTGGTATCGAGCAGCGCCTGCGCCCGCTGCTCACTCGTCGTGTCCGGGTCCACCACCACGAACCCCCGGTTGGCCAGCGCATGCTCGATGCGTTCCATCTCCTGGCGCTTCGAGTACAGCTGCGAGGTCGCGCTGTCGACCCGACGCTCGCGGACGTAGAGCTGGCGGCCGGATTCGTAGGCGACCGCGAACCGCGGCGCCAGCTCGGCCGGGCAGGCCCCGCCATAGCTGCCACCACTCGAACCCACGCGGAACCCGTTCTCCGGCTGGCAGTATTCTCTTAGTCCTTCCTCGCGGCCGGCCTGGTAGGCATCGAGGTCGGGCCGGACGCCGTGATCCGCACAGGCCTTGCGGTAGCTGCCGATGCGGTCGCCGCTGCGTCCCGCGACGCCATCCTCATAACCGACCGTCCGCCAGTCGACGGTGAGGCACTCATCCTTGCTCATCGTCGCGCAGCCGCCGAGCGCCAGCGCGAGGACGATCAGTGCGGCCTTCGCGATCTTCATGACATATCCATCCTGCCGGGTCGGGCCGGCGCATCGGGATGGCATGAAGATAGGGCAGCCAACCTGAATGGCACGTGAGTGGGGTCACGATTCGGGGGTCGTGCCCCGCTTTCAGGCATGCCTGCAAGGTACCGCTCAGGCTCAGGCGTGCCGTCGTGCTCGAGGGTGTCCCCGCTCGCTCCGGTAAGAACTTAGTCGCTCGCCGGGGACACCCACCTCGCGTCCGGCACGCCTGGCGGGCTCGCAATGCGTTTCACGCGTGCCAGCGGGAGGGGGCCCCCCACACACCCCAGCCAGGCACGGGTCAGCGGACGTCCCGACCGCTGACGAGGTCCTCGATGGACGGCTTCGGGTGATCCGGCCCCATGCGGCCGGTTTTCAGCCGTTCAACGTAGTTGTGATAGGCGAGCATCGCCTGGCGGCCGAAGATCCACATGATGGGTATGTTGGCGAACAACATCACGCCCGTGCCGATGCCGGTGAGATTGTCGAGCTCGGCGTCGGTCTTGATGAAGCCCATCGTTGCCACGACGATCAGCATGCAGTAGACGAACTTGTAGGGAAGTACCGACTTCTCGCCAGCGAGGTAGACCATCCCCTGCTCGCCGTAATAGCTCCAGGAGATCATGGTCGATACGGCGAACAGCCAGGCCGCAACCGTGACCAGCCACTTGCCGAGGCCCGGCTGCGCGCTGTCGAAGGCCTTGGCGGTCAGCGTTGCACCGACGTAGGTTGCGTAGATGCCCGGTCCCGCGAGCGCCGGCTGCACCGGGCTGGCCATGGTTCCCCACTCGACCACCGGCTCGCCCCCGATCAGTCGCACGGTCCCGTCGAGCCGGTGCAGGTCGTTGCCGGTATCCCGGTTGTCGTGGGCCTGCATGATCGTGTAGACCGGGTCGCCATCCAGCCAGGCGACCTTGCTGTTGATCGGCGGACGGCGCGTCTCGATGGTCCACACGCCGTCACCTGCCGACACGACTTCCGGCAGCACGACGTAGGTTGCATCAGGACCCCTGTTCCAGACACCGGAAGTGAGGATGACCAGCGCAGTGAAGGTGCAGACGACAAGCGTGTCGATGAAGGGCTCGAGGCCGGCGACGATGCCCTCGCGGACGGGCTCGTCGGTCTTCGCGGCAGAGTGCGCGATCGGCGAGGAGCCTTGCCCGGCCTCGTTCGAGAACAGCGCGCGCTTCATGCCGAACAGGAACGCATAGGCTGCGGTGCCACCGATGAACGCGCCGGAGGCCTCCGTCGGCAGGAAGGCGCTGGTGACGATCAGGCCCAGCATCTTCGGTATGGCGTCCATGTTGACGAAGAGCACGTACAGGCCGCCGATGATGTAGAGCGCCATCATCACCGGCACGAGCCGCCCGGCGACCGCGCCGATGCGCTTGATCCCACCGATGATGACGAGGCCCACGATGATCGCCATCACGACGCCGGTAAACACACTCGGCACGCTGAAGTAGGCTTCGGTCAGCTCGGCCACGTTCCACGCCTGGAACATGTTGCCGCCCGTGATCGTGGAAACGAGCAGGGTAATGCAGAAGATCCCGCCCACCAGCGAGCCGAGCCAGGCGAGCTTCGGGTTGGCCCGCGCGATGGCCTTCTTCGCGACCCACATCGGACCACCGTGCGGGTTGTCCGGTTGGTCGGTGTTGCGATAGAGCATCGACAGCGTGACTTCCGTCAGCTTGATGGTCATCCCGACCGCGCCGACGACCCACATCCAGAACACCGCGCCGGGTCCGCCGAGCGCAATGGCCAGCGCCACGCCGCCGATGTTGCCGAGGCCAACGGTGGCGGACAGCGCGGCCGACAGGGCCTGGAAGTGGTTGATCGCGCCCGGGTCGGCCGGGTCGTCGTACTCGCCGCGGATAACGCGCCAGCCGTGGGTCAGGGCCTTGATCTGCGAGAACCGGCTCCAGATCGTGAATAGCAGGCCGGTCGCGAGTACCGCGAACAGCACCGTGTTGTGCCACAGGATGCCGTTGAGCGTGCCCATGAGGCTGTTGATCGCGTCCATCCAGAATCCCCCGAGGTGACCGGCGCTACATGATGTTGGCCCCACGGCGACAACGCAACCGCGGCTGGCCTGCAGAGACCAGAGCAGGGTCCCGTGCCAGGCGCCGCCCGGCTGTCGATCCTCGCGGGTCAGTCCGGACGCGCGCGCTCGACGACCGACTTGAGCCCCGAAATCACGAATTCCCAGCCACCGACGACGTGCTGGCGGACCCTGGAGCCTGCCGGGAAGCGGTCGTGGGTGACGCGCAGCCTGGTCTGGCCGCGGGTCGACTCGAGCTCGAAGGTGACGCGCGAGACAGACTCGGCGGCGAGGGCGTCATCGTAGAGTGGATGCCAGGTATAGGACAGCCGCAATGGCCGGTCGGCCTCGAGCACCTTTCCCTCAACTGCCACCCGGCCGTCTGCATACAGGAATCGAACGGGATCCCCGGGCACCCAGGACGACTCGACTGTCGTTCCATACCAGTAGTCGCGTGTGAAATCGCCTTCCGTCAGGGCGCGCCACACGTCCTCGCACGGCGCACGAACATAGATCTCGTAGACATAGTCGGGGTCATGCATGCGCTTCTCCAGTTTGCCCTGGAGACGAACCAGGGCATCGGTCCGGGATGCCGAAAAACGATCGATCCAGCGGGATCCGATACGCGCCAGCGGTACCGGATTCAGATAGTGCAATCGCTCGCGGCCGCGCCAGGAGACGCTGACGAGGCCGGCTTTCACCAGCAGGTCCAGATGCCTCGTCACAGCCTGGCGGCTCATGTTGAATCCCCCGGCCAGCTCCTGCAGCGTCTGCCCTTGCCGGCGGCGCAGGTGGTCGAGCAACGAGCGGCGCGTTGCGTCGGCGAGCGCACGGAACACCAGGTCCATGCACCGGAATAATATGCAACTATATTGTTGCATGTCAACGCGCCGCCGGCAGGGACTCGCCGCGCCCCGGGCCGCACGCCGGACCGGAGCGGATATGATCGCTGTCCCACGAGCCCACTGGCACTACGGCGGGGAAGCGACCATGCGATTCGCGATGATCGGACTCGGCAGGATGGGCAGCAACATGGTCCGGCGCCTTGCGCGCGCCGGGCATCCCGCTGCCGTATACGACCGCTCGGCCGAGGCGCGTGCCACGCTGGCGATGGAATGTGGGTCACTCGACTGCGCGGATCTCGAATCACTGGTCGCGGCGACGAAGGCGCCCCGTGTCGTCTGGATGATGCTGCCGGCCGGCGCAGCTTCCCAAACGACCCTCGACCGGCTGCTCGAGCTGCTCGGGGACGGCGATGTCATCGTCGATGGAGCCAACGCCCTGTATCGCGACAGCATGGTCCGGGCAGAGGATGCCGCAGAGCGTGGCATCGGCTACGTCGACGCGGGCGTGTCAGGGGGTGTGTGGGGGCTCGACAACGGCTACGGGCTGATGGTCGGCGGCGCGCCGCGCCACGTTGCGCAGGTCGAGCCAATACTCAAGGCGCTTGCACCCGCCCCGGACAAGGGCTGGCTGCATTGCGGCCCGCCCGGCGCCGGCCACTTCGTGAAGATGATTCACAACGGTATCGAATACGGAATGATGCAGGCTTATGCCGAAGGCCTCTCACTGCTGAAGGCCAAGTCCGAATTCGGACTCGACGTCGCTGCCATCACCGAGAGCTGGCGCCATGGAAGCGTCATCCGCTCGTGGCTGCTCGACCTGACCGCCGGCTTCCTGGCCGGCAACGATAGCCTCGACGACATCGCGCCGGTCGTTGCCGATTCGGGCGAAGGTCGATGGACTGCTGTCGAATCGATCGCGCTCGGCGTACCGGCGCCCGTCATCAGTCTCGCATTGATGGAGCGATTCTCGAGCCAGGGACACGCCGATTTCACCAACCGGCTGCTGGCCCGGATGCGCCAGTCCTTCGGAGGCCATGCCGTCACACGTCCGGACGGCACTGACTGATCGTCCGCAAGGAACCGGCAGCATCTCAGCCTCGCCGCTGGTCCTCGCCCACATACCAGCGGCGGAGAACGGCCGAGCGGAACGGCAGGATGGCGAGCAGGGTCGCCAGCACCACGGCGCCGAGGATCAGCACCAGACGCAGGTAGGGAAGTCCGGCGTCCATGCGCTCGCCCAGGAACACGACCAGCGTCCGGCACCACTCCGCCGCGGCGAGCAGCAACGAGCCGGCAACGAGGTGACGCACCCAGGGCAGCCGCACGAACAGCAGGGCGACGGCGCCGAGGCAGACTGGCGCCAGAGGCACGAGCCCGGCACGGACGAAGTGCGCCGCGAGCAGTGCAAAGGCCAGTGTTGCGGGCAACAAGTGGAGAATCGGCGGTCGCATGGCAACGCGTAGCGTACCGCCTTCCCGGACCTGAGGGATGCAGGGCAGGGCGCCTCGGGGCGGTAGACGAAGATGCCCTGCGATCCGGCCAGGCGCTGCTCGGTGACATGGCCGAGGCCGGCTTCGAAGAAGGCCGGCTCGAGCGTGGACCCAGAACCGGCGTGCTGACGGTCTCGGTGGTCGGGCGGCGCGGCTAGCGCCGCGGCTCAGGCGGGCGCCAGGAAGCCGTCGCAGGTCGCGCGCGCGGCCTCCTGCTCCGGAATCTTTCCGCAGGTCGCGAGCACGCCCTGGCGAATGCGCTCCAGTGCGGCACGGCGGGTACCATCCGCAAGAATATCTCCAAACCCATCCCTCAGTGCTATCCTTCTTACCAGTGTTTCAATGAAGTTCAAGCTCCCTAATCTTGATATTGGTATGCCTGTGTTGTCATCCGTTAGGATACCGGCTGGATGGCATCTCGATAGCCATGTTATCATTGTCATAATGACCTTGGTATCGAGGCCATAATCGTCACAAAGCTTAGTTGCCCAGAATGGAACGTCGTTTGATTTTCCGTAATAAC
>Ga0209536_100016982_pt1 | contig 10334 bp, 5 predicted proteins | sample DeeMarSeWOR28_12_FD_187461 | JGI IMG/M metagenome (GOLD analysis project Ga0209536, IMG submission 187461) | Marine sediment microbial communities from White Oak River estuary, North Carolina - WOR-2-8_12 (SPAdes) (version 2) | ecosystem: Environmental > Aquatic > Marine > Intertidal zone >... | reverse complement strand
ACGAGCACGGGGTGGGAGACATCCTGCGCGATCTCGAGGAGCGGGCGAAGGAACTGCTGTGCCTGTATCAGGTGGGTGAGATCCTTCGAATCGAAGAGCTGCCGTGGCGAGACCGGATGCTCCGGATTCTGGAGGTGATTCCACCTGGCTGGCAGTATCCAGCGGTGTGCGAGGTTCGTCTGGAGGTGGAGGACTTCTCGGCGGCGACTCCGGGATACGAAGATACCCCCTGGTTCATCGAGGAGCCAATCAGGGCGGATGGCGAGGTGGTCGGGTCCCTGCGCGTCGCATACACGGAAGAGCGACCACAGGCGCACGACGGACCGTTCCTGAGGGAAGAGCGAAAGCTTCTTCGCACGATCTGCCAGAACATCGGCTTCCAGCTCACGCACGAAGAGCTGTCCAGCGCCTGGGAGAGCTGGAAGGCGGCCCTCCATGCCTCGGACAACTACGAGGGCGCCCGGTGGAAGGTGATCATCGATTTTCTGCGCCGGGCGGATCCGCAGCTCCTGCAGCGGATCACGCGCAGGATGCTGGGGCACCTGCGTTGGAAGGGCGTGGAAGGACTGGAGTCGATCCCCGGCTATCCGCACCCGCCGCAATCGAGCTCGGCCACGGTCGATGAGAATCAGCCCATGGTCCTGGCGCGCCTGGAGGAGGTCCCGATCCCGACTGGCGAGGTATTCCGGATCGCGGCACTGCACTGCAGCGAAGAGGAGATTCTCACCCAGGTACACGACTGGATCAACCGGGACAAACTGAGCTTCCTGATCAACACGCTCGAGTGGCAGGAGTCCTCGCTCGGTGACATCGTCGAGGCCCTGGGCCGTTTTCATGCACTCGAGATGGCAGAGCGGGATCTTCCGTCATCCCTGTTGAACGTGCTTCGCGCCGCCCTGCTTCGCAGGTTCTTCACGGACCAGATCGACTACATCAACACGGCGAAGCCGTTCGTGACCCTGCAGGACTTCCACGAGTTGACCCGTCGTCTCATCTATCCTCCCGAAAGCCATGGGAGAATGGGAGGCAAGAGCGCCGGTCTGTTCCTGGCTGCGAAGATCGTGGACCAGCTGCGGGACGGAAACGAGTCGCTTCGGGGCATCCGGGTTCCGAGGACCTGGCATATCGCCTCCGACGGGGTGCTCGCCTTCGTTCGATACAACGGCCTGGAGGATGTCTACGATCGGAAGTACATGGAGCTGGAACAGATCAGGGAGCATTATCCCTATGTGATCCAGGTGTTCAAGTCCTCGCCCTTCCCCCCGGAACTGCTCAGCGGACTGTCGCTGGCGCTTGACGACCTGGGCGACCGGCCCCTCATCGTCCGCAGCTCGAGCCTCCTCGAAGACCGGACGGGAGCGGCCTTCTCCGGCAAGTACAAGAGCCTGTTCCTGGCGAACCAGGGTACACGCCAGCAACGCCTGGCAGCTCTGCTCGACGCCGTGGCGGAAGTGTATGCGTCGATCTTCGGCCCCGACCCGATCGAGTATCGGGCCGAGCGGAACCTCCTCGACGTGCACGAGGAGATGGGGATCATGATCCAGGAGGTGGTGGGGACCCGTGTCGGCCGATACTTCCTGCCCGCCTTCTCGGGCGTGGCGTTCAGCAACAACGAGTTTCGCTGGTCTCCGAGAATCCGACGGGAAGACGGACTGGTTCGTCTGGTGCCCGGTCTGGGGACGCGGGCCGTAGACAGGATGGCGGACGACTTTCCCGTGCTTCTGTCGCCCGGGCAGCCGGGCCTGCGGGTGAACGCCACCACAGATGAGATCGTTCGCTACTCTCCGAAGATGGTCGACCTGATCGACCTCTCGCAGGGAACCCTGGCCACGGTTCCGTTCGCCGATCTGCTCGCTGAATGCGGGAACGACCTGCCGATGGCGCGAAAAATGGTATCGCTGGTGGAGCACGACACGATCCGGAGACCCGGCGGCTTCACCGAAGATCTGACCCGGGCGGACGCCGTCGTGACGTTCGAGGGCCTGGCCACCGATACGTCGTTCCTCAGCCAGATCGCCACACTGCTCGAGACGGTCGGTGGGACGCTCGGAGAACCGGTGGACATCGAGTTCGCTTTCGATGGGGGAGAGCTGTATCTCCTGCAGTGCCGCGCCCAGAGTTACACGGAGGAATCGGCACCGGCTCCGATCCCCTGGGATCTCAGCAGTGACCGGGTCCTGTTCACCGCAAGTCGCTATGTCTCGAACGGACTGACATCGGACATCACGCACGTCGTCTGGGTGGACCCGGTCGAGTATGCGCAGCTCTCCGAACTCGGCGACCTCAAGGCGGTAGGCCGCGCAGTGAGCAGGCTGAATACGATTCTTCCTCGAAGGCGATTCGTGCTGATGGGACCCGGTCGCTGGGGCAGCAGAGGCGACATACGGCTGGGTGTGAACGTCACGTACTCGGACATCAACAACACCGCACTGCTGGTCGAGATCGCGCACCGGACGGGCGACTTCGCGCCCGAGCTCTCGTTCGGGACGCACTTCTTTCAGGACCTGGTGGAAGCCCGCATCCGCTACCTGCCGCTCTACCCGGAACAGGACGGAAACAGACTCGACGCGTCGTTCTTCCGCACGGCCGAGAACCTGCTGCCCGAGCTGTGCCCGGAATTCGCCCATCTCTCGAGCGTAGTCCGGGTGGTGGATATCCCGCGTCAGACCGATGGCAACGTCCTTCGGGTTGCGATGAACGCCGACCTGGAAAAGGCGGTCGGCTTCCTGGCCAGACCGGACGCCCCGGACGGATAGCTCGACACGCGGATCAGCGCGGCTTCGCACGTGACTTGCTTCCTGGATGCTCGCCATGGACTCGAGCACGAAGGAATCGAGGCGCGGAAAGGCGTCGCTGTCGGGAGAGCTGTCCGACTTTCTCATCGAATTGTCGGCGGCGCTGCAGAAGTACTCCATGTATCCACCGGGACATCCAGTACTGGCTCCCGCCGCGGAGTCCGTATTTTCGCGGCTTTCCCTGCTTCTGGCGAGCCACGGAAGTCTCTCGATCGGCATCGCCCGCGAGCAGCTGATCATCGAAGGTGTCGCCACGGACTCTTCACACGCACTGCTCCGCAGCCTGGCCGACCGCCTGCATCACCACGAACTGGGTGCGATATCCTTTGCAGAAGGCGTCGCGAAGGCGGAAATCGCCGAAGTTCTGAGCCTGATCTCGGAGGAGCCCGAACGCACGGGGCGGCCTCTCGGTCGGGAGCCCGACGAGCTTCTCAAGGGGCGTCCGCACGTGCGCCTGTTCCCGGTCCGCTACGACAGTCTCAAGCTCAGAGGGGAGAACGGCAGCGGAAGCAGGGGCCGGGGGGCGGCGGCGGAATCGGGAACGCACCTCTGGGTCGGGCTTGCCCAGGCCGCGCTCGCCGCCCGGCCGGACACGGCGTCCGGAGAGAGAGCCTACGATCCCACCGAAGTGGCACGAGCCATCGACGAGCAGGCGGGGGAGCACGGATACGATCAGGTCATAATCGGCTACATGGTCCAGATCGCGGACGATCTCAAGGACGCCGACCCCCTGGAACAGAACACCCTTCGCGAGCGCTTCTCAGAGCTTCTCGGTCGACTCCAGCCCGAGACGCTTCAGCGCCTTCTGCGCATGGGTGGCGACGTCCGGCAGCGACAGGAGTTCCTCGACAACGCGGCTCGTGGAGTCGCGGTGGACGCGGTCCTGGAGCTCGTGAAGGCCGCGGCGGAGGAGAGGCAGAGCGACATTTCGCGATGGATGATGCAACTGCTCGGGAAGATGGCCCGTCACGCCCGGGCGGAGGGGCAGTCTGCTCGTTACCGGGCGGACGAGTCGTTGAGGGACCAGGTTCGTCTGCTGTTGTCGGGGTGGAAGCTGGAGAACCCCAATCCGACGGAATACGATCAGACGCTCGGACGGATCTCGGCGGGAGCTCCCGTGACCCGGATGGGAGGCATACTCGCCCGGGCCCCGGAGGCGGAACGGATCTTCAAGATGAGCCTGGAGGCAGGCGTCACCGGCGAAGCGCTGCGCTGCGCCGTCGATGACCTGCTCGACTCGGGGAGTATCGCCCTGGTGGTCAGCTCACTCGAGGAGACCACGGTTTCACCCGAACAGACGAACGCAGCCGTAGCCCATACCTGGGAACGGCTGGCCGAGCCCGCCGTCGTCCGGCGGATCGTGGCCATGGACGATCCCGACCCGGACGCGCTGGATGCCGTTCTGGAACGCGCCGGAGTCGCAGCAGCCGACGCCCTGCTCGACCGCCTGGCCGCCTCCGCCTCACTGTCTCTGCGGCGAAGGACTTTCGATCGGATCGTCGGGCTCGGACCGATGGCCGTTCCCCTCGCCGTACAGCGAATCGAGCAGCCCGAGTCCGTTCCCTGGTACGTGCTGCGCAACGTGCTGGCCCTGCTCAACGCGTTCGAGGGCCTGCCGGTCGGCTTCTCGCCGGTTCCGATGCGAACGCATGAAAACCCGCAGGTGCGGTTCGAGGCGGTGAAGCTCTGCCTGAGGGCGCCGGGAGAGCGGGACCCGACAATCGTCATGGCGCTGCACGATGCCGAGGACCGGATCCTGGCGCTCGGGACCTCGGCCGCCGAAACGGGCGCGCCGGCGTCGGCCGAATCGCGGCTGCGCGAGATCGCCGTCGATCCCGAGTGGGAATCGGAGATCCGCGTTCCGGCGATCCGTTCCCTGGCGTGCTTCGACACGGAATCGGCCCGGGCGACCCTGCTCGAACTGGCGTCGCCCAGACGTCGGCTGCTGGGATCGGCTCCCCTTGAGCCCACACCGGCGAGCTGCGCCGCGCTGCGAGCCCTCCGGTGCCGCTGGTCGGACCATCCGGAGGCGGCCGACCTGATCGCCCGAGCGGCGCAATCCGAATCTCCCGCGCTGCGAGAGGCGGTCTCGTGACGAACGCCGCGGCCTTCCTCACTTCGCTGGGAAAACGGCTGGCCTCGATGTCTCTGTACGCGGCCGGCCACCCCTCCCGGGACCGCGCGATGGACCAGGTCCTCGAGGAGATGTCGATGCTGCTGCGTGAGAACGCGTTCCCCGTGTTCAACTTCCTGGACGGGGACGTGATCTACGAGAACTCCGTAATGACGGAACTCCGCCAGTGGGAGTGGTCCGGCCGGCTCGCCGCCGTGGGGGTTGAACGACTCGAGATTTCGCCTGGCACGAGCCGGGAAGACCTGGAAGCGTTCCTCGAGGAGATGCACGGGCGTCTCACCCTGGAGGAGGCCGGCGCATCCGTGCAGGAGGTGCCGGGCCAGTCGAGCATCCGGTTCGGCGAGGTGGGGATCGAAGGCCTGTCGGAGATCGACTCGGAGCCCATCGCGACGGCCACGATGCAGATGAACCTCCGTGAGGAGGCGGAGACGATCGACTGGCTGCACGGCGAGGTGTTGCGTTCCGGCGAGGTGCCGGTGAGCGAGGCCGTGGCGGTCGTGAAGCTCCTGTCCCTGGCGATGCATTCCGAGCGGGACGTGGTCGTTCCGCTCGTTCACCTGAAGCAGGTGGACCAGTACACCACGACGCATTCGATCAACGTCTCAATGCTCTCGATGGGGCTCGCGGAGTTCCTGAACTTCGCATCGGTGGACGTGCGCGCCATCGGAGAAGCCGCTCTGCTGCACGATGTCGGCAAGACGAAGATCCCCCTGTCCGTACTCAACAAGCCGGGAAAGCTGACACCGGACGAGTGGAAGCTGATCCAGACGCACACGACCGAAGGCGCGAGGATCCTCCTCGCCTCGAGCGGGCAGTTGGAACTGGCCGCGATCGTGGCCTACGAGCACCACCTCGACTGGCAGGGCAACGGGTATCCCGACATGCGCTTCCCCCGGCAACCCCACCAGGTGAGCCGGCTGATCCAGGTGTGCGACATCTACGATGCTCTGCGCACCCGGAGGCCGTTCCGTCCGCCGTGGCCACACGACCGTGCCGTCGAGTACATCCGCTCGAAGGCCGGCGAGATGCTCGATCCGGAATTCGCCGACGCCTTCCTGTCGATGATCCGGCAGTGGGAGCCTCGGCAGATCGCGCTGGACGACGAATCTGATTCCGGGTCTGAGGTCTGCGCGGAGTCTGCCGGGGGTTCCGCCGCTCCGTAAGAAGGGGCCGCCACGGCGCGTGATCCAACCCGCCGGGCCCCTCACGTGTCAAAGGTTCGAAGTGGTCCGTGTGCGCCGGCCCGGACCTCCGGCGGACACGTTCGTACAACAGCCTCCTGGGGAACCCATCATGTCGTTACCAGCAGCTCGGTCTCGCCGACGAAGGAGCTCACGCCGGAGGCACCCGCTTCGCTTTCTCGTCCTGTTGCCCGGCCTGGCACTCGGGTGCGGCGGAGAAGCATCGGATCCCGGTCGATCGGCCGGGCCCGAGGCACGGATCGACACGGTGGAGGGCGTTCCCCGGCAGACGTGGCCCGAGGTTCCGTTCACGCAGTTGCCGTGGACCCTGGACACGGTCGCGATCATCGGCGGGTTCGCAGCCGAGGGTACGGAGGCGTCGTTCGACCAGGTCGAGATTGGAGGGATCGCCGGAGACGCGACCGGCCGGCTCTTCCTGCTCGACGGCGCAGGAAAGCGCGTCCTCGCATTCGACCCGGAGGGCCTGCCCCTCTGGAGCCGGGGCCGCGAGGGCGGTGGTCCGGGCGAATTCAACACGCCGGCAGGACTGGCGCTGGGACCGGCGGACACGATCTGGGTCGTGGACCGCGGCAACCGGCGGATCACGCTCTTTCCGCCCCGGCCGGACGCAGAACCCGCGGAGATCGCCCTCACGGACGAGTCTTCCGGACTCGCGGGCCAGGTGGCGGTCGACCGGAACGGGGTCGTGGGAGTCGCCATGGTGTTCTCCTTCCGACCCGGCGAAGAAGTCACCTATCCGCCTCGCCGCCTCCTGCGCATCCGGAGGGACGGCACGATCGACGACACGCTGTGGACCGCTCCGCCTCCTTCCTTCGATCGCATCGAGCTGACCACGGGAAACCAGGTGGCGATCATGCTCTCCCAGAGGAGTTTCAGTCCCGGCTTCTTCTGGGAGCGCTTCTCGGACGGCAGCTTCGCGGTCGCACAGGAGGCCGATTACGAGATCCACCTCCTTACGCCCGATGGAGGGGAGAGGCTCCGAATCCGCCGAGATCCGCCTGCGCGCGCGGTGACGGAGGCGGATCGGGAGAAGGCCCGACAGGAGGCGCGCGAGCAGTCGGCCGACTCGAGCTCTCCTTTCGTGCGGCAATCGATCGAGGAGCGGATCGAGAAGATGACCTTTGCGGACCGGATACCGAGGATCACGGGCCTCGCCGTAGACGGCTCAGACCGGCTGTGGGTGGGCGTAGCGGATGAGCTTCCGGGTGAGACCAGCCGAATCGACGTGTACGACCGGGACGGCCATCCGCTGGGCGAGATCCGCACCGCGCCGATTCTTCCGACCCGCTTCTTCGGTGACTCGCGTGCGGTGTTGCTCGACCGCGATGAACTGGACGTTCAGCGGGTCGTGGTGTTGCAGCTGATCGAGCGGTAGACCCGCAGCGATCCTCCTCGTTCGATCCTCGCCTGGCCACTTCGTGGGCGTCGGCTTGCGCCCGACGCCCGCTGGCCGATACCGTGTCCCTGCCCGAACGAACACCGAAACCTCCAGGGCCCGGTCCCCGCATGGCGCGATCCAGTCCCGTACCCGAATGGGTGCCGGCCGATTTGCCGGCCAGACCCGGCGTGTACCAGTTCGAAGACGAACTCGGGACTCCGCTCTACGTGGGCAAGAGCGTGAATCTCAAGCGCAGGGTGCGGGGCTACTTCTACGGGGGAGGTCCCTCGGACGAGCGCATGGCGATGATGGTCCGCCTCGCGCGGCGCGTGCGCATCCAGCGCACGGGAACCGATCTCGAGGCCCTGCTGGAAGAGGCGGAGCGCATCGAGCGGCACCGGCCGGCGTTCAATCGGGCCCTGAAGAACCGGTCCCGGGGCTGGTACATCGAAGTGGACTGGGGCCAGCCATTTCCGCGGCTTCGCATCACGGGTGCCCGTCGCCGGCCGCGGGCCCAGTATCTCGGTCCGTTCCGTGGACGCCGCGGGCCCGCCGAGGTCGTGCGACTGGTCGAGAAGACCTTCCGACTCCGCAGCTGCGCGGGCTCGATCCGCCCCGACGACGCCGCATCCCCGTGTCTGCAGCATGGAATCGATCTGTGCAGCGCGCCCTGTGTGAGCCTCGCCGGAGTCGACGAGTACCGGCGACAGGTTCGGGCCGCCGTCCGCTGCCTGAGTGACGCGCTCGCGGTGGAGGCCGCGATCTCCCGCTGCGTCGCGCGACGGGACGAGGCTCTCGGAGCCGATCTGATCGAAGTCGCCACGTCCTGGGAGCGACGCATCAGCTGGCTGCGGGAACTGGAAGGCTATCGGTCGATGCTGGAACGTCCCCAGGTAGAGAGATCGACGCTCATAGTGCTTCCGGGGGCGGAACCGGGCAGCGGCCTGCTGTTGCCCGTCGCGAGAGGGCGCGTCATGGAGAGGACGCGAATCCACTGGAACGACGAAGAGTGGCCCGAGACACTCTCCCGCGTCTGCTACGAGGTGAGAATCGAGGAGCTGCGGGCGGAAAGCGTGTTCGCTCCGGCGCAGCTGACGCCGAGCCTGATCGTCAGCTCGTGGCTGGAACGACGGGGATCGAACGAAGGTCGGGTGTTCGATCTCGATCGACTGGACGCCCCGTCGATCGTGAAGGCCCTGCAGGCGACCCCGCGCGGAAGCGCGGAGGCCGCCTGAACGGGCCAGGGTCGGAAACGTCGTGATCAGGTACCGGAGGTCGTGCTCTCCCTTGCACCCTGTCGCTTCCTCATCTGGCCGCCCTCACCCTGGTGCATCCCCTGACCCTGGTGCATCCCCTGCATGGAAGCCAGCTTGTCGCGCTGCGCAGGCGTCAGCGCCTCCCAGGTCAGGACGTGCGCATTCAGGTGGCCGGCGCGGAGCTTGCCCTGCAGCTCACCGATCTCGCGTGACAGTTTCTCGACGTCCTTCGTGTTCACCGACCCCGACACGAACATGGCGGTCAGTGCCTCGTCCTTCTCGACGAGCTCCTGACCCATTTCCACGAAGCTCGCCTTCCGCTCCGCGAACAGGCTCCCGATCTTCTCTTTCTGTTCGGCGGTGAGGTCGAGCTCGTCGCCCATCTCGAGGACGTGCTTCGGTCCCGGATATCCGTTCATCATCGCGATCATTCCGGCACCGAGGCCGCTTCCCTGGAGCAGGGCCTCCTTCTCGCCCTCGGAGATGCCGCTGAGCATGGGACCGGACTGCATTCCGCGACCGACCTCCGGATTCCCGCCTTCCGCCTGGCCGTGTCGCTGGTGCATCCCTCCCTGTCCGCCGCCCGGCTGACCGCTGTCCTGGGCGATCGCCGGCGACGCGCCCAGCCCCAAGGCGGCCACGAGACCGAGCATTCCGACATGATTCCGTGTCATCGCTGCGCACTCCTGATTGCGTCTGGAGCCCGGGCCTCTCCGGGCGGTTGGATTCGACAGGGGAATCCTAGGTGGCGGAAGGCCACGGCACCAGATCGGACATCCCCGCATTCGGCGGAGTCCTACCTGCCCTACCCGCGCTCCGGATGCGCTTCGAGCCCCGCCTGTTCGGCGGGCAGCAGCGCCTCCACGAGTCCTCCGCGAGTCTCCCAGGCATCGAATTCCTCGGCCCAGCGGACTCCCCACCTCTCCCCGATTCCAGCCAGGCGCTTCTCCAGCCAGGTTCGGTCGGGGAACTGGAGCTCCTCGTGATAGATGTCGGCGACGCCGAAGATCAGGTCCAGGTGCGGCTCCGCGTCGATGGCCACGGCCGGGAGCTGTGAATGCAGCCCTCGATACGTCCATACCGGAACCGGGAGACGGTGCGGCGGAAGGGGATCGATGCAGCTCCGGATGCGGGCGAGCGTGACCGCGTCGCGAACGATACGGCCCGTCGCCTGGTGATCGGGGTGTCGCATGCCACGGACCCAGGCTTCTCCCCAGGTCAGCACGCCGTCCGGCCGGATCTCCGCTATCAGTCGGGCCACCTGAAGCGCGGCGTCGCGGTCTGCCACGATGGCGGTATCGGCAAAGTCCAGGAACCGGGTCTCGATTCCGAGCAGGTCGCCCACCCGGGCGGCGAGCCCGTTGCGCCGCTCCGCCACCTCGTCGGGTGGAATCCGACCGAAGGCGTCCGTCGCCTCCCCGCGGGTCAGCCAGACGAGCACCACTTGATCGCCCCGAGCCAGCTGACCGGCGATCGCGGCGATCATCCCCACCTCATCGTCCGGGTGCGCCAGGGCGACGAGCAGCGTGCGACCCGAAACGGAACGCGGCGGCTCCGTCAACACGAGGC
>Ga0209536_100016981_pt1 | contig 10335 bp, 8 predicted proteins | sample DeeMarSeWOR28_12_FD_187461 | JGI IMG/M metagenome (GOLD analysis project Ga0209536, IMG submission 187461) | Marine sediment microbial communities from White Oak River estuary, North Carolina - WOR-2-8_12 (SPAdes) (version 2) | ecosystem: Environmental > Aquatic > Marine > Intertidal zone >... | reverse complement strand
AGGAGCCGCAATGCGTGCAGGGCTGTCCCGTAGGAATAGATATCCCGGCGTTTATTAAACTTATCTTAGAAGATAAGCGAAAACAGGCGTTGTTAAAAATAAAGGAAATGAATAACCTGCCGGCAATCTGTGGTCGCGTATGCCCTCAGGAGGACCAATGCGAGAAGGTATGCATCCTTAACAAGAAGGGTATGCCCATCAATATCGGGGCATTGGAAAGATACGCATCAGATTATGAATTAAATCAACCCTTAAGCGAGTATCGAGCATCGAGAATTAAGAATCGAGAAAAGGTTGCAGTAGCCGGAAGCGGACCAGCTGGCTTGACAGCAGCAGCAGATCTTGCTAAAATAGGCTATCAGGTTCTGCTCTTTGAGTCATTGCACATTGCAGGAGGTGTGCTCACCTATGGGATACCAGAATTTCGCTTGCCTAAGATAATTGTCCAGAAAGAATTAGAATATATAAAAAGCCTGGGTGTTGAGCTTAATACAGATGTTCTAGTTGGTCGTACGCTGACAATTGCTGATTTGTTTGACCAGGGAATCTCAGCAATATTTCTTGCCGTAGGTGCAGGCCTGCCGCAATTCTTGGGCATTCCCGGAGAAAATCTGGGTCGCGTATACTCTGCCAACGAGTTTCTTACCCGCATAAACCTGATGAAGGCATATAAGTTTCCTGAATATGCCACGCCGATTAATATCGGCAAATCGCGCAACGGCTATCTTTACGTTATTCTTGGCGGTGAGCAATACGACTCGGCGATCTCGATGGTAGCGGACAGTTATATCATCAGGACAAGCACGGTTGCACTGATGGTGAATTTCTTTATCGCCGCCCTGGTCGGTCTGCTGCTCTTTTTTCTGCTGACGCGGAGATTGAGGCAGGTCATCGGTGCTGTACGGCATTTTGAACAGGGAGATCACACCATTCGGATCGGACTGCGTTCGCGTGATGAAATCGGTCAACTCTCAGATGCCTTCAATAAAATGGCAGATACGATCGATCGGAATATCGAGGAGATTAAAAGGAATGATCAGATGCGTCGTGATCTGATCGCCAATATATCCCACGATCTGCGCAGTCCGCTGGCCTCGGTGCAGGGATATCTTGAAACCATTATGATCAAAAATGCAGAACTGGGTCCGGATCAGCGATACGATTATCTGCAGACTGCCGATAAAAATATCCAGCGATTGAACCGCCTCGTATCCGAACTGCTTGAATTATCCCGGTTGGATGCCGGACAGGTAACACCGGACCGGGAGCGTTTTAATCTTGGCGAACTGGTCCAGGATGTCATACAAAAATTCCAGCCTCAGGCCGACCGGAAAAAGATCAGCCTGGCGTCTAAGTTTCTTCAAAATGTCAAGCCCGTCTCGGCCGATATCGGGATGATAGATCGGGCCATATCAAATCTGATCGAGAATGCCCTGACCTATACCCCGGAAAACGGTAAAGTGATCGTTGAATTGATCGAGGATGAGAGCGTGGTATATGTCAAGGTATCCGACGATGGCCCGGGGATCGAACCGGAGGATATCCCGCATATCTTCGACCGGTTTTTCCGCGGTGATAAGAGCCGTACCACTGAAGGAACGGGGCTGGGGCTGGCAATCACCAAAAAGATCGTTGAGGCGCATGACAGTGACATTACGGTAAGCAGTCGCACCGGCCGGGGGACCTCATTCAGGTTCTCACTTTCCAAGGCAGCTCTGACCTGAAGACAGATAAAGCAGCCGTTTTATACACCATTAAATAAAATCGAATACCGGTAACTCCATTTCACCCCCCTGAAAAATTCCTATCTTCATTTTTTCTTCATCTTTGTCCTTTATGTTATGTCTGAAAAATTCAGAAAAGATCCGAAAGACTCATGAAATCAAGGACTTAATAAACACCAGGAAATTTCAAATAAAGGAGGAAGAAACAATGAAGAACAGATTTTTAAACCAAAAATGGCTTTTGGTGATCATTGGTATTGCCGCAGGGGTTGTACTGGTGACCGGTTTTGGTGGGACACACACATCCAATGCGCAGGAGATCCCTCTGGTCACCAGCCCGCCTGCTCTGACACCCCCACGTGCAACAGATCAGGATTATGCTACTGTTAAGGCCCTTAGTAACGTTTTTGCTGATGTGGCGGCAAAGGTGAATCCTTCTGTCGTTACGGTATTCACCGAAACCAATGTCAAGGCATCAGGTTCCCCATTTGCCGGCTCACCATTTGAACAATTCTTCGGGCAGGATGATTTTTTCAACAAATTTTTTCAGCAGCCTGCTCCCCAGAAAGAATATAAACAAATGGGATTGGGTTCAGGTGTTGTCGTGGATCCGGATGGGATTATTCTGACCAATAATCACGTGGTCGATGATGCTGACAATATAAAGGTACGACTGATGGATGGCCGGGAATTCGCAGGAACTGTCAAGGGTAAAGATCCGCAGACGGACCTGGCGGTGGTCATGATCGATGCAAAGGACCTCGTACCAATGCCAATGGGCGATTCGGATAAAATACGCGTCGGAGAGATGGTGCTGGCGATCGGTTCTCCCCTGAATCCTCAGCTCGAACATACGGTTACCTCGGGAATTATCAGTGCAAAAGGGCGCAGTGGTGTAGGATTATCTCAGTATGAAGATTATATCCAGACAGATGCGGCCATCAATCCCGGTAATTCCGGCGGTGCCCTGGTTGATCTGCAGGGAAATCTGGTCGGTATAAATACGGCGATCGCTTCTCAAACCGGGGGCTTTATGGGGATCGGATTTGCCATTCCGGTAAATCTGGCCGGTAAGGTCATGAAGGACATTATTGAAAACGGAAAGGTCATTCGCGGCTGGCTGGGTGTTTATATCCAAAATATTACACCCGAATTGGCCAAGGCTTTAAAACTAAATTCCACCAGGGGCGTGCTGGTAAGTAAGATCCAGGAAGACAGTCCGGCTGAGCAAGCGGGTATCAAGGCGGAAGATGTTATTCTGGCCTACAATGGCCGTACGTTAAGTAACAGCACTGAACTGAGTACCCTGGTAGCGAGCACATCACCGGAGACAAAAGTTACTTTTACAATCCTGCGTGATGGCAATGAGCAAAACATCACAGTCAAACTTGGCGAACTCGACGTGCAGAAACAAACCCTTGCGCGGGGCCAGGGTGACTATAATGATATCGGGATGCAGGTAACCGATCCGGGTCCGGAAACGATCAGTAAATATCATCTGTCAAAGGACGAGAAGGGCGTTGTGGTAACCGCCGTAAATCCTTCCGGTACTGCTGCAGGCGTCGGCATTCAGGAGGGTGACTTGATCATGAGCGTTAATCGTAACCCGGTTGCATCGGTTGAAGATTTTGACCGCGAGGTTTCAAAATTAAATGCAGGTGATGATATACTGTTCTATCTGAGACGCGGTCCGGCAAATCTGTTTGTGGCATTTTCACTACCAGAAGATAAGTGATTGCCCCACACTGGTAGACCGGAAAGGCATGCCATGGCATGCTATGTCTGTGCTCAGGGATTGGTGTGATCAGGGATGAAAGATCAAAAATTAAAGTGTCCTATCCTGACCATGTGTTAAAACAAATGATATCATAAAAAAAGATACAAACAGTCATCTGGTAAAGATCTTCCTGGTTGCCGCATCCGGATTTAAAATCAGGAAGATCCTCCGAAGGAGTCCTTTGGACCTGCGGAATGACAACTTAATGGCCCGACGGTCATTACTAAAATGTAAACACGTGGTCAAAAAAATACAATTAAAGATTAAAAGGGCACAATACAATTTGACCGATTGGTTTCATTGGAAATGTTCAAAATGGAAACTTTAATTCCAGATTATTATTTCCTGACTGCTAATCCATATTTAAACACATTTCTGAAATACTAAAATATTACAGTATAGAAAAAGGATACATTCTTACAACATAAACTTGTTAAATTCAGGAAAAAAGAATAGGATAAGGAAACCCGGAAATTTTGTATGCGAATTTTAATTATTGAGGATGAGGAATCGCTGGCCCTGCGGATCAAAAATGTGCTTGAAAGTGAAAAATATACGACAGAGGCTGTCTTCGATGGGGAGGAAGGACTTGAAAAAGCGCTTACCGAAGAATACGATCTGGTGGTTCTTGATATTTTGCTGCCACGGCTGAATGGACTTGAGATTCTTAAAGAGATACGGCGCCAGGAGCTAAAATTACCCGTATTGCTGCTCACGGTTAAGGACAGTGTGGATGACAAAGTAAAGGGGCTTGATTCAGGCGCGGATGACTATCTGAGCAAGCCGTTCGCCATACCGGAACTGCTGGCCAGAATTAGATCCCTGCTGAGAAGGGAGAGTGATGTAAAGTCTGCGGCGATCCGGATAGCTGACCTGTTAGTCAACACAAGCACCCATCAGGTATCCAAAAACAATGTACCGGTGAATCTGACGGCGAAAGAATACGCCATTCTTGAATTTCTGATCTACAATAAGAACCGGGTTGTTTCCCGCCTCTCAATTGCCGAACATGTATGGGGGGATAATTTTGATATGTTCAGTATGACAAATTTTGTTGATGTACATATAAAAAACCTGCGCAAGAAAATAGAGCGGACTGAAAAGGATAATATCATTCAGACGATCAGAGGTGTCGGGTATATCATAAGGGATGAAGATGAAAATCCGGAGTAGACTTACCCTGTGGTTCTTTTTGATCAGTATGGTCATTCTGATCCTCTTCAGCCTGGCTACCTACTGGGGAATGCAGCGTGTCATGTTTCAGGCAATGGATAAGGAACTGGACGTTGTGGCAAGCGCCATCGAAAGGAGTTATGATCCATTTTTCAACCGTTTTGAGGAACTGGACATCTTCCATGAAAATGTAAACCGATTTTTGGAATATTATCTCATTGTCTATGATGATCATGAGCAACCAGTTTATATTTCACCTTTGACAAAGATCGTTAAACTGGACATTCCGCTAAACCGCGAACGCCAGGGCGCAGGCTATACAATTAAAACCATAGTTGCCGACCGGATATCGTTTCTGAATTCAGGCCCGGAAGGTGAAACGAGTTTCCGGCTGATCAATCGCCGGCTGTTTTATCGTGACCGTGAGGTCGGATGGATAACGATCGGGCTTTCCATCGGTCATATAGAACGATCTATGGAAAATCTGCTTAAAGTCATTCTTGGCACGATCTTCGTGAGTATTATATTTCTGGCCCTGGGGAGTTATTTTCTGACCCGCCAGGCTTTGGAGCCGGTGAATACAATTACCAGAAAAGCTGACCAGATAAGTCAGAATAATCTTGATCAGAGGATCAAGGTTCCGGTTGAAAAGGATGAACTTGGAAATCTGGCAAAGGTATTGAATAATCTGCTGGACCGGTTGCAGCAGGCGTTCATATCACAACAGCAATTTCTGGCAGATGCGGCACATGAACTGAAGACCCCACTGTCGGTGCTCCGGTCTCACTGGGAAAGCGAATTAAACAATCCTGGTCTGTCCAATGAGATCAAAGAAAAGCTGGTACAGGATATTGAAACCATCACCCGTTTGAGCCATCTGATCAATAATCTTCTTCTGCTCGCCCAGACAGAGGAAATCAGGTCCAGATTCGAATTTAAGCCGGTGCGGCTGGACGAACTGCTTAAAGATGTACTGAGCGATGCAAAGATTTTGGCAGAGATCAAATCGCAAACGATCGAAGTGATTGATATTCAACCGGTTATGATCATGGGCGACCGAATACGATTGTTTCAGCTATTCTTTAACCTGCTGGATAATGCGATAAAATATACACAGGAGTCCGGAACGATCCGGATAAATTTACGGTCAGATCAGGGATTGGGGACTATCGAGATCTGTGATAACGGTCCGGGTATTGCGAAAGAAGATTTGCCGAACATCTATAACCGGTTTTATCGTGTACAAAAAGACCGTGCCCGAAAAACCGGTGGCAGTGGACTTGGCCTGGCAATCAGCAAACTGATCGCCGAGTCCCACCGGGGGGAAATTGAAGCCGAAAGCCAGCCTGGTGCGGGCACTACATTTAGAGTTAAAATTCCCGCCACTGATTAGCTTCTGAAATATTTCGTATCAAATATATTCAACCTGTAATAATTATATTCATTTGATTTCCCGGACTTCATTAAATCTTCATATTTGCTCCCTATAATGTGTACATCTATACCAGTGCAAAATGATATTACCGAACCGGAATTTTCCGAATGATATACAAATCAGTAAGGCAGACAGCGCGATTGAAGTGCTGAAAAATAACCGGTTATCGATGGCCTTCTGCTGCGGGACGAATTAAAAAGAGAATCAACATCCATCATTCGAATAAAGGCGTGTCACGTGAACATTCCATTACGTAATCCAGGTATCCTTTCCAAACCGCCGGATGGTTTTTTTGACGAAATGCTTACACATTCCGCAGATACCGTTCGCTGGGCATCTGTCGAGGATCTGGGGCCGGCCCAATGATCGCATTTCTGCTAAAACCTGAAATCATTGACCTGATCGAAACTCAGGACTGGGCCAACCTGAAGGATGCTATCCTGGACTGGCCTGTGCCTGATATTGCTGATATTTTTGCCTATCTCGATGAGCGAGGCTCTGTTATTTTGTTCCGCTTACTACCCAGGCGGATCGCATCGGATGTTTTGAGTAAGCTGGATCATAAAAAACGGGCAGATCTTCTGGTCAGCATTGGAAATGCGGAACTGGAACGTTTGATCGTCAATACGGCATATGATGACCGGACCGATCTTTTTGAGGACCTGGCGGGAACGGTAACCCAGAAGATTCTGAATATACTTCCGGCGGATGAGCGGGCGAAATCCCTTGAATTATTGGGTTATCCTGAAATGAGTGTCGGGCGGCTAATGACACCTGAATATGTTGCGGTCAAGAGTAACTGGCGTGTTGAACAGGCGATCAGCCATATACGAAAGCGCGGGAAGAATGCCGAAACGGTCGATATAATATTTGTAGTGGCGGATGACTGGAAACTTCTTGATGAGCTCCCTTTGAGACGGTTTATATTAGCAGAACCGGATCAGCTGGTCCGGGATATGATGGATCAGAACGTTATATCGATCGGAGCAAAGCAGGATCGTGAGGAGGCGTACCAGCTGATCAAGCGGTATGATCTTAATGTACTACCGGTCGTGGACTCTGACAATGTACTTTTGGGAATCGTTACAGTTGATGATATTATTGATGTTCTTGAGGAGGAGATTACCGAAGACTTCCATAAATCGTCAGCCATAAGTCCGGTCGAGGAAAATTATGCTCTTGCTTCATCATTTTTGTTGTATAAAAAAAGAGTAGGTTGGCTAGCGTTACTGTTAGTTGCCGATTTCCTGTCAGCAACAGTTCTCGCACATTATGAATATGCGCTCAAATCTGTTATTGCGCTCACGTTTTTTATTCCGGTGCTGATCGACAGCGGCGGGAATACGGCCGCGCAGGCATCGACACTGGTCATACGGGCTCTGGCCACGGGCGAACTAACCCTTCACCGCTGGTTTCATGTAATGCGCAAGGAACTGTTGGTAGGCCTGATGCTCGGTCTTTCACTGGCGGTCATTCTGTTTGCGCGAAGTGTCTTCTGGCAAGGCGGTCCTGCGGTCGGGCTTGTTGCCGGTCTGTCAATGTTTGGGATCATACTCTGGTCAAATTTGCTGGGTAGTCTGTTGCCGATCCTGCTAACAAAGTTCAGGATCGATCCGGCAGTCACCAGCAGTCCAATGTTGACCACAATTGTGGATTCGTCAGGTCTGATGATCTATTTTTCGATCGCACAATATATACTTCATCCGTCATAATATGTACCGAAACCCGGCTTGCTCTATGGTGCATAAAAAATGGGATAAAGTCATGCTTCAAAATCCTGCCGGATCAGCCCACCGGGCCCAACCCTCTTCAGCATCTGCTGTAAATGGGCAAAGCAGGAAAGAAGAAAACCTGACCGGTAATTTGGAACCGGCGTGCGAATTAATGGTTAAATTTAAAATAGGTTTCACCAGAAACACAGTACCTTTAAAAGTCAATCATCATGATAGGAGCAGGAGAATATGTTAAACCGGTTTTTCTGGTTATTGATGCTCGGCGGTATGTTCCTGGCCTGTGAATCTTCCACGGAGCCGCAATCCAATTACAATCCACCTGCAGATCATACGGTTCTGCAGGAAGGGATCAAACATAAACCGGGGCTCAACAATCCGACGGCCAACTGTGTCAGCTGTCATGGTGCCGACCTCAAAGGGGATAAGGGGCCGTCCTGTTATACCTGTCACGGTAAAAAATGGTAGGTTTTAGGTTTGATCACAATGTGATATCCAGGAGATATTTTGGTGGTGATCGACATGGAAAATCTGTATTTTGCGTCCAAAGTACTTTAATGTATATCAACAACCAGATGATAATGAGGTGTCTGATTGAAGCATTATAAACTGAATATCCTGCTATCAATGTTTGTAATGAGTTTGTTTGTTGGCTGTGTTGAACAGATAACCCAGACCGAAGAAGAGGTCACGGGAAGCGGTCAGCTGCGGTTCATCCATTGTGCCTCAAGCACAGGGGAACTGGATCTGACCTACCTTGATCTCAGTGACAATAATTTTTATCTGGCAGAAGAAAATGTGGTTTATGGATATCAATACGGGTACTACGATCTGAAAACCGGTGACCGGGTATTCCGGCTCTATCAGCCCTCGAACAATATTGGTGTATCCGAGGGCAAAGTCACCGTTGAAAATGGTAAAAAATATACACTGCTGGCCATTGATTTAGAGGCTACACTCAGCGATGAGATGATGGCGCTGGAGGATACCCTTGCGGTGCCTGATTCAGGGAGGACGTTCATCAGGTTTATGCATTTCGGCGCAGACGTGGCAGACCTCAGGATAACCAACAGGGAAACGGGTGCAGAGGTCGCCAAATTATCGTGGCTCGAGGTATCTCCATACGTAAACTTAAATGCAGGTACTTACCGATTCAGCATAACCGATCCAAACGGGCAAGACACTTTTCTGGAAGTCAGTCCAGTGACATTCTTATCCGGGAATACCTACAGCTTTATTTTATCCGGAACACTCACCGATCTGACGCCGGTGGAATTTAATGTAAAAGTTTTTACAGAGACCAGTTTATAGCCAGTCCGTATTCCAGACCGGTCATATTATAGGGTACCGGAGCTTCCAGCACATGGGAATTATACTTACCTGAAATTTCAAGGCCAATCCTCTCGGTCACATTTACGCCCACACCGACGCCGACCTGGAAGTGCAGCTTGCCTGAGGTCTTGTCGGTTACCTGAGTTTCTTCTCCCTCTACTCTGGTATACTTCTCGCTGATGATGTTGAGACCGGTCATGGCCAGTAAATAAGGCTGGAACAGATGACGTACGAGATAATATCTGCCCCCGATCGCCAGCGGGATCACCGAATAAGATGGATCACCGGTGAAATTGGATTCCTCATTATATTTATAGCTAAAATAACCGGTCTGATACACAAGCGCCCAGTTAGAAGCGTAGATCTGGACATAACCGATTGAGAAACCGGTGGCCGATTTCCAATCCGCTTTGAAGGACGTCCAGTGATCGGTAGATTCCCCGATACTGTTAATCACAAATCCCTGGAGGGTAAAAAATCTTTGAATTTCTCCGCCTGGCCTATGATCCATATCATTTTCCATTTGCGCGAATAATCCAGAGCAGGAAAAGATTATCAGGAAAATAAAATACTGTTTTTTCATTTTTTCCTCCGGGTTCCCTTAAAAATGGTATCCAATGGATAACCGTTGTTCGTTATTCCGATAATCGCGGTCCTCCAGATCCTGATAGATGCCTCTGCGGTGGTAGAGCAGATATTCCAGACCGATGGACCAGTTTCCATACGGGAAGACCCTCAGCCGTGGGGTCCACATACCGATAAATTCATCACCCGGAGCACCGGCCCAGGTATTGATCCACCAGAATCCGTAACCGAGCTGAAACATTCCCCAGGACCAGGTCAGCGCCGCATCCAGTTTGGCATGCATACCGGGTCCCATATTATATGTCCGGGCAGTATCTCCCAGGAATTCCACATTATAATTCGGGGCATAGTCCGAATTTGCCGCACCCATAAGCAATACCGCAGCATGCAGCGTCCCGGCAAATTTTATATCTTCTTTGGGCGAGGTGCGGAATCCGATCCCGGGTCCGATACTCGTACCGCCGATCTGATATACATTATTTTCGAGGTAGTCAAAATGCTGGAATAATCCGATGAGAAACTTACCATCCTCGCCAACATTACTGGACCTTCCGGCCAGGATGCCATAAATGCGAAATT
>Ga0209536_100016980_pt1 | contig 10335 bp, 7 predicted proteins | sample DeeMarSeWOR28_12_FD_187461 | JGI IMG/M metagenome (GOLD analysis project Ga0209536, IMG submission 187461) | Marine sediment microbial communities from White Oak River estuary, North Carolina - WOR-2-8_12 (SPAdes) (version 2) | ecosystem: Environmental > Aquatic > Marine > Intertidal zone >... | reverse complement strand
GAGCCAGTCTATTCCGCTCATAGGATCGTTCTCCTGATGTTTATCGGGTTGAAAACTGATAGATCGTGGTCTGGCGATACACCTGCTCCGGTTTGAGGAAAGCCGACGGGAAATCCGGCTTATTGGGCGAATCCGGGAAGACCTGTGTTTCAAGGCAAAGACCGGTTCTGTGCCCATAGGCGATTCCGTTTTTCCCTATGGCGCCTCCGTCCAGGAAGTTTCCGGAATAGAACTGAATCCCCGGCTGGTCCGTGAAAACGGTCATCAGACGACCGCTTGAAGGATCGTACAATTGGGCAGCTTTATGAATTTTTCCGTCACCCGTATAGTCTCTCAGAACCCAGTTGTGATCGTATCCCTGACCTAAAACCAGCTGATCGAAGGGATCATCAATGCGCTCTCCTATCGTCTGGGGTTGACGAAAATCAAGCGGCGTATTCTCTACAGAAGCCAGTTCTCCTGTCGGGATGAGCCCTTCGTCCACCGGTGTGAATTTGTCCGCTTCAACCATCAAACTGTGGCCAAGGATCGTTTCGGTAAAGTTCCCGGACAGGTTGAAGTAGGAATGCTGCGTCGGGTTCAGGATGGTTGGCTTATCGGTCACACCTTCATAGTCGATACGCAGCTCATTATCATGGGTCAATGCATACGTGACTTTCAAAGTCACGGTTCCAGGGTACCCTTCTTCGCCGTCTCGGCTTACATACGTGAATCGAATCGCCGGCATACCGGAGTCATTCAGAACTTCCGCTTCCCATAACACCTTATTGAAGCCGATCTTGCCCCCATGGAGGTGGTTTTCCCCGTTATTGATCGTCAGTTGATACTGTTGCCCGTCGATCAGGAACTGTCCTTTGGCGATTCGATTGCCGTACCGTCCGACGACGGCGCCAAAATATTCCGAACCGTTGACGTAGCCCTGAAGGGAATCATAGCCGAGAACCACATCTTCAATATTGCCGTCCTTGTCGGGCACGAATAGGGACGTAACGGTGGCGCCGTAATTGATGATTCTGGCGGACATTCCGGCGCTGTTGGCGAGCGTATATTCAAGCACCTCGCGGCCATCCGCGAGAACACCGAAAGTCGATGGTTTCATAAGAGATTGAGCCTTTCTGTCCATATGACACGCTTCTAGTGAGAAAAGGCAGAAGGTTGCAAAACAGAGAAAATAAAATCCTCTCACAAGATATCCTCCTGTTAGGCTTTTCGAAGTGTACTTGATTGTAGTTCTATTACCTTCTTCAACCGGACCGGCATTCCCCGCCGGCAGGTTTTTGCGGACCAGCCCACATCCCTCACACGGTTTTTATAGTCACATCAAAGGCGGACTGGGATAGCGCAAAGCGCAGTTTGTCATAACACGAGCGGAAGGGCAAATCCATTTTTATTCAACGTGCGTTTCTTAATTAGAAGAACTATTTGCTTTGGATTTTTGGATGGGGCCTATTCGAAGCTTTTTCATTTTTTCCTGCAAGGGTGGGTTCGTAGATTGGATCTTCCACCTGTAATCCGACCCGATACTCGCTGCCATAAGGTTGACAATATATCAGCTGACCCTGAACATGGTATTCTCCCCACTCTACATTAACAGTAATACCGGAAGGCACCTTGCCGGGAAGGATCAGACTGAGACCGTGTGCCGACAGGTTTGCAATCCTCCCTTTCATTGAAACAACGGTGTCATCGACACCCGTTATAGTTACAAACATATCGGTGCTGAATCTTAAACGGTTTCGCCTGTTCATGTAGCATCCATCGACATAAAAAGCCCGGAACCTTAATTGATTTAACAAAGGCTAAATAAAAGATACTGCGGGCGCCCGAACAGGCGCCCGTTGAAATCCGGGCATTAAAATAGAGGCAATTCTTTCGGAGCTTCGGTGAACGAATACAGGATCGCCTTAGCCTCGGTGAAGTAAAATGTCACGTAATTTTCGTCGTCCGCACCCTTGCGATAGATCTGCAGCAACATGGGAGCTTCTTCAAAGGCCTGCGTCTTTGTTTCGCGCGAATCGTCAAACGCGATACTTCCCGTAATTCTCAGCCATGTGTTGTCTGCACCCATTGCCGAGACCTCGATTTTGGGATTCTTTACCATCTGCTTGTAAACATCCTTCATCTTACCCGTACACATGTAAAGCTTGTCGTTTCTCTTCATGACAAAACCGAAAGGACGCACTCTGGCCTGTGTTCCATCGACAGTGGCAAGGTGGAAAACCTTGTTGGCTTTTAAGAACTCTAATGCGGAATTCATAAGTATCTCCTTAAGGATTATTTAGCGTTAATCGTAACATAGCAAAATTCGGTTTTTCTCCGAATTCAGAATCAAGGAGCCAGGAGTAAGGAGCCAGAACTCAAAACTCAGAACTCAGAACTTCAAACACAGGAATCAGAAGCCGGAATATTTCTGCTTCATACCCGGCAATCGAAAACCATCACCGTAACGATCAACGACCGGATCCAGGGGTCCATCCGTTCCCCAACCCATAAGGCAGGGTAACAAATGGAAATGCCTCAACATGTTGAATCAAACCGTCGCGGATTCCAAACGTCTCCATTGTTACGAGATTCTGCAGCATTCCCGGCGGATCACCGGGCGAAGCTCCCCGTCTTGTACCGTCATGAACAAACAGCGGAAACGTACCGACCAGACCTTTCTGCTCATCGATAATCAATGCCCGCCGTGGCCTGATATGTTTCATGTAGGCAAAGGTCTTAGTGTCAATCTGTTCTGCACAGGTCATCATACTGAACCGAAGCATTTCACGTCCCTGTTCCGTATCCGCTGTCGGTATAAAGGGAGCCGGCATCATTCGTCCACCCGGTGGAGGATTATTGACGGTCTGATATCCGTTTTCGTGCCGCACACAATCGTCGGAAAACGCCCCGATTTTCCCGTTGTCCCCTTCAAGGGCATCAAAATACGAATTGGCAATCCTAAAAAGCATATCCCGGGAAATCCGCTTTTCGGGCGGAACATCCGAAGTCAGAACAGGCACGGGCGTAGTCAGAAGAGGAATTGCCGCCGCATCGATATTGCGGTCGTACAGGTGTTCTATTTCAATAATTCTGCCCCGATCGACTTTCAGGCGAACGGCAACCAGAGCATCCCGGCCTCCTATCTTGAGGCGCGCCTGTTGGGCGACCTGGCCTGAAACCGGATCGGCGACATATATTTTAAAACTGGTGGGCTCTGTCTTAAACCTCCATAAAACACCCTCACCAGCATCCATAACACCCGTATTTTCCGTCATCCGTACATCAATCGACAGCGGGGGCAAAGCCCCGGTATCTTGTTGGAATAGCGCGTTCATATACCCGTCAATGATACTGATGAGGCATTCCCGATCACACTCTTTGATGTTGTCAGGATTCCACTCCGGTTCCCCGGCAATCAATAAGGATCCGGCCCATAATATGGCCAGCACAGGCATTAGGGCCATTACGTCCGGCCGTTTATGCAACCACTTTTTTACCAGAATTTTCGGCAGCATTTCTCCATACCTCTCGGAAGTTTGATATCCATTTAATATATCATCGGTGAACTGTGATGCTAACGCGCCCATCCACAGGGTGTCAATGATTTCAACAGATGGCGAATCGAATGGATCGGCCGGTTGAAAATCCGTGCCGGCACCAGAAAAAGTTTGAAGTTTGGAGTTTGAAGTTTACTTTCTTCACTATTCAGGTAACGCGTACATCCCTCCCAGCGTATTAAAAAGGGATATTATGATGAATAATGAACCTTTTTGAGGTTTCGTGAATCAGTCAAATAGGCTTGCACTTGATTCAAGTCTATTTTTGGAGGCTTTTATGGGGAAAAGAATTAAAGTATTACTGGCAGCGTTTGTTTTTTGTTCTCTGTTATTTACAGTCCAATCCAATATTTCTTCTGCAGAGCCGGCAAGCGCCAATGCTGACCTCACACCGGAAAAATTGATAGCCGAGCACATTAAATCCATCGGGGAACCTATCACCCTTTCCTCGGTAAATTCACGCGCTTTTCTCGGTTCCGCGGATGTTGAATTCGTCCAGGGCATGACCGGCAGCATTAAAAACGGCGTCTCTACATTCGTATCGGAGGGAAACAAACTCGGAATCGTATTGAAATACGGCTCAATTGATTACCCTCAAGAATATTTTGCATACAACGGAAATGATGTTTCGGTCGGTTACATCAGCCCCGGTCAGCGATCGCCGATTGCGGATTTTATTTTTCGCTTCAATGGAGTCATGAAAAAGGGATTCATTGGAGGCACTCTGTCGCTGGCCTGGCCTTTGCTGAATCCCGAAGGGATTGAGTACAAGCTGAAATACAAAAAAGTCAAAGTTGAAGACCGTGAATTGTACCAATTGGAATGGCCCATGAATGTACTGGGCAATATTAGAATCAAGATGTATTTCGAGCCTGAAACTTTTCACCATGTTCGAACCGATTACGTTGTGCGAATACAGGAAGACATTTCCGTACAATCCGAGGTTGCGGTTCTCGGACAGTTAGGGGAGGTTATTGATGAGGAAGTTGGAACCGTTGGACGCAGCAGTATTATGAATCGGGCCATTACTCCCGAATCCATTTACACGCTCATCGAAAGATTCGACGACTACAAGAAAGTCAGCGGTATGACGCTGCCTCATAAATACAGTATCGAGTATACACTTGAAGGACAGGGCCAATCATTCATCGGCCATTGGACCCTAAACGCCCGTAGATGGCTATTCAACCAGACCTTCGACGAAATGCTCTTCGAGGCGCAGAAATAACCGGCAACCGCAGGTGGTATTGGCATATACTTGTGTGAAATCAATTTTCTGTATATTTTCAGCCTTCGGGCAATAGTACGGGACCTCCGGCAGAGTCGGAGGTCCGCATCTCTTGAGCATCCTTGCCCGCCTAATCTTTCAACCCATTCATATTTTATTGGATTCAGGCTTATGCGAACCCCCCTGAGAAATGCAGGTTAAAGGTTTGCAAATGCAGTATTTCTTCGTCTGGATACATTATTTTCCAGCCCGCCGAACCAGGAAAGAGTCTGCAAGGAGAATAGGAGCAAACCCAAAAGGCATGTAAGGAAATCCTGGACACATGAAAATGCCGTTTTCAACACTTGATTTGATGTATAATAATAATGTAAATCCGCTATTCAATATCGTCAGGAGGTCGCATGAAAACTATAGCGTGCAAGTATTTATTGCCTGTCATTCTATTGCTGACGTTCTGTTCCTATGCAACGGCACAAACCAGATCCATTCTAGGCAAGGTTACCGATCCTGATGGCAACCCGTTGGCTGATGTCCAAATCACCATCAGCGGTATAGATAATCCACGTACTCTCAAATGCAAGACCGATAAAAATGGTGAATATCTCTACCTGATAGGTCTCCAGCATGGAGTCTACCATGTCGTAGCACGCAAGGAAGGTTATGAGCCCAAGAGAGAATCGCCCATAGAACCTGAGCTGGGTGAAGAGCTTGAAGTCAATTTCACCCTGAGACCTGGAACGGACTATAAGTTCCCTCACGAGATGACGGATGAAGAACGTGCCGAATACATGGAAAAATACGAAGCCAATGCGGAGCGGAGGAAAAACGCAGCGGCTGTCTCGGAGTTCTTCGATAAAGGAGTGGAATTTTTTGATAAAAAGATGTATGCCGAAGCGATCGACGAATTCAATAAGGGTCTCAAACTGGATCCTGAGCAGGTAGTCCTCGTCGCCCGTATCGGTGATACATATCTCCAGATGAACAAATACGAGGAGGCACTGGCCTCCTATGAAAAAGCGATCGAATTGGATCCCGCAGATCCCAAACTGTTTAACAATAAAGGCGTAGTCCTTGACAAATTGGGAAGGAAGAAAGAATCCGAGGAAGCTTTTGAGCAAGCATCCGAGATTACGGGAGGGGGGGCACAAGAGTTATACAATCTTGGCGTCACCAAGTATAATGCCGGCAATATGGAAGAAGCTGCCGTGGCCTTCAAGCGGGCTATTGCCGCTGATTCCGGTTACGCCGAAGCCTATTATTTACTCGGAAACTGCCTTTTAGGAGATCCTGAAACCATTTGCGAAGCGTTAGACACATTTAGGAAATACATCAGTCTCGGCGGCAGACCTGACAACGTGGATGTAGCAAAACAGATGATAGAGGCATTAGGGGCTTCATGCGAATAATATGGAGGGAATAATATAAAATTTCACCCACACGTTCTGCTGAAGATGCTGATTATTGAGTTTGAGATGAAGCTTGGGTTGCGGCAATCCACTGAGCAATCTTGCGGATTCATGAAAAATCTATAAGTGCGCCCACTACACAGGCGGTTCTGTGTTAAATCCTTTCCTATAATTTCCTGTTGAGTGCTAAATTTTGACGATTTGGCTATTGCTGCAAACAATTCCCTTAAATTATATCTTTGATTGAATATAAGTCTGTTTTTAAGAAGTGAGGTTTATAAAATTTCACTTTTTAGATTTTTTCTTTGTTTTGAAATTATCGCAATTTGAAACGAGATGAAATGCCTGTGTCAACTTTTCTATGAACAGCTTTTGATTCATGAAGATTGGTCCGGGACGATTTATTATGGTATTGTTAAGAGTTCCAAATGTAATTTGGAATGCGAAGCGGACGTTTATTTCTTCCTCATCAGTTAATGGACGGTCGGCTTGTTCACTTAACATTTCAATAGTCTTACTTGCTACATCGTGACCAGTCTGTCTGATCGGTGCCCAGAATTCAGGATCACGCATACCACGCAGCTGTGCTGCGCGCCAGAAATTGCGATTGTTCCAATGGTAATGAACAATGTCTTTTATTAATTTATCTATGAAATCATCATTATTATGAGAAGAAAAAAAATGCTCTAGAGCTGCATTGCGAGCTTTTCTGTGATGAGCAGCCAGGGCATCGAGCAATTCTTCTTTACTTCGAAATCGCCCATAAAACGCACCAACGGAATAACCGGCCGACCGGGAAAGCTCGGCGACAGTTATTGAATCCCACTCCCGCTTTTTTAACAATCTAAAGCCTGTTTTAATCAAAGCATCATAAGTTTTTTTACTTCTCTTTTGCATGATATTTAGCCCGGGTGAATCTGCTATAATTTTGTTAATTTGTTTCATAATACTATTTAGTCTACCTGTTAAAAAAAAATACCAAAAATTGCCACCGAATATATAGGTAGCCCGACCTTTTATATCAAGTAAAACCATGGATCTACCGGAAATTGACTTTTCCCCTTGACATAAAATAAAGAATCTGTATTCTATTTTAACATATAACCGAATTAAGAATCTATATTCTTGAAAACAATAGAGAAGGACTATCCGACAATTACGAAATGTCTCGCTCTAAGCGCGATTCCAAGAAAGTAACCGGTCAAACAGTCGGACTAACGGGATTATGCAATCCCTATGCGATAGGGATTGCGCAATAAGCCGGCAAAGGCTGAGTCGGTGTTTCTCGCGACATCTCGATATTCTGGGGCGCTTTAGGTTATTACAATCAATTCAGAAATGAGGATAAAATTATGAAACGATTGCTTGTTTTATCTGCATTGCTGGTATGTTTTGTTTTCCCTTCGCACACATTCAGTCAGTCCAGTTTTGCCAGTTTAAGCGGAACTATCAGCGACACTTCGGACGCTCTGATGCCAGGCGTAACAGTCACTGCTACGAATGTCGATACCGGAATTACCAACACGTCGATTAGCAATAACGCGGGAGTTTATAGTTTTCCCAGCCTGCTGCCCGGGACTTACACAGTTACGGCGGAATTGACGGATTTCCAGCCGTATACCTATAAGGACGTCGATCTTGGAAACGCCGCACAGGTCCGCTTGAATTTTCAGCTGAAGGTGGGAGGGCTGGAAACGACCCTGGTAGTCAGTGTGGCGGCGGACAGAGCTATACTGGAGTCCGGTTCATCCTCGGGCGAAGTGCTTGTTGAAAAATCCGTGCAGGACCTTCCCCTGGTAAACAGCAATGCTCTCGATCTGGTCAAGGTCACCTCGGCGTACATTCCCACCGGGAATTCCATAAACGCCGCTAACCAGGCGACGATTGCCGGCGTCAGCATCGCGAATGTCAACATACAACGTGACGGCGTTGATATCAGCGATGTGCGCTGGCCCGCCGGTATCCATGCGCCGACGCAGATCAATCCGGATATGGTCGGTGAATTCAAAATGATTACGTCTCCCGTCGATGCCGAAATGGGGCGCGGCAATGCGCAGATTCAGGTCCAGACCAAAACGGGCACCAACGACTACCACGGCAGCGCGGTTTGGGAGGTCCAGAATTCGGCACTGGACTCCAACCAGTGGATTATCAATAAGAGCACGCCCACTGTGACCAACTGGAGAAACGTCCAGCAGTATACGCTTAGCGTGGGCGGCCCCATCATCAAGAACAAGACGTTTTTCTTTGTATTATGGAACGGCCAGATCGCCCGCGGCCGGGACGCCGCCAGCGCCATCGTATTGACGGATTGCGCACGGAAAGGCATCTTCCGATACTTCGACAACTGGAGCAATGGCCGCTTCGCTTCGGCGATGTCGGTTACCGGTACCGCACCCAGTGTCGCGGTCGTCGACAGATACGGCCAGCCGGTAACGCCGCCCGCACTGTCGCCCAGCATGCTGAACGCGGATGGCAGCCATAAAAACGACACGGATCCTGACGCTCCAGATTATTACCAACCCCACAACGGCATTCTTCGTTATGCCAGCGTGTTCGGGATAGTTACGAATCCCGATACAATGGAGCCGGACTGCTCGAATGCGGTCATAGACACGGAAACAGGCGTGCCGACAGACGGCATCGGATGGGATGAATACCGGAAGCCGGTGGATTCCGCCGGGTTCGTAGGAGATTCGACCGGCTTTATAAGCGATTTTATCTCTTATATGCCGCCTCCGAATAATTACGACCTCTCCGGGGACGGTCTCAACACGGCCGCCCACTCCTGGACCCGCGGCTTCCGCGGGAACGACAACCTGTACGGCATCGGCGAGTACAATCAGCGCAAGCAGATCAACATCAAAATAGACCACAACTTTAGCGACAGCCACCGGATCAACGGCTCCTGGAGCTATGAAAAGGGCTGGTCCGACAACAACCTCCGCGTCTGGCCGAACGGATTTGGAGGATTTGCCGACCGGCGGCCCCAGGTCCTGACAATCAACTTCACCTCCACCCTGAGGTCCAATCTGCTCAACGAGGTCCGTTTCGGAATGGCGCGAACGGGAACGAATCTTTACGGGCCGTTGGACAACCCGGAAACCGGGGATCAGCTCCGTGCGCTGCTTCCCGTCTCCGCCGAAGGACTCACGCTGGGCGTGAATGCCGGCACGGGGGGGGCCGCCTTCAACGTTGGAAACAGCAGCATCGTAGGGGGCCGGTGGAACGGTTTTTGGACCACCACTTCCCGCGATGTCAGCCCCAGGTGGACCTACGCCGACACGCTCACGTGGGTCAAGGGCGTGCACTCGTTCAAGATGGGCGGAGAAATGCGCCTCAACCGATCGAAGAACACGACGTATGGAACCAACGTTTTCGGACCGGTGATTCCAGTTGTCCGCGGCGGCAATGCGGCGGGAATAAACGTTACGGGAATCAACAGCACCAACATGCCCGGACTGGTCGGGCTCAACACGGGCAACCATCTGCTGATGCAGAATCTTCTGACGTTCATGTCCGCGTCGGTATCCCAGGTAACCCAAAACTTCTTCATCAATTCTCCCGACAATCTGGACGTGTGGAACGATCCCGCGGTCGAAGGCCGGAAAATCCGGGATTTCCAGCAGAAAGAGTTCGCCTTCTTCTTCAAGGACGATTGGAAGGTGTCGAAGCTTCTCACACTCAATCTCGGCCTGCGCTGGGAATACTACGGCGTGCCGTACTATAAAAATGGGATGACGGTCGGTCTCAATGGAGGCCCCGACGCCGCCTGGGGAATTTCCGGACGAAGCTGGGAGGAAGCTTTCTGGAAGCCCAGTGCAACGCCCCGTGCCGATCTGACCGAGCTGATATTTGTGGGGCCGGATTCGCCCAACCTCGACCTGCGGCCGTATTCGCGTAATTTTAGCAACTTCGGTCCCGCGGTCGGCTTCGCCCTGCAGCTCCCCTGGCTGGGAGCGGGCCAAACCGTTTTGCGCGGCGGTTATCAACTTACCTACGTGGCAACCGGCCGGGCAGCCGCCGTCGAGCCCGTGATTGCCAATCCACCGGGCAGCACCTACGCGAACACCTATTCGATAAACAACACGTATATCGATCTGGCTCATATCGACAGTGTCCTGCCGGTGCCTCAATCGATCCAGCCGATGCAGCCGTTTCC
>Ga0209536_100016979_pt1 | contig 10335 bp, 8 predicted proteins | sample DeeMarSeWOR28_12_FD_187461 | JGI IMG/M metagenome (GOLD analysis project Ga0209536, IMG submission 187461) | Marine sediment microbial communities from White Oak River estuary, North Carolina - WOR-2-8_12 (SPAdes) (version 2) | ecosystem: Environmental > Aquatic > Marine > Intertidal zone >... | reverse complement strand
TTCTTTAGGTCCATCGCATCTTTCCGTCGCGGTCTACGTGTGCGCTCAGCGCCAAACGCATGGCGCCCAGCGTAACTGACTCATGGGTGATTATGCTTTTCTGTACCTCATTGTCAATGGGTCATCACGCTAAACTGTCAGCTGAACCCATTCATTGTAACGACTTTAATGACCTTAATGCTATGCGCTATGAGAACAAAAAAAGGGTGCCATGACCGTCAACAGCGTGGTCTTTTCTTAGCACCCTTTTGTGAAATTAAGCAAGTCCAGATTGGCGGCTATTTCTTGTCCTCGTTAACCTCCTCAAACTCAGCTTCCACCACTTCTTCGTCGCTATTTGCACCGCCTGAAGCAGCCCTCCCTGCCGCCTGCTCCTGGTTCGCCCCAGCTGCAGAGGCCTGAGATGCCTGCTGGTACATGGCTTCCGCCACTTTGTGGGAGGCCTGCATCAAATCTTCCGAAGCCCTTTTAATGGCTTCCACATCAGTGCCTTCCATGGCCGTTTTTAACCGCTGAACGTGTTCCTCGATATTCTGTTTGGTGGAAGCATCAACCTTGTCTCCCATCTCCCGAAGTGTCTTCTCCGTCTGATAGACAAGCGAGTCGGCGTTATTCTTGGACTCCACCAGTTCTCTCTTTTTCTTGTCCTCATCAGCGTGCATCTCCGCCTCTTTGACGGCTTGCTGGATCTCCTCCTCAGTCAAACCACTGGATGCGGTAATGCGGATGGACTGCTCCTTGCCGGTCCCCAGGTCTTTGGCCGACACGTTGACTATACCATTGGCATCGATGTCAAAAGTGACCTCAATCTGCGGAAGCCCTCTCGGGGCGGGAGGAATACCCACCAACTCAAAGCGACCCAAAGTCTTGTTGTCGGCTGCCATCTCCCGTTCACCCTGCAACACGTGGATGGATACCGCCGGCTGATTATCGGCAGCAGTGGAAAATATCTGGCTTTTGCGCGTGGGAATCGTGGTGTTCTTCTCGATGAGCCGAGTTAGCACTCCGCCCAAAGTCTCGATTCCCAGCGAAAGCGGAGTCACGTCCAGGAGCAGTACGTCTTTGACGTCTCCTTTGAGCACTCCGGCCTGAATTGCAGCACCCACTGCAACCACCTCATCCGGGTTGACTCCCTTGTGTGGTTCCTTTCCAAAGAATTCCTTAACCTTTACTTGCACCCGGGGGACTCGCGTCATGCCACCCACCAGGATCACTTCATCTATGTCAGAAGTTGTCAGGCCGGCATCCTTGAGGGCGGTTTGCATGGGTGGTACTATTTTATCGATGAGATCTTCCACCAGCGATTCCAGTTTGGACCTGGTCAGCTTTATATTCAGGTGTTTGGGACCACTGGCGTCAGCTGTAATGAACGGCAGGTTGACGTCCGTCTCCATGGAAGTAGAAAGCTCCATTTTTGCTTTTTCTGCAGCCTCCTTGAGGCGTTGAAGGGCCATTTTATCCTGCCGTAAATCGAGCCCCTGGTCTTTGCGGAACTCGGCTGCAAGCCAATCAATGATCCGCTGGTCAAAATCCTCGCCGCCCAGATGAGTGTCACCATTGGTTGCTTTTACCTCAAAGACACCATCGCCAATTTCAAGTATGGAAATATCATAAGTGCCGCCACCCAGATCAAAAACCGCAATCTTTTCATCCTTCTTCTTGTCGAGGCCGTAGGCAAGGGAAGCTGCTGTGGGTTCGTTGATAATTCTCAGTACGTTAAGTCCGGCTATTCGGCCGGCGTCTTTGGTAGCCTGGCGCTGGCTGTCATTGAAGTAGGCCGGTACAGTGATCACCGCATCCGTCACCTTTTCGCCTAAGTAATCCTCCGCGGTTTGCTTCATTTTCTGAAGTACCATGGCGGAAATCTCGGCGGGACTGTATTCTTTGCCCCTAATCTTTATGTGTGCATCTCCATTCCCGGCCTTGACAATCTCGTAAGGGCAAATGGAGGTGTCGTGCTGCACCTCTTTGGAGTCAAACTTCCGACCGATTAACCGTTTGACAGCATACACTGTATTCTCAGGATTGGTGATGGCCTGCCGCTTTGCCACCTGACCCAACAGCCGTTCGCCACTCTCCGTGAAGGCGACAATAGAAGGGGTCGTCCGGCCTCCTTCGGCATTCGTGAGGACCTTTGCCTCCTTTCCCTCCATAACCGCAACAACCGAGTTTGTGGTCCCCAAATCAATGCCGATAATTTTTCCCATGGTTTCCTCCTTAATTTCCTACTCTTGCTTGATAAGGGTGTTCATTCTGACCGTGTCCACTATGCCTTACTGACTTTGATTTTCACCTTCCCCGCTTCCGTCCTCTCGCTCCGATCCTCTGCTTGTTCTTGGGTGGGGTCTCCTCTTTCACTGGGGGCCTTGGAAACCACTACCATCGCTGGTCGTAGCAGACGTTCCTTTAGCATGTAGCCCTTTTGTAACTCCCGAAGCACCATGCTGTCCTCTTGATCAGCGGTCTCTTCTTGTAAGACGGCCTCATGAAAGTTCGGGTCAAAAACCTTGCCTACCGCCTCTAATGGGGTGCAACCAAACCTAGCCAGAGTATTCAAAAAACCGTCGATCGTCATTTTGAGCCCCTCTACCAAGCCACCCTGCTCTGATTCAGCCTGGGAATGATCGAGAGCCCTTTCCAGGTTGTCGATTACGGCCAACAAGTCGCGCATGATCGTTTCGTTGGCATAGCGGGTCTGCTCCTCTTTCTCACGTTGAAGTCTCTTCCTGTAGTTCTCCGACTCCGCAGCTGTGCGAAGCAAACGATCCTTGGCTTCGTCAAGCTGCTTCTCCAGCTCCCTGTACATTGCTAGAAGAGCTTCCCTGTCAGCTGTTTCAGGATCGAAATCCTGCTGCGCTGCTTCAATTTCATCCTTTTGGGCCTGCGCTGACCGTTCAACATCTGCGGGCAGCTCTTGTCTACTCTCGTGCTGTTTCTCCAATTCGTTCTGGGGCTTTGTCAAATGCTCTTCTTTCAAATCCACGCGGCTCCCTCCCATTCTCCGCTCTCCTTTTTTAATAACGATTAGCGCTCAGTCAAGTCCCCTACCCACTATTCATGATTAAGCTCCCCAAAAAAAGGGAACTCATGCGCTCAAACACGAATTCTCCGACTATATCTAGAAAGTCTCCTCCAACATTTCACTCAGGAGCTTGGCGGTGTAGTCTACCAACGGTATAATCCGGGAGTAGTCCATTCTTGTTGGCCCGATTACACCCAGTGTACCCAGTAATTCGTCACCACTGGCATAAGGCGAGGTGATGAAGCTCACACCCTCCATGTCCAGCAACTCGCTCTCGGAGCCGATAAAAATGTTGACCCCCTCGTCTGAGACACTCTTGTCCAACAGGTCGATGATCTTGCTCTTTTCCTCGAAAGCACTGAAAATGCGCCTCATCTGTTCCACGTCGGCAAATTCGGGATTATCCAGAAGATTGGTTCTGCCCCCTATGTAGAGCTCGCTCTCATCGATATTCTGCTCCAGAGCCTTTTGACTTAATTCCAGGGTCTTGGAGAGCAAACGGTCAAAGAGCACCTTTTCCTTCTTCATCTCCTCCAGTAACCGCTCTTTTACCTGATGCAGGGTAAGATCCTGGAGCATTTCATTGAGATAGCGGCCATACTTGTCCAATTCCTCCTGGAAAATATCCTCTCCAATCTCAAAAATCGTATTATGGACAATCCCTGCCTGGGAAACCAGTATGGTCATGACCATGTTCGAACGCAGCCGGATGAACTCGATCCGCTTAAACACGGTTTGAGAAAACCGAGGAGTGAGCACCAGACCGGCCTGCTTGGAGAAAGACGAAAGGACCTTGGAAGTATCTTTCAACAACCCCTCTACCCGGGACACGCCACCCCGGTAGGACTGTCTAATTCGTTCACGATCGGCAGCACTGAGTTGCTGGATTTTTAGGATAGAATCAATATAGACCCGAAGACCAAGCTGGGTGGGAACCCTTCCGGCACTCGTATGAGGCTGATAAAGCAGGCCTAGCTCCTCGAGGTCTGCCATTACATTGCGGATCGTTGCCGGACTGACACTTAAACCGTACCGCTTCGCTAGAGCTCGCGAACCTACCGGCACACCCCCCTTGATGTACTCGAGAATCACTGCCTCCAGCACCCGCCGGCTTCTCTCCCCTCCGACTAATCCTTTCATAGTCTCCCCTTTATTAGCACTCGCTTCTAGAGAGTGCTAGCCAGATTAACAATCTACCCTCTCGTTGTCAAGACTCAAGCGACCAGGAGTTCACCCAAAAATCCTGTTTTCGCTTGTCTCGCTCGACTTCCCGTTTCGCCCGGTATTCCGTCTCGTGACTTCGACCCAGCGAGGCAAAAAAAATGACCGACTGGACGGGGCCACATCCAGTCGGTCTGGAGAAAGGAGAAAAAGAGTTGAAGAGTCAAGAGGGCAGGGTAGCATATTTTTTATTACGCTGTTCTTACCATCCTCACTCAACTTCTTAACATTGCAAATTTCTTGCCACTCCGGGTTATTGCCCACACAATTCTATAGATGGTTGAAATAACTATTATAAAAAAAATTACCGCCCGGCAGCGTAGAGCCAGGGTAACTCACTTCCAGTTAATCCGGACATAATCCGGACATAATCCGGACATAATCCGGCCCTATTTCAACACATATCGGGTACTACGACCCTTGCCAACTCTCGCGATCAAATCCATATCCACCAATTCTCTGAGATCGCGGCGTGCATGACGGTCCGAGATCTCGTTGATTTGGATGTAATAGTCGTTGGTTATATAACCGTTTTTTTTGATAAAATTTATTGCCTTCACTTGCCGGTGATTCAAACCGAAGTGGGGCACAAAATCACCATCTTCTGCTGGATCCGAAACACTATCGGTTTCAGGTGTTGTCCCCCTATCGATCCTGCCCAATCCTTTCTGGAGCACTTCTTCAGGCAAATCCTGGGGCCGGATCTCATCTCCATCGGAGAAGATCACGGCTCGCTCTATAACGTTTTCCAGCTCACGCACGTTGCCTATCCATTCATACTGGTAGAGGTATCTGAGAGCTTCCTGGCTGACTCCCTTCAGCGGCATACCGTTGGCCTTGGCCGCCTTGTCCAAGAAATGATGAACAAGGAGGGGTATATCATCTCGCCGTTCTCTCAGGGGAGGGACTCTTATATGGACAACCTTTAGACGATAGTAAAGATCCTCCCTGAAGCGCCCGGCCTCCACCTCCTGGCGGAGATCTCGGTTGGAGGCTGTAACTAACCTGGCGTCCACCTCCAAGGTTGCGGTACCGCCCACCCGCTCGAACTTCATCTCCTGCAGGACACGGAGCAATTTCATTTGAAGCGCGGGCGACATGTCGCTCACTTCATCCAAGAATAGGGTTCCGCCGTGGGCCAGTTCAAAACGCCCTTTTCGCTGCGTGACCGCCCCGGTGAAAGCGCCTCGCTCATGGCCGAAGAGTTCGCTCTCAAGCAGCGTTTCCGGCAAAGCAGAGCAGTTCACCGAAACGAATCGCTTGTCTCGCCGAAGGCTGTTAAAGTGAATGGCCCGTGCAATGAGTTCCTTGCCTGTACCTGACTCGCCTGTTATCATCACTGAGGCTCGGGTCTGCGCCACCTTTTCTATGATTTCATACACTTCGCCCATTAGCTTGCTTTTGCCCACAATGTTGCCGAACTTGAAGCGCCCTTGTAGCTCCTGATTGAGCAGCCGGTTTTCTTGCTTCAGCCTGTGCATCTCTATTGCCTTGCGAATCGTCAGTATCAGTTCTTCGTTCTTGAAAGGCTTGGTAATGTAATCGAAAGCGCCTCGTTTCATGGCCTCAACTGCCTTTTCAACTGTAGCGTAAGCTGTCATCATAATCACCGGCAGTTCAAATTGTCGACCCCTTAAATGGGCGAGAAACTCCATCCCATTCAGTCCTGGCATCCTCATGTCGGTTATCACCAGATCCAGTTCATGACTCGAGGTTATCTCTAGGGCCTTACTGGCACTGTCACTGGTAATAACCTCATAGCCGGCGTCTGTGAGTAAAGCCTCCAGTACCAAGAGATAGTTCTTTTCGTCATCAACGATTAGAATGGTTTCCATGGAATTTTCAGGTCTCCACGCGAATTCTATTCAATCCCTCACCACTCTGCGCAAGCGCCGGGAAAGTTAGGTTGTTCGTTATAGGTTAGAGGCTAGAGGTTGTCCGTTATTTTGTTCGAGAAAGTCGATTAAGTTGGCCACGAATGTCCACCCGAACTCAGCTTCTACCCAAGACATACGAATAACGATTAACGAACAACTTATAACCATATCCTGAGAGCTCTGCGCTCAGCTTTCGGCCGGATTCACCGGTAAAGAGATAATAATAGCCGTTCCCCTGTTCTCGATTTCCGCCGGTTCTCGGGGCGGGCTTTCTATTGTGACCGTGCCACCGTGGCTTTCGATGATATTCCGGACGATAGGGAGTCCCAGCCCCGTGCCCGTCTGGCGGGTGGTAAAAAAGGGATCAAATATTTTTCCTATCGTCTCTTTGGAAATACCAGAGCCCGTGTCCGCTATGGTCACCTCCAGGGTATCTTCTTGTGGATATTTGTAACGAGTGATCACCTGAATGGTCCCCCCCTTATCCAACGCTTCCATCGCGTTCACGAAAATATTTAGGAAGGCGCGGTAGAGGAGGTCTGCGTCTGCATAAACCGGCCTGCCATTTTCTGCAAGACGGATGACCACTTTAATGTCTCGCTTCTCAAGTTCGACCTCCAGGAACTTGAGATTTCGTTCCAGAACCTTTTCAACTTGACACTCTTCAAAGTGCGGGGTTGTAGGACGGGCAAAATCCAGAAACTCCGTGACGATGGAGTTCAGTCGAGCTGCCTCCTCCATGATGATCTTCCCGAGCTGCTTCTTCGGATCGCCTTCCTCCGTTTTCTGGTGCAGGAGCTCGGCAGTGGACCCAATTATCCCCAACGGGTTCCTGATTTCATGACTGACCCCGGCTACCATCTCCCCCAGAGCAGCCATTTTCTCAGACTGGTGGAGCTGTTCCTCCAACCGCCTGCGCTCCTCGGCTCTTCTGGCGATGATCCCTTCAGCCCGCTTCACAATCAAACGCAAGACGAAGAAGAGCAGGCCCATCATCACCATAAAACTCACGATGATGATATTTTGGAAGCGGGTGATGGCTGCGTAGTCTTCGGAAATGTCTTGGGTGATCTCGAAAACTCCAAGAATACGGCCTCCCTCTCTCGACAGCGGTCTTTCCATCCGCAGGGGAATATAGGTCTTGAGTTGCCGCTGTCTTGCCACAGCACCCAAATCAAAACCCAGGAAACTCCCCCGCGAAACGAGGCGAGATGAGGATTTGCCCTGGCGAGCTAATCTGAAGTCTATGTCGCCGAGGCCGGGTTGTCCCACCAGGGCGCGGTCGGTGCTATAAGTAACTAACTCGTTCAGATCATACACCTCTACCCGATCAATTTTGAATCCGTGAATCGTGTTGCGGATGATTTTGTCCAGACGTTCGTACTGTGTTGGATTGCTGAGTTGAACGCGACCAAACTTGAGGACTGTAGGAAGGACGAATTGGGTAAAGACTTGGTGATTCAGGTTGATGGCCACCAAGAGTGCGTACTGTTCGCTTTTTCTGAGAAGCTCTTTTTTGGCCTGCTGAGAAATAAATATCGAGAGTAGCAAGGTTGGAATGATAATCACCACCAGGCTGGTTAGCGAGAAATATTTGACCAACCGAAAGGGTGTTGTACTCTCTCTGGCTTCCGGTCGCATCCGCATTAAATAGACCTTCGCCCCTTTTCTTCCGCTTGTGTTGGCGTGGTTTAGAGCTGACGGGTGATCGCTGATCCCCTGTTATTATACACCAACAGACCCGGAGATAAACTGCCAGCGCCCTCACTCCTTATGCTTTAACCGAAATGCTGTTTGGCTGAGGGTCACTTTATCATTGTGATGCCCTGTAGAATCCCTCCGGGAGGCTGGCCGAAAACGCCAGTTAGGTGTCCCGCATATCTTAGGTCAAAAATCTACTCGCAGTGAAACTGTCAAACGATCCACCCCAGGCTTCATGCCAAGGGAGAGGCTATAGTTGCGCTTAAGTTCCTGCCGGTATTGCTTTTCCTGCTTTTCATTCGCCTCCTGGGCTGCTGTTGCCGCGCTGCGAATTCCCCCCACGTACCAGCCCAATTCGAAAAAAACGAGGATCCCTCCCAAAACCGGGCTTTCACGCTCGAAAGCCGCTACTGCCCCGGCGATAAATAAAGCGTTGAGTAGGAATGATGAGGCAGCCCGACCGGGTCGCCCTGCGTAAAGATGCCCGGCCCCAGGCAAAACTGCTGACAGTCCTCCTGCCAGCGCAGGCGATTTCATCGTGGTATCCGGTCGCTGCTGTAGCGCCTGGCTCAGTGATCTCGCTTTGGGGTATAGGTTGCTCTCCCATCGGACTCCGTCCAGACTGGCCAGTGCTTGCTCGTACTTGCCGCTATCGATTTGAAGCCAAGCCAAGCGCAAATACATCGCGTCAATTTCTGGATCGTCAGCATAGTTCACAATAAACCGTTGAGTCCAATAGATTGCCTCCGGATAGCGCTTCTGTTCTTCTCGAACCTCCACAGCTTCTATTAAAGCCTCGCGCCCAACTGGCTCCGATGTTCTCCGATTAAACAGCCTGATAAAATGGTCAAAAGCCTTCTCCGGCTTTCCTCCCTGCCGGTAACAGCGGCCAATTTGGAGTTCGGCATTGGGGGCCCGAGGATCGGTCGGGAAAAGAAACACAAAGCGCTGATATTCTCCCAATGCCCGGTAGAAGTCTTCTTCTAGATAGAGTTCCTCAGCAAAATCCCACAACAAATCTGCCGTTTCTTGGGCCAGGACGGGTTGGGCCAGCGCTCCAAGAAGAAGCAACAAGCAACAACTCACCCGGCCTAGTAGTAAGGCGCGAGCCATTGCTTCAACCGTTTCAATTTGCGAGTGGATCGGTCATCTTCGTCAACGTGCTTCAAGGCCTGATTCATCTTCTCTTGTATCTTTTCGCGGTTATCCCGCCTCTCCACATAATCGCTGTCCATCCGGCGGGCCTCGAGATAAGCCTTGGCTGCCTGGCTGTAACGTTTTTGGTGAAAAAGCGCCACGGCCAGGTTATATTGCGCTTTAGAGTAGCTTGGGTTAAGTTTAAGGGCCTGCCTAAACTCCTTTTCTGCTTGTTCTGGTCGCTCTCGACGAAGATAGACAATACCAAGATTATTGTGAGCGGTCGCATACGAACGATCAAGTTGGAGTGCCTCCAGAAAACAAGCCTCTGCCTTTTGGTAGTCCTCCGCCTTCAGATAATAGTAGCCAAGCGCGTTACGGTAGGAAGCTTTCTGAGGATATAGCTCTACCAGCTTCTGGTATCGATCGATACCTTCAGTTGGCGACATGTCGGCATCATCTGCGCACAAAGGCCCGGCAAAACAGAGCGACAACAAGATCAGCATCCCAATACCAGGTCTAACCGTCATGGCGCCTTTCCGTTGGCTGTCGCATAATGCAAAGTGCAAAACGTATAGCGTTGGGTTTAAAGTTTCAGGTTCCAAGTTTCAAGTTTAGACATTCGGGATGAGATAGTCAGAAAACTTGGTACCTTATTGATCTGCCTGCTGCCTGCTGCCTGCTGCCTGCTGTTTCCTGCGCTCTTCAAGCACTCGCTGACGCCAGCGTTTCAGCCGCTCCTCCAGGGTTGCCTCATAGCCTCGATTCGTTGGTTGGTAGAATCTCACGTTTTCCAGGTCCTCGGGGAGATAGCTCATCGGAACATGAGCCTCCGGGTAATCATGTGGGTAACGGTAGTCTCCACCGTAGCCCAATTGCCGCATCAAAGCAGTGGGTGCATTTCGCAACGCCATGGGTACTGGCAGATTTCCTTTCTTTTCTGCCTCTTGTTTCGCTTTGCTGTATGCCTCATAGATGGCGTTGCTTTTCGGGGCGGTAGCGAGATAAACCGCTGCTTCTGCTAGGGCGAGATCTCCTTCCGGCCGTCCCACAAAGTGAAAGGCCTGCTGAGACGCCACCGCCACCATGAGCGCCCGCGGGTCCGCCAAGCCCACGTCTTCTGAAGCAAACCGCACCATTCTCCGGGCAATGTAGAGTGGATCCTCTCCAGCCTCAAGCATCCTGGCAAGCCAGTAGAGCGCCGCGTCTGGATCACTCCCTCTCAAACTCTTGTGTAGTGCGGAAATCAGGTTGTAGTGCTCCTCACCGCCTTTGTCATAGATCAGGGCTTTCTTTTGGATGGCATCCACCATTGTCTGGAGATTCACCTGCCGCTGTCCCGCTGAGTCTGCGTCTGTTGTGAGAACCGCGACTTCT
>Ga0209536_100016977_pt1 | contig 10336 bp, 11 predicted proteins | sample DeeMarSeWOR28_12_FD_187461 | JGI IMG/M metagenome (GOLD analysis project Ga0209536, IMG submission 187461) | Marine sediment microbial communities from White Oak River estuary, North Carolina - WOR-2-8_12 (SPAdes) (version 2) | ecosystem: Environmental > Aquatic > Marine > Intertidal zone >... | reverse complement strand
GAGGACATCCACGAGGGCTTTCTGCAACGGTTCGGCAAACACGAACGCCTGGACCGTTAGAGGAACGTTTCACTGTTCCTTCCACCGACCCAGGCGTTCGTCCTGGCTCTGTTGCTCTTGCCCCGCGTCTATTTGACGCGTGGACCTTTACGCGGGCATTAGCAATCGTAGTACATCATAAATTCATATGGATTGGGGCGGACTCGAAGGGCATCCACTTCATGGGTCCGCTTGTAGGCAATCCAGGCTTCGATCAGATCCTCACTGAACACGCCGCCTTTGAGCAGGAATTCATGATCATTCTCCAGATTTTTCAACGCTTCTTCCAAGCTTGCCGGCAAGGTTGGCACATTCGCCAATTCTTCCGGTTCCAAGTCATAGAGATTTTTGTCCATGGCTTCGCCCGGATGAATTTTATTTTGAATGCCATCCAACCCGGCCATCAACATCGCGCTGAAGGCCAGATACATGTTGCAGGATGGATCCGGAAATCGAACTTCAATCCGCTTGGCTTTGGGACTGGGCGAATACATCGGAATTCGAATCCCGGCCGAACGGTTCCGGCTGGAATAGGCCAACAACACCGGCGCTTCAAATCCTGGCGTGAGCCGTTTATAGGAATTGGTCGTGGGATTCGTCAACGCCGCCAAGGCCTGCCCATGCTTTAAAATACCCCCGATATAATACAAACACATTTGGGAGACACCGGCGTATTCTTTCCCGGCAAACAGCGGCTTGCCATCTTTCCAAATGCTTTGGTGGGTATGCATGCCCGTACCGTTGTCATTGAACAAGGGTTTAGGCATGAAGGTGACTGTTTTGCCATGCCGCCTGGCCACATTTCGCACGATATATTTATACATCATCATCTGATCGGCCATTTTAACCAAGGTATCAAACCGCAAATCGATTTCGGCTTGTCCGGCCGTGGCGACTTCGTGGTGATGCTTTTCAACGCGAATGCCCACCTGTTCCATCACCCGACACATTTCAGAGCGAATGTCCTGTTGCGAATCCACTGGGGCAACGGGGAAATAGCCTTCTTTATGACGAGGGCGTGAGCCCAAATTCTCACCATCTTTCCCTGAGTTCCAAATCCCTTCCTCGGAGTCAATGAAATAATAGTTCGAATGACTGTTCTGATCGAAGCTGACATGATCGAAAATAAAGAACTCGGCTTCCGGACCCCAGAAACAGGTATCGCCGATTTTCGTGCTCTTTAAGTATTGTTCAGCCCTGAGCGCCACCGCGCGAGGATCTCGCTCATAAAAGCTTCGGGTAATTGGATCCTGCACATCGGCCACCATACTGAGTGTGGGAATCTCCATGAATGGATCCATGACTGCGGTATTGGGATCCGGCACGATCAACATATCGCTGTTTTGGATCATTCTCCAGCCGCGAATGGAGGAACCGTCAAATCCGGAACCTTCCTTGAATAAGTCCAAAGTCAATTCAGATGTGGGAATGGAAAAATGTTGCCATGTTCCCAATAAATCCACAAACTTCAAATCTACCATTTCGACCTTGTTTTTCTTTGCAAAATCCAACACTTCTTTCGGGGTCATTCAACTGCCTCCTTCTTCATGAAATTGCTATTTATAATCACTACGCCCTTATTGGCATGAGTTTCGATTGAACCATGTTCATCAACTTAGGAGTAAGCTCGCTCACTATGTTGACTTAAATCTAACCCCATTTCTTCGTCCTGGGCAGAGACCCGAAGTCCAATGGTGAGATCGACGAATTTCAAAATGAGATACGTTCCCACGACGGAAAACGTCAAGGTTACCAAAGCCAGAAAGACTTGTATACCGAACTGTTCGGGATTACCAAAAAAAGCCCCGGTTGCCCCAATTGAGGCGAAGAGACCAGTCGCCAGGATACCCATCAACCCGCCGACGCCATGAATGCCCACCACATCCAGCGAGTCATCGTAGCCGAGGGCCCGCTTGATCTTGGTCGAGGCCAGGAAGCAACCCAGGCCGGCCGCCGCACCAATTGCCAACGCACCCATGGGGCCGGCGGTACCGGATGCCGGGGTAATGGCCACCAGCCCGGCGACAGCGCCGGATGCAATGCCCAACACGCTCGGCTTGCCGTGCGATACCCACTCCGCGAACATCCACGCCAAGGCCGCCGCTGCCGTGGCTATCTGGGTAACGGCCATGGCCATACCCGTGGTGCCGTTTGCGGCGACCGCGCTGCCTGCGTTGAAACCAAACCAGCCAACCCAGAGCATGGACGCACCGACCAAGGTAAGACCCAGGTTGTGCGGCGGCATGGCAGTCTTCGGATAACCCTTGCGCTTGCCGAGCATGAGCGCGGCCACCAGGCCGGCGATACCGGCGTTGATGTGCACCACGGTGCCGCCCGCGAAATCAAGCACTCCCATGTCCCACATGAATCCACCGTCTCCGCCCCACACCATGTGCGCCATCGGGGCATACACTACCGTGAACCACACTGTCATGAAGAGCAGCATGGCTGAAAACTTCATGCGTTCGGCGAAGGCACCGACGATCAGCGCCGGGGTGATGATGGCGAAGGTCATCTGGAAGGTCATGAACACCGACTCGGGAATCGTGCCTTGCAAACTCTCGACGGTCAGACCCTTGAGAAAGGCCTTGTCGAGATTACCCACAAACGAGAACAGGTTGGTCACGCCCTTGGCCATACCACCGGTCGAAAATGCCAGACTGTAGCCGTACACTGCCCACAACACCGATATCAGCGCGGTGATTGCAAAGCATTGCATCATGACCGACAACACGTTTTTCGACCGCACCATTCCGGCGTAGAAAAGCGACAGGCCCGGAATGGTCATGAACAACACCAGTGCCACCGAGGTCAGCATCCAGGCCGTGTCACCCGAGTTCAGGGTGGGCGCAGGTGCTGCAGCGGCAGCGTCGACAGCCGGCGCTGTTTCAGCGGAAACCAGCACCGGCAGTGCCGCGAAACCGACGGCGAGCAGTGCACCCAGAAACTTCTTTAATACTGATAAGTTTTTCATTTCATATCTCCTGTCAGAGCGCTTCCTTGCCGGTTTCGCCGGTGCGGATGCGGACCACCTGTTCCACCTCCGACACAAAGATTTTGCCGTCGCCGATCTTTCCGGTGCGTGCGGCCTTGGTGATTGCTTCAACCACCTTGTCCAGCATTTTGGAATCGATCGCAACTTCAATCTTCACCTTGGGCAGAAAATCCACGACGTATTCCGCACCACGATACAGCTCGGTGTGGCCCTTCTGCCGCCCGAATCCCTTTACCTCGGTGACGGTCACGCCTTGCACGCCAACCTCGGCAAGTGCATCGCGCACGTCATCAAGCTTGAAGGGCTTGATAATGGCTGTTACCTGTTTCATAGATCCTCCGGTAAGTTGGATATTCGTAGCATCCCAGCACCCTCTTCCAGCAGTGCTGGCAGGACAGCGCCGACACGCGCTGCACCGCCACGATCAGTTTTTACTTTGCAATTTCAAAGTTGTATTTGAAGGCCAGGACAACCTTGTTGGCGATATCGGCGCCAGTGCGGTCCGTTCCACCTACGCTATAGGTCACGGACATCGCGGATTTGTCAGTCACCGGTACGGAAGCGCTGAGATCCAGGTGGCGGAAGGTCGAGTCCTTGGTCGTGACCCAGGTCGAGTACTTGTTGCCCGCATCGTCGTCACTCCAGAAGTTGTACCCGACCACCGCACCGAGGGTGATCTTGTCGAAGGTGTGCGATGCGCTTAACGCCGTGTAGAGGTCTCCCCTGTTGCCCCAGCTCACGTCATCAGAGAAGTAGTGGATGGCAAGTGTGGCCGGTCCGAACGAAACCTTGACGTACGGCTCGAGCACATCACCCGTCGCACCCGCACCGTAGGTATCCTTGCTGTACAGATAATAAAGAACCCCAACATCCAAATTGACCGGACCGAATGCGTGGGTCCACCCACCGTAGATGTCGTTTTCAAAGGCGTTGGTGGCATAGGTCTGGTCTCCCAAGCTCGAGCCCCAATATCCGACATAGAAACTGGCCGGCAGACTGGCGTCTACACCGCCCTGCACGGCGGCATTCTCGTTTTCCACACCACCGCGGAAAATATACTGGGATGCCACACCCACATTGCCGGTAACACCTGCGTTGACGGCAAGCGGAGCACCCAAAGCGACCAACGCCGCCGTCAGGCCACAGAGACGAAAGACTGGAGATACGTTCATGGTATATTTCCTCATTTGGTTGGTAAATTGTTTGAGCATGCCCGATACGGTCACCCGTAAGCGCATCACTTCACCCACTGCTTCAGATCACGACCCATATCAATCGTCGACCCAGACCTGCTGGCTCATCCGCCGATTGGTTGCAGGTTCTGCCGGTTATTTAGCAATCGCCATGCCACTAAAAAAATCATATATTAATCAGTAAGATATGTAATTTTCGGGGCTCGTCACCGGAAACATTGCACCAACAGAGAACCCCCTTTGAGACACCGTGCACTCTGTTGGTGCATTTCTCTGCAGAATGGTTTGCGTTATACGCACTACAGCTGCACGGGGCTCACCAAGTCTCGCGTGATGCGCCATCCGTGACAGCGGGACCCACTGTTTCGCAAAAAATCAGATCTTTACTCCGGGCCACACTGATACGGCGTAAAGCGACTCACTCACCCGTAAAGCAGATTTCATCTGCAGTAGTTGAAACGCCGACGAAGCCGCGGTTTATTGCACCCTGTCACTGCGCAGTTATCGATCAAGTACATACAGTTGTTGAATGGCACTGTCCACGCCCCGGGCTTTTGTTACACTGAAGCGGAAACCACAGGGACTCCAGTACACCGTGATTGATCCAAAAACCTTGGAACAGGTAATTTCCGGTATGCGGTCGGCCCTGCCTGGTGGTGTCACTCAAGATTTGGAAACGAATCTGCGTGCCGCTTTAACCGCGGTGTTCGCGCGCCTCAATCTCGTCACACGCGAAGAGCTGGACGTGCAGGCCGCAGTGCTGGCGCGCACCCGCGCGCGTCTGGAAGATCTCGAGAAGCAGGTCGCAGAACTGGAGAAGTTGCTGCTCAAGAAATAAAACTACTGCACAGGGAAAGGATTCCATGTCGCTTGCCGTTGTACACAGCCGCGCTCTCGCCGGCATCGAAGCGCCGCCCGTCACGGTCGAGGTGCATCTTTCCAACGGATTGCCGGGTCTGTCGATCGTCGGCCTGCCCGAGACCGAGGTCAAGGAAAGCCGTGACCGGGTACGCAGTGCGCTGCTCACCGCCAAATTCGAGTTCCCCGCGCGCCGCATTACCATCAACCTCGCACCCGCCGATCTGCCCAAGGAAGGCGGGCGTTTCGATTTGCCGATTGCGCTCGGCATTCTCGCCGCCTCCGGTCAGATACCTGCCGCGGCATTGAATGATCTCGAGTTCATTGGCGAGCTGGCGCTCACCGGACAGCTGCGTGCCGTGCGCGGCGTGCTCACCGCGATGCTCGCTGCACGCACAGCGCGGCGCGCGCTGATTCTCCCGGCCGTCAACGCCGATGAAGCAATGCTGGTGGACGGTGCCAGTGTTTACGCCGCCACCCACCTGCTCGACGTCACCGCGCACCTGCATGGCACGACGCTATTGCCGACGCACACGCTGGTGGCGCTGCTCACGGAAGACACCGGCCCAGACCTGCGCGAGGTGCGCGGGCAGCAAAATGCCAAGCGCGCGCTCGAGATCGCCGCGGCCGGCGGCCACAGCCTGCTGCTCATCGGCCCGCCCGGCGCCGGCAAGACCATGCTCGCTAGCCGCCTGCCCGGCATCCTGCCACGCCTGACCGACACCGAGGCGATTGAGGCGGCGGCGGTTCAATCGGTGAGCCATCAGGGATTCTCACTGACGAATTGGAAGAAGCGCCCATTTCGTGCACCACATCACACTGCATCCGGTGTGGCACTGGTGGGCGGCGGCGGCAATCCGATGCCGGGCGAAATTTCACTCGCGCACCACGGCGTGCTGTTTCTGGACGAGCTGCCGGAGTTCGACCGGCGTGTGCTCGAGGTTTTGCGCGAGCCGCTTGAATCGGGCTCGATCACGATTTCGCGCGCCGCACGCCAGGCGGATTTCCCGGCATGCTTTCAGCTGGTCGCGGCCATGAACCCCTGTCCGTGCGGTTATCTCGGCGATGCCAGCGGCCGTTGTCGCTGCACGGTCGATCAGGTGCGCAGCTATCGCGCGCGCATCTCCGGCCCGCTGCTCGATCGAATCGACTTGCACGTCGAAGTGCCGGCCGTGCCGAATGCCGACCTGCTGGCACCGGGCAAGAATGACGCCGAACCTTCGGCGCAGATTCGAGAGCGTGTACAAGCCGCGCGCACGCGCCAGCAGCAGCGCTCCGGCGTGGCGAATTTTCGTCTCAACACGAAACAAGTCGAACAGGTGTGCGCGCTCGACGCCGACAACCGCAACTTGCTGGAACTGGCCATGCAGCGCCTGTCCCTGAGCGCACGCGCCGCGCACCGTATCCTGAAAGTCGCGCGCACCATCGCCGACCTGGATGGTGCTGAAAAGATAGACGGTACACACCTTTCCGAGGCCATCCAGTATCGTTGCCTCGATCGCGGCCGCTAGCGGATGAAATAATCGGGATAAAAAAAGCGGCCTTGCGGCCGCTTTTTTATTGGAACGAGACGTCGTTTACTTGCCTTGGCTTACCATATAGTCCACGGCTGCCTTCACGTCGGCATCCGACAGGCTGGCGTTTCCGCCCTTGGCCGGCATGAAACCCTTCTTGCCCTGGAAGCCCTTGATGGCGTGGCCATACATCGTGTCGTTGCCTTGGGCAATGCGATCCTTCCACGCGGCCTTGTCGCCGAGCTTTGGCGCACCGGCCACACCAGCGGCGTGACAGGCCATGCAGGCCTTGTCGTAGGTGCCCTTGCCGTCGGCCGCCTTGGCGGCCGGGATCACGCCATTCGCGACCGTGGCGGCGCTGGCTACTACCAGCTCGCCTACCGGCTTGATGCGCGCGAGCATCTCGCTGTCGGCCTGCGCAGCAACCTTCGCGACCTTGGTCTTCGCCTTGCTGGAGCCGCTGACCATTTGCGCGACCACAAAGATGATAACGGTCAACGCCACCAGCGCAGCCAGCAGGCCGGAAAAAGTTTTCAGAAATGCACGGTCGGTCATGGTTCAGTGTCTCCTGATTGAATAATGAAATTTGATGCTTTCCGCTGCCGCCAGGCGGCTGCCCGGAAATCACGCGGCCGGCAGTATACCCGAATTTCTCCGGAAATCACGTGTCCGGTGGACGACCCCAGCCAGCAACGGGTATTCTTCGCTGGCACGCGCCCTTAGCTCAGCTGGATAGAGCGTTGGATTCCGATTCCAAAGGTCAGAGGTTCGAATCCTCTAGGGCGCGCCAGTCCCGGTTTTTCCTTCCCACAGCCGCTGTTTCCCGCTACTTTCTGCCAATTCATAAACGTTACCACGTCAATTTGCTCACCAACGCCTGAACACGGTCAGGACAAAATCCGACGCATTCCCCAGACAGCCAGTACGAGCAGCACCAGCCCGGCGGCCAGATTGGGCAGGAAACCCAAGCGGGTCTTGGTTTCAAGCAGAAACGGCAAAAAGAACAGCAGTGATCCCGGCACCAGCAGGAAGATATCGCGCGCGAAGCGCGTGACCAGTAGGTTGTCGCGGGTTTCGGCGTACAGCCAACTGATGGCGAGGATAGAGGTGAGCGGCAATGCCACCAGCAGCGCACCCCAGAACGAGTCGCGTTTGGCAATCTCGCTGGCGAGCGCGATCACCAGCGCCGACACCAAGAGCTTAACGAGAAACAGGCCGCTCAAGTTTAAGCCGGGCGATTATTTCTTTGGCGCGGAACGCTCGGCAGCGGCCTTCTTGATCAGGAAGTCCACCACCTGCATGACCCGATCGTAACCACCGGCAATATTCGCATTGGTCATGTATTTGCCATCCACAATCAGTGTTGGCACCGACTCAATATGGTAGGCGCGTCCGGCCTGGGTGGCACGATTCAAGTTCGCCTGCATGCCAAAGGAATTGTAGGCATCGAGAAACGCCTGGCGGTCGCCGCCCTTTTCAGCCACGAACGCCGCGATGCTCTCGGCGTCGAACAGCCGGCGCTTGTCGACGTGCAGCGCATGGAACAGTGGTTCATGCATTTTTGCCATGATGCCAAGCGTCTCGAAAGCGTAATAGGCGCGCGCATGCACGGCCCATTGTTCGTTGAATACAGCCGGTGTCCGCACGAACTGGGCATTCTTTGGCGTGGTCTTGAGCCATTTCTCGACCGATGGTTCCAGCGAGTAACAGTGCGGGCATCCGTACCAGAAGAACTCGCGTACCTCGATCTTTTTACCGGTTTCAACCGGCTGCGGGCTGACGCGCGTGTACTCAACGCCTTCGAGGAACTGAGCCTGGCCGGCCAGCGGCAACAGAAGCAGGGCAAACAGGGGCAGGCTGATCAACTTTCTCATTTTTACTGTTCTCCGATGAAGTGTCTTCAAGATAGCAATTTATTCTGTTTGCGTTCCGAAAAGCCTACGGCATATCCGGCGCCATGCGCAATAATGACCAACTGGCTGTTGTTCATAAGACAGCCTGCCTTGCGACTAGTTTCCCGGGGCTTCATCTGCCCAACGCGGCGCGAGCCGATGTTCGATAGCGAGATGGTCCAGCAGGCGCGCGACCACGAAATCCACCAGATCCTCGATGCGTCGCGGGTGGTGATAGAATCCCGGATTGGGTGGCAGTATCACCACCCCGAGGCGTGCGAGCTTGAGCATGTTCTCGAGATGGATGGCAGACAGCGGCATTTCGCGCGGCACCAGTATCAGTTTCCGGCCTTCCTTGATCGCCACATCGGCGGCACGCTCAATAAGATTGTCGGCACTGCCTTGTGCGATCGCGGCGAGTGCGCCACTGGTGCACGGACAGACCACCATTGCCCGTGGCGCATTCGAGCCGCTCGCTGGTGGCGAGAACCAGGCATTCGGGCCGAATGCCTTCAGTTGACCTTCACGGGCGCGATATAGCGTACTGAAATATTTTTCCTGCTCGCCAGGCGTGCCAGGAATTTTCAGTTCGGTTTCCTGAGCGAGCACGATCTGCGCCGCCGGCGAGAGCATAAGGTAAACTGTTTTCTGTGCCTCAAGCAGGCACTGGAGCAGACGCAAGCCGTAGACGGCGCCCGAGGCGCCGGTCATCGCGAGCGCAATTGCCTCACTGCTCACACCGATACCCTTGTTGCGGCGCCGGGCGTGGATGCCAGCCGAGCCAACAGCTTGGCGTGGATGCCATCGAAGCCGCCGTTGCTCATGATCAGCACCTGGTCATCGGGCCGCAGTTCCTGGACCAGCGCGGTCACGATCTCGTCTACCGTGCGAAACACGCGCGCACGGCCATTCAGCGCTGCGGTAACGATCTGGATATCCCATTGAAGTTCGGCTGGCTGGAACAGGAGCACCTGATCGGCACCGGCCAGCGCCGGCCCAAGTTCGGCGCGGTGTACACCCATGCGCATGGTGTTGGAGCGTGCCTCGAGTACCGCGACAATGCGCTTGCGGCCGACGCGTGCGCGCAGCGCATCGAGCGTCATGTGTATCGCAGTCGGGTGATGCGCGAAGTCATCGTACACGGTAATGCCACGCACCGTGCCACGCACCTCCATGCGGCGCTTGACGTTGCGAAACTCCTTGAGCGCCGCGCAACCGGTATTTACCGGCACACCCGCGTGGCGTGCGGCGGCGAGCGCAGCGAGTGCATTGAGCACATTGTGCGTGCCGATCAGCCCCCACTCGACCATGCCTTGCTCCTTGCCCTGGAACAGCACGCGAAAGCGGCTGCCATCCGGAACCAGTGCTTCGGCCCACCAGCCATCGTCCACGCCAAACTTCTCCACGCGTGTCCAGCAACCCATGGCCAAGGTCTCGGCAAGCTGAGGATCGGCGCCGTTAGTCACCAACAGGCCGTTACCCGGCACGGTGCGCACCAGGTGGTGAAACTGGCGCCGGACAGCGGCGATGTCCGGAAAAATATCGGCGTGATCGAATTCAAGATTATTGAGAATCGCGGTTCGCGGTCGGTAGTGTACGAACTTGGAGCGCTTGTCGAAAAATGCGGTGTCGTATTCGTCCGCCTCGATCACGAAAAACGGTTCGTCACCGAGGCGCGCCGATATACCAAAGTTCTCCGGGACGCCGCCGATCAGGAATCCCGGTTTGAGTCCGGCGTACTCCAGAATCCAGGCCAGCATGCTGCTGGTGGTGGTTTTGCCGTGTGTGCCGGCAATGGCCAGCACCCAGCGCCCGCGTAACACATTCTCCGCCAGCCACTGTGCA
>Ga0209536_100016976_pt1 | contig 10336 bp, 6 predicted proteins | sample DeeMarSeWOR28_12_FD_187461 | JGI IMG/M metagenome (GOLD analysis project Ga0209536, IMG submission 187461) | Marine sediment microbial communities from White Oak River estuary, North Carolina - WOR-2-8_12 (SPAdes) (version 2) | ecosystem: Environmental > Aquatic > Marine > Intertidal zone >... | reverse complement strand
GCCAGATCCACGGATAGCCTGCCGGCCGGCCCGGCAGGCTGTTCCGTCTTTTGGGGGGCCCGCGGCCCGCGCGGTGGATCCGTGAGGCCAGTGGACTTATACTCGAAGGCCAGACCATGAGTGACATAGTGATCCCGCCCGAAATCGGTGTCCTGCCGCTGCGGAACAGCGTGCTGTTCCCCCACGCCATCATGCCCATCTCGGTGGGCCGGCGGAAGACCCTCAACCTGCTCGACGACGTCGTCAACGACAGCAAGATGATCGCGGTCGTCTCGCAGAGAGATCCGGCCGTCGACGACCCCGACCCCTCCGGGATGTACCGCCTCGGTACCGCCGCTCGCATCCTGAAGGTCGTCAAGCTCAGCGAGGGGAACGTCAACCTGATCATCCAGGGGATCCGACGACTCCGGGTCGATCGGTTCACGGCCACCGAGCCGTTCATGAAAGCGGTGGTGACCTCGCTGGACGAGGTCCAGGATGTCGATGTCGAGCAGGAGGCGCTGGTCCGGAACCTGGTGACCCAGTTCCAACGCCTGGTTCACATCTCGTCGAACATCTCGAACGATCTCGGGGAGATGGTGCTCTCCGCGGGCTCCGAGGACGCGGCTCGCCTGAGCGACCTGGCGGCCTCGGTCCTGAACATCTCCGTCGAGGAGAAGATCGGGCTTCTCGAGAGGAACAACGTCAAGGACCGCCTCCAGAAGCTGGTGGAGATCATCACTCGCGAGGTCGAGCTGCAGGAGATCTCGAGCCGCATCCAGTCGCAGGTCGCCGACGAGGTCGGCAAGACCCAGAGGCAGTACTACCTCCGCGAACAGATGAAAGCGATCCAGAAAGAGCTCGGCGAGGAGGACGACCGCACCCAGGAGCTCGAGGAGCTTCGCAAGAAGATCGAGGCCGCCGGGATGCCCGAGGAGCCTCGCAAGGTCGCCGAGAAAGAGCTCGACCGTTTGTCGAAGATGCCGCCGCAGGCCGCCGAGTACACCGTATCGCGAACCTACCTGGATTGGCTCGTTACGATCCCATGGGCGGAAGAGACCGACGACAAGCTCGACGTCATCGAAGCCAAGAAGATCCTCGACGAGGATCACTACGACCTCGAGAAGATCAAGGACCGCATCATCGAGTACCTCGCCGTCCGAGCGATCAAGAAGGACCTCAAGGGTCCGATCCTGTGTTTCGCCGGCCCTCCCGGCGTCGGGAAGACATCGCTGGGGCGCTCCATTGCGCGGGCCATGGGACGCAAGTTCGTCCGGGCCTCGCTGGGAGGGGTGCGGGACGAGGCCGAGATCCGTGGGCACCGCCGGACCTACATCGGATCCCTGCCGGGGCGGATCATCCAGAGCATCAAGAAGGCCGGGACGCGCAATCCGGTGTTCATGCTCGACGAGATCGACAAGGTCGGCACCGACTTCCGCGGCGACCCGTCGTCTGCCCTGCTGGAGGTCCTCGACCCCGAGCAGAACTTCGCCTTCTCGGACCACTACCTCGAGGTTCCCTACGATCTCAGCAAGGTGTTCTTCATCACGACGGCCAACGTGCTGGACACCATCCCGCCGGCGCTGAGGGACCGCATGGAGGTCCTCCGGCTCCCCGGTTACACCGAGGAAGAGAAGCTAGAGATCGCCAAGACCCACCTCGTTCCCCGTCAGCGGGAAGAGCACGGTCTGACCGAAGACAACATCGGCTTCACCGAAGACTCCATCCGGAAGCTGATCAACGAATACACCCGAGAGGCGGGCGTGCGTAACCTCGACCGCGAGCTCGCCAACATCTGCCGCAAGGTCGCTCGCGGCATCGTCGAGGGCAACACCGACAAGGTGACGGTCACGCCCGAAAAAGTCGGCGAGCTGCTCGGCCCGATCCGGTTCTTCCGCGAGCTGGCCGAACGTGCCGACCGCAGCGGCGTCGCCGTTGGCCTGGCCTGGACCCAGACCGGGGGTGACATCCTGTTCGTCGAGTCGACCCGGATGCACGGCAAGGGCAAGATCACCATCACGGGACGACTGGGCGAGGTGATGAAGGAATCCGCGCTGGCCGCCATCTCGTGGATCCGCACGAATGCCCACGAGCTCGGCCTCACGCCGAAGCTGTTCCAGGAAAGCGATTTCCACATCCACGTTCCCGCGGGAGCGATCCCCAAGGACGGTCCTTCGGCAGGCGTGACGCTGACGACCTCCCTGGTCTCCCTGTTGACGGGGATTCCGGCACCGTCGGACCTGGCCCTGACCGGCGAGATCACGCTGCGGGGCAAGGTCCTTCCCGTCGGCGGCATCAAAGAGAAAGTCATTGCCGCCAAGTCGGCCGGGATCAAGCGTGTCGTCCTTCCGGCGAAGAACGAGAAAGACCTCGAGGATGTCGCCGACCCGGTCAAGGCCGCGCTGTCGTTCCACTTCGTGAACGAGATCGACCAGGTGCTCGACATCGCCTTCGGACAGGCCTTGAAGGAGAAGGCGGATGCGATGCACGAGTCCGAAGCGGTCCACAAGCCGGCGGAGCCGGCGCCGACCGTGGTGACCCAGGACGAGATCGTCGTGGAGCCCGACACCGCCGAGTCGGAGCCTCCGCCGTTCAAGATGACTCCGCCCTCCCGCCGGGCGTGAGCGAGCTTTCCCAGATCGAGCTCCGCGGCCTGCGCCGCGGTCGGGATGTGCAGGGCGCGGTTCTGGTCCTCAACGGCACCCCTCGCGCGGAGCTGAGGCGCGCCACGGACCTGGCGTCCCGGCTCGTCGACCGCTTCACGCTGGTCGCGGTCGACGGCGGCCTGAAGACGTGCCGCGCCGGCGGTCGCCGCCCCGACCTGTGGGTCGGCGACGGCGACTCGTCGAGGACGATCCCGACGGGAATCCCGACCGTCGTCTATCCCACTGACAAAAGCTTCAGCGACCTCGGAGGGGCCCTGAACGAAGTGGCGCGGCGCGGCGCAAGGGTCGTGGTGGTGGCGGGCCTGATCGGCGGCCGCCTCGATCACGAGTGGACGAATCTCCAGGAGCTCGGAGCGCACGCGGCGAGCTTCGCCGGCATCCTGGCACCGACCGGGCGCGGCAACGTGCTGGTCACGCGCCGAGGCTGCCATGCGCGAACGGCGCCGGGTGAGACGGTTTCGCTCGTGGTGCTCGGAGGGGCCGCGACGGTCACGCTTCGCGGCACGCACTGGCGGCTCGATCGGAGGCGGCTGCGACCGGGCTCACGAGGCTTGAGCAACGTCACGGGCGAACAACTCGATCTCATCGTGCACAACGGTGCCGTGGCGCTGATCTTCCCTCTCGCGGCCCGCCGCTGACGGATCTGTCCGCGGGCCGTGTCGCGAACGCCCACAGGTGGGCACCCCGTTTGGAACACCGGCTCGGTGAAATGCTCGCTGTGGGTCTCTTTATCCGCGGCTTGGCAAGCGTTCGGGCACGGAGAAACCTCGAGGGTGGAACACCACGCACGTCTCCTCGACGTGAAACAAGGGAATCTCCTTCGATAGCTCGTCGAGATAGGCAGTGTTCTCCGGGTACATCGGGTTCCGGTAGTCATGCCAGAGAACACATGCCGGCCCGTCAGCAAGCATCTCGAACGCCGCCGACGTGTCACTTCTTACGTAGTCCTCTTTGTGGTTAGCATCGATGAAGATGTATCCGAACTGCCTGGCATACGGGGACGGATCGAAGGACATGGAGTCCTCCGGGATCTGGTGTACGAGGTGGGCCTTCGATGAGTCGCCAAACGCCCGCGTCCCGCGTAGGGACTCCTGAGCGAGTCGCTCGTCGTCACCCACAAACTGCACCCCCTCAGTCGCAGGAAGATCCAGTGTGAACAGGCGAGGCGCCGTATCTTCAGCGTCCGACAACGCCGGCAGATTCTCGAGCAGCAAACGCGTCGTTTCTCCGTAGTATGTCCCGAACTCGAAGACCTTGATCGGCGCGACCGTCTTCAGCAGCGCGACGAGCACCGCTGACTCGACCGCCGGCAGGCAATGGATCGTCGGGACGAAGAAACGAAACGCACGTTCATTCGGGGGAACAAGACTGAAGACCTGATGGGGTCGAACGTGGTTCATTCTCCATACCTCGCTCGCTCGCGTCGACAGCACGGAGGCTTCGGCCGAGCGCGCATTATCCCCGTTCCGTTGTTCGAAGTCCATGGGTCAACGACAATCATTGCATGGTGGCGCCACGGATCGAGCGCCGTCCGGACGGTGAGCTGAGCGCGGTCATGCCGCTCGAGGCGGCGCACCTCCATCGCCGCGACGCCTTCCGGGCACTGGCGCTCCGTCTTCTGTTGCTCCTGTTCTACTCCTTCCCTCCGCTGGGGGTGGTCGCGCGACGGCTTCGCGACACGGCGAGGCTGGCCTGCGACGCGTGGGTCCTCGGGCGCGGCGTGCCACGGACGTCGACGTTCGAGCCGCCGCCCCGATCTCCGTGGCGGTTGCCGTCCGCCGACGCTACAACCTGCAATCGGCGCCACGCCAGGATGGCCCCGGAGGATCCCAGCCCGTGGCGCGAAAGCCGATCTCGTTCCGCCGCAGCCTGCTGACCAACCTGGCGGTCATCGACTCGGTGCCGGGCGTCGCGATCCTCGCGATCGTGGCTGTCGGCCTCCTGGTGGAACCGGTGACGGCCGGGGAACGGAGCGCGACCGGCAAGCGCCGGGTCGAGAGACGTCTCGAGGAGGGCGGGGCCGAGGCTCGAGACTACTTCGAACGATGGCTCGGGGAGCGAGGCACCCCGGAGGACGATCCCCGGCCAGAGCTGGCTGACGAGTTTCTCGGTTACTACCGCGAGCACCCTGACCGCGAGATCGGGTACCGGGCGCTCCGTTTCGCCTTCATGATGTTGGGAAACCTCCGTGCGGTCGACGAGATCGAGGCCCTTCTGCCCGAGATTCCTGCCGACTCCCCCGCATGGTCTTGGATCCTGAACGACATCAACCACGCGTACGTCAGCCGGTGGGACGAGTTCGAGCGCCTGTGCGAAAAGCTGAGCGGGCGACTGACCGACTCGTTCGGCCGCTCCGAGCTCCTGATGATCCTCGTGGACTTCGCGCCGCGGGACGAGGACCTGCGGTTGCCCCGGGACCTCCTCGAGGAAGTCGTCGCCCTCGACGCCAGCGAGCACTACGTCCTGCGGGCGCGCGGCGAGCTTCGCGAGATCGACCACCTCGCGCCGGGACAACCGGCGCCCCGGTTCCGCGCCAAGGACCTCGACGGCAACGTCATCGACCTCGAGAAGCTGCGGGGCCACGTAGTCGTGCTGGAGTTCTGGGCCACGTGGTGCGGACCCTGTCTTTCCGAGATCCCGCACTTTCGCGAGCTGTACGCGAGCCACCGCGACGACGGTCTGGTCGTTATCGGGATCTCCCACGACACCCGTCGGAAGGAGCTGAGAAGCTACGTGGCGGAGAATGGCATCGGCTGGCCACAGATCATCCAGCCGCGGCAGCATCTGGACGAGATCCCGCAGCTCTACAACGCGTGGGGCATCCCGCGCACGTTCGTGATCGACCGCGACGGTACGATCGCGGCCAAGGATCTCCGAGGGGTCGAGCCGGTCGACAGGGTCACCGGGCTGGTCTCGCCTCGGGCGAACCCGAAACCATGAGCTTCCCGCCTCGCGGCGAGGATTAAGGTCTATTTTAGTCCTTTTTAGAGGGACGAATAGTGGCGTTCATCGGACCGACCGAGTCTATTGTTCACCGCGGAGGGAAGGGGCCATCATCCGGGATCGTCACAGCCTGTCGGTTCGCGCAGCGTCGGGTGTTGCCGTCGCCGCGTGCCTCCTGTTTGGAACCGCGGACGGCGCGGACGCCGAACGCGTCGGCAGCGACACCTGCGAGGTCTGCCACGACGAGGTCGTGCTGGAGTTCCTCCGGTCGGCCCACTGGAAGGCCGACCCGGAGGGATCCTGCGAGGGCTGCCACGGTCCCGGCGGGGACCATGCCGAGGAAGCCGACCCGACACGGATCGGGCGCTTCGGTCCCGAGATTCCCGCCATGGTGCGTTCGAACGCCTGTCTCGAGTGTCACGGGCGGGACCGGGCTCAGTCGCGCTTCGTGTCGAGCGACCACGCCCTGGCGTCGGTGGCCTGCGACGACTGCCACGACCCGCACGGATCCTCTCGTGAGTTCCTGCTCCGGAAACCCGCGCTCGAGCTGTGCTACGGGTGCCATCCGACGGTTCGCGCCGCGTTCTCTCTGAACGAACGCCATCCGGGAAGCCGTGGCGGGGTGGTCTGTTCCGACTGTCACGACCCCCATCGCCGCTCTGGCCGCACCGTCCTGGGCGGTTTCAAGCAACAGGTCTGCCTGAAGTGCCACACCGAGTACCGCGGCCCGTGGGTCTTCGAGCATGAGGCGGTGGCCGCGGAAGGTTGCGGCTCGTGCCACCTCCCCCACGGCTCGGTCAACCGTTACCTGCTCACCTATCCGCGGGTCAGCGACCTCTGCCTGCAGTGCCATCCGGAGCAGCCGTTCTTCCACGACCTGACCGATGTCGGCGGGAGTCGGACAACCTCATTCAACGACTGCACCGCGTGTCACGCGATGATTCATGGATCCAACAACGACGCGCTGTTCCTGAACTAGAGAAGAACCATGCGATTCTTCGTCCCTGGTGTCTTGCTGGCTTGGCTGGCGTTCCCGGCGGGGGCCGCCGAGGACGACGATCTGCAGGGAAGCGTCGAGCTAGGCTATCGAATCGTCGACGTCAACGGCAACGAGGACAAGTACCGCGAGGACGTCAATCTCGACGACGGAGCCCTTTGGCTGTCCGGCCTCGACATCGACTATCGCCCGGCGGACTCCCGGCTGTTCGACTCGCTCGTCCTGGAGGCCTCGGACCTGGGAGGCGAGCCTCACGAGTCGGCCCGATTCCGAATGTCCAAGGCCGGCCGTTACGACCTCAGCCTGCGGTACCGCCGGACCGAGTACTTCCACCGGGACGCCGGTTATTTCCTGCGCCCCGAGGGCGACCTGCACGGCTGGGACACCGCCCGAGACTTCGTCAACCTGAATCTCCGGATCGAGACCACAGACTGGCTGACCCTTCGCTTCGGAGCCGACAACAACGAGCGGGACGGCCGATCCACGACCAGCCGCGACATCCAGCGCGACGTCTTCGTTCTCGACAGCCCGATCGACCAGAAGGCATCCAGCTTCTGGGCGGCCGCCGATTTCAGATGGGGCTGGGCCGACATTACCGTCGAGCAGCGGTCCACGAGCTGGGAGAATCGGTGGCTGGCAACCACGTCCGGCAACTCCGGGACGGACCCCGGGGAGCCGTCGCTCCTGAACGACTATCGCCAGCTCCAGACCACGGACGCCGACGCTCCGGTCACGCTGCTGTCCTTCCGCGGCAGCCCGTGGGAACGGTTCCGGTTTCTCGTGGAGTACGCCCACGTGGACGCGGAGCTGGACTACGACACCGACGCCGACTGGGACGGGATCGACTTCACGGGACAGGACTTCCAGACCACTCTGACCAACAAGGGCCGGGTGCAGCGAACGTCGGACCTCTGGGACGTCGAGGCCGCGATCGTGCTGCTCCCCCGGATCGAGCTCACGATCGACTACGCCCGACGGTCCTACGAACAGGACGGCTCCATCGACTCGGTGGAGGTGCAGAACGGTGGCGCCGAGCAGGGTACCTACCCGGTGCAGGGCGTCGTCGACAACAGCCTGGACCTCGACACCTCCGGCCTGACGTTGAACTGGCAGGCGACCCGATCGCTGAGTCTGGCGCTCGGAGCCGGCTGGCAGGAGCGGACGGCGGACTTCGAGCTTTCGGGGCCGGCGGTCGAGACGATGAGAACGCTGTACCGGGCCGGAATCCGCTGGCGTCCGAACCGCATCTGGGATTTCCGGCTCGACCTCGAGCAGGGCGACGACGACAACCCGCTCACGCCGATCTCCCCGACCTCGGAGGACCGGATCCGGTTTCGTGCCAACGTGACGCCGGTCTCCGGACTCGCGCTGTCGCTCAACTTCCTCGACCGCTCCCTGGAGAACGACGAGTCGACACCGCTCGGACTGCAGACCGACGACACCCCGCCGGCCGAAGAGATCTCGCTGGCGAAGTCCGACATCACCTCCTGGGGTCTGGTCCTGACGTGGTCGCGCAAGGCGCTGGACCTTACGGCGGGCTACAACCACGCCGATGTCGGCCGGAACGCCCACATCGTGTACGTGACCGGGTCGACCTTCGTGCCCGCGTTCGACGTCTTCACGACGCGCGACGAGACCGCGTACGTCGCCGACACCGACGTGTTTCACGGCGCGATCGCGTACCGCTTCAGCAAAGGCTGGAGCGCCGGGGCCCGGGCCGTCGTCCAGGAGAACGCGGGGAGCTTCCCCGTGAACACCGACGTCTACGGCGCCTGGATCCGGTACCTCCTGAAGTCCGGTGTGTTCTTCCGCGTGAACTTCGACCGCTATGACTACGACGAGGACAACCCGTTCGCCGGAGATCCGGCATTGCCGACCCCAGACGTCAACGACTACGACGCCCAGTTGTTGACCTTCTCGGCCGGCTACCGATTCTGAGCGGAGGCATCGCCCATGGGCCGTTCGATCCCAGCCGCTCTTGCCCGCCTTCCGCGGGCGGTGCTTCTGGCCGGAGCGATCTCCGCAGCGCTCGCCGTGCCTGGCTCCGCCCTGGCGTACGAGCGATACTCGGAAGACCGCGACGCCACCAATTGCCGGGCCTGTCACGGCGACTTCCGCAGTTCTCCCTACGTCTCCCTGTCCGACGGTCAGAGCTGGGGAGACGACCTCCACGACGTCCACCGCAACACGATGCTGGGCGGAGATTGTGACGTTTGCCACGACAGCGGCCCGCGGTTTCCGGTGCTGATTGAAGTCTCCGCCGGAGGAAACGGGCTCGCCGCGATCTCGTGCGTCGGCTGTCACGGCCGCTCGGAGGGCGGCAACCCCACGGGACGGGGCCTGCGGCAGCATCACTGGCGCGCCGGCGAGACCGGGTGCGTGAGCTGTCATTCGGACGCGAACCCTTCTAACGCGACCGCCGTGGGCGAGGACATCCTTCCCCCCTACTATGCCAGTCCCGGAAACGGTCACGCCAACATGCCCACGGACTCGTGCAATCCAGCTCCGGGGTTCCCCGAGGACTTCGCGGCAACGACCCTGGGCCTCGACAACGACGGCGACCTGAGCTACGACGGGGCCGACACGGACTGCGTCGCCGCAGTCTGCGGCAACGGCCAGTTGGAGTCGGGCGAGGAGTGCGACGACGGCAACATTCTCGACGGCGACTGCTGCTCCTCGACCTGCGCCTTCGAGCCCACGGGGTCGAGCTGCGACGACGGCCTGTTCTGCAACGTCGGCGAGACCTGCGACGGTGCCGGGGCGTGCGGCGGCGGCGGCGCCCCGGACTGCGATGACGGTGTCGGCTGCACCGTCGACAGCTGCAACGAGGGGGCCGACGCGTGCGTCAACGCCCCGGACGACGCGGCGTGCGACGACGGCGTGTTCTGTAACGGTGTCGAGACCTGCGACGCCGCGCTCGACTGCCAGGCAGGCACCACCGTCGACTGCGACGACGCCGACATCTGCACCGACGACGCCTGCAACGAGTCGGCCCAGGGTTGCGACAACGTCTTCGACCCCACCAACGATCCGTCGTGCCAAGCGATCTGTCCCGACGACGACGAGGACGGCTTCTCACCGGCCGGCGGCGTCTGCGGGGCCGTCGATTGTGACGACAACGACGACGCGGTGAATCCGGGAGCCGCGGAGATCTGCGACGACGACAACGACAACGACTGCGACGGGCTCGTTGACGCCGCCGACGATGCTTGCGCCGTCGACGGGCAGTGGACGGTGCGGTCCGGCCCCCTCGAGGATCCCGCGTACGCAGGGTCGAGCGCTTGTGCCGGGTGTCACGAGGATCACTTCGAAGGCTGGATCGACTCACTCCACGCCCGCATCCTCATCCGGCCCGGGGACGCCCAGGCGGCCGGCTTCCCGTTGCCGCCGGGAGGTGCACAATCCTGGAACGACGTCCTGTTCGTCGTCGGACAGAAATGGAAAACGCTGTACGTCGACCGGAACGGCTCCCTGCAGGATGCTCAGTGGAACTACCTCCTCGGGCAGCTCGAGGGGTTCGGCAGTCCCGGCGACTACGATTGCGGCGCGTGCCACACGACGGGCTACGATCCCGATGCGACATTCCTGGACGATCAGGGCGCGGCCGTTGCCGGGATCGTCGGCTCGTGGGTCGAGTACAATGTCGGCTGCGAGGCCTGTCACGGCCCGGGGGCGGCCCACGCGGCGGGTCCTTCCCGCGAGAACATCAATCTCATCACGTTCGAATGGTACGACCCCGACAACGACGGGA
>Ga0209536_100016974_pt1 | contig 10337 bp, 9 predicted proteins | sample DeeMarSeWOR28_12_FD_187461 | JGI IMG/M metagenome (GOLD analysis project Ga0209536, IMG submission 187461) | Marine sediment microbial communities from White Oak River estuary, North Carolina - WOR-2-8_12 (SPAdes) (version 2) | ecosystem: Environmental > Aquatic > Marine > Intertidal zone >... | reverse complement strand
GAGCCCAACGTAATGAACTGAGTGAGCACTATCCTTCAGTCAGTGCCTGTAGTAGGGCGGTTCTATCGAACAGTCTCTGCCGACAGTGGACAGTATTTACGCCGGTTCCTTGAAGTTCACCGCAATTGCTCTCGACGTACGAAGTCGATAGCACAACTTCTGTCCCAGAGTCTGCAACCGCTGCGATCAGAGGCTTTCTACATCGGCTCGACTTTCAGATCCACCGACGTTCCGTGACTGACCACATCCAGCACCGGCGAGAACTCGGCAAGCTCCCTGAGTTTCTCGATGTTCCCGCTCTCGGTCTTGACCTTGAAAGTGACGCGGATATTCTGGTAGCCTTTCCTGACATCCGGCGACAGACCCATGAACCCCTGGATATCCAACTCACCTTCCAGGTGCGACTCCAGTTCTTCTATTTCGATCCCGCGAGTGGCCGCATGGTAGACCATGCTCGTAGTCAGGCACGCTGCCAATGAATGCAGGAGCTGTTCGACCGGATTCGCCGCAAGGTCTTCTCCGGCAAGGATCTCCGGTTCGTCGGCCTCCAACACATACGTCTGCTTGTGGGAATTCTCCTGGCCGGCGCCGTAAAAATCGCTGACCGTCGTCTTGTTGAAGCCCGCCTTGAGCCATTTGTTGTGAATGCGGAACTTGCTTTTGCCCAGAGACGGTTCGTCCTTCACTGCATTGATGGTCTTCCACAGCACGTCCATATCTACCCCGTTGGACACTTTGATTGTTTGTTGCTCGGTCATTTTGTGTTACCCCCATTGCCTTTCAGCTCTGATTTTCGTTGTCGTTTTACTACACACTTATCTTAAGTCTGTACGTAAACGCGCAGCATCGGTTCAAACTTAGATGTGCGCCTCATCGGTGCGTTTGCGTTTTGTTGACGCCAGTGACGGAGAACTGTACAATCAAGGCCAGGTGGACAGCAGAGAATAGAGGAGAATGAGCCGTCATGCACGAATCGAAAGGCTTTGTGCTGATAGAGCTGCTCGTGGTGATAGCAATTATCGCATTATTGATGGCTGTGTTGATGCCGGCTCTGCAGCGGGTCAGATTACAGGCCAAGGCGGTCGCATGTCAATCGAGCCTCCACCAGTGGACCATAATCTTTGAGATATACGTTAACGGCGTGTTTCTGGATTTCTCCGTCAGGAGGATCGGCCTCAAGGAACTGTGGACGTTCAAGTGGCACCGCAGTTTCGACACAAACGGCACATGGACCAAAGCCGGCGGCGCCGGCCCAGACGAATGGCCCGAATAGATGAGGAGCTTCAGGGATTACTGAAGCGGCTACCTGATCCACGCAAAGTCAAGACGGTTCAAAACGAGTTCTTGCCTGTTTAAACTCTTCAATTACGGCCCGGCACAAACTGGTTCCACCGCTTCCTCACAGTACCCAATGCCTTGTCAGTTCATTCATTTCCTCGATATCACTAACCCGGTCGAGCCGGAACCTAACAGGGCAAGGCAAGAGGCTGGCGCCTTAACGGAAGTGCCGTCCGCTGCCAAACATCCTGCCTGTTCGCGTGATCGCAATCTCCCTCCCCACCTCTTTCGAGGGAGGGAAATTGCTCTTTCTGTCACTGAAGTGAAGCGCTTCGCTGCTGCCGCCGGGCTGATCAAATCTGTTGCCAAATGGAAGACGATTTGTTACCAGCTTTAACAGCCCTATGAGTTGCCAATACCATGGCACCAAAAAAGAGGGTGCGTCACTCTAGTTTCCCTCAAACAGTCTCGATTACTCGATGTCATTCCTGCGCAGGCAAAAATCCAAAAAAACTGAGGACAATCCTCACTCAATCTTCTCACCACCCAAGCACATCAGGATTCATAGGCAACTCAATGTCGTCTTTAGTGTCGGCCTTGCCGTCCTGTCCGGGGCTGAAGATTCTCCGGTCCTCAATATCGACTATATATTCATCGCCGTAAGCACGGGCTTTGAGGCTAACTTCTCTGCCAAGCCTTTTGTCCAACACAATTCTCAGGAGGTCCGAGCGTATTTTGAATTCCATTCGTATGCGGACAAGGTTGTTGATAGCCGGTGCATAAATATCAATAATTCTGGCTCCCAAAGGATTGTATATCTCGTAGTACCTTGGCAGCTCGCCGTCATGGCCGATCTCCACAGGCAGGTTGGGATAAAGAGCGGGCCATACTTTGAGTTCCACTGTCTGGGTTCGTCCTTCGTCAGTCGCTATCAGCTCGTCGAGGAAATTCCGGGACAATCTTAACGACGAGTTCAATTTCAAAGGAGTAATAGCTCTGTATCGGTCTCTCGGATCATTTGACGTCTTCAGGAACCGTTTCTTCCAGGTTAAATATTCGAATATCAGCATATTCCTCGGAGACGTGCGCTCCGGCGAATCAGAGATCAAATGTTGCCTTATAAACAATAGCGATTCTTGTGGAGTTTCGGGGTTGTTGATGATGAAATTTGCAGTGTCAATGGAAATATCGGAACATGCGATGCAGACCAAGTTCAGAATAACAGAGCGGGCGTTTAAGCTTAACTTTCTCACGAAAGAGTCATATTCCAACAGAGTATCCACAGCAGTTCTGTGATTACCTTGAATGCTGTGTAAGCATGAGTAGATACGATATAGAAAGGCCAGATTTCTCATGCTGGACAGCCATGGTACTTTTTGCATTATGAGACTCGGCTCCGCCATATCTGCAATTTCCGGAAACTCGTTGAGTTTTGCCAAGACTTCCCTGCCGTTTTTTGCGTCTTCCCAGAATGTCACTATGACGTCAGAATTTCCCTGAAGGACTAGCATTATGGCTCCAAAATCCCTTTTTTTGCAAAGATCATGCATTTCTTCCAGCGGGCTAATCTCCTGAGACGACAGACCGATCGGAGACATGCTGTGTACTTTGAAGTCAACGTCAGTAAGCCGGCCGAGCAGTTCATAGGTCTGATCGCATTCCGGAGGGGCTGATCTGAGATCTTTGATCGTATAATCGTCAGCAATGGGAGGGGCGTCAATTCGCAGGTAGCTCAGGGTAAGCATGAATAAGCACGACAGAACGAGAATTCCAGCACCTATTGCCTTTCCCTTAAATTTCCGCTTGGTCCAGTTTTTTCTGATATCTGTTATCGCAGAACATAAGGCCAGCAGTGCGGCAATAAAGGCCCAGGTAGGTTTGAGGAAAACGACTAAACCCGCGGCCAATCCCATAAGGAGTACCTCAATCACTGGCGATACCCAGTTCTCTTTGCTTGGTTTGGGCTTCGCTTCATGGGCCTTCGTCAAGATGAATCCGCACGATGCGCAGATTAAGACGACGTCTGGATTGTCATTCCCACATTTTGGGCATTGCATCTGCATTCTCTCTTCGAGTACAGGTCGATCCTACGGTACGCTTCTTCGGTAGATCAACGTGTTTTTCCTCTGATTCATCCATAGATGGCAATTATGATTGAATTGTGGTTGCTTTTCAAGTTCTTCTATATGATGTCCCGTGTCATCTCGACCGCAGCCCAGATGAAAATCGGGGTGAAGTGGAGAGATCTGGTTGCGATTGGAGGGCATACTTCGCATGTGCCCAGATACCTCGAGTGAGCCTGTCCCATTCGACAGGCTCAGGGGAAGCTCTGGCGAAGTCGAACGGGCTCGGGATGACAACAATGCTGCATTTTACTTGATTCTTCGGAGAAAGGGACTTACCGTTGTCGCTTTGTTGGGTGTGCCGTGTCGTGACAGAAGATTATTAATTGCAGGGATTGAAGATATGGAGCCGAAGTGGCTGAACTGGGCGAAGCGGTTGCAGGCTATTGCACAGAACGGGCTGACGTTTGCCGAGGGGCATTTCGACCTCGAGCGCTACGAGCAGGTGCGGCAAATCGCCGCCGAGATCTTAGCGGACAAGACCGGCGCGAAAACGCAAGACGTACTCCAACTGTTCGCACGAGAGAAAGACTACGCAACGCCCAAGGTCGACGTTCGCGGAGCGGCGTTTCGCGACGGCAGGATTTTACTCGTTAAGGAGCGCTCGGACGGCTTGTGGGCGCTGCCGGGCGGATGGGCCGACGTGGGAGAGAGCCCTTCGGAAAGCGTCGAGCGCGAGGTTTGGGAGGAGTCGGGATTCAGAGTTGAAGCAGAGCGCCTGGCGGCCGTTTACGACCGAAGCAAACATCCGCATAAGCCTTTGATGCACTATCACGTTTACAAGCTGTTTTTCATCTGCGAGATTACGGCAGGAGAGCCGACCACAAGCCGCGAAACCGAGAAGGTCGCATTCTTCAATGCAAACGATCTGCCGGAGCTGTCGATTACAAAAACTCTGCCGGAGCAGATCACGAAAATGTTCGAGTACTATCGCCAGCCGGAACTGCCGGTCTATTTTGATTAAATGAAAATGAAATCTGCAATAAGCAAGGTGAATTTGCACGATCGGCTTGGTCTTGAGTATTACAAGAATCGCCGTGTTATTTGCTCTCGATCTGTATGGGCATGAACCCGCATAGATTGAGTTTCTTGCATAGGGCCTTTATTGAAGACATACTTCTGTCTTGCCTTCGTCAGTTTTGAGGCAAGGCAGGAGTATTTTGCTTAGCCAGTGGTGCACGGTAGTCCCAAGCGTAGGGTCAGCACGTGGCATGAAACCAAGGAACGACTGGCATGACATGTGCGAACCGCAGGCGGAACGGGACCATGAAAGGGATTTTCCGATGACACGAAGCTTTAGGAATAGCTACAGATATTAGCTACGCTCTCCAGGGACGCTGACGGTCTATCTTTTTTGAGAACACGTCCTGAGCGATCAGTGAATTCTCTATAACCTGGAAATCGAACATCCCCACGCAGGCAAAATCGGCGCCCTGCTCAAAGACCCATTTGAACGTCTGTCTCGGATGAAATGCGCCCGCAGCCAGGACCTTAAAGGCGATCCATGGCGTGTCCATTGTATTCATGTACTTGATCGTCTCTTCGGGCGTCCGTGACCAGATGTTGTCGTTCTCGGGTTTGATATCGGCCGACCAGTAATTACTCGGATGGAGCGTCTTGACCCAGAAATCAGGCTTGAGACCCGCGTCAACACAGGCCTTAACCGTGTCCAGCAGATGCGCTCCTAACCCCCCGGGCACGCCCTGTTCCTTGATGTATTCCAGTGCCTCGCCCAACAGATGGACCTGGCCCTTCTTGACGGCGTTATCGCCAAGACCGCCCTGAATGTAGACGGCATGTGCGCCGCTGTCTACCGAGCGTTTGATCCCTGCTTCGATGGTCTTGCCGGAGGCACAATCCGATATCCACTGAATCTTGCCTCCCCGTTCATTCCAGTAGCGGTTGATCACCCTGTCGGAAACGGGATTGGTCAGGATCGTATTGATTCCGTTTTCCTCGGCCAGTTCCAGAGTCTCGAAGACCTTCTCGTCGGTATGATAGGCCTTGACCAGCGTGGAAACATACATCAGATCCCTGCTGTGTGCCCAGCCGCCAATAAGATTGCCGCCGCAGATTATTCTGCTGATCTCGAGATCCTTGATCTTGCCGTGAGGCAGCTTGTTGGGCCCGGAGGCCACCTTGTTCGGCGCTGGCCTGGCGGTGCCGGAACTCTCGGACATTCTGGCCAGGAGGTTCTGTTCCTCGAAGCTCTTGAAGCCCAGCGAAGCTCCAGCCGAAGCAGCGATTGATTTCTTCAGAAAATCACGACGATCCACATTCTTCTCTGACATGGCTTCTACACCTCTGATTCACATGTAAGCGGTGATCAAATTCCTGCCCCTAGGCTCTCCAGGGTCGCGACCTGTTCATTGTACCGGATAAAATGTCTTTTGCAACCAGCACATCCTCGATAACCTGAAAATCAAACATCCCCACGCAGAGGAAATCCGCCCCGTTTTCGAAGGCGAATTTGAATCCATCCCTGGGGTGAATCGCCCCCGCGGCCAGGACCTTGTAGGCGATCCACGGCTTTTCCATCGTTCTCATGAACTCGACGGTCTTCTCAGGATATTTGTCCCAGTAGTTGTCCGTCTGGTAGTTGTCGATGACGTCTGCGTGCTGGTCCGGCTGACGTTTAGACCAGTAATTGGTGCTGTGGTGCGTCTTCATGTAGAAGTCGGTGTTCAGACCTGCCTGCTCGCAGGCCACCGGTGTCCTGAGGTTGTGCCCGCCACAGCCGGCGATGATTCCATTGTCCTTGATGAAATCTACTACCTTGCCGATCAGATCCACCCGCCCCTCTCTCGCCCAGAGATCACCGACGTTGCCGATTAGAAAGGCCCCAACCGCTCCGCCGTCAATGGCCTTCTTGGCGTCAGCCGTCGGGTCATCGCTCTTTTCGACACATTGTGCGATCCATTGAATCCGCCCGCCTCTCTCGTCCCAATACTTCTTCAGAAGCGGCGCCGAGCCCGTGTTCGTAATAATGGTGTTGACACCGTTTTCTTCGCATATCTGAAGCGTTTCCAATATCTTCTCATCGGTGAAATAATGCTTGAGCAGCGAAGAGGCGTAGAGCAGGTCCCTGCTGTGCGCGTAGCCACCGATCAGGTTGCCTCCGCAGATTATCCTGCTGATCTTGACCGGCCCGATCTTGCCTGCGGGCAGACCCTTTACTGAGTCCGCCGACGGCTTATCTGGTCTCTTCATGGCCGCCAGAAGAGCCTTCTCCTCAAGGCTCACAGCCGATGTTACAACCGCCGATCCAAGAACGGTCTTTTTAATAAACGCCCGACGATCCACTTGCTCTCTCATTGTTGCGATCTCCCCAAAGATGCCTCAAGGCTAATTACTCTCGTGTCCCGTCCGGGCTCAACAACTCATAGACTTCCGTGTGGGTTCTCTGTTTGGCTATGTCCAGCGCGGTCTGGCCGCGCTGATTCTTTGCAGTCAGATCGGCGCCTTCGGCGACGAGCAGTTCGATAACCTCCGCGTGTCCGGAAAGAGCCGCAAAGTGCAGCGGCGTGCCCTGCGTTTGATCCTGAGCGTTTATCTCCAAGCCGTCGTCGATCAGAAACTCAACTATGCGCTTGCATCCTCCCATGGCGGCAAAGTGAAGAGGCGTCGTCCCATTCGTCATCGTCGCATGCGTATCAGCCCCGTTGGCAATCAACAGGGCTGCGACCTCCTCGTGACCTCGTATGAGGGCCAGGTGCAGGTTTGTGAAGTCTCCGGTAGACGTTGCGTTTACATCAGCGCCGGCAGCGATGGCCGCCTTGACCTTTTCAAGGTCACCGGCGTCCACTGCCTTGAGCAAAGCCGCTTTTGGATCCGCAGGTTCAGGCGACTTGGGCGGCTCTACCGGCTTTTTCGCCGTTGTTCGCTTGGGCGGCTCTGGCGGCTCGCCCGGCTTTGTCGATGTTGTCTGCTTGGGCGGTTCTTCTGCTGGTTCGACTGCAGCAGGCCGCGCTGGGCGATTGGGCTCGGTAGGCTCAGCCGGCTGCAATGCCACAGCAGGTTCCTTCTCAACCTCTGGCGCCGATTGCTGCGTCTGCACGGGCTCCTCCTTCTTGCAGCCTATAGCGGCAAACACTGACACAAGCACCACACAGAGCAGCTTAGCGTATTTCATGAGCATCTGTCTCCCAATGAGCTTAAAACCACCGAATTCACTCTCAACAATACCAAAATAGAGGCGCCTTGTCAACAAAATGCCGCAAAGGAGCACGTAAAGTCCCGCAGCGCCAGGTCGCAAAAGCCGGTCCAAGGCTATTCAACAGGTGCCCCGACGCCACCAGCAGCTTCGATGAGCTGGACAACGTCGGCGTGACCTCTCTGACGCGCATAGTCCAAAGAGGTCAGCCCCTGACTATCTTTTGCGTTGACAGCGGCGCCTCTTGTCACAAGAAGTTTCACGATATCATCGCGGCCTCGAGATGCCGCGGAATGGAGCGGAGTCCAGCCGTTCGGCCTTGCGGCGTTCACATCGGCGCCGTTGTCCAGAAGGATATTAGCTATATCCAAATTCCCCTCGCGAACCGCATAGTGCAATGGCGTCTGGCCTGACACAGTCTTTCCATCAACATCGGCGCCTCTGGCCACGAGCAACGTGAACACCTCGATCCGGGCCCGCGGGCTCCACGACATGATCGCAGAATGCACAACGGTTCTGCCCCGTGCGTCCTTCGCGTCAAGGTCAGCGCCATTGGCGATGAGCACGTCCACTATGTGCTTGTGCCCGCCCATTACCGAAAGATGTAGAGGAGTCTGTCCCTCGGCGTCCCTCGCGTTGATATCAGCACCATTCAGGATAAGCAAGTCAGTTGTTTCCAGATGGCCACGTCGGGCCATCTCTTCCAATTGATCTGCATCAATGTCGGCACCTTCGGCAATCACAAGTTCGTTTCTGTGCTTCTGGCCCGTACTGGCCACCGAGTGCAATGGTGTGGTGCCATCGCTGGTTCTAGCGTCTATTTCTGCACCTGCAGCAATAAGTAACTCTGCAATTTCACTGAGCCCGCCCCAGGCTGCTTCGTACAGGGGCGTCGCGTCGCGCCACGAGCCTCCTGCATTAACGTCACCACCGTTGGCGATGAGCACTTCGACGACACGCTTATGGCCATTCCTGACTGCGATATGCAGTGGGGTACGGTATGACTCGCCCCTCGGGTTGACAGCGGCGCCTTTGGCAATGAGAAACTCAACCACATCGTGGTGCCCTTGCCTTGCCGCCGCGTGAAGAGGCGTCAAGAAATCAGCGGACTTGGCATTGACGTTGGCGCCTTCTGAGACCAGCAGCTCGGCCACATCTTTGTGCCCCGCCCCTGCCGCCTCGTATAGCGGCGTGCCTTCCCACTCGTTCTTCGCATTGACATCGGCACCGGCTGCGATTAGCAGCCTGGCGATATCACGCTGGCCTTTTGATGCGGCCGTGTGCAATGGAGTACCCGAATAGCTTACGGCATTGACGTCTGCGCCGGCCTCGACCAGCAGACTCACAAGCTGCGTGTTTTCACCCAGAGCCGCCAGGAACAAAGGCGTTTCGCCCTCTAACGCGTCTCGCCTTGGGCTCACATCGACGCCTCTCGCGATGAGAAACTCGCTCGCACCTATGTGCCCCTCTCGGACCGCAAGGTGCAAAGGCGTATAGCCCCTGTCATCTCGAGCCTCGAGATCGACTCCGCTATCGGCAAGCTGCGCGAGTGCCGCCAAGTCTCCCCGGCGCGCGGCAAAATGGACAGTAGCACAGGCTCCCGCGTTTCTGAGAAGCTCTGCCATTTCCTCGTCGGCTTTCATCACCGCCAAATTCAACGGTGTGTTCCCATCCCAGGTTTTCACGTTGAAGTTTGCTCCACGCGAGATGAGAAGGGCCGCTATTTCCCTATGCCCTTCTTGGACAGCACGGAGCAGAGGTGTTTCGCCGGTGCGCCCGCACTTGATGTTGACGTCTCCCCCACTGGAGATGAGCAATGCCACTGCTTCCTTGTGGCCCCTGAAGACAGCCCAGTGCAGAGGTGTCCATTTGTTTGTGTCCCTGACATCAACGTCAGAACCGCCTGAGATCAGCTCCCGGAGCCGTTGAGTATCGCCCGCCTCGGCCGCTCGATGCATTGCTTCGGGTAGCGCGGGTGGTTTCCTCTTGCATCCGGCACTAATGAACGTCAGGACCAGAACCAGCCAGAATAGTCCTGTCCGCCTCATTCCTTGCTCTCCCTCGATTCAGGCTCTTCCCGGGCCCCGTGGGCGACAAGCAGCTTCACGACCTCGGCGCGGCCGAATGAGGACGCAGTTCGCAGCGGACTCTGGCCTCTGTTATTCACTGCGTCGACGTCGGCGCCTCCGGCGATCAGGGCTTCGGCTATGTCTGCGTGGCCTCGCAGGGCTGCCACGTGCAGGGGTGTTCTGCCGTAGCGGTTTCTTGTGTTGATCTCGGCGCCGCTGGCCATCAGCAATTCTACGACATCCTTGTGGCCGGCGAAGACCGCTCGCTGCAGGGGTGTGTCACCGTTTTCGTCCGGCGCGTTGACCGAGACGCCGTTGGCAAGCAAAGATCGGACTTGCCGGACATCACCCGACTCGGCGGCCTGGTGCAAATCTGTCGTTGTCGGCGTCGGCCGTTCCCTACAGCCCAAGATAAAAAGTGTGAGCGTCGTGAATAGACATAATGGTTTTGCCGGTTTCACCTTATGTAGTGCTCGCGATTGAAATTTCCGGTTTTTGTGCGGGTAGGTAGATCCACAATCACAGTTTATGATCCTACTCGTGGGAGTTTATTACCCTGAAGGGTATATCATCTCCCGCTACGACGATAGCAGAATCGGAGCAATCTGTCAATCACATCGCGCAACAATAGGGCGGCGGTAAGACTGTGCCTGCCGCCGCCCTGGGGGATTTAGAGTCTTGTCTGGTCCTATTGGCTTGTCAACTCAATACGCG
>Ga0209536_100016972_pt1 | contig 10337 bp, 6 predicted proteins | sample DeeMarSeWOR28_12_FD_187461 | JGI IMG/M metagenome (GOLD analysis project Ga0209536, IMG submission 187461) | Marine sediment microbial communities from White Oak River estuary, North Carolina - WOR-2-8_12 (SPAdes) (version 2) | ecosystem: Environmental > Aquatic > Marine > Intertidal zone >... | reverse complement strand
AGCTTGGATAACCATTTATTGCGCCAGGCTGGAGCACAAGGTCACGCCGTTGGTGATCAGCTTCGAACTGCGGACGTAGGAGGCTGGATCACCATCGCTATCGCAGCCTACGCAGTTCTTTTCCTCTTGAGGCCCAAGAAAACTGACAGCTCACCACAGTCGCACAAGCCTCCTGTTGCTCCAGGTGGAGGAGATGCTGCTCAAGAGAGGCAATGACTAACCGGTTCACAGTGGCCCCCGGACTAGAATGAAACGCAGCGCTCAAGGCCTACGAAAGAAGAAAGGGGGGTGAGACGTTGTTTCGGTATGGGCAAAATGTGATCGGCAGACAGTCTGCAACTGCGGCTCAGAAACTGCACAGCGCCATTGAAGCTTGCCCGAATTAGCCGTGGGATGATCGTAGCGAAGCAACGCCAGTCTGGCATACTCTGGCAGCTTGGCAGAAGGCCAATCGACTACCGTCAGCCTAACAAGGAGCTCTCGGTCACTACTTACCGAGGCAAGGCGATGGGCCTCCCTGGGAGGGAAAAACTAGCACCATTTTGTCTCCTGTTACAAAGCTCAGCCACCAACGGCCCGATGCTCGGCAGTATCGCTGCCAGCAGCAAACGCACCTAAGGGAGCTAGACTTGGCCGATAGTAACCCTAAATCTAACCGCGGGAAACTCACTATAGCCAACTCAGCCCAACCCAAAGAGGGTGGCGGGGCAGAAATCCGGCGGGGAGCCGACACGACACCCAACAAATGGGCCGTTATTGGGCCAGGATGGCTCATGTATAGAGTTCAGACAAGGCCTATCATGAAGATGATTCGTATCAGACCAGAGGTAACAAAGATACCCGTAGAAACATACATTAGGTCCGTTTTTGGAGGAAGATCCTTCTTGAAACTGTGAGGAGAGCAAGACTTCATGAGTAGTTCAGTTCAGAGAAATACACTGACAGTTACAGGTGCGTGCTTGATCTTCTTCATGATGGTTTGCAACTCGACTCATTCGGTTTTGGCGCAGACTCAGAGTGAGGATTGGAAGTTCAGGGTTGTGCCCTACCTGATGGGAGCTTCGATGGATGGAAAGACGACGATTCGGGGCAGGGAGGCCACCATAGACCTCAGCGCCGGAGAAATCTTCGACAATTTGAAGTTCGGGTTCATGGGCTATTTTGAAGCTAGCAAGGGACCCTGGGGCTTTGGCTCAGACACGATTTACATGGCCCTTGGTACGTTCACGGAAGTCCCTCCGGCGAACGTGGATGTCAAACAGTTAGCCTGGACCTTTTGGGGAATTCGCGAGATCAATCCCTGGGCCGACCTGGTATTTGGAGCGCGCTGGAACCGGATCGAGGGGGAGCTGGATTTCAAGGGCCCGGACATTCAAGTCCGGGATACGAAGAATTGGGTGGACCCGCTTGTCGGAGTTCGATTGTCCTCGGACAGAAGCAGGCGTTTTCATGCCGGCTTTCTGGCCGATATCGGTGGATTTGGTTTGGGTTCGGATTTGGCCTGGGAAATCTTCCCAACGGTCGGTGTCAACCTGGGTCGACATGCCACGGCCACCTTCGGCTACCGCTGGTTGGACATGGACTACGAGACCGGAGAGGGGAACGAGCGGTTTGGATATGATGTACTCATCCAGGGTCCGGCCTTCGGTCTCTCGTTTTCTTTTTAGTTGTGGGCACAGGGAGCAGGGTCTGATCGAGTATAATTCAACGAAGTATTATTTCGAGCGATCGTGCCGATCTCTCGAAACCATATCTGGACAGGACAATCAGGTTACTTTCAGTTCCCCAATAAGGAAGATTAATGTTGAAGTGGATTACATTGTTGGCCTGCGTATTTGGGCTGTTATTAGGTTCAATATCAGCGGTTCAACAGAACGCAGAAGATGACCAGGACTGGCTTCTGGCTGGTGAGGCCTGGCCACGTATCTTGGAGAGAAACGGAGTAACTTATCGGGTTTTCAGACCTCAACTGGAATCCTGGGACAGCTACCGACTTAAAGCCAGAGCGGCTTTCTCGGTCCAGGAATCTGAAAAGGAGGACCCTGCCTACGGTGCTTTCTGGATACAGGCAAAAACTCAGGTCGACAAGGAAGACCGGCTGGTTGTTCTGGAGAACATGACGGTCAATCGCATCGTCTTTCCTTCAAATCCACAGTTGGAGGTGAAATATCAGGACTCAATCAGGAACCAACTGGTCAACAAGACCCGAGTTATCCCTCTCGATCACCTGGAATCCGATCTGGCGATTCTCGAGGCTGAGCAACTGGCTAAGACCTTCCCTCTCAATAACGCTCCACCCAAAATTGTGATGTCCAGTTCCCCGGCAATGCTCGTCTTTATCGATGGGAAAGCTGTGATCGGGAGATTCGAGGAAACGTCTCTGGAAAGAGTGATCAATACCAAAGTACTCATGTTGAAAGACAAGGAGACTTACTACCTCCGTCTGTTCGATGGCTGGATGGAATCGGATTCCCTGACAGGAGGATGGAAAGTCTCAAAGGATCAACCAAGAGAATCGGCAAAAGCTCTGGAGTGGGCCAAAGAGACTCGGGTGGTCGATCTGCTTGAAGGACCTTCAGATCCGGAAAACGAGGTCGAGAAACCCTCCCTGTCAAAGGGTCCGGTTCCAAAAGTTGTGGTGGCAACGGAGCCCACAGAGCTCCTGGTGACGGAAGGCGAACCGGAGTATGTGTCGATAGAGGGTACACAACTGAGCTACGTCGAGAACACGACAGGGCATATTTTCAAACACACGAGTCAGAACCGTATCTACGTACTCGTTTCGGGGCGTTGGTTCTACGCTCAGGGCACTGACGGACCGTGGACATTCATCAAAGGCGGACAGCTTCCTCCGGATTTTGCCAAAATTCCGGATGATCACGCGAAGGAAAATATCAAAGCATCGGTTCCGGGGACTCCACAGGCGACAGAAGCAGTCATCGCAGCAACGATTCCCCAGACTGCGGAGATCAATCGAGCCGAAGCGAAAATCACCAAACCATCTTTCGATGGCCCGCCGAAATTCGAGGATATCGAAGGCACCAATCTTCGCTATGCGGTCAACACCCCAACCCCGATCATTCAATCAGGTAAGAAGTACTATGCGGTGGAGAATGGGATCTGGTTTCTGGCGCCGAGTCTGGATGGCCCCTGGGAGGTTGCGACTGAAGTTCCTGCCACTGTTTACTCCATTCCTCCCAGCGAACCACTGCACTACGTCACCTACGTGAAGATCTATGATGTAACCGATGAGGTCGTCACAGTAGGTTACACGCCCGGATACAGCGGATCCGTTGTCACAACCGGTTCTGGAGCAATTGTCGTATACGGGACCGGCTATCACTACCGACCCTGGGTGGGAAGCGTGTACTACGGACCTCCGGTTTCTTACGGATTCGGGGTCAGTATCACCTATACTCCGTGGACCGGGTGGTGTTTCGGATTTGGCTTCGGGTGGTACTGGGGACCTGCTCGAGTCACGGTTGGTTGGGGTTGGGGCCCTTATCCTTGGTACGGGCCGGTTGGCTGGATGTATTATCCGCCGTATCCCTACTATCGGCCTCCCTATGGTTATGCCTGGGGACCCCGCGGAGTCGCTGCAGTTGGACCCGGAGGATGGGCGGCAACGACCGGGAACGTTTATCAGCGATGGGGCAGCACGACTGCAGTTACCAGGAGGTCCGGCGGATACAACGCCTGGACCGGAAATCGCTGGGCAAACCAGGTGGGTTCATCCTACAACTCACGAACCGGGAATCTTGCTGCAGGACAAAGAGCGGCGGTCGGGAATGTCTACACGGGAGACTATGCTTACGGTAGAAGGGGAGTTGTTACTGATACCGACACCGGGGTTACAGCGCGAGGCGGCAAAGTCACGGTTGGCAATGCCGGTACCGGAAACTCTGCCACTGCCGGCCGGGTGCAGATCACAAATCCGAATACGGGAAACAGTGGAAGTATTGGCGCGGTGAAAGGAGAACAGGGGACAGCCGTGCGTGTTGGAGATAATGTCTATGCCGGCCAGAATGGACAAGTCTACAAGCGGGAGGAATCGGGCTGGCAGCAGGTAAACGCGAATGGCGATTGGGCCACGGTCCGGGACCGCAGTCAGACTCAGTCGCTGAATCGACAACAATACTCGCGGGAACGAAGCAGTCAGAGATACGAGGGATATCGATCCGGAGCATATCGGTCCGCAGGCGGAGGACGTTCGAGAATGCGGAGACGCTAGCCGGAGTTCTCCCTCCTCACTGCCGGTCTCCAAAAATCGCGTCAGGAGAGCCTTATGGTTACGAAAACAAGAGTTCTAGTTCCAGTTTTGATTTCATTTGTGTGTTGGATAACTGCAACAGACCAGGTCTTCACTCAGGTTCTCACCAAGCCACAGGTCAGCGAGAAGATCAAGAAGGTTGAAGACGGGACCGATGAGTTTATCGATTATCTGGAGAGAAAAGGTGATAGTGCCAGGACCCGTGCCTCCTCTCCCGAAGGACAGGAGAGAAGGCAACGGCGGCAGGAGTCAGTAGGCACACCGACAGAAGCTCAAAAAGGCAGGGCGGAAGCGGGCAAGGACGAACTCGAAGATGCGGTCAAGGACCTCGAGAAGGCCACGGATCGCCTTAGACGCCGATTCAAGCGGGTTCAGAATTATCTTGACACCCGAAATCAGGTCGAGAATGTTTTAGATCAAGGCCGCGAGATCAACCAGCTGGTACTGCGTGGCAACTACGGCTCTGAAGTGGCAAGAGTCTGGGCGACTCTTCGACTGGCCATCAACGATCTGGCGAGGATTTACGGACTGACCCCAATGGCTGTCTAAGGTCCTGAGTCAGGCGCTTTCTGATCCGACTTACGCTATGGACCATCCATTCAAGAACCTTTCGCTGACCCGACTGCTCCTTTTGGTTTGGGCAGTCCAGTCGTCTTTTAGCCTGTTCGGGTATGGCCAAGGACCTTCCGAGGAAAATCTCCAACTCCGCCTCGAGGCTGGGACCTCTGCACCCTGCCCTGCACCTGAGAGCTTCTCGATCAGCCGCCCGGATCCTCCGGGCACCCCGACACGGGTTGGTGTAGGCATGGTATTTCTGCAGCTGCTGAAAATCAATGACGTGGAGGAGTCCTTCGAGGCAGATGTCTTTTACATTCGTTACTGGAGGGACCAGCGGTTGGCGGATCCGGCAAGAGGCGAGTCTCATGCCCTTTGCAGCCCGCCTGCACATGACTTCTGGACCCCGGAGCTCGATTTTCGAAATGTCCGTGAAGCGACAGAAAAAGGTAACCCTTCAGCCCTGATCGATGCTGAGGGAAATGTGATGCTCATTGGGCGACGCTACCTGGTTTTCTCCAATCCTATGGATTTGAGCGAATTCCCTTTTGATCGACAGAAACTGCAGATCAACGTGGAGTCCATTTTCGCGAACGTAGGTGAGGTACAACTTTATCCCCTCAAGAACTACCTTCAGAAAGTTGGTGAGCTTCCCGTCAACGGCTGGGTGCTCGATGAACCGAATGCGAAGGTGAGTACTGAGCATGGCAGGCTGCGGGGAATGGACTATTCCACGATGGAGATCAGCCTGCCTGCAACTCGTGAAACGGGTTTCTTCCTGCTCAAATTGATCATTCCCCTGGCTTTGATCGTCTGCATGTCCTGGACGATATTCTGGGTAAGTCCGACACAAGTAGCTCCGCAGCTGGGACTGGGCGCAACCTCGATGTTGACACTCATTGCCTATCAATTTGCCCTGGCCAGCATGCTTCCGAGGATTTCCTATTTGACGCGGGCTGACGAGTTCATCCTTTGGTCGCTGATTCTAGTCTTTCTGGCCCTGGTCGAGGCTGGAGCGACAGTTGTCCTTGTCAACCGAGGAGCGCAAGAAGTTGCTGTGAGGATGGATCACATTTGCCGGCTTGTCTTCCCTCTGGTCTATATCATCGGCATTGTCACAACTTTGCTCATTTGAACTGTTGAGACACTGCTTCCGATCGTATTGAAACCCCCGTGCTAAAAGGTGAATCACCTCTACAACGTATCGATCACTGGTACTTTGGGTCAGCCAAAGTCGTGCCGTGTGATCGTTCTGCCAAGATATGCCACAAATACGGGTGTCGCCGGCAGCTCCTTCTCGTGTTCGGCGACTTTCCAAGTTCTCAAAGCACGTTGAACCCCGGCTCAACCAAAGTACCAGATGTTATTGACCGAAAAATTGACTAGAATGAAAAGTCGTCAATGTCTGATGATCTACAGTTCAGCCCAATAATAAGAACCAAGTTGTACCGGCCGCCGGTCGCCGCTGATTTTGTTCCCAGGGAGCGACTGCTCCGGAAGCTTGATGAAGGTTTTCGTTTACCGTTCACACTGGTCTCGGCTCCAGCAGGCTATGGTAAAAGTTCTCTGATCAGTCATTGGCTCCAAAATCATGATTCTCCAAGCTCCTGGTTGTCTTTGGATAAAACGCATGGAAGCCTTCGAAGCTTCTTGCAATACTTCACCGCAGCTTTACAGACCATTTCGCCGACACTCTGCAGGGACACTCAAGCTCTTCTGAAGGTAGACGAATTGCCCCCTGTTGAGACCCTTGCCGGGTTTCTCTGTAATGAACTCGATGTAATTGACGAGCGGGTTGTGCTAGCGCTGGACGATTACTACCGCATTAAAGAAACAGAGGTCCACGAATTTGTCGACTGTCTGCTGGGAAATGCGCCGCACAGGCTTCACCTGGTGATCATGTCCCGTTGGGATCCACCCTTCTCGCTTTCGACGCTGAGGGGGAAACATTTGATGACTGAGATTCGGCTGCAAGATCTCCAATTTACCAGGGAGGACAGTGTAGCCTTTCTCGAAGAGAAGATAGGCCGTCAGGTGAGTCGAGACTCCTTAGAAAACTTGGCAGCGAAGACGGAAGGCTGGCCGGTCGCTCTTCGACTGATTTCGTTGGCTCTGCAGAATCGATCAGATCCCGAGGAGCTTGTTGACTCGATTAGCGGAGACTCTGGTCATTTACAGGAATACCTGGTGGCGGAAATCCTGTCGAAACAGTCGAAGGAGTTCCGCGATTGTCTCTGCCGCACCTCCATCCTTGACCGTTTCTGTGTCCGCTTATGTCAGGATCTCTGTGACTTGCAGTGCGGAGGAGACTGTGTATTTCATGAAGGCTATCCCGGTCAGGCATTCCCCGCCGTCGACCTATTTTGTATTCCGCTTGACGACCGGGGAGAGTGGTTCCGTTTTCACCACCTTCTCCAGGATCTACTGAAGCAGCACTTACATCAATCCGTGAATCTGGACGGAGTCAGTGGGCTTCATAAGCGAAGTGCACTTTGGTTTGAAGAAGAGGGCTTACCTGAAGAAGCTCTTCAGCATTTCCTGAAAGCTGGAGATCCAAATGAAGCGGGACGATTAATAGTTCGTTGTCAAGACCAAATCCTGCAGGAAGAGCAATGGAATCGCCTCGAACAGTGGATCAACTGGTTGCCTCCTGGAATTGTTGAAGAGAATCCCGAGCTGCTCTTACTGAAAGCGTGGCTTCTTCAAAATCGTTGTCGATATTCCGATTCCATTGCATTGCTTGATCGCATCGAAGAGTTCCTTGATTTAGATTATGTCGAGGCAGCCCGCTTGGAACGGTGTCAGGGTAGTCTGAACGCTCTACGCAGTTCTCAAAGGTATATAGAGAGTTTGGGGGAACCCGCCATCGAATGCGGAGAGAAGGCTCTTTTGCAGCTTCCCGCCAATTGCCTCCTAGAAAGAGGGGAAGCCATCATATTTCTGTCTGCTGCCCATCAGATGGTTGGAAATCTGAAACGCGCTCGCGCGGTTGTTTATGAGGAACTGGCTGTTGACTCACTGGAAAGATCCTCGACTTATCACTGCCGTCTGCTGGCGGCGCTATGCTTCGTTGACTGGATGGCTGCGGACCTTTTCACGTGCAGAAGAAGTGCGCTGCAGATGGTGGAGTTGGGAGATGAAACCGGTCTTCCCGAGAGTTCTACCGTGGGCCGCTACTTTGTTGGCATTGCTGACTACCAACTCAACCACCTTTCAGAGGCTGAAGCCTCCTTGGGTCCGGTAGTCACCAAGAGTATCGTTGCTAACCTTGAGTATTTAGCCCAAAGTGCATTTGCTCAGGCTTCCATTTACGAGTCAAAGGGGGAATCACCTAGGGCGAACGAAGTGATTGATTCACTGCTAGATGAGATGCTCAGGATTCGAAACACGGAAGTTCTATCTTTGGCAAAGGCTTTCCGGGCAGAGCTTGACTTAAGACAGGGTCATCTTGTCAAGGCAGGCGCTTGGGCGGAGCAATTCGTTCCTGAACCTTTCTATCCCATGTGGCGATTCCATTCGCCTCATATTACCTTCGCCAAGGTCCTTATTTCCCAAAACAGTGTTGAGTCCAAGCGAGAAGCCGAGCAACTCTTAAAAAAGCTGGAAGAATATCTGACTGAAACGCATAATCAACGGTTTCTGATTGAGGTCCTAGCTCTCCAGGCAATGCTTCTTCAGAACCGAGGTCATGTAGATGAGGCCATTTCGCGATTGCGGCGTGCAGTCTCGCTTGCTCAACCTGGCGGCTTTATTCGCCTCTTTCTGGATCTTGGGTCAGAAGTTGTCAGTCTGCTGAAGGGTCTGGACGCCGACGAAGAACAGTCTCGTTACATCGGACAGATCATTGGCGCTTTCAGAGAGAGTGAGTCCGACCGATCAATTGCCGGTAAAAGTAAAGCGGACGCAAGCCTGCATAGCCAGGACCTGATCGAGCCTCTGACGAATCGAGAAATCGAGATTCTGAACCTGCTGGGCAACAGACTCACGAATAAGGAGATTGCCGATCGACTCAATATCGCTCCTGCCACCGTCAAGCGACATGCCGAGAATCTTTACGGTAAGCTTGGCGTCAGCAGCCGTCGCGAAGCCGCAGTTAGGGCAAGACATCTCGGAATCCTCAGCCGATGAGCCAGCTGTTCCTTGATCCATATCCATAGCAAATCCTCGGTTCATAGGTGTGGGTAATTTCCTGAAGGGGAAAAAGATCCTTATCTATTGCCTGACTCTGGGATTCGGTTTCTAAGGCTAGCCAGTAGTTGCGAAATGGGCCGTTTTTGGGCCGCTCTGGCTCATGTCGATTCCTTGTATTCTCGATAGAATGCTCTCGTTACGTAGAAATTATCCGCCAGCAGAGGGTTGCCTCAACTAACTGAAATAGCCGGCGTTTCGGTCTGGAGAAAATGAACTTGAAAACTCAGCGATCAGGGCCTTCGATGAAGGGGCCCGCTAAGTATCGAATCAATGTCGCAGGTCGGTTGGATCAAAGCTGGTCCGGCCGAATGGGTGGAATGAAAGTGACCGAGCATCTGGAATCCGATGGAGAAGTGGAAACGATTCTAGAAGGGAGCCTTGCAGATCAGGCCGCACTCTGCGGTGTACTCAACACACTTTACGAACTGCACCTCCCTGTTCTCATTGTCGAACGCCTGGAGAGCAATGATCCCCTTGATCTCGCATGAGGAGAATCTCAATACACAGTCAAGAAAGGACACAGTCATGAATTGCAATAGCACCATTAGTGCAATAGCAATATCGACCCTACTCGCCTTCGGGGCGCTTGAGTCGGTGGTGCACGCACAAGAACCGACGAAAATGAAGATGACGACGGACATTCCCGAAGCTATCACTACGCCGGACAGCGTCGAGACGCGTCTTGGCATATTGAAGTTCTTCGACGGTTTTCCCGATGATGCCACCACGCAGAAGGTCTATGACAACCTCGACTTCATGCGTGGCGTGGAGGCCTTTCTCAACTGCGTGCCTGGCGCCTCGGCGGAGGGATTCCGCACAGGTTGGGCTACTCAGGGAGCGGACAACAACCAGACCGTGCTCATCATGGAAAACCTGATGGATTCGAAGTCGCTTTATCTGACCCCCAATACCGAGAGCATCTACAACATGACGTGGCTGGACACCAAGGAAGGTCCGCTCGTGATCGAAACACCGCCGAACGTGCTGGGCATCATCGATGACCACTGGTTCAAGTACGTGGGCGACTTTGGCAACGCCGGTCCGGACAAGGGCAAGGGCGGCAAGTTCCTGCTCCTTCCTCCCGGCTACGAAGGTGATGTGCCGGAAGGTTACTTCGTGTTACGCTCACCGACCTACGGCAACCTGATGTTCTTTCGGGGCTTCCTGGACAACGGCAGCACGAAAACTGCTGTAAATAATACCAAGAAGTTCTACAAAGCCTATTCGCTGTCTGATGCGAACAACCCGCCGCCCATGAAGTTCATCAATGTCTCGGGCAAGGAATTCAATACGATTCACGCCAATGACTTTCATTTCTATG
>Ga0209536_100016971_pt1 | contig 10337 bp, 7 predicted proteins | sample DeeMarSeWOR28_12_FD_187461 | JGI IMG/M metagenome (GOLD analysis project Ga0209536, IMG submission 187461) | Marine sediment microbial communities from White Oak River estuary, North Carolina - WOR-2-8_12 (SPAdes) (version 2) | ecosystem: Environmental > Aquatic > Marine > Intertidal zone >... | reverse complement strand
ATTTAAAATAAAATTGAGAATAACTATAAAAAAGGTCTCTTCACTCAGGACCTAAGACCTGTATTGGATATTGATCAAATAACCTTTGTACGGTATTAAAAGAAGAAATATAATTAAGGTCAGGAATAACGAAATAGGGTATGTCATCCTGAATAGGCTAAGTCTAATGGAGCGGAGCACCCGCTTGGCCGGCCGCCTGACTGTCCGGTGGCCAGACGGAAATGATATACTTCCTGTATTCAAATGTCATTTAGTTTTGCTGAATTATGTACGATGGGTGTAATGTCATGAAAATATTGATTGGAACCAGTGGCTACAGTTATGAAGACTGGCGGGGGATTTTCTATCCGTCACAAATTCCCAAAGGGAAAATGCTCGATTTTTACTGCCAGCATTTTAATTGTGTGGAGATTAATTCGACCTATTATAGAATACCGCATCCCTCCATATTGGCCCGAATGGGTGAAAAAACCCCGGATCATTTTGAATTCGTGGTAAAATTGCATCAGTCGACCACTCATGAACGAAAAAAGGATCAGACGGCGATAAATCAGATATGTGACGCCGTGCAGCCTCTGATTGATGCGGCTAAATTCTCCGGTTTCCTGGCCCAATTTCCCTATTCTTTTAAGAATACCCCCGAAAATTGCGATTACCTCGGTTGGATGAAAGATCATTTGAAAGAACATGATCTGTATGTGGAATTCCGGAACTGGACCTGGGTTCAGCCGGATATAAACACATTTTTGGAAGAACATCATATTCATTATGTCAATGTGGATGAACCCCGGTTAAAAGGTCTCCTTAAGCCCCAGGAAATTGTCATCGGGAAGCAAGGCTATGTGCGTTTTCATGGGAGAAATAACCAGGAGTGGTGGACCGGGAAAAATCTAACCCGTTACAATTATTTATACAGTCAAAAGGAATTGGATGATTGGCTCATCGGACTTTCCCGGATATTAGGAAAGGCTTTTAAGACGTTTATCTTTTTTAATAATCATCCCCAGGGGAAAGCTGTTCAGAATGCCAAAATGCTGATAGAAAGTTTGAAGGCTCATATAGATACCCTGAAAAAATGACAGAATATACTGGAAATTTTTTCATATCAGACCCGATTTTTCTGTCAAAATTTTAGTTCAAATGCAAAATCTGCAAAACTCCCCTGAGATCCCGGCCAGGCAGAATGTATGGATAACTCAAATATTTATATCGAGTTATGCATTGTAATTTATTGTTTGGCACACATTTTGTATCCTTCTTTAATAAACGTAACCAATAAAAGGAGGAAATGATATGACACTGGTTAGATGGCGTCCCACGAGGGATCTCATGAGTATGCAGGATGAAATGAATCGAATTTTCGATCGCTTCTTCTCCAGGGATGTATGGAGTGATGATGAAGATATCAATCGCTATGATTGGCATCCGACAGTAGACGTAAGTGAGAATAAAGATGAATATCTGTTGAATGTTGATTTGCCGGGTTTGAGTAAAGAAGATATTCATATTACTTTCACGAATGGTATACTGAAACTGGAAGGTGAGCGTAAAAAAGAAAAGGAAGAAAAAGAAAGTAACTATCACCGGGTTGAGAGAGTTTTTGGAAAATTCTGCCGTACCTTCCAGATTCCAAACAGAGTAAAATCTGAAAAAATCTCTGCGGATTTCAAAGATGGTATTCTGAGCATTCGTTTGCCGAAAAGCGAAGAAGTAAAGCCTAAAGAGATTGAAGTGAAGGTTTCGTAATCATTCTGCTATTTGAGTCCAAAGCCCCGATTTTTCGGGGCTTTTTTTTTATGTACTCAGGTAATCATCGAATATTCCCAGGACGGAGTTGCGGTTGGTTGTACCAAGAGCTGCCTGGTCAACACTGCTGCACATATATATATCAGGATCTTAAAAAATTGGAACAGTGCGTGGTCAAACTTCAGGATGCAGATAGATCTCGTGATAACAATTTGAGCTTTCACGTTATAATTGTTTAGGTATATTATTTTTATTTCCTTAAAAGGCTGTCGAAATACCGCAGATGGATTCCCCTGGACTTGATATTTGGAAAGTGATCTGACCTGCAACAATTAGTTTCAGTAGTCGTAATGTAAGTGTAACAAGGATTATTAAAGATGTGCAGAGAAGGACTCGGATAGAAATAAAGAATATTCATGACTTTTCTTAAAAAATATTATATTTTATTTAAATTTTGAGTATGTTTGTACGAATAGCAAAAAGATATAAAACATCGTGGGTGATTATCCAGTTACTATTCTGGGAGCTCGTATGAAATTAACGGTTTACCTGGCAATGATACTGATCCTGAATCCCTTGTTGTGGGGGCAGTCAAGGGATAGATTGCGCATCGATGATATTCAGCTGGATGAAATCCGGGTTGCGGGGTTTTCTCTCAGAACGGCACGAGATATTTCTATAAAGGCTATTGGATCTGGCCAGAAGATGGAAAAAGATAAATCTTTCTCAGTGATGGGAGATCCCAATCAAATGTTTGCCTATCCCTGGATTCTAAATGCCAAGACCCGGGAGATGGCTTGGCGAATGACCCTTGACAATACCCAGGAAAATAAAGATGTCCCCTTTACCCGAATATTTGAAGGAGAGGTCTCCTTGCCTGCCGGTGAATATGAAGTCTATTATTCCGCGCGGGAACCTGCGTTTGTGATATTTGATGATGGATTTTTTAGTCTTGGAAAATTCTTCAATAAATTGTTCAAGAATAAAGATATCTATGAAGAAACCCAGAACGCCTGGTATATTGAAATATCTCAAATCGATGAAGTCGTTGATAAAAGCGCCATTCGGAAATTTCATCAGGCAATCAAAGAGCAGGCGGTGGTGAGTATGACCGGGCTATCCGACTCGGAATTTCGCCAGGAAGGTTTTAAACTCAAAAAACCCGGCCGCTTTCAGATATATACCATTGGGGAATCATATAAATCTGAGACCTTTGATTATGGTTGGATTGTTGATGCAAAAAATTCTGAAAAAATTTGGGAATCTTTGCCTGACAAGGGCGTATATGCCGGAGGAGCTCAGAAAAACAAGCTGTGGAAGGAAATTATTTCCCTTGAGCCCGGCAGTTATTGGGTATATTTTGTCATGGATGATTCCCACTCTCCTGATCATTGGAACTCCAATCCTCCCTATGATCCTGATTTTTACGGAATTACGATTAGTGGCTTGAATGGTGAATATGATCCCAAAAGTATAGAGCCCCTCATTAAACAGAAGGTCACACCCATCCTCGAGCTCACTCGTCTGGGTGATGATGAATTCGTGCAGGAAGGATTCAAATTATCCACCTCCATGCAAATCAGAATCTATGCTCTGGGGGAAGGGAGAGGAGGCGAAATGTTCGATTATGGTTGGATCGTGGATCTGGAGACCGATGAAAAAATTTGGGAGATGACATATAACAAAACCCGCAATGCCGGCGGTGCCGATAAAAACCGGCTGGTGGATGAGGTTATTACTCTGGCGGCCGGTTCGTATATGGTATACTATATGACTGATGGTTCTCACAGTTATGCTGACTGGAATGCTGCCCCTCCCAATAATCCTGCCAATTGGGGAATTACCATATATCCGGCGGATCCCAAATTTAATAAGGAGAATATTCAAAAAATTGAAGAAGCCCTGATGGCCGAAAATGTTATTGCTCAGATTATTCGGGTAAAGGATGGTCGGTTATATCAGGAGAGATTTGAATTAACAGAGCCCACCAGAGTGAGGATTTATGCTATTGGAGAGGGAGATTGGGACGAGATGTATGACTATGGCTGGATCGAGAATGCGGTTTCCGGCGTCAAGGTGTGGAAGATGGATTATCAGGACACCCGCTGGGCCGGGGGCGGTAAGAAAAATCGCAAGGTGGAGCAGACCATGGAACTTCCCCCCGGGAAATATATTCTATTCTTTAATACCGATGGTTCCCATAGTTTTAATGACTGGAATGATGATGCTCCCAATGATCCCATTCATTACGGTATAACGGTTTATGAGGCAGAGTAGGGGGGAGATAAACCGCACTTTCAATGACGTCTTATTCTTCCTGAATACATAATCCTTAACTTCGCAATGTCTCTAACTTCGTTCCTGGAATAATCTGCTTATTTTACCTCATCGGTGTCGAGTAAAAAAGCATTGATGAAATCCTCAATTTCACCATCCATGACCCGTTGAATATCGGACGTCTCATAATCGGTCCGATGGTCTTTCACCATATTGTAAGGATGAAAAACATAGGAGCGAATCTGATTCCCCCAGCTGATACCAGTCTTGGAATCCTCCAATTTTTGTTTCTTTTCTCGCTCCTCTTCCAGCTTTTTCTGGTAAAGCCGGGCCTTGAGGATTTTCATGGCGTTGGCTTTGTTCTTGTGTTGAGACCGTTCACTCTGACAGGTTACCACAATATTGGTCGGAATATGGGTAATTCGCACGGCGGAATCAGTCCGATTCACATGTTGTCCACCGGCTCCGCTGGCGCGATAAGTGTCGATGCGAAGGTCATTTTGATTGATATCAATTTCAATTTCTTCATCCACTTCGGGAACCACGAACACCGAGGCAAAGGAGGTGTGTCTTCTGCCACTGGCGTCAAATGGTGAAATGCGAACCAGCCGGTGTACACCACTTTCCGCCTTCAAATATCCGTAGGCGTGAGATCCCTTGATTTCGATGGTCACGCTTTTAATGCCAGCTTCCTCACCGGGTAGCAAATCCAAAACCTCTGACTGAAAGTCGTTTTTATCCGCCCAGCGCAGATACATCCGCATCAGCATCTCCGCCCAATCCTGCGATTCTGTGCCTCCTGCGCCAGGATGTATTGTTAAGATAGCGTCTTTTTTGTCCTCCGGAGCGGCCATAATGCCACGCAATTCCAGAGTTTTGATGCCCTGGAGCAACTTTTTGCTCTCCAGGTCCAGTTCAGACGTCACCTCGGAAGCGTCTTCTTCTTCACTCATTTCCAAGAGGAGGAAGAGATCTTCCATATCTTTGTGATAATCTGACCACTCTTTGACAACTTCTTTTTGGGAACTCAGTTTTTTTAATAAGCTCTGGGCTTTTTCTGGATTGTTCCAGAGGGTGGGATCATTGGTTTGTTTTTCTAATTCCAGTATATCCTTTTCCTTTGACTCGAGGTCAAAGATATCTCCGAAGATTATGCAATATTTCCCGGCATTGTTCAAGTCGATCTCGAATTTCTTCTACCATAATATTTTCCATCTCATAGGTTTAATAAGTATATTTACATCATCATATGGCATTCAAAAAATAAGGTTCATTTTCGTTATTTTTGACCCAAATAGACTGCAGCAATTTTACAGTCTTCGAAATAATGCTGCAGAATTTCCTTCCAGGTATGACCATGTGAGGCCATAATGGCTGCACCGGCTTTACACATGCCTACACCATGGCCCTGACCGGCACCCACCAGAGTAAATGAAATGGGCGTTCCGATCTCATCCAGTTCTTTCTCAATGATGAAGCAGGAACTTTCCAGGTAATCTTGCGCCAGTGTTTCACGAATATAAAGTTCACCGCGGATCTTATAATTTTTAAGACTACCGATGAGTTCCAGTTCTTTGAGGCGTCCTGATCTTCCCCGGCGTAAAGGTATAATATCAAATAATACCCCGATGTCTTCACCGGTTTTTTTGTAAATGAGTTTTTCCAGTTCCTGCCGGGAGTAATTAACTTCCCAGCGAAAGTATTTCTTATATTTCTCAAGAGATTGAGGAACATCCCCTCCTTTGAGGTTACACCAGGCATCGGGTCGCGATAAAATCCATTTCCGGACCACCTCCTCTTTATGCAGATTCTTAAATTCCTTGGGTTGATCTTTCCAGTCATATTTTCCGTGGAATTGCGGGGATTCATCAATTTCCCAGACACCGCTGGCGTCCTCGGTGTGACCTCCACAAATGAGATTAAAATAGGCATCACAAATATTACCATTGGTAAAAATGACCTGACCCCGGGTTTCCTCCACTGCCTGATCAATACCGGGATCTTCAAAGTCATTGCCATAATAGCGCAGGCAATGTCCCCAATCACACATATCGAATGGATCTCCCGGGTGTTTGTGTTCGACGCGTGCCAGGACCTCACTTCTGCAGACGATAGCAAGACTCTTGCTGAACTCAATCGGCAAATCTTGTCCGATTTCAGAGTAAACCACCCGCTTTAGGTAAGACTCCAGGGGAATTTCGCTGATGACCATCAGTTTACCCTGATTATCCAGGCGGAATTCTAAACTCCCATTATAAACGCGATCATCAAAGTGCTCTTTTTGCAGAATAGGGTCATAGGTCCTAACATTGTATAACCTGGTTTTGGTACGAACGTCATCGGGTACTATTTTAAAGAAATTTTTTGTTTCACCGGCATTCTCGTACTCAGCATCAAAAAATTCCAGGATTCCCTTAGCTTCCCTCACGGTGTCCTTTATAACAGTGGGATTAAATTCAGGCTTAAATTTTTTGAAATCCTTACGGGCTTCCAGTTCTGTCCCATATTCCCCGGAAATTATGACATATTTGACATTATTGTTGATCTTCTTATTATCCAGGAAAATGTTACCTCCGAGGACTTCAATTTTTGCTTCAGGATCAAATTTTTGAGCAATTTTAAGTTTGCTTTCACATCTTTTTGCATCGAATGTCTCGTACAGCATAAGGCGAAATTTTTCACTGCCACTTTTACTTTCTTTGATTTTCACTCGCCATTTCATGTCCGATTGAATCGAAGAGAAAAGAATTTTGTCTGTGGAATCCAGAACAGAAAAAGATCCAAAGACATGAAAATCAATATATTCCTGACCTTCGATGGTACCAATACGAAAAATGGGTTCCCCATTCAAGTGTTTTAAGTGAATTTCCTTCTGTGTTTCTTCCATAGATAACTCTTCCACATTCATTAATTGACCGCCAAATATAAAATAATTTTTATCTGAATGCAAGCTTCCCCAATGTCAGTTAAGGGGATATAAATAGACTTAAATTATATATTTATAATATATTATGAAAATTTTACTAAAATATTTTTATTACACTTCTTCTGGATTGTGGAAAAAAATAGGAAATCTTTAGTATGAATAAGAGACTGTTCAACTTTGAGAAATAGAAATAAGTTGTGTGCATGGTATGAATTATTGAATTTGATTTTTAAATCTATATTTGTTATAATTTAAAATTATGTTTTAATCGCTGGGAAGGCCTTTGAAAATATTCAAACTGCTTTTACTGTTTTTTTTTCTTTCCTACTCTTCCCTGACCAGTCAAATTCCTCTTCAAACAGCAGAATCTTACGGTGATCAGCTGGTAATAGGAATTGTCGGAGAACCACCGCTGTATTTAAATCCTTTTCAGGTGAATAATGCAGTGGAAAAACAGCTGATCCGTTTTGTTTTTGGTATTGGGCTGCAGCAAAACGTGGATCGATTCGGACAGACTTCCAACCTGGTTTCCCGCCGTATTGCTTCTTCCCTCTCTTCCAAGCAGGGGAAAGAATGGATTTATGACCTGAACAGGAATATCTATTTCCATGATGGTTCTTATCTGCTAAATAACGATGTACGATTTACTTTTGAAGTTTTGAAAAAGTATGGCGGATTTATTCTAAACAGAGAAATTGACTTTTCCAACGTTGAACGTGTAGATCTCATTGGTGACTTGGGATTTAATATTATACTGAAACAGAAGGATAATTTTTTTGATCTGACCATTTCGGATATACCGATTTTATCTGAAGATTATTACGAGAACTTATTACAAAGAGGGTATGATTTCTTTTCAAAAAGCAGGCCCATGGGAAATGGCCCTTTCACCCTGGAGCAATTGAGTGATGAAAGTATCATTCTTGCAGCACATTCAAATTATGTGTTTGGACGTCCCTTTCTCAACAGGGTAGTGTATCGTTTTTATCAAAATGAGCAGCTTATGAATGATGATTTTTTACAGGGTAAGCTTGATTTTATTGAAGTGAAAGAGACCATTACAGCGAATCGACTTTATCAGGTCCTAAGAGATCAGATTAAAATATTTTCCACGCCTCGCCCGGAAAAAAAATTGTTTTACATCTTGTTTAACGTCAACCGCCGGCCTTTTGATAATCCCAAGGTCCGGTTAGCCATTCGCAGCGGCATCGACTCTAAAGAAATTGTCGATAATATTGTGAAGGAAAATATTGGTCATGCGGCCTTTTCAGTCATTGATATTGTTCACCCGCTTTTCTATCGCGATTTATTTCAGCAGAACTATGAACCCGGAATCAGTGTGAACATTCTGCAGGAAGAAGGATGGCGTATAAACACGCCTCGCGGAATTCTGGAAAAAGATGGGGAACCGTTAAATCTTGAATTATTATTTGAAGAGAATTCGTTTCTGGAGGAGAGTATAGCCAGAATAGTCAAGATTCAATTGTCGGAATTGGGGATCAACGTCTTGCCCCGACCGGTTTCATTTAAGGAAAAGAAAAGACTGGTAGAATTGAATCAATATGTGGCGGTGTTACAGGATTACTCATATTATGATGAAAACATATATGGCGTAGTCAAGGATTTTTATAATAACGTATTAAAAAATCAGTCTGCGGTTACGAATTATTCCAATGCCACCATTGAAGCGATCTTTAAAAGAGCAGATAATAATCCCGATCTTATCAAACAATATATCCGGAGATTCCAGATTATCATAAATAATGAAGCACCTGCTATTTTTCTGTATTTTGATGATCATATATTTTATGCCCTGTATAACCGATTTGAGCAGGCTCGAATAAGGCAGAGTGGCGACAGCCGTTCATTCTGGCGACTGATGCCTTACGAAAATTGGTTTGTCCCAAAATCTTTACAGAAATATCCATAGTCATTAGATACATGAGTTCTCTGAGGATTGGCACATATTTAAAAATCAGTAAGCGGAATATTCGACGCTATCTGGAAAGAAAAATTCAGCGTCGACTGATCCTCAACTTTGTTGGCCTGGGTGTACTTCCCATCCTTATCGCCAGTTTTCTTCTCATTGGCCTAACAGAAAACACTGTGCAGACTTATATTTTTGAACGGAATCTGGAAATTGCCCGGGGAGCGAGTAACGGGGTCTCACTCTTTGTCAAAGAACCGCTTACCATTTTGAACACCATGGCACAATCACGCGATATTATCGAAATGGAGCGCTTTACTCAGAGTCGGTATATCAATAAAATTCAAAACAGCTATAGTATTTTTCGTAAAATATATATTTTGGACCGGTCCGGTGTATCCGTGGTAACTACCAGTTTTGGAGAAGAATTAAAGAATTTTCAGAGAGAACCGGAATATTATGTGCCCATCACCGGAAAGGAATATTTTTCCAATGTCAATTTTACACCATCAAATTTTCCCGCTATGTCTATTGCCCTCCCCATCAGAAGATATAATACGGTGGAAGGTATTCTGGTCGGTGAGATTGATCTGAAGAATATCTGGAACCTCCTGGACAGTATTCAAGTGGGCAAGACAGGTTTTGCAATGTTGATCAGTGCCGAGGGCAATGCTATTGCCCATCCTGATAAACCCCGGGTATTAAGCCGAGAAAATTTCACACAATATCCCTTCTTTGAGGCACTGAGAAATGGAGAGGAGGGAGTCAGTTACTACACGGAAAATAATGAACACTTATTTGCAACCTATGTTCCGGTTCGGGAATTCTCCTGGGGGATTGTGGTCCAGCAAAATGAGGATGAGGCCTTTGAATTAGTTCGAAAAATGCGGACACAGGTCAGTATTTTTGTAGCGATTACCACCATCCTGGCCCTTTTCCTGGCCTTTGGCACCATTCGGCGTATTACCCAGCCCATCGAAACGCTGGTTAAAGGAGTGAGAACCTATGCAGAGGGGGATCTTTCTCATCGAATTAAAATTGAACGGCAGGATGAGTTAGTGGTCCTGGGAGATGAATTCAATAAAATGGCTGAATCTCTGGAAAAAAATCAGCGTCAACTCCGTCGGATGGAAAGACTGGCCGCAATCAGCCGTTTTGCCTCGCTGGTCAGTCATGAGATCAGAAATCCCTTGAATGCGATGAATATTAATATGCAGATTCTCCGGCGTCTCATCAGTCAGACCGATTCACCGCCGGAAAAGAAAATGAAGTATCTGAATATTATTACCTCAGAAATTAACCGGATGAACAGTCTGGTCACAAATTTTCTTGCCATTAAAATTCTTACAAATGTCAATTGTATTATTTCTGCCGTGGCAAGATGGACAAATTTTATATTCACATAAACCCCAAGTATTCACCTGATGAATTCCTATTAAAGAAACTCTCTATTGTTTCTTC
>Ga0209536_100016970_pt1 | contig 10337 bp, 6 predicted proteins | sample DeeMarSeWOR28_12_FD_187461 | JGI IMG/M metagenome (GOLD analysis project Ga0209536, IMG submission 187461) | Marine sediment microbial communities from White Oak River estuary, North Carolina - WOR-2-8_12 (SPAdes) (version 2) | ecosystem: Environmental > Aquatic > Marine > Intertidal zone >... | reverse complement strand
ACCCGAACATCATCTTCACCGTGTCCGACCAGGGCGCAGTGGTCTCAGCCAACCGCGGTGACTCCTGGAGCAACTGGTACACGCAACCCACGGCGGCCATGTTCCACGTGACCGCTGACAACGACTTCCCGTACCGCCTGTGCGCCGGCCAGCAGGACGCGGGTTCCGCGTGCGTGCAGAGCCGCTCAATGGATGGCATGATCACCTTCCACGACTGGCATCCCGTCAACATCCAGGAGTACGGCATCGCCGCACCCGACCCCCGTGATCCGGACATGGTCTACGGCAGCATGCGGTCGGACGTCACCCTCTACAATCGGAAGACGCGTCAGACCACGCGGGTCGGCCCCGACATGGGACCCCGCGGTGGGCCGTTCAACAGGAACGTCCGCACCATGCAGCTCCTGTGGTCGCCGGTGGATCCCGACCTCCTGTTCTACACGTCCAACGCGGTGTGGCAGACACGGGATCGCGGCCACAGTTGGACCCGTATCAGTCCCGATCTGTCGCGCACCACGTGGGACGTACCCGCCAATGCGGGCAAATACGCCGGCGCCGTCACACCGGGCCAGCAGGGCACCATCACCGCGCTGTCGGCTTCCCCAGTGGACGTGGACGTGATTTGGGCCGGGACCGACGACGGCAACATCCAGGTTACCATGGACGGCGGCGCCCACTGGAGCAACGTGACGCCGCCGCAGATCAAGGCGTGGACCCGCATCTTCAATATCGAGGCCGGGCACTACGATGCGGGTACCGCGTACGCCGCTGCGAACACGATGCGGCTAGACGACATGAATCCGCATTTCTGGCGCACGCACGACGGCGGCAGGACGTGGACCGAGATCAACAACGGTCTCGCCCCCGGCGCCGTGGCCAACTCGATCCGCGAGGATCCTCGGAAACCAGGGCTTCTCTACGCCGCCACCGAGACCCAGGTCTGGGTCTCCTTTGACGACGGCGACCACTGGAACTCGTTGCGGTTGGACATGCCGGCGGTCTCCGTGCGTGAAATCAAGGTCAAGGACGATAGCACCTGCCTGTGCTCCGACCTGGTGGCGGGAACTCACGGGAGGGGTTTCTGGATACTCGACAACCTCACTCCGCTCAGACAGATGGCGGAGGCACAGGCGGCGAGCGTCGCGTACCTGTTCAAACCCGCGACGGCGGTCCGGGTGCGCTTCGGTATGAACGACCCGACGGAGTGGCCGCCGGAGCTGCCCCACGGAGAGAACCCGCCTCCGGGTGGGATTATCGACTATTACTTGGCCGCAGATGTATCGGGGCCCGTGGCTCTGGACATCCTGGACGCCGACGGTAGGGTGGTGCGCTCCCTTTCGAGTGACGACCCGGTGCTCGAACCCGATCCCGCGCTGGACCCGGCGGGATACGACGCGATCTGCCAGCGGGACCCCACGGCCCCCAACTGCAGGGTCCCCCTCTACTGGCCCGCGCCGCAGATGGTCCTCTCCACCCGCAAGGGCATGCATCGCTTTTCCTGGGACCTCCACTTCGACCCCATCGGCGATGAGCCCAGGGAGGGGGGCGGCGCCACCGGGGCCGTGCCCCACCGGACCTACCCGCGGGTGGAGGCCCCCTGGGCCCCCCCGGGGGAGTACACTGTGCGCCTGACGGTGAACGGACAGCAGTTCAGCCAACCACTGTCGCTACGTCTCGACCCCCGGGTAACGATCTCTGCCGAGGACCTGGCCTTGGTGGTGTCCCTGTCGCGGGAGATGTACGACGGAGCCGTGGCGGCGAACGCGGCATATGAAGAAGCCCGGGCGCTGGTGGAGCGGCTCGATGCAGCAGGCAATGCGGCCGCCCAGGCCGAGGTAGAGGCGTTGGCGCCGGCGCCGCCACCGCCCGCGGCCCGTCGCTTCTCTAGGTTTTTCGCTCCCTCAGGTCCACCGACCCTGCGGAGTGTGAGCGACGGCATGATGAGAGCTGCCATGTCCATGCAAGAAGCCGAGGTCGCGGCCACTCTGAGGCAGATCGCGGCCTGTAACGAGGCGCGGGCTCAGTTCCAGGACGTGATGCAGCGTTGGAGGGCGCTCCGGACGGCCAACTCCGGGCGCTGAACGGAAAGGGGGAAGGGGGCTCGCTGCGGGGGGACGCAGCCACTCTGGTAGCGTTCGGACCGGTGTGGGTGTCTCCAGCCGCGTAAGCGACCCATACCCCGAGGGAAATGAGGCCTGGCCGGGCAGGTCGGTACGGCTGCTTGCCTTCGGCCAGGGGGGCTCCTTCGGGCAGGGCCGTCAGTTTTGACATCGGAACATCATGATGCTATGATGTGTCATGCGGACGACTATTACCATTGAGGACGATGTCCTCCGGGTGGCGCGGTCGATAGCCCAGGCCGAGGGGAAGTCGATCGGAGCGGTGATCACCGAGCTGGTGCGGCGCGCACTCCGACCGGAGCCGCACCGTCTGCAGGACGGCGTGCCGGTCTTCGACGTCCCGCGGGATGTTGCCCCGCTGACGGAGGAGATGGTCCGCGCCGCGCTCGACGATTAGATGTGATCCCGCTGCTTGATGTGAACGTGTTGGTCGCGATCGCGTGGCCCAACCATACCCACCACGCTCGTGCTCGCGCGTGGTTCATGGACATCCACGCCAACGGCTGGGCGACGACTCCGGCCACCCAGGCCGGCTTCGTTCGCGTCTCTTCGAATCGTACCGTGATCCCGGCAGCACGGTCTCCCTCTGAGGCGATCGCCCTCCTTGCAGATCTCATCACCGTGGCCGGCCATCGGTTCTGGGATGACGCGGTCGGCATGACCGATGGGACGCTGATCGCACCGCAGCTCATCGTCGGGCACCGACAGGTGACAGATGCACACCTGTTCGGAATCGCAGTCTCGCACGCGGGGTGTTTGGCCACGTTCGAGCGTGGGATAACGGACATCGTGCCTGAGAAGTTGCGTGAGGAGGGAAGGGTAATGCTGGTGCCCTAGGGTCGGAGACACGGCCGCGGTGCCGCACCACGGTCGGCTTCGACCCGAACAAGGAGGTCCGGCTTCGAGCGCATCCAGCAGCGAGCGAGCTTCCTCCGTCAAGGGGGTGTGGATGGTGCGTGCGGCTTAACATGCAACGGGCTGTAGCGCGGTCAGGTTCCTGACCAACGGGTCCTTTCGTGCGGCACAGCAATGTCACCTACCGTCAGCGTCGGCTTGCCGATGGTGTCAGGCCTGCCAGGTGAAACCCCGCAATCACTCGGCGGTAACCCGTCGCAACGAAAAGGACCTCTTCTGCTGGGGCTTTCTGGCTATAACCCCAGCCAGTAGTTGATCTTGATGAGGAAGATGTTGTCCGCCGGACCGCGGAACAGCGCGCCCGCATCGCGGTTGAAGTCGAGCCTTCCGGCGTCTAGGCTGGAGGAACTGGAGCGGGTCCACACCAAGAACAAGGTCGAACCCGGAGTGTATTCCCAGCGGAATACGGCGTTGCCGCGCAGCGACCGGAAGGTGAAGTTCGGGTCGGAGAACTGGAACGGCTCGGCGGGGCCGCTGCCGTCCGGATCGATGGTGTACTCCACCGTTCCGTTCGCGTGATCGGTCGTAACTGTCCCGATGTCCTGTCCATACACGAGCTTGCTGAGCTGGCGCGGCGCAGCGTATTCCTTGAAGTCGACGTAGTCGCCGCTCGAGATGAAGGGCTGGGCGAACAGCTCCAGCGTGAGGTTCGGCGAGAACGTGATGTTGAGCCGCGTGTTCATTGACAGCGTGCGCTGCCTGATACCGGCGAACACGTAACGGTGTCCGAAGAACGCCGCGGCCGTCGAGTCGGTTACGGTCATGAGATACTGGGCGTCCGTCTCGTCGTAGTTGTACGACGGGCCCAGCGACAGCGACACGTTCGATGCCGGCCGCCACGTAATGCCGAGATCGGCCGTCCAGGCCTCGGCCCCCTCCACCCCGCGTCCGTAGTTCGGGTTTGTCGCTAGCACTATCGCCTTGCGCGAGTCAGTGGAGACGCTTAGCTGGAAGTAGTTGTATCCCGGGCGGTTTACCACGGGCCCGCCACGCGTGAGCCGATCGTCGGCGGTGGTCCAGCGGTGGATCGCGAATGCGTTCAGGTTCCAGTAGTTGAGCGGCTCCCAATATGCGAACAGCTGGGCCTGCCTGTCGGTCAGGTCTCCGTCGAAGTTGTACTCTTGTTGCCCGCCGGTAATGAACGTCAGCGTCCGATACCAGGAGGTCGGTGTCGTGAACTGCCGCAAGATGTTCGCGTTCATCCACACGTAGTCAGCACGGGAGAGATACGCGATGTCGTTGTTCTCGAAGCCCGGCGTGCGCATGTTGGTCGCCACCTCCCACAGCAAGTTCCCCGACTCGCGCGCAAACCGCACGTAGCCGCCGAGGCCGCGCATCACCGTGAGCGACGGGTCGAACGCGTTGCTGAGGAAGCCGTTGCCGCCGTTCTCCCTGTCGGGCCGCTGGAAGTAACGCGCGCTCGACCGTTGCAGCCGCAGCATTGCGCTGGAATCGCCGCTCACCTGGGTCGCCGCTACCTGCGCCATAAGCCGGTAGTCGCGGTTGCCGAACCACCAGTCGGTCGCCAGGCCTGCTGTCTCCGCATGGCTGGAGAGGCGCCCCTCGAGTTCCGGGGTATCGAGGTCGCGCCATACCGATGTCACCATTCCTCGCAGGACCGTGTCGCCGTCGCGCAGGTCCTTCGCCACGCGACCGACGAAGTAGTTGGCGAACGGTTCCACTGTCAGTGACGTCCGGGTGCCGTCCAGGCGCTCGACGGTCGCGCGCTCCCGCCTCGTCACGGCGTCGAGCACCCCCACCGACCAGCCGCTGGGCGTGCGGCCCGTGAGCTTAGCGGCTCCTAGGATCGTCGTGTTGTCCGGCACGCTGGCGTAGGGCCCCACAGCGAACGCGTTGTCCGCCGCCTGGGGCGCCCGGCCGATGCGCCGGGTATAGAACATCGAGAGGCCCGACACATTGGAGCAGAAGAAGCAGTTGAGGCCGCCGAAACCGAAGTAGCCGGCACCCTCCACGAAGAAGGGGCGACGCTCCTCGAAGAAGGTCTCGAAAGCCGTCAGATTCACGACGGCCGGATCGACCTCGACCTGTCCGAAGTCGGGATTGACGGTCAGGTTGAGCGTGAGGTTAGATGTGAGCAGCACGCGGGCGTCGGCACCCAGGCGACCGTCGAGCCCGTGAGCCTTGGCGAACGGGTCTGCCGCATCGACCACCGGTACGTTGATCGACCGGCCCACCACGTAGGGCAGGATCTCGGCGCGTTGCGGCGACGCCTGGATCTGCAGCCCGGTGAGATGGCCGAACCGCGGCGGACCGCCGGTCTCGGTGCGGCCCCAGAAGGACCACATCTGCAGCTCGTTCAGCCGGTTCACCTGGCGCCAGATCTGGAGGCCCCAGGTCTGCGTCTCATGGGTTTCGGGGTACCGCAACTGGGAAAACGGAATCCGTAGCTCGGCCGTCCAGCCGAGCGAATCGATGCTGGTCTTCGCCTGCCACACCGGGTCCCACGATTCGTCTTCACCGCCGCCGAGTCCGTTGATGTCGGAGCGGACTCCGGACGGGTTGATCCTGAAGAAGAGCCGGCCGATGTGGTCGTGGTACGGATCGAAGATCACCTCCAGGTAGTCCGAGCTGAATTCCGCATCTCGCCGCACCAGACGCGTCTCGACTCCGGCTGACCCGAGGCTGTCGTACATGCGGGCACCCACGTAGATCGCCTCGTCATCGTAGGTGAAGCGAACCTCTGTCGGCTGCGTCACCGGCTCGCCTTCCAGTGGCTGGAACTGGCGGAATGCCGCAGCCGCCTGTGCCGAGCGCCAGATCGGCTCGTCGAGCTTGCCGTCGAGGTTGATCGCATGCTGGAGCGGCGCGGCCCGGACCTCGGGCAGCGGTGTAGGGCGCACGGTCTGCCCAGTGAGCTGAGCCCCGATCAACAGCGGCAAAATCGCAAGGCGTTTCGTCATGGAACAGCCTCGGTGAGAGAGCGATCGACCTCTCTATCGAGACGCGTGCCGATCGGGAAAGGTTGCAGAGCACGACGTCGAGCCCGGGATGAGAGCCAGGGCAACGAACGACCCAAAGAGATTCGCTGTCGCATGGCTGTCTCTCCTTCCGGCAACGTGCCCGGGGCGTCTCGAACGGTCCGCAGGGGACGCCTGGGAACCGACAATATAGTATATAACATGAGTATTCTACATATCGAGTGCAATGGGCGACAGCGGGGGAGGATCGAGGGACCGGTCTAGACCCCTGTGTGCGTCTTCGTTGCGCCACTCGCAGACGGTCAAGAAGTAGCTGTGTCATTCTCGTTTGGATTCGTAAGGGTGCTGAGGGCGGTAAGGTGGCGGAGTCTCGAGGGCGCGACTTTCTTCAAAGTGGTGGGAGTACTCGCTGTGGGACCTGTTGGTGCAACCGTTAGCTGCCGCCGAGGGTGCATGGATCGCAAAGCGCTTATCCGTCAATACAAGGAGACCCCGCGCCCGATGGGCGTCTACCGAGTGCACAACACGGTTCAGCCGATCTGATGCAATTCGAGGTCCACTCGAGCGACGGCTTTCTGGAACGGATCGTGAGGGTGCCCGATTACGATTTGAGCCTACCAGGTGATGCAGTTGCAGCGGAGCGCAGCGCGCGCCTGGGGGACAATCCGTCGCCGCGGCGCCGGGGTTACATGGATGCACTGCCGGTGCCCGACACCAGACCGGCGTACTCGGAACTCCTGGTGGACGCCGAGGGGTGCGTCTGGGCGGCGGAGCACATCGGCTCAATGACGGGATGGTTGAGCGTCGATCCCAGGTACTGGGAGGTGTTCGGCGCTGACGGGACCTGGCTTGGCAGGGTGCACACTCCCGCCCGGTTCACCGTTTTCGAGGTAGGATCTGACTACGTGCTGGGTAGCCTGCGCGATGAACTGGACGTAGAGCACCTGCAACTCTTGAGGCTCGATCGACGGTCGTTCCACTAGAGGATTGCTGTGAGCTGGGCGGCAAGTGAGTCCGGCAGACGAAGGCAGTCACGCGCAACCAGGTTGGGCACTGTTGATCTCGACCGACCTACTCAGGCCGAACCACCCTGAATCGAACCACCGACGCCACATCCAGCTCATCGCGCGTCACCGCCCACACGGTGTCGCCGCGTATGATCGGTTCCGGATCCGTGCGAAAAGATGCGGGGGGACGTACGTGTCCAAGGAATCGCCCCTGCGGATCGAACACGTCAAACGCCGTCGGCTCCGTATAGCGCAGCTGCGGGCGGCCGCTCCGCCGTTCCTCTTCCCTGGCCTCGGCTTCCGTCATCGTGGGGCGGCCTTCCTGTGACACCTCGACCCAGATGTTTCCTTCGCCGCTCACAACCAAACCTGTGAATGGTGGTTTGGTGTGGGGGATCCCGGGTCCGTTCCACTGCCAACCCGAGTACTGGCGGCGCATGTTGTGCGTCGACCAGCGGCGTCGCTCCTCGCTCTCCTCCGGCTTGACGGGAACCGGCATCCAGGCCGACGGTGATGGCTCGCGGGTCACCGATCAGATACTCGTCGGGGCCGTCGAACACACCGATCGAGATTTCGGCCTCAAGAGATGCCGTGTCACTCCACACGGATCCCGAGACGGTACGCACCACCACGGTGTCACCGACGGTATCGACCACAGCTTGCCACCTCCCTCCCGCACCACCGTCACCACCACCTGCGCAGGCCGCCGCCAGGAGGATCAGGGGAAATGCGCCCGAGTTTCGATTTATGTCTGCAGGCATGAAGAGCCTCTTGATTCGGGGAGTTACCGGGTTAGATGACTCGCAACACGCTATGGTTGCGTGAGTGACGCATGACACTCCGCTCCCGGCACGTTGAGCTGATCACATGTCGCTTCACTTGTCGCGTTGTATGGCTGAACGTGGTCTACCGTCCTGTTCGCTGCGGACTACGTCAATGACATGGCTGAAACCATATCGGATTCCGATACGTATGACGAGGTACGATATGTCTTCTCGGTGAAGGGGATCCTGATGACCAACGTGCCTCACCGGATCAAGCAGCTCCAGCCGCTCAGACCGGCCGCGTTTCACATCCTGCTGGTGCTCGCTCAGGGTGAGCGCCATGGATACGCCGTGAAGCAGGAGGTGGAAAAACAAACCGGCGGCGTGGTGAAGCTGGGGCCAGGAACACTTTACGAGTCGATCCAGCGCATGGTGGAACTAGGCCTCATCGAGGAATCGGCCCGGCGTCCCCGAAAACAAGAAGATCAAGCACAGCGTCGCTACTATCGCCTCACGGACTTCGGGAAGCAGGTGTTCAAGGCCGAGGTGGCGCGTCTCGAAGAGACCGTGCAGCACGCGCGCGCCTCTCTCAGCAGCACGAAGCCGGCCTGATGCGTCACCCTAGCCACCGTCACCCAGTCGGCTCGAGCGTTTACCGGCTGCTCATGTTGCTCTACCCGCGGAGCTTCCGCAGGCAATATCGGGAACAGCTTGTGGATGCGTACGTGGCTCAGCGAGCGGAAGCTCGCTATCGGGGATTCGCGGGCGGTGTGCGTTTCTGGGTCGCTATCCTGAGCGACACTGTCTCATCAGCCCTGCGACGACACGTTGCAGCAATCAGAAGCGGACTCCCGCACGGAAAGCTTCACACCTCACCACCATCTGACGTTCGCAGATCGGGAGTTGGAAACATGACGAGCTCCGTACTGCAGGACATTCGCTACACGTTGCGAGGCGTCGCCAGGAGGCCTGGATTCACCGCACTGGTCGTTCTCATCCTCGCGGTCGGCATTGGTGCCAACGTCGCCATGTTCGGCACGATGAACCGGGCGCTCATCCGGCCGCTGCCGTTTCCCGAAGCGGAGAAGCTCGTGCTCGGACGCGCGACGTTCAGCGGCCGCATCAATCCTTTCGCGTCCGCCTACGATTACTTCGACTACCGCGACCGGAATCGCGTGTTCGAGTCGCTCGGTGCGATCCTCCCCTTCGGGTTTGATGCGACGGTCACCGGCAGAGATGAGCCGGAACAAATAGCCGGCACGTTCGTGTCCTGGGATCTGTTCCGTACGCTGGGCGTGCCCGCGCAAGCGGGCCGTCACTTCCTCCGCGAGGAGGGGGAGCCAGGGGGCAGCGACGTGGTGATGCTAAGCCACGGATACTGGCAGCGGAGATTCGGTGGGACCCTGGACGTTGTAGGGCAATCGATAACGGTGAACGGTTCTCCTCAGACCATCGTTGGTGTCATGCCGGCGGGCTTCAGCTTCCTGCACGACGCCGACCTGTGGGCGCCCATGTACCGCGACGGGCCGATGGCCGGTGCCAGACGCTGGCACAATTGGCTGCTGGTCGGCAGGCTCAGGCCGGGTGTCGCAACCGAACAGGCTCAGGCCGAGATGGACGTGATCTCGGCACAGCTGGCGAGCGAGTACCCCGAGACCAACCGGGACAAAGCGCTGCTGCTGACTGAGCTGCACGAAGCCCTGGCCGAGGACTATCGCACCAGCGTCTTGCTGCTAATGGCCGCCGTCGGGCTGGTACTGCTCATCGCCTGCGGCAACGTGGGCAGCCTGCTGTTGGCGAGAGGCTCGGTACGGCGCCCTGAGTTGTCCATCCGCGCCGCCCTGGGCGCTTCGGGATCGCGCCTGATGCGGCAGCTGCTCACCGAGTCCGTGGTGACCGCAGTAGGTGCCGGCATTCTGGGAACCGTCCTCGCTGTCTGGTTTCAGAAACTGATCCTGCAGTTCATGCCGATCGACATTCCGGGCATGGAAAGCCAGGGGATCTCGAGCTCGATGCTCGGTTTCGCACTCGTTCTCACGTGTACCACCGGGTTGCTGTTCGGGATCCTGCCCGCCCTACGCGCCGCGCGGACGAACGTAGTGGAAGACATCAAGTCGAGTACCCGGACCACGGATTCCGGCGGGTCACGGTTCCGCAGCGCATTGGTCATAGTGCAGGTCGCCGTTTCGGTCATCCTGCTCATCGGATCCGGACTGCTGATTCGGAGCTTCGCAAGTCTCAGGCGAGTGGACCCCGGGTTCGATGCACAGAACCTCCTAACCGCTGAGATCCGGCTGACCCAGGAGAAGTTCTCCGACCCGGAGCAACGGATCAACTTCTACTCTAAGCTCATTGAAGACGTGGAGGTGATCCCGGGGGTCACCGATGTGGCGGTCATCAACCAGCTTCCCGTCCGGAATCCCGGCAACAACATCTACGTCTACGCCGCCGACAGCCCACCGCTCGATCCCAACGACCGCAACGTCGCGTTCACGCGCACGGTGTTCCCGGGGTACTTCGAGGCCATGGGCATTCCCCTGCTACAGGGGCGGGGCATCGAGCGTACCGATGTCGAGGGATCTTCCCGCGTGC
>Ga0209536_100016968_pt1 | contig 10338 bp, 8 predicted proteins | sample DeeMarSeWOR28_12_FD_187461 | JGI IMG/M metagenome (GOLD analysis project Ga0209536, IMG submission 187461) | Marine sediment microbial communities from White Oak River estuary, North Carolina - WOR-2-8_12 (SPAdes) (version 2) | ecosystem: Environmental > Aquatic > Marine > Intertidal zone >... | reverse complement strand
AAGCGGGGCAGAGGGTTTCTGACGCCGGATTTGTTACGGGGCGCTGCCCAACGGCGCGTCGACCAGCCATTAGGGAGGTCCCTGCAAGTAGTAGTCTGTCACAGAGTTTTTGATTGTGAATTAATAGCTCTGCAGCGGATCCGCGCGATAATGGAGCCATGGGTGCTTATTACGGGAATCCTGAAATGGGTCGTCATCACATTCATCGTCCTGATGGTGGCGCGCTCTCTGTATCCGGTGTGAAGACAGAGTGCGCACCGCACGGGACGGCGGGGCAGTGCAATCCTCGGAGAATCAGGCACGATTGTTCAGAGACGCTATGCGCGGGGCTTTTCATGACGCCGGAGCATAAGCGCCAGTCATGAAGGTGTTGGGCAGATAAGCGCAGACAGTGGCCCGGTCTGTCCACCGGGTAGTGGGACACACGGAGGGGATCACCATGTCATTTGAGGAACGATTCACGCAGTCAGAGCAGGAGTTGCTAGCGACGACTCCCATTCTGATCGGGTCCGCAATGGCATTTGCGGAAAGCAGCGGGCTGGGAACGGTGAAGGAGTTGTTGACCAGCGCCAAGACGTACGTCAGCGGGCTGAAGGACTATCCTGACAACGAGATTATTCAGGGAGTGCTTCCGAACCTCGAGGATCGGGAACAGGCCAAGGAGCAGGCAAAGGCTGTTCGAGAACACGCTGTCGCACGTCTCAAGGAAAAAGGGATTGACTCACCGGAGAAGATACGCGGGCTGTTGCTAGACGACAGCCGGGCGGTCGCGGGTCTACTTGCGGAGAAGGCTGGCACCGAGGAGGCCGGCCAATACAAGGAGTGGGCTATGGCCGTGGCGGAGAATGTTGCCAGGGCGGCCCACGAGGGCGGGTTCCTGGGATTCGGCGGTACGCAGGTGAGTGAAGGTGAAATAAAGCTGTTTGGTGAAATCGCAGACGCACTGGGAAGCGAATCGCAGCTTCATTGAAACACACTCGGGAGACGGGAAGCTTGAATACCAACCTCTGTGTCTCCCGAGTGGCTTGCGCCATCGGGCGTCCGGCTATGGAGAAGTGTCGTGGAGATAGCAACAACGCGGGTCATAATGAAAGCCATTGCTACGCTGCTTGTGTGTCTCGCGGCGGCGCCGATCTTCGCGGCGCCGCTTGAGGGGAGTATGCCTGTGACCCAGAACACCGCATGCTCGCCGGTAGACAAGGTGTGGCGCTGGACGTCGCTGACCGGCGCCGAAGCTGTCGATGTGCCCCATCCGGGCCGCTACACGCTGGAACTGCGTGGCGACGGGCGCTACGCGATACGGGCCGACTGCAATACCGGTAGTGGTGCCTACCGGATGGAGGCAAGCCGCATCAGCCTGTCACCGGGCCCCCTGACACGGGCGGCCTGTGGGTCGGATTCTCTGGGGGACCGCTTTGCGGCACTTCTCGGCCGTGTCACTGGTTTTCTGACAGGCGGCGATCGACTGGTCCTTGAACTCGACGAGGGCGGCGGTTCCATGGAGTTCGAGGCCATGAGACCGATCGCCCTCGAAGGGACGTCCTGGCTGGTGCGTGGCTACAACAATAGCAAGGGTGGTGTGGTCAGTGTGCCAGGCAACGCGACGCTGCACGTGACGTTTACGGCGGACGGGCAGGTTGCGGGTTCGTCCGGGTGCAATCAGTACACGGGTGGTTACCAGCTTGATGGAAAACAGATCGGGCTTGGCCATATCGCCACGACCCGCAAGATGTGTCAGGGCGAGGACGTGATGCAGCGCGAGTCCGCGTTTCTGAATGCGCTGGCGACGGCCGCGACCTGGGACGTCCGGGGGGAGAGGCTGCAACTGCGCCGGGCCGACGGGGCGCTTGCGCTGGATCTGGTGGCCGCGGTGACGGGCACCGTGACCTTTTCTGCACCCCCAGTCCTTCCCGCAGGGGCCGAGATCAAGGTCTCCCTTCAGGACATTTCACGTATGGACGTGACCGCGACGGTAATTAGCGAACAAGTGATTCGCGCCGCAGATATTACCGGCCCGGTTCCGTTTCAAGTCAGCTTCGACCCGGTGGACATCGATCCACGCTATACTTACGCCGTGCGGGCTACGATCACACACATGGATAAACTGATCTATACCTCGACCCAGACCTACCCGGTGATCACGCGCGGCGCTCCGCGCTACGATATTCAGGTACAGGTCGAAGGTGTCGGCCGCTGAGGGTAGCGGTCATCCCCGATCTAAGGAATTGCGAGATTCAATGCCGGCATGCGCGATGTGAAGAGCGGTGACAGCATCGTGCTGGAGTATTCCGGCGATAGCATGGGCGGTCCTGGTCAACGATAGCAGGATCGACGGCATTGCTGGCTCGGCCCCAAGCCGCCATACGAGGAGCTCAAGCAAGGTATACTCGGCCGTTACTGCTGAGCGGCATTGTACGGAAAGGAACAAGGATGATGAAACTACGGTTGAAACTGGCAGCAGTGATCGCCTTCGGTCTGATTGGGTCCACTGTGCAGGCTCAGAGTGAGCAATCTACACCTGGCACAGCGGATGGAGGTGGTGGCGCGGAAGATCTGGCCAAGAAGCTGGCGAACCCCGTTGCTTCGCTGATCAGTGTGCCGTTACAGAACAATTTCGACTTCGGGGGCGGTTTTAAAGACGATGCGTTCCGCTATACGCTGAATATTCAGCCAGTGATCCCGATCTCCCTGAGCAAGGACTGGAACCTCATTTCCAGAACGATTCTGCCGGTCGTCTATCAACAGGACGTGCTTCCACCCGAGATTACACCAACCGACGTTGACTCCAATGATGACCAGTTCGGTCTGGGGGACACGGTGCAGAGCCTGTTCTTGTCGCCGAGCGCCTCTGACCCCATCTGGGGTATCGGCCCGGTGCTGTTGTTGCCCACGGCGACCGACAATGTGCTCGGTACCGAGCAGTGGGGTGCGGGTCCAACCGGAGTGGTCCTCAAGCAGACCGGACCCTGGACCTATGGCGTGCTGGCGAATCATATCTGGTCCTTCGCTGGCGACAGCGACCGCAGCGACGTGAGTGCCACCTTTATCCAGCCCTTTCTGAGTTACACGACCCCGCATGCCTGGACCTACACGCTGAACACCGAGTCGACGCGCAACTGGGAAGCCAACGAAGATGAGTGGACTGTACCGATTAATCTGCAGGCGACCAAGGTGCTTAAACTGGGGCGGCAGTTGGTCAGTGCAGGTGGTGGCGTAAGGTATTATGTTGCAGGGCCGGATACGGCACCGGATTGGGGTTTGCGCTTTATCCTGACTCTCCTGTTTCCAAAGTAACGCGGTCGCTGGACAAAGTCCTCCAGGTGAGGAGGTAAACCGCTGTGCAAGCCGGTTGTGGCGTTATCCAGGCCGGGTCGGTCGGAGTGCCACGTGGGGCAGGGGACTGCTGCTCTTTGGCGTGGGGCTTTGCGAAGCAAACCAGCTGCACGCGGTCTTGGTCGGACGCACTCAGCTTCGGAATTCCGCCAGGATCTCGTCGAGGTGTTATGCGGCCTGCAGCCTCGGCGGACGTGCGCTATAGTCAAAAAAGCGAAACGCCAGTCGCGGAGCTGGCGGGCAAACCGCCGGACTGGTCACGGGTCAAATAAGCGTCTGGTCAGACACGGCCGAAGGGATAGTGGCAGGAGCGAGAATTAGATGACTGGCAGGGTTCGACTCGAGTCTCATGTCGGCATTTGGCGCGCACAGCGGCGCCGCGCGGTTTCGCGCGCCGCCTTTCCGCTTCCGGACTATCGGAAGTCATACCTTCTTCTGCTGCTGAGCGCCCTGCTGTTTGCGGGTTGCGCGACGGTTCCGAAGGACTACCCGCGCACGGAATCGACGGCGTTCCAGGATTATCTCGACACCAGCGTGGGCCGGCTGTTCGAGGAGGCGGAGCAGCAGCACCCGGGCGAGTCGGGGTTTGCCATCATCCGCTTTGGTCGCCCGGCCTTCACGGCCCGCATCGCGCTCGTCGATCTGGCGGAGAAGACGCTGGATGCGCAGTACTACATCTGGGAGGCCGACTCGACCGGCTGGATCCTGGCCGAGCGGCTGATGCGGGCCGCGGACCGGGGCGTGCGGGTTCGGCTGCTGGTCGATGACATCACTCTGGCGGGCCGTGATACACGGGTCGCCGCCATGGATGCGCACCCCAATATCGAGATCCGCGTGTTCAACCCCTTTGCCAACCGCAGTGCGCGGCTGTTCGATTTTCTGACCGATCTGGGGCGGGTCAACCATCGCATGCACAACAAGGTCATGGTGATGGACAACGCGGTGGCGGTCGTCGGCGGGCGCAACATCGGCAACCATTACTTCGACGTGGCCACCGACGCCAATTTCCGGGATCTGGATATCGCCGCGGCGGGGCCGGTGGTGCGGGAGGTCTCGAATGTGTTCGACTATTTCTGGAATGGCGACTGGGCGGTGCCGATCGCCGCGCTGGCAGACCGCCCCTACACCGAGGCGGACCTGCGCGAGAGCCGCAAAGCCTTGCAGGGCCTGATTGCCGAAAGCCCGTACCCCTATCCGCTGGACCAGGATGTCGCGGAGCTGCGATCGGAGTTCGGTTCGATCCGCGATACCCTCATCTGGGCACCCGGGCAAATCGTCTGGGACGACCCGGCGGCCATTGGGCAGGGAATCCAGGAAGGGGCGCTCATCAAGGCGTTTTATAACAAGGTTCCGACGCTGCAAAGGGAACTGCTCATGGAGTCGGCTTACTTTGTCCCCCGGGACCGGGCGGTGGAGGTTAGCAGGGAAATGATTGCCCGGGGCGTGCATTTACGGCTGCTGACCAACTCGCTGGCTTCCAACGACGTGGTGGCTGCGCACGCCGGCTACGCCAAGCGCCGTAAGCTGCTGATCGAAGCCGGGGTGGAAGTCTATGAGTACCGTCCGGACTCCATGGTGAGCAAGACGCGCGCCTGGCGGGGCGAGTCGAAGGCGGCGCTGCACACCAAGGCCATCGTGTTTGACCGCGAGTCGGTGTTCATCGGCAGTTACAATCTGGATCCGCGTTCCGCGGACATCAACACCGAGGCAGGCCTGTACGTGGAGAGCCCGGAGCTGGCCCAGCAAGTGATCGAGTACATGGACGAGGGGGTGCGCCCGGAGAACAGCTACCGGGTGCTGCTGGACGAGGATGGGGATCTCTATTGGGTCACGGAGGTCGATGGCGCGGAGGTGCGCTACTACGAGGAACCGCTCACGACGTTCGGACAGCGTTTCATGTCCGGCTTCATCATGATCCTGCCGGTGGAACAGCAGTTATAGGGCTTGGTGCGAGGCTGGGACTGATGCCCAGATGATTCATTAATGTTACCGCAAGGAGAAAAAAATGCAGATAAGGGGTCTGACGCGGCGCAGTCAGCTACTGTTGGTGTTACTGGCTATACTGAGTCCCTGGACGCACGCCGAAACGGCAAAGGCCGCCGAGGAGGGCGTTGCCAGCTATTATGCCGACAGCCTGCACGGAAACAAGACAGCCAGCGGCGAGGTCTACGACAAGGACGCTATGACGGCGGCCCACCGTACGCTGCCGTTTGGCACCAGGGTCAAGGTGACCTATTTGAAAACGGGAAAATCGGTAGAAGTCGTGATCAACGACCGCGGTCCGCATTCGGATAAGCTCATTATCGATGTCTCGGGGGCCGCCGCCCGTGCGTTGGGTCTGACCGATGACGGACGGGGTAAAGTCAGGCTGGAGGTTCTAGGACCATGAACAGGTCCAAGCCAGAGTAAATCGTTTCCACAAGGGTTCTCGCCTGGGGAAACGGTCCTGGCAGAGCCTGTAAAGAAAAACGGTCTTAAGGGAGGAGAGCAAATGTCTATCCTGCGCGCACTGAAGTGGGTTGTGATCACCTTTGTCGTCCTGGTCGTGGCGGGCGTGCTCTATCTGAGTTTTGCCGACCTGAACTGGCTCAAGCCGCATATGGAGTCAGCGGTGGCCGACGCCACCGGACGGCAGCTGAAGCTGGGCGGCGCCTTTGACATCGACATCGTGCCTTCGCCGGCCATTGTGCTCGAGGAGGTGAGTCTGTCCAACGCCGAGTGGGGTTCCGAGCCGATGCTGGCAACCGTTGGCCACGTCTCGGCACAGCTCGGTTTCTGGTCGCTGTTTTCGGGACCTGTGCGGGTCAAGGAATTGCGGCTGCGCGATGTTGACGTGCTGCTCGAGACCAACGAACAGGGCGAGGGTAACTGGGCGATGGGTGAGCCGAGCGAAGCAGAGCCCGCCGAGCAGCCCGAGAGCGAAACCGAAGGCGACGGCAGTATACCGGCGATCATCGAGTTTGCCGAGCTGCGCAACATCAAACTGCGCTCCCTGGCGCCCGAGGCGGAGCCCTCTGTGGCATCGCTCGAGTCGCTGGACATTGTCACCGATCCAGAGCAGTACACCGTGATCGATGGCAAAGGTGAGATCGATGAGCTGCCGCTGCGATTGGCAGGCAAGCTGGGTCCGGCCCAGGCACTGGCCAGCGGCAAGGGCATCGGCATCGATGTGAGCGCTGGCCTGGGTAACCTCGACCTGAAGGTCGACGGCAGCATCGGTGACCTCGCCAAGGCAAGCGGCATCGACGTGAAGACGGTGGCGCGCAGCGAGGACGTGGCCAAGCTGCTTGAGCACTTCAAGGTCGACCTGCCGTTGAGCGGCGCGCTGAACATCCAGACGGCGGTCACCAGCGTCGAGCCCGGTACTCAGCTTGCGGTTGATGCCAAGGTGGGGGAAATCGCTGCGACGGCCACGGCGACGCAGCAGGACGATAGCATCGCTTTTGAAGCCGCCGTGCCGGCGCTCGACAAGGTGGGCGAGGCACTGGCGATACAGGGCCTGCCGGCACAGGACCTGGCGGTCGACGGGCGCGTGGTGATGGCTGCACAGGCGACTCAGCTGCAAGGTATAACGGCGCGGCTCGGTGAGGCCGAGCTCAAGCTCGATGGCAGCCTCGGCAAGGATACGGACACGGCGCAATTCTCCATCAGGGCAAACGGTCCGAGTCTCGCTGGCCTGAGCGCAGGTCTGCCCAACATACCCTTCAAAGCCACATTCAACGCCAACCTGGCGCCCGAACATCTGGCGCTGGACGGGATCGAGACGACCTTCGGCGAGAGTGACCTGGCCGGCTCGCTCGACGTGGCGATGGGCGACAAGACGGGGGTTACCGGCAAGTTCAAGTCGCAACGACTCGACCTGACGCCGTTCGCCGCGGGAGGCGAGGAGGCGGACAAGGAAAAGAAAGCGGAACCGGAAGCCGAACAGGGCAAGGCCCAAAGCAAATACGTGTTCGTCGAAGACCCCTTGCCGCTCGAGGAACTCAAAAAAGCCGACATCGACCTCGACGCCGATATCGGTCGCTTCACCCTCGACAACATCGTCCTGCTCGATGTCTCAACCGCGGTGGATCTCAAGGATGGTAATTTGCAGTTCAAGAACCGCTACCGCGGCTCGGAGGGCGGTAAGTCGGTCAGTGACATCGCGCTCACGACGACCGACAAAGTCGCCAAGCTGGACATGAAGGTGAACATGCGCGACCTGCGTGTCAACCTGATCTCAGGTGATGTAAAAGAGCCGTCCCTGATTCCTCCGATCGGCGTCACCGTGGACATCAAGGCCAGTGGCGGCTCCCCGCGCGCGCTGGCCTCATCGGCCAACGGTCGCCTTCTGGTGACCCAGGGCAAGGGACAGATGGAGAACGATCTCTTGGCCAAAGTGTCGGGTGACATCGCCGCACAGCTGTTCAGCGCGCTCAATCCTTTCGCCAAGGAGGAGAAGACCACGGGCCTGGACTGTACCATTCTCGCGCTTGATATCAGCAACGGCAAAGCGGACATCGCGGGCATGTTGTTTCAGACGGAAAAGGTGAAGGCGGTGGGCGGCGGCGACATAGACCTGAATACCGAGGCGCTGAACATCGAGTTCGATACCAAGCCGCGCAAGGGCATCGGCGTGAGTGCGGACATGTTCGTGACACCCTTTGTGAAGCTGGTGGGCACGCTGGCCAGCCCCAGTATCGGTGTCGACAAGAAAGGCACGCTGCTCGCGGGTGCCGCGGTCGCAACCGGTGGCCTCGCGCTGGTGGCCAAAGGCGCGGCCGATCGTGCCGCAGGTGAGGCCGACCGGTGCGCAACGCTGCTGGAGGAGGTCGGCGGTCACCCGCCGCTGAAAGACTGATACGGTATCAATGCGCGACACTCGCCCCTCGGTGGCCGTGGAAAGTCCCAACGTGGCGCCCTCAGCCCATCGCGTGCTCACAACCATGGCGCGCAACATGCTGCGGCAGTGCCGGTATCTATGCCGTCTACCAGGATCGGCGCTATCCACAGGCCAGGGTGCGGCTGTTTATTGATTTCGTCGCCAAGCAACTGAGTCGCGGCACGTAGAGCACGGACTGCGTTGGTGCACCCAGGGCCTGAGCTGCGCCGGAGTCCTTCCTCGCCCTTACGCGGGGTGGTTAAACGGTGTCCATTGCGGGCATAAAATACCGCTTCTACAGGTGGCAACAGCTAGTCTGCAGCACTTCGTTTGCGCTTTTGAGAAATGGAGACTTACAGGTGAAATTGCTGGATCGCTTTGGTTCCAAACGTTTTGTCCTGATCGCTGTGTTTTGCCTTGTGCCATTCGGTACCAATGCCGGCAACAGGCTTGTTGTCTACACTGTCAATTACCCGCTGCAATACTTTGCCGAACGCATCGCCGGTGAACACGCGGAGGTGCACTTTCCAGCGGTTGCCGATGTGGATCCGGCATTCTGGAAGCCGGATGACGAAACTGTCGACGGATATCAAAAAGCCGACCTTATCCTGCGCAACGGCGCCGGCTACGCACAGTGGGTCGACCAGGTTTCTCTGCCGCACCACCGGCTGGTTAACACCTCGGCGGCTTTCGCGGATGCCTACATCCCCGTCGGAGATGCCTTCACTCACAGCGGCGGGCCAGCTGCTGAGCGTTCACACTCGGGCACCGCGTTCACTACCTGGCTGGATTTCTATCAGGCGGCGCAACAGGCCGAGGCTGTCATGCAGGCGCTGAGCAGACAACGGCCGCAGCAGCAGGCAGAGTTCGAACGCAACTACGCGGCGCTCAAGCAGGATCTGATGGCGCTGGATCTGGATATGCAGCGGCTGGTCGCGGCGCACCCGGGCAAGCAGATGTTCGTGTCGCAGCCCGTGTACCAGTATTTCGCCAGGCGCTATGAGCTGCAGCTGGAGAGCGTGATCTGGCAGCCGGACGTGATGCCGGAAGAGCGGGACTGGGAGCAGCTGGTGTACGCGCAGGAGACATTTCCTGCGCTTTGGATGCTATGGGGGGACACGCCCGACGCCGAGATACGCGCGCGGCTGCAGTCTATTGGTGTCGGAGTTGTGGTGTTCCGGCCGTGCGCCAACCGGCCGCCGCAGGGAGATTTCCTGAGCGTGATGAGGCGTAACCTGGACAACCTGAAAATCGCCTTTGCGGAACCCTAACTGGTCTCTGCTGCGGGCGGGAAACAGTCTGTGCCTCTGAATCCTCCGGGTCCTGCAGGCTGCGTGTGTGCGGAGCGGGATCACGGCTGTGACAAAGCCGTTGCTTAGTGTGTAGCGCCCGTTATTCGTGCCGGTGCGCCTGCCGGTTGCCGGCTTCAGTGTCACTCGGGCGGGCAGGCAGATCGTCCATCTGTTCAGGGACAAACATAACCGGGCGCGACGATTCATTCAGCAGTCGCTCGCCAGCCCCATCCAGCAGCGCGCGGTACAACAGGTTGTGTCTGTGGGAATTGACCACGATAAGATCGGCGTCAAGGCGATCGGCCTCCCTGAGTATGGTCTTGACCGTTGTCCCTTCCATCAGCAGTGCTGTTGCTTCGACACCGTTATCGCGCAGGTAGCGTGTCAGAGACTGTATGGACTTGTGCTCGTGGCTGAGTTCAGACGCCGCCTGGCGACGCAGCAGCTCACGTGGCACCGTAAACGGCGTGAGCCCCGGCTGCGGGACCACATGCACAAGCCAGACCTTACTGGAAAAGGGACGCGCCAGGGTAAGGGCTTGCTGGATGATGGCTGATGCCGGCGTCGTGCTCTCGATATCGTCAATCGCGACGAGTATGTTTCTCATTATCGATATTCCCCTGCGTCAATACCGATGCCCTGTGATTCTTTGCTTTGCCGCCCGGGGAGCCGCTGGATCGGAAAGAAACCCATCGCCCAGGAGCGCCCCGAATCCTGTTCGGGTGTCTATGCTGGTACCGGCAAGATTACAGTATCAATATACCAGAGCGTCCCTAGACGCGGAACTGACCCAGATCAAACCGGGTTCGTTTTCTCGCCAAATCCGGGGACAGTATACCGATGCGTTAATGG
>Ga0209536_100016967_pt1 | contig 10338 bp, 9 predicted proteins | sample DeeMarSeWOR28_12_FD_187461 | JGI IMG/M metagenome (GOLD analysis project Ga0209536, IMG submission 187461) | Marine sediment microbial communities from White Oak River estuary, North Carolina - WOR-2-8_12 (SPAdes) (version 2) | ecosystem: Environmental > Aquatic > Marine > Intertidal zone >... | reverse complement strand
GTATGTGCTCGAAGCCAACCCCCGGGCATCGCGAACCGTGCCGTTAGTATCCAAGGTTTGTAACATATCCATGGCCCGGATAGCCATGCAGGTCCTGCTTGGCAAACGCATCGCGGATCTTGAGCTGAAGCATCGGCCCATACCCCATTACGGCATTAAAGAGGCGGTTTTTCCCTTTAACATGTTTCCCGAGGTGGATCCGATTCTGGGGCCGGAAATGAGGTCTACCGGTGAAGTACTGGGTATTTCCCATTCTTATGGCCGCTCATTTTTTAAAGCTCAGGAAGCCACCCAAACGCCACTGCCTTTAGAAGGATCGGTACTGTTTACCATTGCGGATCGAGACAAGAGTGCGGCATTGGAAGCGGTCAGACTTTTTAAAGAGCTGGGTTTTAAGATAATGACAACCGAAGGGACGCACTACTTTTTAGAAGAGCGTGGCATTCAAAACACGCCCTTGCGCAAACTGGGGTATGGCAGACCGGACCTGGTGGATGCCATAAAGAACGAGACCATAAATCTTCTGGTAAACACGCCGAGCGGCCGAAAGAGTGCGCAGGACAGTTCAAATATACGCAAAGCCGCCATTAAATATAAAGTGCCTTACATTACCACGACGGCGGCAGCTGTCGCGGCCGCCAAAGGCATCGCAGCGCGCCGCGATGGTGTGCCCCAGGTTAGATCGCTGCAGGAATACCACGCAGAGATGAAATAACCTTTTGCGCTGAACTTTCATCTTGGGGATGGCTGTTGGAACCCATCTCAAAAATAGGATTTTGGTTCTAATTATTTCCGCAGGAAATCCTTACCTTTTCACCTTTTTTGTCGTCCACGTTCATTGAAAATTCGGTTAACGCATCCAGAATATCTTTGAAGTTTTCGGCCTTGAAGTCGTCCAGGTTTATGCCCGTTTCATTGCACTTTGCATTGATCTTGTCCTGCGCACCCTGGGGCAGCACGGCCTGCAGTTTAATCCCGGCTTTGACCAGCTTTAAGGGAATCCGGATTTTATTGAAAGGCGATCTATGTTTATCAGACACCCTCCTGGTAATGTTGCACACAAATAGGGGGTCAAAAGTTGCCCTTGAGATTGAAATTGGATATAATAAAAAAACCAAATTAATTTCACACCAGAAAAGGAGAATGGAAACGGGTTTTTTCAAAAAAACATCCCGTCTATTGAAATTAACGAGGTGAGATTATGGGTGAGAACCAGAAAGAATGTCAGGAATGCGGCTGGAGGGGGCTGACTGCCGAGCTGGATGAAACCGATGACGACTCCAGCAACCAAACGCAAATTTTTTGTCCGGATTGCGGGAGCATCGATATCCAGGATCTGAATCCGGCTGAATCATAAGAAACCCCTGAATCTTATACAAAAAAACGCCAGGGATTAAGTTCCCGGCGTTTTTTACTGCTGCCGCAGCGGTTGACCGTAAAATTTAATTTAATATCAAATTCTTATATACTTATATAACCCTATATTTATTTTGCCGCGCTCTTTTTTTGCCATTCAAACTGCGCTTCACATTTTCTTTTATTTCCTTTGATTTGGAGTTTATCACCGTATAGCTGTATTTGAGGTTTTTTTCGACCAGATCCGGGTAATTTTTTATATTGTTTCTCAGTTTGACGCCGTTTGAGGTTACCTTATGGATTAGATCGATTTCCTTGCCGACAACCTTTGTTTGATTCTTCTTGATGGCATCCAGAAACGTTTTGCGGCTGCGCTTGCACGCTGCATAGGTCACGGCTTTTCCCATCTGGGAGATGCGGTGGCCGTCGCTGCCGCCGGTGATTCCCTTGCCCAGGTTAAATCCCAAAAGCGCGCTGCGTAAATTGGATTTATTCATATTCTCTGAATTGATGACCTCGACGCCGTCAACCATGGAAAAAATACCTTGGAGGCGATCTTCCGGGAAATATGAATTCTGGATGCCGGTATAAACCCCGCAGAATGGATGGGGAAAGATAATGACGGTTTTAAATTTGCGGGCACGTCTGATAATTTCTTCCATCTCCAGCGCCGTGGAACTCATGATGTCATTGCCCATATAGGGGATGACATGATCCCTGTAAAAGGTTTCAAGCGCGTCGATCCGGTAAAAATAAATGAGGACGTGGGTTCCTTCCCGGGATGTCATTTCAATGCCCGGTATGCTGAAAATATCACGATATCCATCAATTTCAACCGCGCCGCGTATTTCATTGTGGTCGGTTACGGCAATGCCGATACCAAGGTCATGTGCCTTTCTGGCAATTGCTTCTACTGTATTAAACCCATCCGAATAGTGGGAATGAAAATGCAGATCCACCACGGTATTTTCTTTTTTTAATTCAGCCAGATTGGGTCTTTCAAATTGAATGCGATGATTATCGATCATGTTTTCCGATACCTGTTTCTATATCAATACGCGCTCGTCTATGCGGCGTACAGATTCTCTGGTTTAAAATGTTTTGAAGAGACACTGAGATAGATTTGACTGTGATTCTTCAATTCCCGGGATATTGGTTAAAACGGAGAATGGAAGTCGTGGCGGGCAACCTTATCGGGAGGTGCAGATCGCTCAACGCTGTTTGGCCCCATTACCGCTCAAAGATTCTCAATAATAATGTCAATATATCAGAATAAACCCCATTAATCAAATTTTTAAAAAAACGCCATATTGTGCCCGAAAGCTGTGTTGCGCGTCATCAAAATTCGTATCGCAACAAGATGCCGCTTCCACCTGATTGTTTTAAGACGAGGTTTCATTCATCAAGCAGCCATGAATGCCTGCGGGATTGGTTTCCAGCCACGATTTGTATGGGCAAACGGATCCAACTGGCCAGCCGGATCAATAACATAAGGGTTCGCATCCTTAAGTCAAGTGTTTTGGGGGCGGGAACGGTATTGGGCCCGCTGATTGAAAGCAGGATTGAAACACCTCAGTTTTTAAAGAAGGCTTGAAACGCGTCGATGATTTCCTGCGGCACTTCTTCTGGCAGATAATGGCCGCAGGGCAGAACATGACCTCCCACGGAGTTGTCGGATACCTTACGCCAGACATCCAGCATGTCAAAAGCCTGAAGCACCCGGTTGGCATCACCCCAAAGGACTAAAAGCGGGCACTTAATTTTTCTCCCGGCTTCGCGATCATTGCGGTCGTGCGCCAGATCAATTGACGCCGCAGCGCGATAGTCTTCACAGGTGGCGTGAATTGTTAGCGGGTCGCAAAAGCAGCGTTCATATTCCGCCAGACAGTCAGGATCAAAAATACTGGCGATTTCAGCTTCTTTATTCTGCGACCAGCCAAGCAGTTCGTATCGAAGATAGAATTTGGGATCTGCACCAATGAGTCTTTCCGGGAACGGCTCGGGTTGGGGCAATAAAAACCATTCCCAATATCCCATTGCAAAAGACATATCCGTGCGCTCATACATGGTCAGGGTCGGTGCAATATCCAAAACAGCAGCTTGAGTCACTCGCTCAGGGTGGTCAAGGCACATCCGATGCGTTACTCTTGCCCCGCGATCATGTCCGGCAACCGCAAACTGACGGCAGCCAAGAGATTCCATGAGACTTGCCTGATCTTCCGCCATGGCCCGAAAGCTGTATGTCTCATGTTGTGGGTCACTTTTGGGTTTATCACTGTCCCCGTATCCGCGTAAATCGCTCATCACCACCGTAAAATGTTCGGCAAGTCGACGCGCAATCTTTGCCCACATTAAATGGGTCTGGGGATATCCGTGCAGCAGCAAGAGCGGTTGACCCTTTCCGCCAATTCGATAGGCAATCTGAATCCCTGTCGCCACCTCGCGTTTCTCGAATTTAAATCCATCAAGCATCTGTAAACGGTTTTGTTTTAAGTGTCAGGTGTTGGGTGTCAGGTGTCAGATTTCCGAGAACAGATGCCAGATGGTTAAACTGGAAGATGAGGCACTTTCTCTGTCATCTGTTTACTGACACCTGACACCAAAGACACCGTTTTGTTTAAAGAACTCAGCTCAGCGGCACTTAAATATACCAAACGACTTTTGTAACATTTCTGCGATGGGTCCTAATAGTCGATATAGAGTACCCCGTTGAGGTGATCGATTTCGTGTTCCAAAAGGGCCGCGGAGCTGTTCTTTGCAACAAGGACGTCTTCGGTATTTTCTAAGGTTTTGTACTTTACCGTTACATTTTGAGAGCGTGTGATGGTTTTACGATGATACTGTGGCAGGGACAAACAATATTCGCTATTTGAATACGTTCCGCTTTGTTCCAATATTTCAGGGTTTATCAGGATTTTGATTTCTCCATGAAGACCGCAGACGATCAGCCGCTTTTGAATGCCGACCTGGGGAGCCGCCAATCCTTTATAAAGAGATCCTTTGGAAAAAAATTCGAAGGGCGCTTTGTATCTCAATATCGCGATCATCGAATTTCCGAGGGTAATGATTGCGTCGTCAATAAAATCAATTGATTGCGAAACGCCGCGCAAAATTGGATTGGGGTATTCGACGATATCCCCCATATTGAATTTTTGTTTGCATCCCTTCAGAAAAGCAAAGATGCCCGTTGTGCCAATAAGGCCTGCGATTGCTGATTTTAAAAATTTTCTTCTATTCCACAACACAATTTACTCCGAGTTTAGTTACCGCTTTTGCCTGCTTCGCGGCGATACATGCGGGTCAATCGTTCTGGCGGCAAGCCCAGATAATAGGCGATGATGATCAGCTGATTGATGCGCCATGTCTTAAAAACACCCAGATGCAGCCAGCGGCGCGGCGATGTCGCCACCGCGTTGGGCACAATGACGATTTTGCCCTTGCGCTTTAAGCGGCGAATCAGAATAAAGTCCTCCATAATCTGCATTTCGGGAAAACCGCCGATTTCGTCAAAAAGCGATTTTTTCATAAACACCGCCTGGTCGCCATAGGGCAGTCGCAAAAAGCGGGAACGCAAATTAGCCATGCATTCAATCAATCGTATCCCCGCAGCAGGTGAATCAATGCTTAAGCGGAAGGCTCCGGCCGCAACGCCCTGTTGATTCAAGGCAGAAACGATTAGATGACTGAAGCCTTCGGGCAACAGGGTATCGGCGTGCAGAAATACCAGGATTTCGCCCACCGCCGCTGCGGCGCCGGTATTCATCTGAATGGCTTTGCCCGGATTTGCTTGAATGACCTTTGCTTTGCGGGATCTGGCCAACGCGACCGTCCCATCAATGCTGCCGCCGTCAACGACGATCACTTCCAGGTTCTCGACCCTTTCGATGTGGGAAAGTGTCCGGTCAATGGTTGCCGCCTCGTTTAATGCCGGAATAATGATGGATATTTTTTGCGCCGAAGATGGTCTGGCCGCAGTCTTTTTAACTTCTTGCCAGATATGAAGATCAACGGGGCGATCCACATCATCTAACGGTTCCAGCAGAATAAACCGCAACCCTGACGCCCTGGCCGTCTGCAACGTTTGAGAAAGAACTTGGCCGGTTCCCCAGTTTATGCCGTCAAACAGACGGGTATAGGTTTCAGCCGGTATGGTATGGTTCATGCCGATTAAGTAATACCCACCGTCGCGGGCCGGGCCGAGCACCAGATCGTGTTTTTGCAACCCTTCAAATGCCTGCTGAATAATGTCTGCTGAAAGCTCTGGTATGTCGCTGCCGACGATAACGGCCGCTCCTTTTGAGTCCTGGAATGCCGTTGCGAATGCACGCGCCATCCGCCGGCCCAGGTCCCCCGGTTTTTGCGGACGGTAGCTGAATTGCGGCCCCAGCCACTGCTGCATTAAACCGGTGTTGCCGCCTTCATGGTAAACTTCAATGGTCAGGCCGGGTCGGTTGCTTACCGTTGCAGCGGTTGCAACGATGTGCTCGGTCATCTGTCGCTGCAGGCGCGCGGCACCCTTTGCGCCCAGAGCCGGAATCAGACGGGTTTTGGTTTTTCCGGGCTCGGGGAATCGCGTGAAGACCATCAAGCGTTCTGGCATCACTGCCGACATAAAGCTTCTCCTAGAAGTTGTTTCAAAGCCTCAGATAAGGTTCAAGGGCAAGGCGTCCCGCGCTGTGGAAGCGGAGCGTACACGCAGTATGTGAGCATTTCAATGCGCGGGACAACACAGCCATTGGTCCTTAGATGGGGTTTTGAAACCACGTCTGCCTGAACTCAGGTTGCAATGACCCCGCCTCAGGTAAAGCCGGATCCGGCCGCACATGTGTAACAATGATCGGCGGTGATGACGGGGGCGCCGGGTTGCGGCGGCCCCGGCATCTCGCTGACATGAATCTTTTTGCCGCTCATATAAAGACCTCTGGCGAGGTTGAAATCACAATCATACAGGTAGCCATCCCAGGAAACCGAGATCAGGCTTCGGCACATCAACCCTTCAACCGCACAGGGGTTGAAATTGGAGACCAGTTTTTGCATGTAATTTTCAAAATTACCCGATTGAATCAGCCATTGCCTGAAACGCCCGAGCGGGGCATTGGCGAAATTAAAAAGGTTGTTAAACGTTACCCCCCATTTTTTTTCAAGAATCTGGTGGTACCTTTTTTCGGTCTGTTTTTGACTGGGTGGCAAAAAGGCACCGGTGGGATTGGATACCAGGTTAAGCTCCAGCCCGTATTCGTTGCGTCCGTAACCGGCGGCATTCAATTGCTGGAGTGCGCTGATGCTTTCCTCAAAAATTCCGTCCCCCCGTTGAGAATCCGTTTGGGTCAGATTTAATGATGGAAATGACGCCACGATCACCACCCGGTGTGATTTGAGGGATTCGATCAAGCGCTGCATATTCGTCTGCAACGCCGAAAGATTGGACCGCAACATAACTCTCGGTGTCAGGGGAGAGACTTTTTCGATTAATTCCACCAGGTGTGGATTGAGTTCCGGCGCGCCACCGGTGATATCAATGGCTTCAAAGTGGCTTCTGCAAGCATAGGCCACCACTTCCTCGAGAGTATCGGCGTCCATGTTTTCTTTGCGCCCCGGCCCGGCATTCAGGTGGCAGTGCTGACAGGTCTGGTTGCATAAAAATCCCAGGTTAGCCTGCAATGTATGCGTGGGCTTGCGAACCAGTTCAAGATGATGTTGGGTCAGCATCGACTTGAAAGGCATCACCTCTGCGGTCTTCTGCCCCTGCGATGGTGGTGGTTTGGCGATGGTTGTTTGAGAGTCCATATAGAAGTGGGTCTTTTTTATCACATTGACAATTTGTGGGCAATGTTACGCATTTGAACACCGTGAACCAGGGAAGCACCGCCGCGGATGGCGGTGACAACATGGACGGCTTCGGTCATTTCCGCCAAATTGGACCCCTTTTCCAGGCAGGCCTGGGTGTAGGCATCGATGCAGTAGGGGCACTGGACCGCATGGGATACTGCCAGGGCAATAAGGGCTTTTTCGCGTTCCGTCAGTTCGCCTTCGGCAAATACGGCATGATAATAATCGAAGAACTTACGCGCCAGTTCGGGCGCCTCTTTTCCGATTTCTTCAAACTTGGCAAGATCTTCCGGTTTATAATAGGTGTCCATAAACATATCTCCTCTATGTATTCTGCAATCATCTCCCTTATGTCGCCAAGAGTCGGTGATCCTTACAAAACAGGTGTCAGGCTTCAGAGGACAGAAGTCAGACGACAGAAGACAGATGGTAAGAACTGGGAGGATAAAGCACATTATCCGTCCTTAGTGTTCTGTTTTGTGTCATCTGTGTGCTGACACCTGCAACCTATTTGAAGCCAGTCGCCATAAGCGAGAAGCAAGAGCGACACCGTTAGCCGATATGATCCACTATCGCTTGGGCAAACTCAGAGCATTTTACTTCTGTAGCACCGTCTATTTGGCGGGCCAAATCATAAGTGACGGTTTTTGATTGGATCGTGAACTGCAGTGCATTGCGGATCAGCTCTGATGCTTCCCGCCAGCCCATATGGTCGAGCATCATAGCCCCGGAAAGAATCAGCGAGCTCGGATTGACCTTGTCCAGACCGGCGTATTTAGGAGCCGTGCCGTGGGTTGCTTCAAACACCGCACATTGATCTCCGATATTGGCCCCCGGAGCCATACCCAGGCCGCCAACCTGGGCAGCCAGTGCGTCTGAAAGATAGTCACCGTTTAAATTCGGCGTCGCAATCACCCCAAATTCATCCGGCCGCAGCAGTACCTGCTGAAACAACATGTCGGCAATCCGATCTTTGATCACCAGCCGTCCCATCGGCGTTTTTCCATCAAACCGTTCATAAAGCTCGTTTTCAGTGATCGTACGATCGCTGAATTTCTCCTTTGCCACCTCATAGCCCCACTTGGCGAAAGCGCCTTCGGTAAATTTCATGATGTTGCCTTTGTGCATCAGGGTAACACTGGAAAAGTTGCTCTCCAAGGCATAGGCGATGGCTCTTGCTACCAGCCGCTTGGTATTGGTTGCGCTAATGGGTTTGATGCCGATTCCGCTGTCGTGGGACAAAGAAGTGCCCATCTGTTCGTTGAGAAAGGATCGCACCTTGGCAGCCTCCGCACTGCCGGATTCAAATTCAATGCCGGCGTACAGGTCTTCGGTGTTTTCGCGAAAGACGACCATGTTGATTTTTTCAGGGTGTCTCATGGGGCTGGGCACCGATTCAATATATTGAACCGGCCGCACGCAGGCGTACAGATCCAGTTTTTGCCGGATCGCCACGTTAATGCTGCGGATTCCTTTCCCCACCGGTGTCGTCATGGGGCCTTTAATGGCCACCGCATGATTTTGAATGGTCGCCAGCGTTTCATCCGGCAGCCAGTTGCCCGTTTGTTCGAACCCCTTTTCTCCGGCCAATACCTCCAGCCAGGAAATCTTTTTTCGGCCGCCGTAGGCTTTTTGAACGGCACAGTCGATAACCATGCGAGTGGCACGCCAGATGTCCGGTCCGATACCGTCGCCTTCGATAAACGGAATCTGCGGTGTATCCGGAACTTTCAAGGTGCCGTCGCTGTTTATGGTGATCCGATTTTCAGTTTGCATGATTCAGCCTTTCGCCGCGTTTAGGGTGGTTTTTCGCCATGCGCTCGGCATCGTACGCGTCCTCGTACTCGTTGCTCCCATATCGAGGACGAGTATGCGTACGCGGACGATTTGATGGTTCGCAACGCTTCTCGAAGGCCGGCACGATGTCCATCCCGACACGCATTGATCATTTACGAGGACAGTATTTTACGCAAAACATACGGCAAAATACCACCGTGTTTAAAGTATTCCACATCGATATCGGTGTTCAGCCGGGCGGTGACCGCAAACTCGATGTCACTGCCATCCGGCTTAACCGCTCTGACATGGAGGGTTTTACGGGGTTCGATGTTGGCGATGCCGGTGATGGTGAATGTCTCGGAGCCATCCAGACCCAGGTTTCCCCAGCTGTCGCTATTTTTGAATGTTAACGGCAGCACGCCCATACCCACCAGATTGCTGCGATGAATTCTTTCATAGGATTCGGCAATAACGGCCTTTATGCCCAGCAGCTGGGAGCCTTTTGCGGCCCAGTCCCGTGACGATCCGGTGCCGTATTCCTTGCCGCCCAGAACCACCTGTGGCTTTTTTTCGGCTATATATTGCATGGCGGCGTCATAGACAAACATCTCCTGGCGTTCAGGGAATTTCAGGGTAAAACTGCCCTCTTTGGGATCCACCAGCCTGTTTTTTATACGGATGTTGCCGAAGGTGCCGCGCATCATGATTTCGTGGTTGCCCCGGCGGGATCCGTAAGAATTAAAATCTGCCGGAGCAACGTTTTTCTCGATCAAATATTTTCCGGCCGGATAATCCGGCGGAATGGCGCCGGCCGGAGAAATATGGTCGGTGGTCAGCGAATCCCCCAAAATCAGTAAAACGCCGGCATTTTGAATATCAACCGGTTGGATGATATCAAGCGCAAATCCCTGAAAATAGGGAGGTTTGCGAATGTATGTCGATGGGTCTTGCCACGCGAATGTCGTACTTTCCGCAATCGGCAGATTTAGCCAGAATTGGTCACCGTCAAATATTTTGTCATACTCCTCCTTGAAGTATTGTTGTTTGACATGCTGATCGATGAGACGTTCAATTTCTTTTGTGGTCGGCCAGATATCTTTCAAGTATACCGGTTTGCCCTCTGAATCCTGACCGAGCGGTTCGGTGGTCAGGTCAATATCGATACTGCCGGCTATGGCAAAGGCCACCACCAGCATCGGGGATGCCAGAAAATTGGCGCGCACCTGCTGATGAATGCGGGCTTCGAAATTGCGGTTGCCTGAAAGCACGGCCGCCACGGTTAAATCTTTGTCTTTAATCGCCTTGTCAATTTCAGGCGGCAGGGGGCCGCTGTTGCCGATACAGGTGGTGCAGCCGAAACCGGCCAGGTAAAAG
>Ga0209536_100016965_pt1 | contig 10340 bp, 8 predicted proteins | sample DeeMarSeWOR28_12_FD_187461 | JGI IMG/M metagenome (GOLD analysis project Ga0209536, IMG submission 187461) | Marine sediment microbial communities from White Oak River estuary, North Carolina - WOR-2-8_12 (SPAdes) (version 2) | ecosystem: Environmental > Aquatic > Marine > Intertidal zone >... | reverse complement strand
TATACGGTGGAAGGTAAAGGCTTGAAGCCGAAGGGCACAAAATAGTTTCCTGGCCTCTGGTTGCTATCTCATTCACCGTTGGTCTGGTTGCTTTTGCGCTACGATATCCGAACCTCGTTGCTCGATACCTGTCCGCCTCTGGAGGACTCGATAATGAATGTCAGAACGCTCCGGGGTTTATCGAGTATCGAATATCCAGTATCGAGTATCACTTATCCGGTGCTGCCAGTTGCCAGAAGATCTGACTTCTGTCGCTTATATCTTTCTTCTGTCGTCTACTCGTATGCCAGCACGCGAATCAGCCCCATGGTACCGCCTTCACCGGTGGTGCAGGTGTCGCTCACGGAAATCACCTTTTGCACCTTGTTTTCTTCGATGAACTTATTGACCATATCGTCCAGCCCTTCAATCTCCTTGCGTGCATGAAAAATTTTTAAAGAACTTGCAAACGTTTTGACTTTAGCCATGGTATAACCTCCTTACCGGAAAACAAAATTAGTCTGATTTAAATTCCATGAAAAAAACTAAGGCAGCTTTATCGGTTTTCAAGTTTTGAAATTCAAGAGCAAGTGATACGAAAACTTTACATGATACCTATCCATGTTATGTTAATATAAATTGATTTTCAAAAGCACACCGGTGACGGAAATGAAACATCTGGCGTATTTACTTGTCATTTTGAGCCTGGCGGCATGCGTGGGATCCGGAGACCCACAGGGGCCCGAAGAACCTTTAAATCCGGTCTCCCGGGCAGTCGCTAAAAAGCCTCCCCATGGTTATGTGACAGGCGGTGATCCGTCAAGATTCGGCGGCTTTATCGGGGACTGCGCCAGCGATGAGAATTTTCCCCATTACTGGGAGTGCCAATCTGAAAACTCGGGCAATAACTTCCATTGATATAACTGCTGGAATGCCTGGAGGCCATAAGGCCGGCAGGTTATGGAGCCGCGCAGCTTTCTGAAACTACAAAGCCTTGGAGCATCGCCGGCGGTACTTGTTTTTAATTGGACAAGGGGTCGGTGAGTTTCCCGCGTAAGCCCACGATTAAAGCGGAGTGGATGATCGCCACCGAAAGTCCGCCGCAGGCGGATCTGAGACCATCAGGGATCGTTTTTAATGAACAGCTTTGGACGATGATTTTCAGTGAACCACATCGCGCTGCCTTGAGTACAATGTTGGGTTATCATGGCGTTATCTGGTCATTAATTACGATCCCTTATGGTTGCGTTCATGCGGTTTCGGAGGCGATTATCCTCGTAGCGCGTTGCCTTTGCAAAACTCCCCGACCCCTTAATTAGATATAATTTATCGGGGCCATGCCCTTGCACCGCCGCAGCGCTTCCAGCAAACCCACCGTTCCCGTCATCATGTTGTCGCCGTACGGGGCACCAAATTCCATCGGCAATCTGGATCCTTCTACCAGGCGGCGCTTTGGACCGGTGGCAATGATGACTTCAACGGCATCAAATCCATAAGAATTACGCACAAAAGCACCATGCCCGCCTTCTCTGAGAACCTGTCCGTGTTCTAATTTCCCCTCGCATAAATCCAGAATTAACTGTTCCAGCCGAGCAAGGGTAATATCACTGGTGTGGTACTCAAAAAACCCGGCGATCTCGTCACCCTGCATGGCGGCACCGACCGTGTGGGACGTGGCCACGTCCAGTATCAGCAGGTTTCGTTTTTGTCGGGCGAGAACATCCATTGATCCACCAAGCATGGCGGCCATGCCACTGTCCATGACATAAACTTCTTCAGTCGGCAAAGACCGTGCGCTGTGGGCAAGTGACGTCAGGCGGTTGAGGGCTTGCGGGACTTCATCAGCCTTAAATAGCAGGGTATGCGGGTAGGGTTTGTGCGCCAGCAGATCTGTGAACATGTTATGCCGGAAATCCAGATGGGATTCACCCGGCGGGGGCACACCATGGTCCTGGGCACATAGGACAACCGCATCGAATGCAAATGGAAGCCCAAAGCCTTCAACTATCCGCTGGAGACGTTCGATCTCGAGATCTTCCAGAATCAAGGACTGATATGTATGATCCTGGCGAAAATCTTCGACCCGGTCATCCGGCACGATCTGGATCCCCCAGGACTTTATTTTCTGCGGATCGTGATGAAGGGTGGCGGCAGCAGAAGATGAAATGACGACGTTGGCCTCCCGGGCGCGCTGTTTTAAAAGTCCGGTGATTGGCCCGCCGCCCATTTCGCATCCGGTCACGATCAGGTTGCCAGGTATGGCAGCCGCCTTTTCCGCAATCGATCGCACCGGCGATTTGACCACGGCCTTATAGTGCAGGTCCGCTTCCGATTCGTAGCATAGAACATCCATGGTACCGGCACCAATGTCCACCATCAAAAATCGACTCATTTTCGAATTGCTCCTACAGGTTATTTTACCGTTATGTGGGGTTTTGAGACTGTTTCTTTTGGCTAACGAAGCTAATGAGCACTATCGCTGCGATGGCCATCAGTACATTAATTAAAAATGATTGATGATAGCTGCCGCTCGTATCCCGTAAAATTCCCGTAATCCAGTGGGTTAAAATTGCACCGGCTCCGTAAAAAGGTGTCCAGCCACCGATAACGGTGCCCATGATTTCCCGGGGAAAATAATCCCCGGCGCAGGCCCCGTAAATCGGGAATGTAGGGCCATAAAAGAGGGCCAGAATTCCAATCAGAATACAGAGTGTCAGCCAGGATGCGTCGACCAGGATGATAGCTGCCAGACAACAGCAAATGACGCTATTGGAGATAATAATCGTTCGTTTACGGCCAAGGTAATCGGACAGGGGTAAAACAGTCAGGACCCCCACGATCTGTCCGATGCCGTGGATTGTCGCCAAAAAACTGGCTTTTTCCAACGGAAAATTCAACTGATACCGGGCAAAATCCACCATAAAGGTCGTTATGCCGTAAAGACTGTAAGCGATGGCGAAATAGGAGCACCCGATCAACCAAAAACGGCTGTCCCTAAAAAGGCTGCCCGGCGGAACGCTTGGGGGGGGTGCTTTATCGTTCTGGCTGCCAGATAAGGCCTGCTGATCTTCACCCCAGGGTCTGTGACCGAAACGATCCGGATCGCTTCTGAGCAGCAATCCGTTGACCGCCACCATTGCAAGTGCCAGCCCACCCAGAATATACCAGGCATAACGCCAGCTGGAATTGGCGACCACCCAGGGAAAGGCAAAGCCCATGGTAGCAAATCCGAGACCATAGCCGGTGGAAAGAATCCCCAGGGCAAAACCCCGGCGATGAAAGGCAAACCAGCGCTGCACCAGGGTGATGACAGGCGTCCACAGCCCGGTGGACCCCAGGCCGACAAAACCAAATCCGAGACAGGCTGACCAGAGGGTGTCGACCGTCCCCATAAACAGCACCCCGAGACCCAGTACCAGCAAGCAGGCGGTAATCACACGCCTGGCACCAATTCGATCGGTCAGATATCCGGTGAAGGGCGTAATCGCAATATAGGTGAAAAGATAGGAATTATAGATCGAGCCCCCTGCGGCTCTGCCAATTCCCAGGGACTGAATCATTTCAGGCAGTACCACACCATAGCCAAGCCGGACCGAATAATTGATGAAAAGGTCCACAAAACAAACGATCAGAATCACCCAGGCCCAGTGCAGTTTGTGTTTTGCTGCCACCTCCGCTCCCTGATTATCGGTATCACCTCAATTGAGTAAAATCCAAATAACGTTATTGGTTATTTGTTATGCGCTAATAGTATGGAAAGGAATGATATCTTTTTATTTATCTCACCGATCTGCTAATTCCGCATTCCCCAGTCCGACTTGCGCTTTCCGAATTCACACTTGTATCGTTTCCCCCCTCTTGGGAACCACGACATTGAACCCATTCCCTTTTAAATCCTTCTCAAAGGCCAGGATCTGATCCTCCTCGCCGTGTACCAGTGCGATCTTTTTTATTTTTAAATCGGATTTTTGCAATAATCGATACATTTCATCTCGATCGGCATGGGCGCTGAATCCACCCAGTTTGACCACCCGGGCCTTGAGCGGATAGTCTTTGTTCATAAACCTCACGATGGGTGGATCTCCTTTCCGGCCGGATTCTGCATAGGCCAGACCCTGTTCAAGGATTCGCCGTCCCAGTGTGTTCTGCGCCATGTAGCCGACGATGAGAACCGTATTTCTGGAATTATGTATTTTATGCCGCAGGTGATGTAAAATACGGCCCGCCTCACACATACCCGAGGCGGACACGACGATATGGGGAGTTTGATCCTGGTTCAACGCGATGGATTCTTCAACCGAACCGACAAAGTTAACATCCTCAAATTGAAACGGATTTTTGCCCTGCTGGAGAAATGTTTCGTGGGTCTCATGGTCATAGGCTTCGGGATGCTCAACAAATACCCGTGTAATATTGGTGGCCAGGGGGCTGTCAACGTATACCGGAAAGTGGGGGACATCATTTTCCAGGTAAAGCTCGTGCAGAACGTAAAGGAGTTCCTGGGTGCGACCAAAAGCAAACGACGGAATCATAATCGTACCCCCACGATCATAGGTTTCCACCAACACCTGCTTGAGTTTCGGTTTTAAATCCACCACCGGTTCATGCTGCCGGTCACCATAGGTGCTTTCCATGATCAGCAAATCAATCTCGCGGTCCGCTTCATCAAATGCCAGGGTCGGGTCTTCGATGATCGGTTTATCGAACCTACCGATATCACCTGTAAAACCGATGGTATAGTTGCGGCCGTTATCACGCACTCGAATGATGCTGAACGCTGAGCCGAGGATGTGACCGGCATCGTAAAACGTACAGGTCATCTCGTGTCCGATGGTTACCGGATGACGGTATGGTGTACCGTCAAAACGGGACAGAGCTTCCTGGGCATCCTCAACCGAATACAGGGGGCTGACACCTTCCAGATCAAAGCGGTCGATCAGTTCATTAATTCGATCGACATCAATTTTATGTTTGTTTTTCTTCAAAGACTTTATGCGCTTTTTCCCCTCTTTTGCAGATCCTTCCATTTTCTGCAGCGCGGAGCGGACCATCTTGTAATTCAGATATTGAGCGTCCGACTCCTGGATATGAGCGGAATCGGGCAGGAGATATTCACAGGCGGCAGCCGTTGCCCGGGTGCTTATAATCCGGCCGGCAAAATCGTTTCTGGTAAACAAAGGAAGGCGGCCGGAATGATCAATGTGCGCGTGGGACAGCACGACATTGGTCAATATTCGGGGATCAAACGGCATCACCGTGTTCTTTTCCTTTGTTTCCTTGCGGCGCCCCTGGAACATACCGCAATCAAGCAGAATGCGATCCTGTTCAGTGGTGATTAGGTGCATGGAACCGGTTACTTCCCTAACTGCGCCATAAAATGATACATGCATGGTATCCGTCTCCTTATCCTGGCATCTGGTTGCTGGTTACCCTCCTTTGCCCTGCGGGCTTGCGACTTCGCTAAAGCGCGAGCGGGGCAAGTCGGAGGACAGGCTGGTTGCTGGCTAACTTTGCCGGGCACTAACTATCTGGATAATATAGAAGCACTCGCTGATAACTGCAAGCAAATTAGGTGGAAGGCAGAAAGTGTGGGCTCACGGCTTACGGCGCAGGTCGTATGGCCAATGATTGTATCATTTTTATGCCTTGCGCCGGGAGCCTTTCATCCAGAATCGCGCATCGAGCATTCAATGGGTTCAGTCAGGCAGCGGCTTCTGATATTGTGCCGGGATGCTCAAATGCATCGGGATTTGGGGGGGAAAAATTTCTCTCAAACCACCTAACCGGCTTATTTTCCATATTTTCAAGACCTTCGTCTTCTAAACAGGCGATCGCAAGCTGCAGCGTATGATAGTCCAGTTCGACCCCACTCCACCCCAGATAGTGCAGCTGCCGGTTGATCTGCGAGAGGTTCATTTCGGGATCATTGCTGCAGGAATTGACCAGGCTGCGAATAAATCCCGGCATGAAAGTGACATCAACACCGTTTTTTTCCAGCCGCCGGAACAAAATTTCTTTAATTTGCTTCATGGTTTGCCTATTTCTAAAGGTTCGAAAGGTTCAAACTGTGGTTGAAAAAATATGAGAAGAAAGGGCGGTTTGATGATAAGTATATTTATAAATTAATGGATATTGTATGTCAAGGGGAAAAAGTATACAATATGTAGTATTATTTTGGGAATGAAGTCGAAGGAGACAAAAAAGCGGGCCTGCTACCCCGCAGATGGGACTACCAAAAAAAAAGGGGAGCAGCAACTGATCTTAGGCGCAAAAGCAGGGAGGGATCTTATCGCATGTATCCGAATCCAACAGCCCGGTGTTATTCATTCTTTTGAAACATAAAAGCAAAAGACGCCACCAAGACGATTGACAGTCCAAATACAAAATAGAGAATAGAAACAAGCTGAAAATTTTCAAAACCCATATCCATCAGGTTGTCCCGATTGGATATATAGGCCCAGTGCAACGTAAAAAGGTAGTTGATTATCAATGCCATTTTTAATTTGCCAAACAGAAGCGATACCGTACTCATCAGCATAAGCAGGATGAGTTGAATCATTGGGATAGAAAGGGTTGTATTTAGCAAAACGTCTAACATACGTGCCTCCTGATAACCTGCCAGAATAGTATTAGATTTTGATCTTGCAGTAAATATCGGCCTGTATTCGTAAAACTTTAGAAAAAAATATGCGCCTAACCCATTGTTATCATTGAAAAATTGGATAGACCAGACCGGTTTATTTCAAAAAACAGACAGTTGCGGATTGAAACAGCAGAAATTGGTTCATCAAAAGAATCATTAATATTTTATGGAAGTTATGATTTTGTGGAAATATATTGACAGTATGTCGATACATGCTAATTAAAACAGATCAACCCTTACCCCCGCCGGATCGGGGTTTTTTTATAAATTTTAGCGCGGAAAAATGGCTCACACGAAAAACATGCTACTGGCAGCCTTAAGCGGCATACTGCTGACGGGTGCCTTTCCCAAAATCGGCTTGGACTGGCTGATCTGGTTTGCCCTCCTACCACTCCTGTATGCACTCAACGACATGCCGGTGCGGCCTGCTTTTCGGATGGGATTCATCACCGGGTTGATACACTTTATGTCTCTACTGTATTGGCTGGTTCCGGTCATGCGAACTTACGGCTATCTACCAGCCTATTTGAGCCTAGCGGTTTTATGCCTATTTGCGGCCGTGTTGGCTCTTTTTGTTGCTCTTTTTTCAGCCGCTTTGGCCGGTTTCGGAAAAACGCCTGTCCGCAGTCTGGTAATGGTTCCGATATGCTGGGTGGCACTGGAATATTTACGGTCATTCATTTTTTCCGGATTCCCGTGGGAATTATTAGGATATTCACAGTTTAATCGTTTGCAACTGATTCAAATTTCAGATATATTTGGAGTCTACGGACTTTCGGCGTTAATTGCGCTCACCAACGCAACGCTATTTATCAGCCTGCTTTATTTCACCAAAAGGAGGTGGCAGGACACCAATATTTCAAATCGGCTGGCTGTGGGAGCAATCATCGTCCAGATGGCAGCCTTGGTGTTGGCCCTGTTATATGGTCATTGGCGCTTAACTGACATTGATAAACGAATAGCAGCCTCTCCCAAAACACGTGTCGCAGTTGTTCAGGGCAACATTGATCAGGCCATCAAGTGGAACCCTGCCTTTCAAATTGATACCGTTAAAAAATACAATCGTCTGTCCGCATCAATAATTGCGCAACGTCCGGACCTGATTGTCTGGCCGGAGTCAGCCACGCCGTTTTATTTTTTATACGATCTAAAACCATCGAAACTGGTATTTGAAGGGGTTCATCAGACGGCTACAGATTATCTGATCGGAAGTCCTTCTTTTGCGCGGAAAAATGACGTTGTACAATACTATAACAGTGCGTATTTGATCAGCCCGCAAACAAAAACCATGGGTAAATACGACAAGACCCATCTGGTGCCTTATGGGGAATACGTACCATTTAAAAAGTGGCTTCCTTTTCTGGGAAAGATCGTCGCCCAGGTCGGGGATTTCCAGGCCGGCACAATAGGCAACACCTTGCAGTGGAAGGATCAGCAGATTGGCGTTCAGATTTGTTACGAAATCATATTTCCGGGACTTTCCCGGGCCATGGCCAAAAACAATGCATCGTTGTTGATCAATATCACCAACGACGCCTGGTTCGGAAAAACCAGTGGTCCGTACCAGCATTTTTCCATGACCGTTTTCAGAGCGGTAGAAAACAGACGCTCCCTTGCAAGGGCGGCCAACACGGGAATCAGCGGATTTATCGATCCGGCCGGCAGGATTTTGGCGGCAACGGCATTACTGGAAGAAGCCGCCGTAACCCGTTCGATTCCGCTGCTAAAAGAGAAAACCATTTATACCAATGTAGGTGACATCTTTGCCCGGGTGTGCTTGGCGGTAGTCCTTCTGCTCACAGTGCTGGAAATAATGCGGTGGGGTATTAGGAGAAAAAAAGGTAAAATATTGTAGTGCGTTAGTTCATAAGTTCCTAAGCTGGTAAGCAAGGGATTAAAAGACTGCGCTAAAATGACGACATTGGATTCAAAAATGGTCAGGATTTCAGATACAGACATTCCCTTTTTTGACTTATCAACTTATCAGCTTACCAGCTTAACAACTTACCGGTGCACTATGACAACATTACAAAAATGCTAAAGCTGCCGCTAAAAGCCAGAGTATTTTAGTGGCACCACAGGAGGTAATCAAAATGTCCATTGAATTAAAACAAAATTTGGATGAGCTTAAGGCAAAATTAGAACATCTGCGGAGTTATCTTTGACCTGGATGGCATCGAAAAGCGATTTGCTGAAATTGAAGAGATTATCGCCAAAGATGGTTATTGGGACAATCCGGAAGAAGCCAAGCCAATTTTAAAAGAACGGATGTCTATTTCCAATAAGATCGACAGTTTTAAAAAACTGTGCAGCGATCTTGAAGAAAGTCAAATTTTGCTCGATCTGGCCGTTGAAGAATCCGATGAACAGGCCTTGGACGAAGTCACCCAGCAGGCCAAAACCCTCGACGAAAAAATTAGTCAGCTTTGTCTGGATCTCATGCTGGATGGCAAGGATGATTCCCGCAATGCCATTGTTTCTATCAACGCCGGCGCCGGCGGCACGGAAGCCCAGGACTGGGCCGAGATGCTTTTCAGAATGTATTCCCGGTGGGTCGAGCGTAAAGGATATAAGTCAGAATTGATCGATTTTCAGCCGGGTGACGAGGCCGGAATCAAAAGTGTAACCTTTACGGCCGGCGGAGAAAATGCATATGGATATCTGAAATCAGAAACGGGTGTCCACCGTCTGGTGAGAATTTCACCCTTCAACGCCAGCGGAAAGCGGCATACATCCTTTGCATCGGTATTTGTCTACCCGGAGCTCGACAACGAAATTACCATTGACATCGACGACAAAGATATACGGATAGATGTCTTCAGGGCCAGCGGGGCCGGAGGACAGCATGTCAATAAAACCAGCAGTGCGGTTCGCCTCACCCACCTGCCTTCCGGAATCGCTGTGCAATGCCAGCAGGAAAAATCCCAACATCGCAACAAAGACCTGGCCATGAAGGTCCTCAAAGCCCGCCTTTACCAGCTTGAACAGGACAAGCAGGACGAAAAATTGCAGGAAATTCACGACAGCAAAGAGGATATCGCCTGGGGCAGCCAGATCCGTTCTTACGTGCTGCACCCTTACCAGATGGTAAAGGATCACCGCATCAACCTGGATGTGGGTAACGTCAACGCGGTTCTGGATGGAAATATCGATCAGTTTATTGAAGGCGTGCTGCTAGATAAAAAAGGAAGCTCATAGTTCTTAGCGGATAGCTGCTAGCAACTCTTGGTGCTGGTTGCCGGTCACTGCCGCCTGGCGGCTGATAAATGCTTTGAATTGACGCTACCTTGCCATTTCCAGACACCATTTTCTTTAACGATATGTAGGCCATCAGGCAAACGCAGCTCACCCAGTGCGCTGCCCTCGATATAGCCTTGCACCCGGTAGCCTGTACCATTTCCTTGCACTCCGGTCACATGCAGGTTTACTCCGGAGCGTCCTTTCAGAAACGGTTGGAGGCGCTCGGCAAACAAATCGCGCCCTCCCCCGGCCAATTGGAAAGTCTCAGCAAAACAATCGTTTCCGAATAACGAAGATTTCCCAACCAGGGGACCGGAGCAGTCATCCACGAACCGTTGCTGCTCCTCGCTCAGCTCAGCATCAAAATAGTCATCACGATCCAGCAGAGCGGTCTTTTCCGGTAACCCGAGCCATCTCCATCGACCTTTCAGTTTAATTAAATTCTCCAGTGGGAACACGCCTTGCGAGCCTGCGTAGG
>Ga0209536_100016964_pt1 | contig 10340 bp, 9 predicted proteins | sample DeeMarSeWOR28_12_FD_187461 | JGI IMG/M metagenome (GOLD analysis project Ga0209536, IMG submission 187461) | Marine sediment microbial communities from White Oak River estuary, North Carolina - WOR-2-8_12 (SPAdes) (version 2) | ecosystem: Environmental > Aquatic > Marine > Intertidal zone >... | reverse complement strand
CACCTAATGAATGTCCGCCCAAAATTACGTCTTTTAAGTCAAAAAATTCAATAAATCTCCTAAGGACATTTACATATAATTCAAGTGAGTGTTCTAAAAACTCATCAGACTTACTGTGAGAAGGTAAATCTAGAGTGTATATATTATAATCTACTTTTAACTTTAATTGATCTTTCCAAACATGTGAATTTCCACCAGATCCATGAATAAATATTATAGCTCGTTGAGAATCATTATTTTTGACTTGATAGTAAATCTTTTTTCCAGAATATTCAAAATAAGGAATTGTCAATCCACCGATTTGAATGGTTGTTTATATCTATAAAAGTAGGATTCTAAATTAGGTTTATGAAAATATAACGGAAAATCTTTTGAGAAATAAATTTTTATTGGGCAATATCCGTATGCTGCATATCAAGTAGTCGCTTGTATTTTCCATTCAATGCTAACAAACTCTCATGATTTCCTAATTCTACTATACCTTTCTTATCAGAATCCAGAACTACTATGAGATTAGCATTTTTAATAGTCGAAAGTCGGTGAGCTATAATGATTGTTGTTCTCCCTTTACGTGCTTTATTTAAAGCATCTTGAATTAAGGTTTCAGTATAGGGGTCAACCGAAGATGTAGCTTCATCCAATATTAAAATTTTAGGATCCGTAATCAATGCTCGAGCAAATGCGATTAATTGTCTTTGACCAATTGAGATATTAGAAGCATTTTCTTTTAACTTTGTATCATATTTCTTATGAAGGGTTTCTATGAAATTATGTAATCCTAAAAATTTTGATACTTCTATCATTTTTTCTTCATCTGCTTCAGTTGGATTCTCAAAGGTATAGAGAAGATTATCCTTAATAGAACCTGTAAAAAGAAAGGCATCTTGCGGAACAATCCCAATTAAATCTCTTAAATCCTTCTTACGAACTTTTTTAATATCAATTCCATCAATAAGTATATTCCCATTATTAGTATCGTAAAATCGAGCAATTAGTTTGATTAGTGTTGTCTTACCGGCTCCAGTCTCCCCAACAATCGCCACTGTAATTCCTGCGGGTATCTCAATTGAGAGATCTTTTAAAACATATCCTGTAGATTGCATATGTTCGATCAAAGTTTTCTGTTCAATTATAGCATCTTTCACTATTTTTGGAATTTCCTCATACACTTCTGGAGGGATTGTTATAGTCGCAAGCATTTGAAGTATAGACTGAGGTGTCATTTGACTCATCCCTCCACTCATCATTCCTCCTGCTTCTCCACTCATACCTCTGCTTGGTTCTATACCTGTTTTAGCACTTAGTGATCTCTCCAAAAACTTAACCATCATGGATATAATTTCTGGGGGAATCATATTTTCAAAAAAAACCGAAGGGTTTTTCATTTCTTCTGTTATGGGTATATTTTCTTCAATTGAAAATCCCCCTTGAAAGGATGTTTTATAGTCTGGATGCATCTTAGCATATTCAGTCTTAGGTACTGCATATTTATACTCACCAAGGAATGCATTAATTTTATCTGGAATTTCTTCTGGCTTTAAACCAATTAAACTAAACATTAGTTTACGCATTAAAATGGGCGGCATTTGTATCATATTTTTTAATATAAATGATGAATAAGGTTCAGGGAAAGTTCTTATAAATTCTAGGGATCGTTTCATCATTGGATGTTGTGTCATACTTTCATGATCAGGCATCATTGGTTTATTAGATTCCTCTTTTATACTAACCGCTTTATTGTTCAAAATATATCCGAAACTCGCGTTTTCGAATTCTATCTTTCCTTTTACCTCATTAAATTCCAATGGATTTTCATTATCGGGAATTTCAACTGTCTCCTCTAATAAGGAATAGATACGATCGCTAGCTGCCATTGCGGAATTTATAACCTGTTGAATTTGCATCAGCATCATAAAAGGTCGGAAGAATTGGCCCAAATATCCAACAAATGCAGCTAATACTCCAACTGTAACTATTTTACCAAAAATCGAAACATTACCGAGTAATGTAAAACCACCAGCCAATAAAATGCACGCAGTTAGAGCTGTAGTTATTAGGTTTATAAGCGGAAATATTGTTGCCATGTATCTCCGAATACCCATCATTGCATTATAGTTAGCTTTATTTGCTTTATCAAATTCAGAAGATGCTTTTCTTTCCTGACCATAAGCTTGGACTACTTTTGCTCCAGCAATATTCTCCTGTATAGATGAAGTTACTTTTCCAATCGTTTTCCTAGATTCTTTGAATAATCCAATTGCCATCTTTCTAAAGAATCCGGTTAGAAGAAGAAATATAGGGAAAACTGGTAAGCTTATTAACGCTAAAAATGGATTAAGTAAAAACATGAAAATCATAGTAAAAACAATTGAAACTATGCTTGTTATTATTCCAACAAACTGACCTCCCACTAATTGATTAAGCAAGGTAACATCATTGGTAGTTATAGACATTACATCCCCAGATGATCTTTGGTCAAAATAAGTTAGAGACATATCCTGCAGTTTATAGAAAAGATCATTTTTAATATCATATGTTATCCTTTGAGACATCTTACCAATACCATAGTTTGAGTAGTATGTTGTAATAGCCATAAATAATACTAAGAATAAGTAAATAACACTCCACGTTAAAATTAATGGTATATTTTGCGCAATGATCCCTTTATCGATGATCTCGGCTATAATCATCGGTGTACTCGCAGTTATTATAGTACCTATTAATAGAAAGATAAGATAAAGTGTAACTTTCCATCGAAATGGTTTTAAATAGGAAAATAACCATCTCCATAATGTAGCTCTTGAATGTTCTAACTTTGATTCTTCAAAAGCCATCATAAATCTAGGATGAGAAGTAGCACTCGGTTGAATTATTTCTTGTTGTTCTTCCTCTTCATTTTCTGGTTTATTATTGGTTTCCATTTTTCGACCCCTTAATTGATTCCCTCTTCTGATTTAATATTTGATTTTTGCTTTATGTAAAGTGTCTGGTAAATCTGTTTATATAACACATTTGATTCAATTAATTCATCATGATCACCAAATCCAACAACTCTACCCCTATCCAAAATTAGGATATAATCTGCGCCTCTAATAGTAGAAATTCTCTGAGTAATAATGATAGTAGTCGTTCCTTTCATAATTCTTAATAGTTCTTTTTGAATTTGATACTCCGTCTCTACATCAACAGAACTAGTGGAATCATCGAGAATTAATATTTTTGGTTTGATGAGTAAAGCACGAGCTATTGATAAACGTTGTTTTTGACCTCCTGAAAGTCTTGTACCCCTTTCCCCTACAATAGAATCGTAACCTTTTGGTAAAGAAATAATAAAATCATGGAGATTAGCAATTTTTGAAGCCTCAATTATTTCATCTTTAGTTGCATCATCTTTCCCATATGCAATATTTTCTGCTATACTTTTATTGAAAAGATATGTTTCTTGAGATACAATACCAATATTTTTACGTAGATCTTTTACTAAATATTCACGAATATCTCTATTATCAATTTTTATACTACCTTCGTTTACTTCATAAAAGCGTGGTATTAAATTGATAATTGTAGATTTACCTGATCCTGTTGTTCCCAATATTGCTAAGGTTTTTCCGCTAGGTATCTTAAATGATACATTTTTTAATATTCTATGATCTAGTGTGTATCCAAAAGATACATTATCAAATATTATATCCCCATTCACGGATTCAATTGGACTAGCGTCAGGAAAGTCATTTATATCAGGAGTTGAATCCAAAACCTCTCTAACACGAGTAAGTGCGGCATCAGCTTGAATATATGCTAGTAAGATTTGACCAAACATCATTAATGGAAAACTAAGAGCAATGATGTAGGATTGAAGTGTAACTATTATCCCTAGTGTCCTCGGATCTTCAATAAATCGAAAAGCTCCTATTACTAGATTACTTATGGTCATAACCCCTATAATTATATAAATTGCGGGTAGATATAGAGAATTGTATTTTACGGAAGCAACACTCGCGTCATAAAATCTTTTATTGTTAGTCAAAAATTTTTGACGCTCTTTGTTTTGAGTACTAAACATGCGTACTACATCAGCACCAACAATATTTTCCCGTATTGTATTCGTTAAATCACCGAAGCTTTCCCTTGTCTCCAAAAAAATTGGTTTCAACTTCTTTGCAATATAGTATGAGAGAAGAAGTGAAGCACCTATCGTTGGAATTAATATTAAAGATAGTAATAGATTAAAAAATACAAAACCAATAATAACCCCGCCTATTTGAAGCGCCGATTGAATTCCTACAGTTAATCCCATCCCAAAAATCATTTGAGTTTCTTCAATATCGCTAGTAGCCCGAGATATTAATTGACCAGTCTCAGTTTTATCAAAATACGAAAAAGATTGTCGGTAAATGGCATTACTAATATCTGTTCGAAGATGATAAACAGCTCTAGAAGAAACCTCTGCACCTCTAAGCCTTGCTGCTCTATTTGATACATAATGTAATGAAGCAAATAATAAAACCATACTAAAATTAAATAAAAATGCTTTAATAGGTGCGTTTGATTGAAGTCCTCCAACCATCCTCCCAATAAACACAGGTGTCAACATGTAAAAAACTGTTGAGATCACTAGATATGTAAATTCAAGGATGAAATAGGTCCTCGATCTCAACCAATATTTGAAGATCATCCGTAAAGAATTCATTACTCCTAACTCCCTTTTTGATCTATTTTCTTATTTAGTAGTATAATATTTTCTTCAATTCTTTGTAAAATTCTGTTTAACCTTGCTTTATCTTGAGAAAATCTCAATTTTTGTAATTTTAAATAATCCAATTTCTCTATATCGGATTTTTCATCCAATCTATTTAATATCAGATCAAAAGGACCAATTTTATGAAATCCTTTAGGTAATTCTCCTTTCTCATCGCCTAACATGGCTGTTTTTAATGTTTCAATTGATTCTTCAATGATATTATGTTTTTCGAGCATGATTTTTAATGTTTCCTTCCCCTTAGGAGTTACTTCATAAATTTTTCTATTCCTCCCATCAACTTGTTTTTCACTAAAAGTAATTAATCCTTTTCCAGTCATATCTTTTAGAGCAGTATACATTGTTGAGGAGGGGGGATTCCATATCCCTAAGGTACGTCTTTCAATCTGCTTACATATTTTATAGCCATAAGAAGGATTTTTTTCTAGGACTATTAAAATAAGGGCACTAATAAATCCAATTTTCATGGCATTTTCAAATTTTTCAGCAAGTTCTTCCGCCATGCGCTTAACCCATTTTTATAATTATTACTATATATCAAGTATTGATATATATCAATTATAAAAAAGTTTATTAAAAAGTTATAAAAAGAATGTTTTCACCTATTTTTATATCATAAAAATATACTTAAATAGTTGTTAACATATGGTAGAAGTCTTTATCACGGATACTACAGAATCAATAGAACAGGCAGTAAACAATATGTTTTCACATCTTGAAAAATCAAATAAACCTATTATTAAACTTTCGAATAAAGTCTATATAAAAGTAAATGGAATTGATTTTAAGAAGCATGCTTATACTTCCCCTGAAGTATTGGAAGCTGTAATAAAGTACCTAAAATCCATCAATGCAGAAGTATATGTTATGGAAAATTCGACTCAAGCGAATTTAACGAGAATTGTCTTTGCCATTACTGGTTATAAGGAAATTTGTGAGAAATTAGATGTAAAAATTATATATTTAGATGAGGAAGATACAAAAACCTTTGAGTTCAATGGAAAACCATCTATAGAAGAAGATCCAAATGGGTACAATTTGAAAACCTTCAGATTACCCTTAACAATAACTGAAATTATCAAAAATCGAGATAATATCACATATATCAATATACCAAAACTTAAAACTCATTCAATGGCAGGGGTGACTCTTGGAATTAAAAATCAATGGGGTTATCCTCAACATGCAGATCGAGGGAAAGATCATAATTATAATTTACATTCGAAATTAGTTGATCTTTATGAAATAATTAAACCTGATATTACAATTATTGATGGTCTTGAAGGAACGATTCATGGCCATTATCCCCCAACAGCTTGGGAAGATCGACTTGTAAAACAATTTAATATCTTAATCGGTGGAAGAGATACTTTAGCAGTAGATGTAGTAGGTGCAAGAATTTTTGGTTTAAGTATTGATGAGATTCCTCATTTAAAAATTGCTTATAAAAGAGGCTTAGGAGTGGGAGATCTTGACAAAATTTCCGTAATTGGTAAGAATTTAGAGGATTATAAAGAAAAATATGAATGGGACTTATTACAAGAATTCCCTGAAGATGTAAAAATCATAAAAGGAAAGGATCTCTTATGTAGAGAGGGATGTCAGAATAATCCATTATCTGTTTTACAAGTTTTTGCAAATGATTTTAAAGATAAATTTCAAGGCGGTTGGTTCTTAATAATGGGAAAAGGTCATGATGAAGATCTCATTGAAAAATTAAAATCTGAAGGTTATACTAAAGGTCTTATTGCAGGATATTGTGCTATTGATGAAATTGGAAAAGAAGTAAGAAAAGAATTTGGTAGAAGGAACGTATTTTTCTCAGGAGATTGCAATAACTTAGCAGACACAGTTACTGCCATTCTGAAGCTGTCAGGTATGAGTGCCCTCGACTTAGTTCCATTTTCAATTGAAGAATTAATGGAAATTATCCAAGAAGCACAAAAGCAGGGGACCACAGCTTTAATTACTACAGCATTTTAGATTCTAATGACTATTCTTTTCTCATGAAATGAAAAATTTTTATAAAGAGTATTAACAAATAAAATTATTGTGGATTTTAGTTCTGTTTATTCTGAAATAAAGCAACTTTTATCACTTTCTGATGAACGATTTGATTTAGAAGTTTATATTGATCGTCATTTCAGTGCTGAACCAGAAGAGAATAAGCTGGAAATCATTGGAGATATCTTACACTTCATTAACAAATTTACCATGTTTAAAGATATTAAACCATTCATGAATTCTCTTTATACTTGTATTACTAAAACCCTTGAAATTAAACTAGATTCGATTTATGATTTTGAGGAATTGTTAATAAAAAATGCAATTATTCATTTTGTTCAAGAGCATATTAATTATTCAAAAATTAGTCAGGAAAATCAAGTATTAGAATATCTAACAGACTCACTTGAAAAACTAGAGATACAACCTTTAATTACTAATTTAGGATTATTAATTAAGCCAATGTATCTAGATCAAAACTATGTGTCCAATTTGAATAATCTCCAAGAGGTTGAAGTTAATTACAATCTTACAAATGGTACTGAAATTCAAATTAAAAGCAAAATAGACAATTGGCTTAAAAAACAAGAAATTGATTTAGATAAACAAAAAGAACTTCAAGAAAAATTATCAGAAGAGTTAGATAGATTATTTAATAAATATAACATATCGAAGAATTCAGAAAAATCCAAAAAATTACAGTTGGAAGCAGTCGAAATGCTTAATATGAAACTTACAATGCTAAGTTTGATGGAACAATTTTCAGACGATTCATATGAACCGATCCCTATAAAATAGTTCTAAATAGATTAATAAATATGGATTGAATATTGTTTATATATTGGTTAAATCAAAATTTTCTCGATTTAAATCTAAAAAGAATTAAATACCAATTCAACTATTATATTTAAAAATGTTTCTTAAACTTTAGAAAGTGAGGATATTGGGAGAGAATGAAAAAATTCCAACTAAGGAAGAAATTGAAGCAGATAAAAAAATAATAGATGATCTCTATAAAAAAGAGAAAGAAGAAATAGAATCTTACCTCAAAATCACCAAAGAGGAAAGGAAAAAAGCATTTGAAGAGAGCATTAAATTAATTTCGGATCTAATAGATGAAAAAGCATTCATGATTGGTCGACAAAAAGAAACCAGAGCTCAATTGAAAGAATTACACCCGGATATTGAGGGAACAGCCGAAAAAATTGAGAAATCTATTGGAGAAAAGGCCTTTCTGATAGATAGACAAAAAGAAACCACAGCAAAACTAAAAGAGATACATCCTGATATAATAGGAACAGCAGAGAAAATAGAAAAATCTCTTGGAGAAAAAGCTTTTATGATCGATAGGCAAAAAGAAATTGCTACTCAACGGGCTGGATTACATCCTGATATAGAAGGAACTAAGCAAAAAATTGAAAAATCAGTTGAAGAAAAGGCGTTTATGATAAATAGACAAAAAGAAACTAAAGCTCAATTGAAACAAATACACCCAGATATAGGGGGGACAGGGGAAAAAATTGAAAAGTCTCTCGGAGAAAAAGCCTTTATGATTGACAGACAAAAAGCTGATCTTGCTAAACGAGTAGACATTCATCCTGATATAGAAGGTACAGCAGAAAAGATTGAAAAATCTATCAGTGAAAAGGCATTTATGATAGATAGACAAAAAGAAACCACAGCTCAACGAGTAGGAATTCATCCAGATATAGAAGCTACAGCACATCAAATTGAGAAATCCATTAAAGAAAAAGCATTTTTGATAGATCGTCAAAGAGACACCGCAACCCATTTAAAGGAGCTACATCCTGACATACCTGGTACTGCTGAAAAAATTTCCAGCACTATTGAAAAAAGAGCAAAAGAAGTTGAAGAAAAAAAAGAAGTAGTAGAGAAACAAATAGACATAAAAAAAGATGCGGAACATATCGTTGAAAAATTTGAAACTGAAGTTGAAAAATTTAAAAAAGATGACAATGAAACCTAATTTCTAAATAAAGGATTTAAAACCTTGTATTGAATTTGAATACTGAGTTTAAATTCATACATTCTAGTCTTTTTTTATAACCTAAAATGGCTGGAGAAATTGAACCATTGAAATTATTAATATCATTCTTGAACCGATAATAGAAATCCTCAAGAATTTCTCTAATAATTCCCCTTTCCATTTGAAGATCATTCTTTTTGGTAATAGCTATAACTAATAGACGTCCCTCCCTTTCATATAATATTCTGGTATCCCTAAAATTAATTTCTTGAAGTTCTTCATTCACCCCCTCTTTCAATTCATTGATAAATAAGTTTATTGCATTCAAAAAGCTACAAATTAAGTCATCTTTTAAAAAACTTAAGTTATTTGAGAACCTATTACTAACAAGTAAAGCACCAGTTTCATAATCCAAGAGGTAGATTGCATGAAAGAGATTTTCTTGAGGATTGATTTTTTCTAAACTAAAACCATAATTTCTATTTATTTTATCATGGAAAGACATATTTTATACTCGAAATAAAAACCTTGTGAATAAATTTTATTAGAAAGACATATCAAATAACCAGAAATTAACTTAAATATAAAATGCAAATATTATCTTTATATTACTCGAATAACACCTAGAAAAAAATCCAAAAAAATCATAAAAATTTATATAGTTTTCTAAAATATTACCCTTAATTACCCTAAAGTTTTTGATTATTATGGAAACCAACAATGCAGTACAAAAAAATAAGATTTCAGTAGGCTTAATTCTAACTAATAATGAATTAAATACCAACCCGATTTTTCCTACTGAAATTAAAGAAGAAATTATGAATTCTCCTTATTATTTGTTGATCTTTATTTCAAGGGAAGATGTGGTTAAAATTAGTTGCTTTCCAACACAAAAAAGAAATATTAAAAAAATACTTATTAAACTAAAAGAATTTTCCCCCGATCTCGTTAAAGGTATATCAAATGTATTAAATGAATTAAATTTAAGCAAAGAGATCCTTCATACCACCGGTCTCTGCTACGAAATGGAGAAATGCTTCTATGAAACTTATTTAATCGGAGATATAATTGATTCAGGCGAATTAACAATCGATAATATTCAAGAAAAGTTTATGTCTGTAGCAAATGTAATAGACGTCCATATCGAAGATATTCCTTCACTCTCATAGGTTTATTTTTTCTTTAATAAACACTTTATTTTTTAATACTTTCTAACAATATTCATAACCCAGAAAATACTGAATTTGTGATTTAATGAATAACAAAAAAGTTCCCCCTCCCCCAGTTCTCCCGCCATCTATCAAAATAAATGAAAACTTCTGTCTTCTGCATAAAGGTGAGATTCGAGGTAAAATTTATACTTGTCCTAGCTGTAAAATAAATTATTGCATGGAATGTGCTGAAAAAGCAAGTCAGGAAGCAAAACTTTGCATTAAATGTAAGAAATTAATTTTAGTATAAATTTAATAAAAATTTTTTTTATTATTCTTCTACCCGTTTAATCGCACCAATAGATCTCCAACCTAACCAAAAGATGAGCATTACTATTATGAAAATAAATAATGTAGTGGCAAATACATAACCTCCGAC
>Ga0209536_100016963_pt1 | contig 10340 bp, 7 predicted proteins | sample DeeMarSeWOR28_12_FD_187461 | JGI IMG/M metagenome (GOLD analysis project Ga0209536, IMG submission 187461) | Marine sediment microbial communities from White Oak River estuary, North Carolina - WOR-2-8_12 (SPAdes) (version 2) | ecosystem: Environmental > Aquatic > Marine > Intertidal zone >... | reverse complement strand
AGGGATCAACCATATAGCGTTGCTAAAAAGTAATTCATCTGCCGATACCACCAGGGCCAGTCGTGATTGACATCATGTCCCCAATAGTCGATCCAGGCCGGAACGGATTTTTCCCGCAGCAGATGATCCAGTTGACGGGTATCCTCAATGGCTTCGTCCTCCCAGGCGCCCTGCCCCACACACACAATGATCCGGCTGCGGCGGTATTGCTCCAGGTACCATGTATCCGTCAGGCCCGGCAAATAGCTCAAGGGGGAGTTGAAATAGCAGTCGGCCAGCGCCTCCGCGCCAATTTGAAATTCGGCTCGGTCAAGGCGATAAAGGCCGCTGAGGGCGATGGTTCCTTCGAAGATATCCGGATGTTTTAAAAAAAAGTTTACGGCATGATAAGCCCCCATGCTGCAACCGTTGACCATCACCCGCTCCTGCGCTGATTGGCACTGGGTGCGGATAAACGCAACCACCTCTTCCACGATGTAACGATCATAGCGCTCATGCCGTGCGCTGCGATCAGCCGGGGAAATGGCAAAGTTATACCAGGATTCTTCATCAGCACTGTCCACGCAAAACAGCTTGATTTTGCCGGCGTCGATAAAACCGGCGATGGCCTCTATCATCCCCATCCCCTCATAGTCGAAATAACGGCCCCGCGAGCAGGGAAACACGATAAAGGGTTTGCCCCAGTGTCCGTAGACCTTCAGGGCCATGTCGCGATTGAGATGTTTGCTCCACCACTGGTGGTGTTCGATGTGCATCGTGCGGTCCTTTCTTGACATCCACTGAGTCAGGCTCTGTCTCAAACCATGGAGACGCGCAAAACGGTGGTTAATCCGGTGACTGGTGAATCAACCGCGCAATTTCGAGAATCTCATCCAGGCTTGGCGATCTGAATATATACCCGATATCTCCCAAAGCGCTGCTGAAAACACCGGGAACGCTTTCTATCTGGACCATACAGCTGCCGTATCGCGCCAGGATGTCTTCATGGCTGTAGGCATAGCGCCGGTTGAATTTGCGACTGGCATAGCAGCAGTGGTAATTGCGGGTGTAATTAACGGCGGCTTGATTGTGAACCAGCAGCTCGGCCCAGATCCGGTATATATCGATATCACAGGCATAGTTGAACATATCGGTGGTAAAACCACCCGGCGGGCGCATATTGACTTCGAGCGCCACATACCGGTCGGCCGCCGTCCGGAAAAATTCGATGTGAAAAAACCGTTCCCTCACATTGAAAGTCCGCAGGCACTCGCGGCCCATTTTTTCCAGGGTGGCCGGGATATCGCGCAGCGAATAATAATATAGGTGATCGGCTTCATTGACGGTTTCCATGATCCCCCGGCTGAACGTGTGGGCGGTGCAGAACACGGGGTTGCCGCTGCGGTCCGCCAGTCCGTCGAATGAATAGATGGTACCGGAGATGAATTCTTCCATGATGTAATCGGTGTCGGGTTTGGTCTCTAAAAATGCAGCCAGATCCTCGCTGCTGTCAAGCCGATAAGTGGCGAGGGCGCCCACCCCATCGTCGGGTTTGGCAACAATCGGATAGCCGGTTTCATCAATCAGGGCATGGGCATCCGCCTCGGTGTGGACCAGTCTTCCGCGTGCAACCGGAACCCCGGCCGCGCGAAATTTGGCCTTCATACGGGATTTACGTCGAATGAAATCGATTTCTCCGCCCCGGACGCCGTCAATATTGAAATCGTCCCGCAGGCGTGCCTCGGTGCTCAGCCAGTATTCATTGAGGGAATCCAGACGATCGATTTTTCCGTAGTGGTGGGTGAAAAAGCCGCCGGCCCGCAACAGGGATTCGTAGCGGTGCATGTCATCAACCCGGTAATATTCGGTCAGCGTGCTGCGCACGTCCGGCGACAAGTTTTCATAGGGCTCGTCTCCGATACCCAGTACATTGGCTCCGGCCGCTTTCAGGCTCCGGCAAAAACGGAAGTACTGGGGCGGAAAATGAGGCGACAGGAAAACAACGTTCATAGGTGAATCCTTTTATCAGGGGTTTATCCATATCGGATTTTTAGCGGGACTGAAATTTGAAAGCGTCCGGCGTATAACCTTTTGGGGCAGCTCTGGGTTTCCGTGCGAAATGGCGACCGGGATATTAGGCGGCCTTTGCCGGATCGCGGAGCTCAAGCGCAAACGCGGCCATATCGAATATTTCGGTCTCATTCGGTGAACGGAAAATATATCTTTCGATTCCCATGGCCTGCCGAAAAACGGGCGGGTTCAGATCATGTTCGACCAGACGGTGTCCGAAGGTTTCGACAATCTCATCATGGCTGTGAACGTAGGGCTTGTCCTTGCGGCCGATATAGCCGCAATAATATTTCTTCGGTACGCGCACGGCCGCCTGCCCCCCGGTAATCATGACAGCATAAGCCCGGTAGAGGTCATCATCGACACTGTAGTTCATCATATCCACGATCGCCCCGCCCGGCGGCCGGCAGTTAATTTCAATCGGCATATAGGTTTCGCCGGTTTTGAAAAATTCAAAATGGAAAAACTTGCGGCGGATGTCAAACAGCCGCACCAGTTTGCACCCGGTATCCCGCAGTTGCGCCGGAATGTGGCGGCTGACGTAAAAAAAGGTGTCTTTGCCCCGAACGTATTCGAGAACGCCGTCGCCGTATACCAGCGAATTTTCATAGACAATGTTGCCGTCATAATCGGTCAAGCCATCATAGCTGACCACGTCGCCTTCAATAAATTCCTCGATAAGATAATCCTCTTTAATTTGTCGCAGATAGGATTGGAGCTGGTTTGCATTATCCACCCTGTAGATGCCGCCGGCACCGACCCCTTCGTCCGGTTTTAATATGAGCGGGTAGCCCAATTCATCCGCCAGACCCAGGGCCTTCTTCATGTCGGATATCCGCTCCCCCCTGGCCACCGGCAGCCCGAGGTCTTTGAAAAGCTGCTTCATGATGGATTTCTGTTTCAACCGCGGTAGATCCGGGGTCTGGATGCCGTCAATGCCGTATGTTTCATTGATGATAGCCTCCAGGTTCAGCCACTGCTCATTGTGGGATTCCACCAGATCAAAATTGCCCGCAGGCCCGCAGGCCCGCTTTTGCTTTAAGAGCTCATTCATTGCGTGATGCACCGCATCGACATGATTAAAGTCCGTTTGGACATACCAGGTTAAAGCCGAGCGCAAGCCTGGGGGCATGAAATAAAAATCCGCCTCGCCCAAACCCCAGACTCTGACGCCCAGTGAATGCAGCTGCGTGATGAAATGGGCATAATTGGGAGGAAATTCCGGAGAAATATACACAAAATCCATTTAGCACCTGACCGGCACAAAAGAAAATTTTTGACTTGATGCCCGCACGCTGATTTTCACACCGGGTGTCGTCTGTCCGGTGCATTGGCGCACTTTTAAATTAAGGATGTTGTCCGGAAAGTAAACAACAGGAAATTAAAAAATTTTTGCCGCCCGGCATCGTGCGGCGAGCCCGGTTTGCATAGCACCGGCTCAGGCCATTGGATCGTATTCGATGGCCGTTTCTAGATTCAAACCGCCATGGCCGTCATGGATAAGCGATACAACCATCCTTTGGGCGACACTATCTTTATTTTGATTTTTTTCTCATTGTGATATGGTTAGCCGGCAAAAATACCTGTTGAAAAAAACCGATGTGGAGATCAGGATGAATTTGAAAAAATCGTTGGATCCAGGCCCCGCCGGAACCCTGCCGTTGAAAAAAAGCCGTTTCACCGAAATGCTCATTGAAGCAAACGCGCCGGAGTTGAGGGGATTTGACCGCTGGATTTTTTGTGAAGGCATGCTGTTCAACTCCCCGAACAAATGGTGGGGCGATCGTGGTCAGCGGGATTTTCCCCATGAAGGTATCGATCTCTGCCTCTACAGAGACAGCTCCGGGCGGATACGGCGTATTGATGACAGCATCCGCTTCCCTGTGGTGGCCGCTGGCACGGTCCAGGCAATGTTCAAAGATTATTTGGGCACGGCGGTCCTGGTCGAACATCAGATCCAAGCTACCGGCAGCCAAAGGCTCATATCGTTTTATGCCCACACAGATCCGGATCCCAATATTGGCGTCGGCATGATGGTGAAGGAAGGAGACATTATCGGTGCTCTGGCCGACACCAGCCATTCCAAGGCCGGGATCAGGCCGCATTTGCATTTCTCGATAGGGATGCCAACCAAATCCTTTTCTTATGACGGGTTGGTATGGAATACGATTCGAAGACCGGAGATGATGATCCTGCTGGATCCACTGCCGGTCATCGACCGGCCGTACCAAAAGCTGGCAGCCGACGATCCCGCCTGTCGCCAATCCTGATCCGCTCATCACCGTAAAGCATGCCATACCGCCTAAAATGGAGGGTCGTGAATTTTTGCTTTAATAGATTGCAAGATAAGATCAAATTCATGACCGCCGTCAACAGGCACATGACCTGTTCGGCCTGCGCGGCGTCGGGGGTAAGGGAACGGATCATTTGGGGGCTTTTACAGAGAGTAATATTCGTGGTCCAACCCCCATCCCTCCGGTGAAACAGGCCGTCACCCGAATAATCGGCATTAACCAAAGGTCAGGGTATCGGACAATTTTTGCAACCAATCGCAGGCCTTGGCAGCAAATTTCTTATACTGCTCGGGCTGGATACGCAACCGGTCGAGCACGGATGAATATGGCAGGTTAAGCTCCGCTTCAGCCGGCATGCTGTCATCTCCCGAATGACACATCAGGTTAGCCAGATAGACAATGTCCGCGTGCGGATTGGATTTTTCGGAACTGTCCGGGTAGTGGTGCCACCAGACCGCACTGATGAGATCATCCGGAAATGACCATTTGGCCAGGATAAAGGCGCCTATTTCAGCATGGTCCGTTTTAAGAACCTCTTTTTCGGCGATAACAACCGGCACGCCATCGGCCACCATGCTGTCTATTTTAGACTGCTCTGCTTTGACGAATTTTCCCAGGACCAATTTCCCCAGGTCATGAAGCAGCGCCGGTGTGAAAAAATCATTGGATTCGGCAAATTTCCTGTTTTTTGCCAGCGCCTCGGCGGTGGTTGCGACCGCAATGGAATGCAGCCAAAGCGTCCCGGGAGATAACCCGTAGCCTGCAACGGCAGCACCCATGGATTTATTCATACAGGCGCCAAAGGCAATTTTGGTAAACCGTTGGATGCCCAATAACACAACGGCCTGTTTTAACGAGGTGACCTTAGAGGGCATGCCAAAAAAGGCAGAATTCGCCAATCGCAATACATTTGCAGCCAGTCCCGGGTCGTGACGCAAAATTTTTTCGATGTCATCGATCGATGCATCCTCTTTGCCGAGAAGGGACCTGAGCTCGATGGCGGCTTTGGGCATGCTGGGAAAGGCCGACACAGTTTGAAGGATTTTATCCGGTATGTCGCTGGTAGCTTGAATTTTTTCTCCTGAAACGGTCATAACAGCACTTATCCCTTTACCGGCCGCAACGTCATGATCGAACCGCCAAAAATTCGCCCGAAGGTTTTATTATAGCATATTTTGGGGAGATTTCAATTTTGGATGTCACAATAAAAAACCCGAAAATGGCGGTGCTTTGAGGAAAGTTGCCTACCGCAGCCCGGCCTTGCGAAGGGTGGTCAGAAGCTGTTCCAGGGTGTCGGGATTCCGGTAGGGCTGGGATTGGGCAAATTTTTCGAGGGTGAAATCCGGCCTCGCCAGGCGGATCCGGTTGGCGATCTGGGCGGCTTGATCCATCTGGTTCAAGGCCACCTTGGCAACGGCCAGGATCACTAGCGCATCGAGATATTGCCTGTCCTTGCGCAGGGCTTCTTCGGCAACTGCTGCCGCCTCTTCAAACTTTCCGCTGCTATACAAGGCGCCGGCCAGGACGACCTGATAAAACGGCGGTGAATGCACCGGGGCAAGGCGGATGGCATAATTGGCCAGCTCGATGGCCTCGGTGGTCCGGCCCAAATAGTTAAGGATAAATCCCTTGGCGGCATAAGAAAGATCACAGCTTGGACGGGAGAGAACGGCCTGTTCGGCTTCGGCCAGCGCTTTGTCGTGCTCATTTTTGTGGAGATGAATCAGTCCCATCATCAGATGAGGCAGTCCGGTGATATCTTCCATTGCGACGGCCTTGCGTGCCAGATCCGTGGCGTGTTCCAGCGCCAGTTGGGTATCTGGGGCCAGCCCGCGGAAGACGGCCCAGAAATGGGTCCACGCTGCCAGCGCATAACCCAGCGGAGATTCGGGCTCCAGCCGTATGGTTTCTTCGAAGTGCTGCTGGGACTCGAAAATATCGGCGTTGCTGGTTCCGAAAAGGGTCTGCCACCCGCGATAGTAGGCTTCAAGCGCATCCGGGTTCCGGATCGTTTTTCGGATGGTGCGGGCAGATTCGCCGGATACCAATTTGACGTCCAAGGCGGTGACGATTTCTTCGGCGATACGGTCCTGAATGGCAAATACATCCTCCAGATCGGTATCATAATGATCCGCCCATATCTGGCGGCCGCCGGTTGTTTCAACGAGTCTGGCGGTGACGCGCACATGTTCCCCAGCCTTACGCACCCCACCCTCCAGAACATGACTCACACCCAGCTGACAACCGATTTCTTTAATGGAAACGGGTTTTAGCTTGAAACTGAACATCGAAATGTCGCTGATGAGAAAAAGATCGGGTATTTTTACCAGGGCGGTCATAATGTCCAGGGTCAGGCCGTCGCTGAAGTAGTCCTGGGTTGGATCCGAGCTCAGGTTGACAAAAGGCAGAACGGCCAGGGAAGGCTTGGCGGGAAGGGGCGGTGGCGTTGCCGGATAGGCGGCTGATTCGACCGGGTGAGTGCCTGGTTCGGCCGACGGCGCAACCACCGCATACACCCTCAGGGGATCGGGGATATTTTTGAGGGTTTTGGTGCCCAAATCGACATAAGTGGCGTCCAATTTATGCTGAATCTGGCGGTAGACCAGCTCGGAGATGCAAATGCCGCCCGGCTCGGCGAGCGCTTCCAACCGGGCCGCGATATTGACCCCGTCGCCATAAATGACCTCGCCTTCCACCAGTATATCGCCGAGATGGATGCCGATGCGAAATCGCATATGCCGGTTTTCATCCATCCCGGCATTCAGCGTTGCGAGACTGTTTTGAATTTCAAGCGCACACGACACGGCATCGCGCACACTGGGAAACTCCACCAGCACGTTGTCACCGACAAAATTCACCACCCGGCCGCCAATTTCTTGAACCAGCGCGTGTATTTTATCCCGACAGATGGCCAGCGTGCGAACCGTTGCGAGTTCATCTGCGGCCATCAGCCGGCTGTAGCCGACCACATCGGCGCTCAACAGCGCTGCAAGCCTGTGCTTGAGTTCGCTTTCTGTCATTTATTGCGCTCCTAAAGACAGCCATTCCCAATATTGGAAGAGACATTCGGTGCGTCTGTCATCTCCTCGTTGCAAATACCTTAATCATCTAGCCGGTTCCTGGCAACCGCATGCTCAAATCCGCCGGCGCTGTCCTTCCGACATTATGCTATATCCACGCAAATGGGTGCCGCCACCCATTGACAAAGCCCCTGGTGATGGTAACGGTAAAATTTATCCTTACCCGTTATACCAGAGATACGGGTAATGCCAATTCTTACAGGGGCTTTGGTTGATCGTGAACTCATAACTCTGGGTGAGGGAGCTATGCTGAAAATTAAAAAGTCCCGGCCAACATCCTGACCTATTCTTTTGTGCTGCCTATCTTGCCCTTTTTGAGAGCCCCCCGCTGACTGTCAGTGGCCGTTTTTCCGTTTCGAATTTTGCGTGTGATGCCTCCCTCATGTTTGCGGTCAAATTTAATCCGGAGGTTATAAAATGAACTCACTTATTTTCAATACCAAACTGGGATTTGTTATATTGGCGCTGCTGATGCTGGCAATTCCGGGTCAGGCAACGACCCAGCATATCAACCAGCACGATTCGCGTGCGCTTGCCGCCGACCCCCGGCTGGCGCCGGGCCAGCTCGCACCGGTGCTCGAAGGGCTCGGTGATCATCATCACAGGGTAACCACGAACTCTCAGCGCGCCCAGCTGTTTTTTGACCAGGGGCTGAAGCTGACCTACGGTTTCAATCACCAGGAAGCCCTGCGCAGCTTCAAGGAAGCCGCACGGCTCGATCCTGACTGCGCCATGGCTTACTGGGGCTGGGCCCTTGTCCTGGGCCCCAATTTGAACCTGCCCATGTCGGCTGAAGCTGCCGAACAGGCCTACCAGGCGATCCAGATGGCGGTGTCCCGCAAGGATAAGGTTTCCCCGCGTGAGCGGGCCTATATCGATGCCCTTGCCAGGCGCTACGGCAGCGATCCGCAGGCCGATCGCTCCCGGCTGGATGCCGCCTATGCCGAGGCCATGGGGGCCCTGCATGCCCAGTACCCCGATGACCTCGATGCCGCCACGCTGTATGCCGCCGCTTTGATGAACCTTTCACCGTGGAGCTACTGGACGGAGGATGGCCGACCCAAGCACCATACGCCGGCCATTCTAGAGGCGCTGGAGACGGTCATCGCCCGCGACCCGAACCACGAAGGCGCCCTGCACTATTACATTCACGCCGTCGAGCCGGTGGACGCCGAACGCGGTGTCGCCGCTGCGGATTCGCTGCGCTATCTCGCCCCCGGCATCGGTCACCTGGTGCATATGCCCACCCATATCTACATGCAGGTGGGACGCTATCAAGAGTCCTATGTGCTCAACGGTTTGGCGGCAAAAGCCGACGAGGATTACATCATTCAGTGCCGGGCCCAGGGTATCTACCCGCTGAACTACTATCCGCATAATGTTCACTTCCAATCCTGGGCAGCCCTGATGTCGGGCCGAAGTGAGGATGCCATCGCGACGGCCCGCAAAGTGGCCGCCAGAGTGCCCGGTGATCTTCAGGGCAATGACTGGGCACTGTACCAGACCTTTTTGAGCATGCCCCTTTACGCCTATGTTCGCTTCGGCAAGTGGGAAGAAATTCTGTCCGAACCGGCGCCACCGGCAAACCTGCATTTCTGGACCGGTATCTGGCGCTATGCCCGGGGAATGGCCCATGTCCATACCGGCAGGCTCAATTCGGCGCGCAGGGAGTTAAACGCCCTGGCTGATATCCTCGCCAACCCCAATGCCAGCAAGGAGCCGATCGGTTTCGGCAACACCGAAATCCTGCTCGCCATCGCCAGGGAGGTGCTGGCCGGCGAGATTGCCGCCAAGAACACAGACTTCGATACGGCCATTGCCCGCCTGTCACGGGCGGTCCGGCTTCAAGACAGCCTGATGTATAACGAACCGCCCGACTGGTATTATCCGGTGCGTCACAGCCTGGGGGCAGTGCTGCTCGAAGCCGGGCATCCCCGGGAAGCCGAGGCGGTCTACTGGCAGGATCTGCGAAAATATCGCGATAACGGCTACGCTCTGTTCGGCCTCTGGCAGAGCCTCAAAGACCAGGACCGCCCGGGCGAGGCCCGGCAGATCGAATTAAAATTTCAGCACGCCTGGGCCGATGCCGACGTCAGCCTGTCATCGTCGCGCTATTAGACCAGGCCCTGACAGGGGGACACTTTGCCGCCTGTCAAGCCGCACACATGATTGTTGTCGCAGACTTGCGCCCCCAAGATTTGATGCTTACATTTCGGCATATGGTCGGGGAGTTGTAACATTGCCGCTTACCCGCAACCTTTGAATCGAAAAAAGACTGACAGCAATCGAGAGGGAGGCTTAAGGCTCGCACAACAACCTCTCGTAAAGGGCGGTTCGGGAAATTCCTGAACTGCCCTTTTGGGTTTGGGCTGAACGCTCATCCAGGCCCGGTTTGATCCCAATTCGGTCCTGCAGCATTTTTTTATCTAAACCTACCATGCCGGCAGGATTGACTTTTGGGGCAAACGCATATATCAATGGCCGCAAACTTATTGAATATGCATCTAATCGTTAAACCCCGACGGCATCTTCCCATCGGAAAACAGCTGAAAACTAAAGACGCATCATGCTCGCACGATTATCATCGGCCAAATTATTATTCATTCTCGCTTTTACGCTCTATTTTTTATTGCTCGGCCATAAGCTAATGCGGATTGGGATCCACGGCGACGGTCTCGAATATGCGACCGTGGCCATGAATATGGCCGACGATGTGGGCAGTTTCTGGAAGCCTTATCTGGATGACCACATCCACCCGGTTTTCCACGAGCACCCGCCCCTGGTGTTCTGGATTCAGTCTATTTTCTTCCGCATCTTCGGCGACGGTCTTTATCTGGAATCCTTTTACGGCGCTTTGGTGGGCCTGGTGATTCTGGGGTGCATGGCGCTTTTCTGGCAGCGGGTTCGGAGCGATTTT
>Ga0209536_100016962_pt1 | contig 10340 bp, 19 predicted proteins | sample DeeMarSeWOR28_12_FD_187461 | JGI IMG/M metagenome (GOLD analysis project Ga0209536, IMG submission 187461) | Marine sediment microbial communities from White Oak River estuary, North Carolina - WOR-2-8_12 (SPAdes) (version 2) | ecosystem: Environmental > Aquatic > Marine > Intertidal zone >... | reverse complement strand
CTACCTTGGTAACTGTTTAAACCAAACCATACCGCCTGAATCCAGTCATGTTTCCCACAGGTATCTGGTTCCAGCCAGACATACTGATGCTTAGGGATTGGACCTGATCCGGTGTAGAGGGTCATCGATCAAATCACCTGTGCGCTATAAAAACCTATAGCGATTCCCGTAAACAGTCCCACTAAAAACAATGCCGCTTCAACCCCAACCCGATCTTTGTCAAGATCTTTGTAGGCTTTAAGTTCTTCCTCAAGAACCCTGATCTCTTTCTTCAGTCTGTCTTGTGAATACTCCATCGTTCTTCTCCAGTCTGGCGATGAGTCTGTTTAAATACCAAGCACTCTTCTTGGCATCCTTGATGGGATGTCCTTTCAACCACATCCGAAGAACGTACTTGAGTACCTGCCATTGCAAGCTCCCAGAGACAGGGTCCGGTGCAAACCGGATCACATCCTCTATGACATCAATGGCTTCCTGTTTACCTGCGGTGTAATGACTTGGATGATCTACTTCATCTTGTCGGGTTTGGTGTATTTCCATCCTTCTGGTGTCTCCACATAGCCTACGATTTCTAACTCTTCATCTGACCTGCAAAACCCTGTCACCTTCTTATGTCGATAAAAAGAAGCAGGGTTCGCAAACTTATTGCCGCATTCGGCGCACTTTCTTTGTCGAAACTTTTTCATTCCTTAGCCTTTCGTTCTCTTCCCTGAGCCTTTTGATCTCATCATAGCAAGCCCAAAGAACACCCCCAACGGTTAGGAACTTCATCTCAGTAGTTGTTCCTGTGTCATTGATCTCATGAGGCAAGTCCCTAATCAGATCAAGTATATCTTCATCAACGGTCATTTGATAGATTTCTCAATCTCTGCGCGAAGTCCTTCGATCTCTGTTTGAAGGATGTCGGCTTGTCTCCATAGACCACGATATCGAATCTGCGCCAAGGATTCTTTGATGGGGTCGTCAGGCTTTTGGCCATAGCCCCATGGATGTCTTTCCAATTCTCTTTTCCAAGACCCTGCTTCACTCTCTTTGTCCACTGTCATGGCTCATCTCCTTACGGGTTTGTTCCCGAACAAGTACCATCAGTTTACAAATCAACATCTGTTCGCTGCGAAGATTGGGTTGCACCTTGTCGAACTGTTTAGACAGTTCTTCCACGATGTCCCAGTCCACGAACTCTAGTTCACCTTTCTCATTGATCTTGCACCAAGTCTTTTCCTGCTTGGGTAGCTCAAGGTAGGACTCTTCATGGAACCATTCTGGCTTAGGTATTTGCATTGAGTATCTCCTTGGCGTATTGCGTCCACTCATCACCGTATTCGACATGCATGTAGTCCCAGAACCATGGACCACCTCGGGTGAAATGTACCGCTAAAGGATTGGGACAATCATCCTTGGTGTGCCAGCCTTCCAGATAGTTATAGAACACAGGAAGGTTCCCGATAGATTCAATGCTGGTCCATTTGAATTGATGCAAGAAAGATCCTGACTCGGTGTTCACTGCTTGAAGGGTGAGGTTCTGGGTGTCTTCATGGCCACAGTTCAAGAGCATGAAGCTGGACCAGTTCTTGAGTGGGTACTGGGTTTGAACACAGCCATCCATCTTGGTCGTTTCTTTGGGCTGGTAGTTATGTTTAACCACCATCACGGAACAACTGTGATCTGCGTAGTCCATGACAGTGGCGATGTCTCCCCGCCACAGGAAGTCGCAGTCCATGAACACTGCCCATCCCTTGTATCCTGCAAGATACGGTGTCAGGAATCGGGTGTAGGTGAACTCGGTCGAAGCCAGAGGATCTTTCCCTCTCCAGTAAAGCTTCTGTTTACGCAGTTCATCCTGCTTGATGGGATGAATGTTTAAGTAAACGGAAGAGTTCCGTGCCAGAGATTCTCGGCAAACCTGAAAGGCAATGTCTTCTCTAGAGTCATAGCCAATGAAGATTTTCATTCTGCGATCCTCTTTAAGATCCAGTCATCCACTACCCGATTTACAATCTTGTAACCAAAACCTTCGCACAAAAACTTGATAGCATCAAACCGATCCCACATGTCCTTGAAATGAGGGTGGGACTTTTGTTCGATGACAATGACAGGGTTGTTGGTGACAAGGGTGCGCCTTGCCCCCTTCAGGACCGCTAACTCATAACCTTCGACATCGATCTTGATGAGATCAACGTCGTGATATTCATAGTCATCCAGCATCGCCATGTCATAGCTGTCTCCCTCAGAGACATAGGCGGCTCCGGTGTTCCCGTCAGGGATGGTGAGTCCAATCTTGCGCGGCTCTTCGCCCAGTGCCACGGGTATAAGCTTGGCTTTGGGTGCGTTCAGAGTAAAAAGCTTTTGGTATTCAGGGTGCGGTTCGAAAGCTACCACCTCGGTAAACACTTTCGATAACGGCTTCGACCACAGACCGACATGACCCCCGATATCTAAGGCTCTTCTAAACTTGTGACAGTAGGACAGCGCCATCTCCCGCTGAGGCTTTTGATATTCCCCTTCCCCTACCGCATCAAAGTAACCTTTGAAGTGGTGATCCTCATCAGGGAAATACCATCCGTAGACTTCTTTCATTTGCGGCCCCCTTTGTAATGCAGGATCTTGGGGCGGTTCACTTGACTGGCCTGTTCGGGAAGACAGGCATAGTGCCTTTCTTCCACCGCTTTAACAGGGTACCGCTCGGCGTACATCCTGATCGCTTCTTGATCCCCGTACCAGACATGGAACTTGGTGTCTAAGTTTTCAGCAATGCTGATCAGTTCTTTCCAGTACTGATTGCTTCGGGTCACCGTGAAGCAGGCGAGGTAAGGATAGACTTCATCCAGTGTCATCCCTTGGTATTCGGGGAACTCTAGTCCACGTTGTTCGACATTGAAGATCGCATCTTGGTTAAACGATCTTCGACAAATCACAACCTCGTCGTCGCCCAACACATCCTCTGGATAGACTGATTCTAAAAACACCATGTCTGAATCGACATAGAGTGCAGGCTCATTGAGGTTCAGTTCCGCAAAGGCATTGAGCCTTTCGGTCATGATGTGGTTGCGATCTACATAGTGATCAAAGCGGATGTCGCAATCCATGTCAGGGGTTTTGTTGTCACTGCACACAATGACTTTAGCCGATGGCATGTAGCGTCGAATGGATGCAATGAGTCGGGCTGGTTGGGTGACATCATCCCCGACATGGAACAGCACTATCGGGAACTCAATGTCATTGATCTCGGTAACCAAATCCTTTTTGACCTGATCCAACTGGGGTTGCCACGGTGCAATGACATTGTCTCGGGTGTAGACCATGGTGTTGGGATACCAGAAGTTCTGTCTTCCCCTCCGGTTGTTCCAGAACCAAAGCTTGTTGGCATCCAACAGAAACACCTTGGCTCCCACTGCTCCAGCCAGATGGGCGGTGGCATTGCTACAGGAGATAACGTAGTCGCAGCACTTGATGACTGCGGCCTGACCATCGAAGTCATGGGTCATGTCGATGTCCAGAAACTCTATCGGGAAATCCCCGAAAGCTTCTCTCTCTTCAGGGGTCAGGTTGTATTGGAGACTGACAAAGCGAACCCCGATGTTCCCGAAGGTGGACACAATGTCTTCGATGGGGATGGACTTGTGGTTCCCGATACGGGGAGCACCGGAACGCCATGACAGCCCGATGATAATCTCCCCCTTCTGTTTGTTTAAACTATTCCACACAGACTTGAGTCGCTCTGGGTCTGGCTTGAGATAGTTCCGTGCCGCCACCTGAGGGATGTCATCCATGACCTTGACGAACTCTGCCCCGAGCGAACCTAAGGCGATCTGGCCGTCGATCTCAGAGACCCTAGTGTTCTGTGGCACAAAGCTAATGGATGGCATAGAACGCTTGTAAAGCGGAATAAGACGGGCATCCACCATAACTGTGAGGTCGGTGACGTACTGCCTCACCTCAGGGAGCAGGCTGCTATAGAGAATCTGATCTCCCACCCCCTGCTCTGACCACACCAGAATGTCCTTGGCGGTGGAGGTCCGAGTCCACTTGGGAACCCGTGTCTTCAAGCGCGGGGAATCAAACTTCTTGCTGTCCCAGCGGTCTTCGAAGTTCTTCCAGCCCTTCTCAAACTGGTTAAGCTGCAAGTAGATCAGGCACAGCGTCCACTTGAGGTCGGCATTGTCAGGGGCCATGCGGTGAGCCAACTCAAAGTCCCTGATAGATTCTCCCCAACGCTTCATCTCCCAATGTGCGCGTCCCCTTTGGATGAGTGCATTGCACACATCGTCCACGGTGTCAGTGATCTTTTCGAATTCCACAATGGATTCATCGAACCGATCCTGTTCCGTGAGACGGATTCCTTTCTGAAGGATATCCACACCTTGTTGTCGGTGGTTCATGGCTGATCCTCTTTAGCCAGTAGCTCCCGAATCTTTTCGACGATTTCTTTCTTGTGTTTCTCGGTCCCCTCTGAGTCGGGAACGCAGCACATCAAGACGTATAACGCCTGCCTTAGCAGGTCTCGGTACTCGTTCATCTTTCCTCCTGAGGAACTCAGGGATGAAGTCCGGATCATGGTGGTGATCAATGGGGGGAAGTCCCAAATCTATTCGCCCCCATTCCCGAACCAATACCTGAATGCGTTTGTTTAAACTATTTATCTCACGTTGAATTTCTTTCTTTCTAGCTTCTTTGTCCATGTGACACCTATGGAAAACCCATGCAAGGTTTCCCCTGCATGGGATGTTCCGTCAAGCTGCCTTGGCTAACTGATCCAATTGCTGGATGACTTTGATCAACGTCCTACGGAACTTGGGATCAAGCTTGCTTACCGCTTTGGACTTCTTCAGTTCGTAGTTCCGTGCCACCGCATAGAACAACTGGGGCGATACGCCTAACCGCTTCTGAATGATCTTGGGATCTACTCCCTTGTCGATCAGGTTGCGGATCTGTTCAGATTTATTGTTAAGTCTCATAACTCCTCCTTAAAACGGATCATCTTCTTGGGGTGATGTATCAATGGGTTGTGGCTTGTACTCCACATATTTCTGGACAGACAAAGACAGGTAGGTGTTACCGGCCTTCGACTTTCTTTCCCAAGCTGCAACGGCAAGCTTGGCTTCGTTACCCTTCTTGACCTCATCGACTAGCTCTTTGAGCACAGCCTTGGTCAAGGTTATTTCGCCACGGAAGTTGGGTTGGTTTTCCGTTTTCTTTCGGGTGTTAACAAACAAAGCACCCTTACTTAACTCAGTCATTGGAACCTCCAAACTTAGACTTGAGATCAGTGAATCCCCTCTTCAGTTGTTCAAACTGTTTCGGGTAATGTTGATCGATCAGATCGATCACCTGTTTGTTCTCGCCCCAGAACGAACGCAAACCCTTAGGGTCTGAGCACATCTGAGTCGCGAACTCCAGTATCTTTCCTACCACTTCCTCGGCGGCTTCCTCATTGGGAATGTCTGCCTTCTTATTCTTTGGGGTAGGTTTAGGTTCAGGCTTAACTTCTACTTCAGGTTCCGGCAAATCTTCACCGGCATACAAAGCAAATCCAAGACCGAACATCGCCAGTGTCTTCACTAGGCAGCGCATCTTAGTGTCGCTGATCTTCCTAGCATCAGGGTTTTTGATGGCATTGTTCCTGTGATCCATGACAGGGAGCCACATCTCACGGTGACACTTCCCTATCATCACATCGCAGTGAACCGTCACGGTTCCATCAGAATGATGTTCGTGGTTAGCAAATGAGTATTCAGATTGTGGGTAGTTCTTCATGAGAACACCCCATGCCCATGCCCATGACAAATAGGACAAACCGTTTTTCTTTTCAACGTGTTTGGATACATCGATCTTAGACAGGGTCGTCCAGATCTCCGCATAAGACGGACTTGCGACTTCAGTCATAACACCTCCTGTTATTTATAGATCAATTATATTTGATCAAAAAAAAGAATCAAGTATTACCTTTCATCTTTTTAAATTGATCGCACCATTCACTGACACGACACCAGTCTCCGGTGCAACGGGTCGATTCACCGGGCCTGAACTCTATCAACTGTCCCTGTTCTAGATTCTGCGCGGCTTCTTCTTGTGAATCATAGACTCTGACCGCTCTCTTCAAGCCCTTCTTCATGATGGCCCACTTGTTAGGCTTCTCCCATCGCTCTGACGGGGAACACTCAGGCAACTCATCACCCGTAAGGCGTTTAAATTCTGCCTGCTGGTGGATCTTGACTCGGGTATCTAGGTATTCATCCTGCTTGGAGGGTTCCCACAACGGAACATCGATCTCCACGATGGGTGCGTTGGGGTAATCCCTTTTCTCTTCAGCATCGCGACGGTTCCAGTCCCGACAGATGGCGATGATCTTCAAAGCTTTGACGTTGTGGCCCTTGGCGCGACGGATGAGGGAGGCATAGCAATTTAATTGCAGTTCCCATTCAGGCTTGCCGTAAATGACAGACCACACACTGGTGGTTTTGTAGTCGTAGATGACCACACCATCATCAGACATCTTTTGAACATCGACAGCGCCAGAGATTGTCCAACCTTCGATGTCTAGGAACACACGTTCCTCGGCAAGATGTCCCTCGGTCACGTTCTCTTCGAACATCTTGTGAGCAGCGGTTCCGAGCACAGCCCACAGCTTGTCTGCGACATCCTCGGTGAGATCATCCCAATGTTCTTGCCTCAGAATGCGAACACGGGGACTGTCAATCAACTGTGTAATCGAACGATTACTTTCACCACGGGAATACTCATTGCGGGTTAACGCTTTGACAACGGGTTGCGGTAAGCCATGTTTGTTGGTGAGTTTCATTAGACCCTCCAGATTCTAATCTTGTTTTTCTTTGAGTCCTTCTGGACACTGAACTTGAACTTGGGATTGTTTTTGCTGAACACACTACACCTGACACGGATGGAATGTGCTGCCTTGTTAATCTCCTCAGGATCAAAGTCAATGACAATAGAGTCACCGACATTGAGATCTTCCAAGGGAAGTTCACCAACCTTAGTTCTCTTTCGTTCTTTGGGAACACCTACATTTCTTTCAATCTTCATGACACCTCCTGTAGAGTTAACGTATTACAACGTAGGATTTAATGTATGTCAATTAAGTTTGTGGTATTGGGTGAGCCTGCATCGAAAGCAAACTCAAGGAGACTGGTTAGGTTTGGGAATCGCCCTGCCTTTATCAAATCTCAGAAGGCCAGAGACTATGTCGATGCATTTAAACTGCAATGTCCAAAGATGTCCGAGTTAATCCAAGAAGATGTGACAGTGAACATCACTATCTATTACTCATCGCGAAGACCTGACCTAGATGAGTCTGTGATATTGGATGCGATGCAAGATCTGATCTATGTGAACGACAGACAGGTCAAAGAAAAGCATATCTATTGGGGGCTAGATAAAGACAATCCCCGTGCTGAAATAGAGGTCATAAAAAAAGCCCCTTAGGATTTCTCGTAAGGGGCTTGACCCGTGGAAGGTCGTGGGGTTAGTCTTGAGTTGCACCAACAAGACGGGCGAAAGCCTAACTTGATTAGATAACGTTAGTCAAATCCCATCTTGTGCTGCCAGTCCGGCGAGCTGTGAATGAGTGGAGGGGGAACATCCTTCCCGCCCTAAAGTGCCAATGGAAAACCCAAGCTCTGTGTACCTCCTCACAACTTGGTGGGTGGTGGTGCGTAATGCACTCGGCCAAACCGGACTGGACTTGTGTGAGTAGTGCATGAACTTCGGTTCCCATGAAAGCAGTTCCAGTGGTGGGTTGAGATACCCACTGACACTGAGTACGGACGGCGCGGTTGTCCCGACCACCCGGAAAAGGGGGTTGGTTTAAACAAAAACAGGTAAGGACATGACTCTTGAAGACATCATCACAACTCAAAGGGAATCCAGAAGGATTCATTGCCCCGTTTGTTCGCACACTAGGAAGAAGTCCTATGAGAAAAGCATGGGGATCACGGTCGAAGAAAACCGAGTCCTGTATCAATGCTTTCATTGCGGAACATCGGGGTCGATGAAGCGAGGATCATTCATGGAACAAATTCAGTATTACAAACCGACTCCGGCCAAGGTGGAACCACCACCGAGTCAGCCTGACATTGTCACCGAGTTCCTGAGAACCCGAGGCATAGACCCCGACAAGGTCAAGGACTATCCCGTAATCGGATCGAACCGATACTTCGCGACAGGCATGTCACCTGCTATCGGGTTTGTGTACGGAACCGAGGCCATCAAGTGGCGTAGCACTACGCAAAAAGAATTCACCCAGCAGGGTGCTGCCCGATCCTTCTACGGTTTAAACCAATTACCGAAGTCAGACACCCTCGTCATCTGCGAAGGGGAGATGGATGTCCTAGCTCTAGCTTGTGCCGACATCCCCGCAGTCAGCGTTCCCAACGGAGCACCTGCCAAGGTCTCTGACGGGCGCGTCGATCCCAAGATGGACGGCAAGTTTAGCTACGTCTGGGAAGCCAGAGAACTCATCGACTCAGTGACCAAGGTCATCTTCGTTCCTGATCAGGATGAACCCGGCCAAGCCCTTGTCGAAGAGCTTGCGCGACGTATCGGACGGGCTAAATGTTGGACAGCTACCCTCCCCTGCAAGGATGCCAACGAAACCCTCCAGAAACATGGCCCTGAGGCGCTCAGAGAAGCCATTGCAGCCGCTAAACCCCTCCCACTAGAGGGTGTGTACCTGACCGAGGACTTTGAGTCCCAGATCGTGAGCCTGTACGACGGGGGAACGGTGAGAGGGGTCAGCACAGGCATGGATTCACTGGATAAGTACTACACCATCCTCCCCGGCCAGCTATCGGTAGTGACAGGACTCCCCGGCTCCGGTAAATCCGAATTGATAGACCAGATCTGCGTGAACATCGCCATGCAAAAGGGTTGGCGGTTTGCAGTGGCAAGCTTTGAGAACCCACCCCATATGCACATCGCCAAGTTGGCTGAGAAGGTGATTGGGAAACCCTTTTTCCATAGCACACAGGCTGAACGCATGACCGAGGATGAACGGGACTACGCACTGGCGTTCCTCAATGAACACTTTGTGTTCCTGCAATCCCATGACGGAGCACCGAGCACAGTTCAGTCCATCGTGGATCGAACCAAGCAAGCCATCATGCGACTGGGGGTGCGGGGACTGATCATTGACCCGTACAACTACCTTGAAATGGACGGTGACTCAGAGCATCAGGCCATCAGTAAAATGCTGACCGACATCGCGCTGTTCTGTAAGTCCCATGAACTCCATGTCTGGTTTGTCGCGCACCCTGCCAAGTCCATCCCCGAGGATGGCATACCGAGGGGTCAGCACATATCAGGCAGTGCAGCATGGTTTGCGAAGGCGGACATGGGGGTGACGGTTCACCGAGCTAAGACGGGAACCCAAGTCCATGTCTGGAAGAGTAGGTTTAAATGGGTTGGGACAGTGGGGATGTGTGAACTGCGGTACGACATACCGACTGGTCGATACTCGGATGTACTAGATCCGACTGACATGGATTTCGATTGGGGTGACCTGTGAGTAGCAAGGATTGGGATGAATCATTCATCCAAAGATTCAATGGGAGTTCCCGAGCAGAGAATGTAGTGGGAATTTATCTGCTGTTGCAGGGCAACACCGTCCGCATCAACCCCAAGACCCTACGCAAGGACTGGAAGGATAGGTTTAAACATAACGACAAGGGAGACCTGATCGTTAACAACCATCGCGTGGAAGTGAAGGGATTGTCATTGGAATTTGAGATGAACCAATGGCCCTTTAGGAATGCATTGATCTGCAGCAAGTTTAGCTTTGATCGGGCTGAACCGAGGCCCGACTATTATTTTCTGGTCAATAAATCTTTGACCGTGGCTGCGATAGTGGATGTTAAGAAAACCATGAACCAGTGGGGAGTGATCAACCAGAGAGACCCATCAAGGGGCGAGACCTACGAAGCTTACGTCATGAACCCAGAGCTATTGCAATGGCGGGAACTCAAATGAAAACGTATATCCATGTCAATCAACATGTCATCCGAGCCAACAAAAAGAATGGCACTGATGATCCTGTGATCACGGTTAAACAGGGAAGGAAGAACACCTACGGAAGACGGGTACAAATTCATGGCCCGAGTGAGGTGATCTACAGTGGTAACGACAAACCGATATTGTCCTGCGGTGCGAGGGTGGTCATCGTCACTGAGTCAGAGGTGACTGTCGAATAAAAAACCCCCGACACCGAAGTGCCGAGGGTTTGCGTTAGACCTTGCCGTCTAGATATTTTGCTGCCCATTTAAACGCTTCGTCCTGTTCACCTTCGACGTACTTGAACTCATCGGCATCAGGGAAAGCGACCCATCTGG
>Ga0209536_100016961_pt1 | contig 10342 bp, 13 predicted proteins | sample DeeMarSeWOR28_12_FD_187461 | JGI IMG/M metagenome (GOLD analysis project Ga0209536, IMG submission 187461) | Marine sediment microbial communities from White Oak River estuary, North Carolina - WOR-2-8_12 (SPAdes) (version 2) | ecosystem: Environmental > Aquatic > Marine > Intertidal zone >... | reverse complement strand
GCGACATAGTCGGCGCCAGCCTTTACCGCCTGCCGGGCGCGCTGCAGGTCGTTGTAGCAGGATATACCGATGATGGCTGCTGTTCCCAGGCGGGCGCGTGCTGCCGGCAGGGAAGCGTCATCCACTCCCAGATGAACACCGGCCGCACCGACCTTCGCTGCTAGTTCCACGTCGTCATTGATGATAAGCGGAATGCCTTGCTGCCGGCATAGCGCCGCCAGCGAGACGACCTCGTCGATGCCTGCCGAAACTGCCGGGCCCTTGTCGCGGTACTGGATCATGACTGCCCCCCCGGCAATGGCAAGGGACACCCGCCGTGTCAGCTTGCCCGGGGGGATCAACTGACTGTCGGTTATGGCATACAGGCCACGCGGAAGTGAAGGTGCACTCATCTAATTTTTTTCAGTTTCAAGCTGACGGCCTGGCCTGCCAAGCAGGGTTCAGAATTTGTCTATGGCCACGGAATCCACGGAATCCACGGAAGAACACGGAAAATTTATAGAATCTTTGATTAGAACCTATCTCAAAATTAAGAAATTGATGAATGGCCAATATTATCGTCATTCCGGCGCAGGCCGGAATCCAGTATTTTACCGGGTTTTGGATGCCCGAGTTCGCGGGCATGACAATGTGAGGTTGCTTCAAGCATTTTTGAGATGGGTTCTAGTCCATCTTCCATTATCGGTGACGGCCGGAATGACGATTAATCAGGGTCTCGCCATATTTATTCCTGTCTTTCCGTGTTCTTCCGTGGATTCCGTGGCAAAAATCTATGTTTACCAGACTGGACCTTCCCTAATCTTCCTGTTTTGCCCAGAACAGTCGCTCCGGCAGGTGTTGCCCCATTCCTGGTCGATAACCCGCCTGCAGGGCATGCCAGGTAAAATCCTGGGCCTCGTGGATGGCCTGGAACGGGTCCAGCCCATGCGCGATGAGCCCGGCGATGCAGGCGGCCAGCGTGCATCCCGAACCGTGGTAGCTGTGCGGCAGGCGCTCCCAGGTAAATGATTCAAGCAACTGATGGCCCTGGTAAAGCTTGTTGATAACGTGTGGTGTTCTTTCGTGGGTGCCGGTTACCAGGACATATTCGGTGCCAAGGTCCAGCAGGGCCAGGGCGCAGGCATCCAGAGTGTCTGCGCCCGGTGCCAGCAGTCGCGCTTCCTGGCTGTTAGGTGTGATGATGGTCGTGTGGGGCAGCAACAGGACCCTGATTGCTTCCAGCAGGCCGGATTGCCCGAGGCTGGTGCCCTGACCCGTGGCCAGTACCGGGTCGAGGATGAGGGGGATGTCCGGGTAGTCCTGCAGGATGCTGTGGATCGCCTCGACGACTTCGACACTGCCGAGCATGCCTGACTTGAATGCCGCCACTGGCATGTCTTCCAGGATCGCACGTGCCTGGGTAATGATATGAGCGGCATCAAGAACAGTAAAATCAACAACATCTCGCGTGTCTTGCACGGTAATCGCAGTAATGACCGGAGTGGCATGGCACCCCTGGCTTGCCAGCGTTTCAATATCTGCCTGCATGCCGGCGCCGCCGCTCGGATCGTGGCCGGAAAATGTCATCACAACAGGAATTCTGCTCATGCCACTAGATTAGTGAGAAAACCCGGCTTAAGCAAAGCCACTGGCGGCGCCGACCGCTGGTGTGGCGTTCGGGTATGTCGGCTGCGGCTTACGGCGGTACAATAACCCGGTTTAACTGAAGCGCTATCACAGCAGCCGGGAGAAGAGCATGAGTGGTTACAGGGAATACATGTGCGTGGTTTGCGGGTTTGTCTACAACGAAGCGGAAGGATTGCCGGAAGAAGGCTTCCCCGCGGGTACCCGCTGGGAGGATATCCCCGAGAACTGGGTCTGCCCTGAATGCGGGGCGGGCAAGGAAGATTTCGAAATGGTCGAAGTCTGAGCTGCAGATCTGGTGTTTTTGACTAAACTGGTAGTGAACGTTTCAGGCCAGGTGGTTTTCCGGGAAACGGATGGCATGTCGCCTGTGCAGCGTGAACAATCAACCGGCGGAGCCTGATTGTGAGCAGCTTTACCGAAACATTATCCGAAATGACTGCTGTTGCCGACGCCTATTGTCAGCTGATTGACCGGACCGGTCGTTCCCCCGGCAACTGGCTGGAAATGCTCTATGAAATCATGCCGCGCCTGCATGCGGCGGTAACCGCGCTCAACAGCTACGACACCGGCGATGCGCCCCTGGACAGCGTGGACCTGGATGAGCGCTTTGAACTTTACAGTCGCTTGCGCAAGGCGCTCGGAGAACGGGATAGCTACTGGCTCGAATTTGACTCCGCACCCGAGGAGGTCCACATGTCCGGCAGCCTTGCCGACGACCTCACCGATATCTACTTCGATCTGCTGCACGGGCTGGAGCTGGTGGACGAAGCCTGGCCACACAGGGCTGCACAGGCATGGCAGTCGACCTACCGGTTGCATTGGGGGCAACACCTGGTAGATGCGGAGCGCCATCTCTATGCACTCAAGGTGCGGAACCTGCTGGCGCTGGACAAGGCATCCTGAACCACGGCTGTCTGTGAGGCCTGCGTCCGGCACGAATGGCCGGCCCGGGCGGTACAGTCATTAACAAATCCATCACAGATTGCTGTCCTGTCTGTTTACCCGCAGTCAAAACCTATTAGAATAGGTGGCCTTCGCCATGCCATGGGTATGGCCCGCACACATCTCAGGTTAACAATGATGATACGTAAACACAGCATGCAACAAGGTTTCACCCTGATAGAGGTCATGGTTGTGGTCGTGATCCTCGGTATTCTTGCGGCGATACTGGTGCCCAAGGTCATGGACCGTCCGGATCAGGCGCGCATTACCAAGGCACGGCAGGATATCCGTGCCCTCGAAGCAGCCCTCAATCTGTACAAGCTGGACAACTATGTCTACCCCACTACGGACCAGGGTCTGGAGGCACTTGTGGAAAAGCCGTCTTCACCGGAACCGCCTAACTGGAAGTCAGGCGGCTACATCGACCGGTTGCCGCTTGATCCCTGGAAACAGTCCTACCTGTACCTGAGTCCCGGTCAGAACGGTGCCGTTGATATCTTCTCGCTGGGTCCGGATCAGCAGCCCAGTGACGACGACATCGGTAACTGGACGTTGCAATAAGCATCATGCGGGATTCGCCGGCGCTGGCATCAAGGCGGTCATCCGGTTTCACGCTGCTTGAATTGCTGGTCGTCCTGGTGCTGATCGGGATTATCTTCAGTTTCGCCATGCTGTCGCTGGGTGGTGATGATATCGCGGAATTGATGGAGCAGGAAACCCGGCGCCTGGGGACGCTGCTCGATCTGGTGAGTGACGAGGCCGTGCTGCGTGGCGAGGAAATGGCGGTGCATTTCACCGATACCGGTTACGAATTCCTGATACTCAGTGGCGACCAGTGGCAGGCGCAGGAAGACGACCGCCTGCTGCAGGCCCGTACCTTGCCGGCGGATATCGAGATTCGCCTGGCAGTCAACGGTGACTCGCCGGGCCTGACCACTGCGGATGACGAAGACGCGGAAATCCTGACGCCGCAGGTATACATACTTTCCAGCGGCGAAATGACACCATTTTCCGCCACCCTGCAGTCGCCCCAGAGTAACACCCGCTATCACCTGACTGCTTCGCTGCTGGGTGAGGTCACCTGGGAAACGGAGACGACATGGTGAGATCACGCAGACAGCTGGGCTTTACCCTGCTGGAAGTCCTGATCGCGCTTGCCGTGCTGGCCATTGCGATGGGTGCAGTCATCAAGTCCACGGGGGACTATGCCGGCAACCATGCCTGGCTGCGCGATCGCACCCTGGCAACCTGGGTTGCCCGCAATGTACTGGTGCAGCTCCAGGTCGAGAATGCCTGGCCCGAGGTCGGTGAACGCAAGGGGACACAGGAAATGGGTCGCCAGGAATGGCGCTGGCTGGCACGGATTTCCCAGACGGACGAGGCACAGTTGCGGCGCCTGGACGTGGAGGTATTCCTGCTTGATGCAGAAGACGAAGAACCGGTTTCTGTCCTGAGCGGCTTCCTGCAGCAGCCGGCCTCATGAGAACCCGGAATGCAACAAGGCCAGCGGCAGGTTTCACCCTGCTGGAACTGCTGGTGGCGCTGGCTATTTTCAGCCTGATAGCGGTCATGTCCTACGACGGCCTGAAAACGGTACTGAATACGCAGGCTGCAACTGAAGTCCAGGCGGATGCACTCGCCGAGTTACAAAAGGTTTACCTGCTGGTGCAGCGGGATATCGAACAGGTGGTGCCGCGCCCGGTGCGCGATGAGTATGGTGATGAGCAGCCGGCGCTAACCGGCGAAGTTGCACTGCAACTGACACGGGGCGGGTGGAGCAACCCGGCCGGGCGCCTGCGCAGCAGCCTGCAGCGCGTCGGTTATGCCTTTGAGGACCGGCAACTGGTGCGCTACAGCTGGGCAGTGCTCGATCGTGCCCAGGACAGCGAGCCCCAGCGGCAGGTCCTGATGGGGGATGTCGAGGAGATGGCTATCCGTTATCTTGCTGCAAATAACGAGTGGGAGGCGCAATGGCCTAACCCGCTGGCTGTGGCTGATGGCAATGTCCCGGCGACTGGGTTGCCGAAAGCGGTCGAGATCACGCTCGATCATGAACGGTTCGGGCCGCTGGTATGGCTGTTCCGGTTGCCGGGATGACGGCCCTGAAGGTGCACCATTGCCATTACCAGCGCGGTGTTGCGCTGGTCACGGCCCTGCTGGTTGTCAGCCTGGCGACGGTTGCCGCGGTTGCCATGGCAACGCGTCTGCAAGTCGATGTACGCCGTACCGGCAACCTGCTGCATGGCGAGCAGGCCTATGCGTATGCCCTGGCTGCGGAAAGCTGGGCCGAGGTGATCCTGCGTCGTGATGCCGATGACAGCAAGATTGATACCCTGGCAGAGGACTGGGCAACTGCCTTGCCGCCGATCGCGGTTGAGGGAGGGTTTGTCAGCGGACGCATCCAGGACCTGCAGGGACGTTTCAATGTAAACAACCTGATCGGCCCCGATGGCAAGCCGAGCAAGCCGGATCTGGAGTACTTCAAGCGACTGCTTGGCCTGCTTGGAATTGAGGCAGGCCTGGCGACCGCCCTGCTGGACTGGATCGATGCAGATATCAATGCGACATTTCCGGACGGTGCCGAGGATGACATTTACCTGCTGGAGAACCCACCCTACCGAGCCGCAAACCGTCCCCTGGTCAGCATCAGCGAATTGCGTCTGGTAATGGGATATAGCCCGGAAATCATCACCTTGCTGGAGCCATACATTACCGCCCTGCCGGAGCCGACTGCATTGAATGTAAATACCGCAAGCGCCCTGGTGCTGCAGGCCCTGCATGCGGACCTCGGCGGGATCGATGCTGAGCAGATGGTTGAAGCGCGCGGTGATGACGGGTTCACAGAACTGGAGGCATTCCTCTCGCTGGATGCGCTTGCCGGCCTGCAGCTGGACGTCGATGTGGACATCAAGAGTGACTGGTTCAGCGTACTGACGGATGTGCGCATTGGCCGCGGCCAGGCGCAGCTGGATAGCCGCCTGCAGCGCAATGGCAATGTGTTGACGGTTGGTTACCGGGTTCGTACCCGGCGCCTGCTGCCCTGAATGCCTTTGCCAGCATGATTTGCGGGACAAGTACGTATTTTCAGTAAGAATTTCTGCTAGGATATCGCACACCATGGGACAAGGGACTGATAATGCGTAATACCCTGTTGCTGAGGCCTGATTCCATCGAGGACGACTCCTGGCGCTGGTTGCGGCTGGGTGATGACGCCAAGCCGCAAGGGAGCATCCACGCAGGTTCCCTGGCGAATGCTGCCGTTGAGGCGGGCGGCCTGCGTGTTACGGTGCTGGTTCCCGGGACCGAATGCCTGCTGAGCCAGGTGAAAATTCCCGGGCGCAACCGGCAGAAGCTGCTGCGTGCTGTTCCCTTCGCGCTGGAAGAACAGCTGTCCGACGAAGTCGAAAACCTGCACTTTGCCGTGGGCAAGCCACTGGCTGATGGCGCCTTGCCGGTCGTTGTGATAAGCCGTAACTATATGCAGCGACTGATGGATGCTGTCGCCGAGGCCGGGCTCGACGTCCAGCAGGTTATTTCGGAGTTGCAGGCTATCCCTGCAGCGGAAAACGAAATTTCCGTGTTGCTGGATGGCGAAATCGCGCTGGTACGCAGCGGGCCGGTCGCCGGGTATGTCGCGGACAGCGAGAATCTTGGCCTGCTACTGGCAGCGGAACCCCGTGATGAAGAAGCACCGTTGCCGGTATTGCGGCTGCTGTTGCGCGAACACAGCCTGTTGCCGGACACCGATGCCTATGCTGCTGAAACCCAGTTGCAGCAATTTGCGGGCGACCCGCTGACTATTTTTGCCAGGGGGCTCGATGCCAGTGCCGTCAACCTGCTGCAGGGCGCTTTCAGTCGCACCGGGGAATGGCTGCGACTATTGCAGCCCTGGCGTGCGACAGCGGCCCTGCTGCTTGCCGGGGTGCTGGTCAGTATCGTGGTGATGGGTATCGACTACGTCCGCCTCGACAGCGAGAACGACCGTCTGCGTGCGGAGATAGAGGACTCCTTCAGGAAAGCATTGCCAGGCGTCACGCGCATCGTCAATCCACGGGTGCAGATGCAGCAACACCTGGACCAGGTGCTGCGTAGCCAGGATGCCGGCGGGGGCTTCCTCGGGCTGCTGGCAAGGTCCGGTACCGTTTTCAAGGATATGCAGGGTGTGGAAGTCCAGGGCGTCACTTTCCGCGCGGGGCGTCTTGACGTTGACCTGACGGTGTCGAACCTGCAACTGCTGGATGCACTCAAGCAGAGCCTTTCGCAGACCGGCAAGCTCGCGGTGGATATCCAGTCGGCGACGACCGGTACCGACCAGCGGGTACAAAGTCGCCTGCGCATCCAGGGGGCAGGTTCATGAGAGAATGGTTTGAAGGTCTCGAATCAAGGGAGCGGCTGCTGGTCATGGCGGGCGCAGCACTGCTGGCCGTGTTCCTTGTCATTGTCCTGGTATGGTTGCCGGTACGCTCCGGTTACAACAATCTGAAGGCAAGCGTTGCCGAGCAGCGGGATACCGCTGCATGGATGCAGCGCAGTGCGCAGCAGCTTGCCGGTCTCAAGCGCAGCGGTGGCGCGGCGGCTGCAGGCCTGGGCGGACGATCGTTGCTTGCGGTTACTGACAGCACGGCACGTGCCGGTGGACTTGGTGCTGAACTCAAGCGGGTCGAACCCGAGGGCCGCGACAGCGTGCGTGTCTGGCTGGATGGTGCCTCCTTTGATGTACTGGTTAAATGGCTGGCTACCCTGAATTCCACACACGGGATACTGGTCGACAACGCCACCCTGGAACGTACCGAGTCTGCGGGTCGGGTCAATGCCCGTCTGACCTTGCAGGCCACTGACTTGTGAAGCGTGCACGGCCCCTGCTTGTCATCGGGGCGCTCGCTTACCTGCTGGTACTGGTCGTTACCTTCCCCGCGGCCCGCCTCGCGCCCTTGCTGGAGCGGCAGGTGGCGGGGCTGTCCCTGCATGCGATTACCGGTTCGGTTTTTTCCGGGCAGGCGGGACACCTGATATACCAGGGACTTGATTTCGGCGAGTTGACCTGGCAGTTCAGACCGGCGGCGTTGCTGCTGGGGCGTATGGCATACCATCTCGAGTTGGTCGGTTCTGCAAATCCCGGGCATGCAGACATCGCCTTTACCCCATGGGGACATGTTTACGGACAGGATGTAGAACTGCTGCTGTCACCCGACCTGCTTGTAACTCAATATTCACCGGTGCCGGTAAAAACCAGTGGAGAGCTACGCTTGCAAATCGATACATTCAGGATGGCAGGCGAGTTTCCGGAAGACGTTGCCGGGCTGATCAGTTGGGAGGACGGCGTCATACTGGATCCGGTCGAGATCATCCTGGGTGATGTCAGCATGACATTGAAGAGCCAGGATGACGCGCTGCTGGGCAGCCTTGTGGAGGGCGGGCGCCTGGAGGCCACGGGTGGAATGCAACTATTTGCCGACGGTCGTTATCTGGTCGATTTGCAGATACTGCCGGATAATGAAATGAGTGATGAAACGCTGGCAGTCCTTGAGACCCTGGGGCAGGTATTGCCCGACAGCCGCCTGCTGTTCAAGACCTCGGGACGGCTGTAGCCCGCAGGAAACGCTCGTGGTGCCATGAATTCGCTGAACCTGTCAGTCCCGCAGCAACACGACTATACGGACCCGACGGTGGAGCGGGATGTGGCGCGGTTGCGGGACTGGTTGTCCAACCTGCCGCTGATGGACGTCGTCGAGACGGTCCGGCTGGTCCATGCCGCGCTGAATGCACTCAACGAGCAGAAACTCGATCATGCCCGGCGCTTCCAGTTCCTGGAAATATACCGCACCACGGTCCTGCGGCTTTTCGTTACCCTGGATCCGCTGCATTTGCGGCAGTTGTCACTTTCCAAGGCGCAACGCCGGGAGGCGGTCAAGGGTCTTGCCGAGCTGTTCCTGAGCATGGCAAGCGGTTACAAGTTGATCGTCATGCTGCTCTACAACTCGCTGACCCCTGGCAAACCCGCACCTGAACTGTTCGGCCTTGCCATCAATCGCGCACTGGAACAGCTCGGTTATGCATTGCTGGATAGTTACCGCTTTTACCGGGCACTGCAGCCGTTCATGATAGCCGAGTCACACCAGCTATACAGGGTGGCGCGGCACCATGGCCTGCTGGACAGCTGTATACAGGAAGCGGATGACGGCCAGCGGCCACTGACCACGGCCATGCTGTATCACACCACCATGCTGTTGTCGCTGACCGATCCATTCCGTCTGGCCGAGGGCGAAGTCGGACTGCTGTTCGATGTGCTGCTGCACCATGCAGGTGAATGCCGGATTATCCCCGGTAATCAGTGGGCAGATAACGGCGCCGGCTTGTTCCTGGTCGATCTGCAGGCCGATATGCCGCCCGAGGCCTGCACCGGCCTGAAATCGCCCGCGCAAGCGAAGGAGCCGTATCTGCTGGATGCGCGTGAGGCGCTGGCGAACGTGCGCAAGCGCCTGGCCAGCACGCCTGCCAAGGTGCGCATGCAAAGCCCCGAGGCCATGTTGTTGCAGCGCCTGTTGCCGGAAAGCCAGGGGGTCGAGGCGCGGCGCGAACAGCGGCGCCCGGACGGGCGCGTTGTGGAATTGCTGCTGGGGCTGGAGAGCATTCATAACAAGCTGATGGCGAATGCGTCGCAGCAGCCGGCTGCTGGCAGTCATGCAGAATCAGCGGTAGTGACTGTCTCCTGCACGGTGCTGGATGCAAGTGAGGGCGGCATGCGGCTGGCTTGCGAGGCTGACACAACCGGCGATGCGCGTGTCGGTGACCTGCTGGCTGTGCAGGAGGGAGAGACCGGTGCCCGGGCCTTGCTGCTCGCCATGATCCGTTCCTTGCAGGTGCAACCCGAAGGTGGAATGGAAATCGGTGTGCAGCTGATGCAGGGTGGTCTTGGCCCGGTATCCTGCAGTTCCCCGGATGACCCGGATCGTGTCGTGCACGCCCTGTTCATGCCCGCGATTGAAGCCGAGGAGGCCGGTGCGACCCTGGTTGCAACAAAGGGTTTTTATGAAACCGGGCGTCATCTGCTGATCGATGTCGGCGGGCGTGAAGTCAGCGTACGTGCAGGACGCCTGGTTGTGGAGAGCCCGGTCTTTGACCGCTTTGAATTTTCCGCGGAATAAGCAGTCGCTTCTGCATGCGACTGCAAACAGCAGACGTGCTACGCTTGCGCGCTGCAATTATTAGCAAGTAGATTCCCTGCCATGTCCAGAACGAAAAACATACCTGTCGGTGTCAGGATCACCACGGAAAACAAGTGTGGCTTCTGCACCAATTCACAGTGCTGTACCTACATCACCGAAAAGCTGGAAACGCCGCGCTCGATGCACGACTTCGATCACATGCTGTGGCAACTGTCACACCGGGATGTGCAGGCCTACAAGGATGAAGATGGCTGGTTTCTGCTGATCAACAATCCCTGCACGCATCTGTTGCCCGACGGCCGCTGTGGCATCTACTTCGACCGGCCGCGGATCTGCAGGGAATACACCAATGATTTCTGTGAATTCGACGAGCCCGCCGATAAGAACTTCGAACTGTACTTCGACAGTTACAAGTCACTTTTGAAATACATAAAGCAGCGCTTCAAGGGCTGGGACAAGTACGCCGCCAGTCGCGACAAGCCTCTCTGAGCCAGGAATTCCCCGGATTCCGTGTGTGCTGCATCCGGGCTACGGTGGTACAGGCAAGCCAGGCATGATCTCGTTGAAGCCATTGATCGCGGTGAATTCCGCGATCTCACGCGGCGGCG
>Ga0209536_100016959_pt1 | contig 10342 bp, 10 predicted proteins | sample DeeMarSeWOR28_12_FD_187461 | JGI IMG/M metagenome (GOLD analysis project Ga0209536, IMG submission 187461) | Marine sediment microbial communities from White Oak River estuary, North Carolina - WOR-2-8_12 (SPAdes) (version 2) | ecosystem: Environmental > Aquatic > Marine > Intertidal zone >... | reverse complement strand
GTCGAAGCCTCCGCCGGGACGCCCTCCGCGGTCGATCGCGCCGCGGTTCATGCCCCCCGCGCTGGCGCCCCCGAAGCCACCGTGGCGCATGGAGCCCATCGACGCAGCGCCGCCCCGCGAGAGCCCCCCGCCGCCCAATCCTCCCCGACCTCCACCGCCGCGGCCTCCGCCTCCCCGACCTCGAGCGGCGACGTCGGCGGCGAGCAGTCCGACTGCCAGAAAGATCCCCAAAACGGCCAACCGACGCGTCCCCCGCGCGGACATCAGTTCACCTCCCGGCTCTCTTGCGCCTGCGCGGCCGCGGCACGAATCGAGATCCGCTCCGCACCCTCGGCGGGCGAGAAGGCGAAGAGGTCGTCCGGCGTGGCGGCGGTGAAGTCCCAGTTGCGGAGGTTCGCCGAGAACTGGGGGGAGCCGGGCTCGTGCTTGTAGGTGAGCACGATCCGGCACGGAACCGGCCGGTCCCCCTCCTCGATCCAGAGCTGGAGGTCCGCGGTCGCGCCGCTGAACGCGAGGTGCCGACACCAGCGCTCTCCGAGCCGGGAGTCCTCCACGTACAGGGCCGCATCGATCTGGTCGGCCACCTCGCCGTAGAGGTTGGAGTGGATCAGATCCGCCAGGGGCATCGGCACGCCGAGCTCGAGGACGAGGTAGTCGACCATCTCGTCCACGCTTCCGGGCGCCTCGACCCGCACGTACGCTTCCTCGTCCGCGAGGTCGATCGCGAGGTGCTGGCCATCGAAGGTCAGGGTGCTCGCCTCGCCGTTGCGACGCTCGGCCTCGATGCGCAGACGATCCGGCCGGCGCAGCACCATGCTTCGCGTCCCGCCGAACTCGAGCTTGTGTCCGGTGCGCTGCACGCTGTCGTAGGCGATGTCCGCCTCGAACCGCAGGCTCTCCTGGGCGGCGAGGAAGTCGGACATGGCCTGAAGCATCGCCATGGCCTCCTTCGTGGCGGCCTTCCGCGCCGCCCTGCGGGCGCGCGTGGCCTCGACCTCGGCGGCGTCGCCGGGCGCGTCGCTCGCCGCCGATTCGGCGACCGGTGTCGACTCGGCGGAAGCGTCTGCGACGGCCTCCGGACTGCCGCACGCGAGCACCGCGAGCAGCGCGCATGCGAGGATCATCGACCCTCCGAAGCACCGATCCATCGCTCCCTCCCGCGAATTGGGGCGCCAGCATAGCCCACGCCCTCACGGCCCTCAGAACGCCGAAACCCAGCCGTCCTGACGCAGAGAGCGCGGATCAGGCGTGGGAGGTCGCGAAGTCGGCCAGGCGCACCGGTCGCCGCTGGCGCCCCCAGTCACCGGGAGGTCCATCGAAGACGCCGGCGCAGGGCGCACCGCAGCCGAGGCAGCGGCCGCCGTCGTCGAGCCGCCACTCGCGCAGCTCGTACCAATCGCGCACGATCAGCGCCTCGCCGCAGGCATGACAGCGCGTGGTGTCGCCCTCCACGTCGTGGACGTTGCCCGTGTAGACGTAGTGGAGGCCGTAACCCATGGCGATCTCCCGCGCGCGGCGCAGGGTGGCCGGCGGGGTGGGCGGCGTGTCGCGCATCCGGTAGTCGGGGTGGAAGGCCGAGAAGTGCCAGGGCACGTCCGGACCGAGCTCCTCCGCCACCCACTGGCTCGCCGCGTGGAGCTCGGCGTCGGAGTCGTTCTCGCCGGGGATCAGCAGCGTCGTGATCTCGAGCCAGGCCGTCGTCTCGCGCGCGATGATGCGGAGGGTGTCGAGCACCGGGGCCAGATCCGCCGAGCACATGCGCCGGTAGAAGTCCTCGCTGAAGGCCTTCAGGTCGACGTTGACCGCGTCCATCTTCCCGAAGAGCTCCGCGGCCGGCTCTGGGCAGACGTAGCCCGCCGTGACGGCGACGGTCCGAACGCCCTCCGCGTGGCACGCCTCCGCCGTCTCGACCGCGTACTCGAGGAAGATCACGGGGTCGTTGTAGGTGAACGCCACACTGCGGCACCCGAGCGCGCGGGCAGCCTCGGCGATGCGCTGGGGCGGCGCCTCGTCGCAGAGCGTGTCGACCTCGCGCGACTTGCTGATGTCCCAGTTCTGGCAGAAGCGGCAGGTGAGGTTGCAGCCCGCCGTCCCGAACGAGAGCACCGGCGTGCCGGGCAGGAAGTGGTGGAGCGGCTTCTTCTCGATGGGATCGATGCAGTAGCCGCTCGAGCGACCGAAGGTCGTGAGCACCAACTCGTCGCCCTCCCGGGCGCGGACGAAACAAAGCCCCCGCTGCCCGGGATGGAGCCGACAGCGCCTCGGGCAGACCTCGCACTCCACGACATCCCCCACCCGCCGCCAATAGCGAGCCGGCATCCCCGCCGCTTCGAGCCTCTCCATCTTTTCAATCTTGGGGTCGCACGCGTGCAGGTCAACCCGCGAGTGCGCCCTGCGCCCTTGACCCGTCACGGATCGCGCCGATCCTCTCCAAATGGGTCAATCGCGTGAAGAGGTGCGTCCGGCCGCCGTGGCCGGTCAGTTCTACCCCGGCGTGCCGGCGGCGCTGGAGGAGAGCGTGCGGCGATACCTGGCCGCCGCCGCGCCATCCGACCCGGCGGTGCGCCCCAAGGCCTTGATCGTGCCGCACGCGGGCTATGTGTACTCGGGCCCCGTGGCCGGCAGCGCCTACCGCGCGATCGACGCTCTGCGCACGACGGTCTCGCGGGTCGTGCTCCTCGGCCCGTCCCATCGCGTCGCCCTGCGAGGCCTGGCGGCGCCCACCGTTCGCGCTTTCGCCACTCCGCTGGGCGAAGTTCCCCTGGACCGCGCGGCTCTGGATGACCTGCTGCAGCTTCCCCAGGTCGCGCCCACCGACGCCCCCCACACCTGGGAGCACAGCCTGGAGGTGCAACTGCCGTTCCTCCAGCAGGTGCTCGAACGCTTCACCCTGGTACCGCTGGCGGTGGGCGATGCCGACGACGCGGAGGTGGCCGAGGTCTTCGATCGACTCTGGGGCGGTGACGAGACGCTCCTGGTGGTCAGCTCGGACCTGAGCCACTACCTCGACTACGAGAGTGCCCGCGCGATCGACGCCCGCACCTCGCAAGCGATCGAGGCCCTGCGGCCCGAGGCGATCGAAACCGACCAGGCCTGCGGCGGCGTCGCCGTGCGCGGGCTGCTGGTGGCGGCGCGTCGCCACGGCCTGCGTGCCCGCACACTCGACCTGCGAAGCTCTGGAGACACGGCGGGAACGCGCGACCAGGTCGTGGGCTATGGCGCCTATGTCCTGGCGTAGCACCACGGCGAACGAGCTTCCGGACCCGGACGCCCAGCTCCTCGAGGTGGCGCGCCGCTCGGTGACCCACGGGGCGCGGCATGGCGTACCGCTGCCGGTCGAGCCCCAGGGCTTCGATCCGGCGCTGCGCGAGCCACGCGCCTGCTTCGTCACGCTCCACGCCCGGGAGGCGCTCCGAGGCTGCATCGGCGGCCTCGAGGCCCGCGACCCGCTGGTGGTGACGGCCGCCCGAAACGCCTACCGGGCCGCCTTCGAGGACCCCCGCTTCGAAGCCGTGCAGGCGTCGGAGCTGCCGCATCTCGCCATCTCCATCTCGATCCTGAGCCCCCTGGAGCCGCTCGAGGTCGGCTCCCACGCAGAGCTCCTGCGTGCGCTGCGACCGGGCCGCGACGGGCTGGTACTGCGCAGCGACGTCCGCGGAGCCACCTTCCTGCCTGCCGTCTGGCGCCAGCTCCCCGACCCGAGGGAGTTCGTGGCCCACCTCCTGCGCAAGGCCGGCCTGCCCGAGTCGGCGTGGTCGTCGGACTGGCGCTGGCAGCGCTTCAGCGCGCGAGAGATCGACTGACGCGCAGCGATCGCTGCCGAGATCCCGCGCCCATGCGAACCCCGCCAGACGTGCGAGGATTGGCCCCATGGTCCGGGCACCGCGGACAGCCGCCGTCGCGCTGCGGATGGCGGGGGCATGGAGCCGCGATTGAGCCCGAATCCGTCGCAGCAGCGCGGGGTGGACCTCCTCGGGCCCTTCCTCCTCGGCGCGGCCCTCGCGCTCTTCCTCTTCGAGGCGAGGGAGGTGCGGCCCCACTACGACGACGCCTACATCTCGTATCGCTACGCCGCGAACCTGGTGGAGGGAAACGGGCTCGTCTTCAACCCGGGCGAGTACGTCGAAGGCTTCAGCAATCCTCTCTGGACGCTGCTGATCGCGCTCGGGCTCGCTCTCGGTGCGGGCGCCAAGGTCACGGGCCACGCACTCGGCGTCGTCGCAGGCAGCGCCACGCTGATCGCGACCTACGCCTGGGCGCGCTCCGGTCTAGCGCGCAGCCAGTCCGGCTGGGCGGGGATCGCGGCCTGGATCGTGCTGGCCTCGCCGGTCTTCGCGCGCTGGTCCCTGTCCGGCATGGAGACCCCGCTCTTCGTGGGCACCACCACCGCCGCCCTCGCTGCCTGCGCCTGGAAGCGACCTGGGTGGGCCGCGGCCTTCGCCGGCCTCGCCGCCCTCACGCGACCCGAAGGCCCCCTGGTGGCCGCTGCGATCTTCGGCCTCGCGCTCGCCGGCCCCGCTCGGCGGCGCCGCAGCACATGGATGGCCCTGGCCGGCTACGTCTCGCTCCTCGCCGGCTTCCTGACGCTTCGCCTGCTCTATTACGGCGACTTCGTTCCAAACACCTTCTACGCAAAGGTGGGTGACGTCTCCCACCCCGTGAGCGCCCTCTTCACCGGCGTGTTCCTGCTGGAGAACGCCGGCATCCTCGTGCTGCCCGCCGCCCTCGCCGTCGCGCACGATCGCCGCGCCTGGCCCGGCGCCGCCTTTGCCGCCGCGATCGCGATCTACGGCTATGCGGTCGGGTCGGTGTGGCGCTATCTGCTGCCGCTGGTTCCCTGCCTCGCCGTGCTCGGAGTCCACGGCGTCATCTCCCTGTGGCGGCGCGGCGTAGCGCCCCGGGCCGCGGCGACCGCGTTGCTCGTCTCCGCCTTCGCCCTGAGCTTCCTGGGACTCTCCGGCTTCCGGGGGCCGGGCGACGGGCTCCTCGACCGCGCCGCGCGGGTCGGAGGGATCGAACGAGAGCGGGAGGAGGATGCGAAGGGCGAGGCCCTCGGGCGCCGGCGAACGCAGGTCATCCTCGAGCGGGGAGAGCGGACCCACCTGGTCGCGACCGGCGCGATCGGCTCCTTCGGCTTCTACTCGCGCCTCCCCATCCTGGACATCCTCGGTCTCGTCGATCCGACGATCGCCCGGAGTCGACCGCGGGGCGCCGAAGCGGGCTATGCGATCCCGGGCCACCAGCGCTCGGATCCGGACTACGTGCTCTCCCGCGAGCCCGACTACATCCTGATCGGGAAGGAGGTGGACGCATCGCTCCGGACGCTGGTCCCCGCTCCCGAAGCGCTCCGCACGCACCCGGACCTGCAGCTTCACTACGCGTGGGACGCCGAGGTGGTGGGCTTCCGGCGCCTCCGCGCGCCGGTGGAGCGGTGAGGCCCGCTCCCGGGAGCCCCGGGCGCGCTCGACGCACCGATTTGACCGCCCCCGGGGCCACCGGTAGATTGCGCCGGCGAGCCCTGGTACGAGCCGCGATCGCAGGGTCCCGACCGAATACGTGCCCCGTGAACTCCGTCAGGTCCGGAAGGAAGCAGCGGTAGCGAGGTTTCGATTGCGGACGGGGGTGCCCTGCGATCCCGGGTCGCGGCAGCGGCCGTCGGAGAGGGATCTGGATCGCGGGCGGCGATGGGCCGGTCGCGGCGGAATCAGGACTCCGACGCTCTCCGAGCTCTCCGAGGACGGGTCTCCCCCATGACCTATCAGGTACTCGCGCGAAAGTGGCGCCCCCAGGGCTTCGACGACGTCACGGGACAGGCCCACGTCACCACGCCGCTGCGCAATGCCATCCGCGGGGACCGGGTGCCCCACGCCATCCTGCTCACCGGCCCCCGTGGCGTCGGAAAGACCACCCTGGCGCGCATCCTGGCCCGCTGCCTGAACTGCGACAAGGGCCCCACGGACACTCCCTGCGGCGAGTGCCCGCCCTGCCGGGAGATCGCGGCCGGCACCTCGACCGACGTGCAGGAGATCGACGCGGCGAGCCGCACCAGCGTCGACGACGTCCGCGAGCTGATCGCCGCCATCCGCTACGCCGCCGCGCCCGGCAAGTACCGCATCTTCGTCGTGGACGAGGTCCACATGCTCTCGGCGGCAGCCTTCAACGCGCTGCTCAAGACCCTGGAGGAGCCGCCGCCGCGGAGCCTGTTCGTGTTCGCCACCACGAACCCGGAGAAGATCCCCTTCACCGTCGTGTCCCGCTGCCAGCGCTACGACCTCCGCCGCATCGCCGCCAGCGAGATCGTCGACCGCCTGGCCACGATCTCGAAGGCCGAGAAGGTGAAGATCTCGCCGGCCAGCCTGCTCGCCATCGCGCGCGAGGCCGACGGGTCGATGCGCGACGCCCAGACGCTGCTCGACCAGGTCATCTCCTACGGCGGCCAGAAGATCGAGGACGCGACGGTCACCGAGGTCCTCGACCTGATCGACCGGCGCCAGCTGCTGGCGATCCTCGAGGCGGTGGTGGATCGCGACGCCGCCGCCGCGCTGGCGGCCTGTGCCGAGGCCGGCGCCAGCGGTGCCGACGCGAAGCGCCTGGGAGAGCACCTGGTGGGACTCCTGCGCGATCTGGTCGTGCTGCGCATCGCGCCGGAGCACGACCACCTGGTGGAGGCCAGCGCCGAGGACGTGGCGGAGCTGCGCGCACTGGCGGAGCGCAGCGACCCGGCACGCCTGCGGCGCATGTTCCGCGCACTCGTGAAGGAGCAGGAGGATCTGGCATGGGCACCCCAGCCCTTCGCCCTGCTCGAGATGGCCGTGGTGCGCATCGCGACGCTGCCCGACGCGGACGACGTCGGCCGCCTGATCCAGCGCCTCGAGCAGCTCGAGCAGCAGCTGGGCGGAGGAGGAGGCCCCGGCAGTCCCGCCGGCTCCGGGGGCGCGCCGGGATCGGGGCGCAATGCCAGCCCGAGCCCGCCCGCCGCGCGTCCGCGCAAGCCCCGGGGTGCCCAGGCCGCCGAGGTCGATTCCCCGCCGACCGCGACCGCACGCGCGTCGACCGCCGACGCCGGTTCGCAGCCCATCGCGCCCCCGCCGGGGGAGCCCGGTCCGAACGGCGCGCCGGCACCGGTGGTGTTCGACCGACTGCGCGCCTTCACCCGGGAGGCGAACCCCGCCGTTCACGCCGCCCTGGAGGAGGGGCGCATCCTCTCGCACCAGGACGGCGCCCTGCGCATCGGTGTGCCCGCGGCCTTCGCGGTGGGCCGGCTCCGGGAGAAGGGCGACGCCCTGACCGATCTGGCCTCCCGCTTCTTCGGTGCCCCGACCCGCGTGGAGGTGGTCGACGAGAGCCGCCCTGCGGCGGGCGCCGCGCCCCCGAACGACGAGAGCGACATGCGCAGGCGACGACAGGCGGCCCTGAACGACCCGGGCGTGTCTCGCGCCCTCGAGGTTCTGGACGGTGAGATCGTCGAGATCCTCCCCTTTGGAGGTGCCCGATGAGCCAGCCGGATCTTGGTGCCCTGCTCGAGAAGGCGCGGGAGGCCCAGTCGAAGCTCCAGAGCCTCCAGCGCGAGCTGGCGACTCGACGCGTCGAGGGCAGCGCCGGAGGCGGCATGGTCACCGCCGTGGCGACGGGCGCGCTGCGCATCCTCGAGATCCGCATCGAGCCGTCACTCCTCGCGTCGGCGGACCAGTCGATGATCCAGGACCTGACGGCGGCCGCGGTGAACGCGGCCCTGACCAACGCGCAGCGCATGATCCAGGAGGAGATGCAGCGCGCGTCGACGGGTCTCACCCTGCCGGTCTTCGGATCCGACGAGCCCAGCTGACCCGATGCGAAACGCCTCGGCGGTCGAGCGCCTGGTCACGAGTCTGAAGCGGCTCCCCGGAATCGGCGAGAAGTCGGCCGCCCGCCTCGCCTATCACCTGCTCGGAGCCCCCGACGCTCGCGTCGAGGAGCTCGCCGACGCCATCGCCCGGGTCAAGAAGGAGACGGTGCTCTGCGAGGAGTGCTTCGACCTCACCGACCGCTCCCCCTGCGAGGTCTGTCGGGACGAGCGCCGAAATCGCGGACTCATCTGCGTCGTCGAGGAGCCGGCGGATCTCGTCGCCATCGAGAAGAGCGGTCGCTTCCACGGCCTCTACCACGTCCTCGGCGGCGCCTTCGCGCCGATCGACGGGGTGGGCCCCGGCGAGCTCCGTGTCGCCGAGCTCGAGGCGCGGGTCCGGGCCGGAGGTATCGAGGAGGTCGTGCTGGCCACGAATCCCAACGCGGAGGGCGACGCCACCGCGCACTTCCTCTCGGACCGGCTGCGGCCGAGCGGGGTCCGCCTGACCCGGATCGCCTACGGGATGCCCCTCGGCGGCGACCTCGAGTACGCAGACCACGTGACCGTCGGCATCTGCATCGAGAACCGCCGCGAGATCGATTGACGGCGCCGCCCCAATCCCTCAAGGTCGGACCCCGGGGCGCCGAACCGTGCAGGAGTCGAGTTGCCGGCCGCTGGCGATCGGCGGTAGATTCGAGAAGAATTCCCTTTCTGCGCCGAGTAGTTACCGAGGCATTTGCGGATGCGCGACACGCAGCTCGTGATGTACGACGAGGACTTCCGGAAGATCCTCGCCGTCGCTCAGCGTCTGGTCCGCGACGCCAACGCCAAGGGCGTGTTCGTGGTGGACCGCAACGGACAGCTGATCGGCGAGGCCGGGGAGCTGCGCGGAATCGACACGACCAGCCTCGCCTCGCTCACCGCGGGCTGCATCGCCGCGACCGGCGGCCTCGCGAAGCTGGTGGGGGAGGAGGACTTCCCCGTCCACTTCCACCAGGGACAACGCGACAACCTCCACATCACGCTGGTCTCGCATCGCATCATCCTGGTCGTGATCTTCGACGATCGGAGCTCGCTCGGTCTCGTGCGCCTGCGGGTCAAGAAGGCGGGAGCGGAGCTCGCGAAGGTCTTCGAGGAGATCCAGAAGAAGACCGAGCAGGAGCAGGCGCAGGGAACGACTCCCTTCGCCGAGATCACCGACGACGACATCGACAACCTGTTTTCCCTGTGAGCTGAATCCGCCCCATGTCGTTCATCAACTACTCGTCGCGCGAGATCAACTGCAAGATCGTCTACTACGGCCCCGGGCTGTGCGGCAAGACGACGAACCTGCAGTACATCTACAACAAGACGAATCCCGACCTGAAGGGGAAGATGATCTCCCTGGCCACGGAGACGGAGCGGACGCTCTTCTTCGACTTCTTGCCGCTGGCGCTGGGTCAGATCCGAGGCTTCAAGACGCGCTTCCACCTCTACACGGTTCCGGGCCAGGTCTTCTACGACGCGAGCCGCAAGCTCATCCTGAAGGGCGTGGACGGCGTCGTCTTCGTCGCCGACAGCCAGGTCGAGCGCATGGAAGCGAACATCGAGAGCCTGGAGAACCTGAAGATCAACCTCGCCGAGCAGGGCGCGGACATCGAGCGCACCCCCTACGTCGTGCAGTACAACAAGCGCGACCTGCCCAACGCGGCGCCGCTCGAGGAGATGAAGCGCGTGCTGAATCCGGGCGGCGTGCCGGACTTCGAGGCCTGCGCCCCGGTCGGAAACGGCGTATTCGAGACGCTCAAGGCCGTGGCCCGCTCCGTGCTCCGCGACCTGAAGCAGATGAGCAGCTAGAGACGAATCGGCTTTCGCAGACGGGCGCGCGGCCGTAGAATCCCAGCGTGGCGCACGCAGAGTTCGCAGGCCAGCGACTCTACTACGAGACCCACGGGCCCGAGACCGGAACGCCCCTGGTCCTCGCCATGGGCATCGGGGGATCGAGCCGCGGCTGGCTGCCGGCCCAGGTGCCGGCCTTCAGCGCGCAGCGTCGCACGCTGATCTTCGACTACCCGGGCGTCGGGGGCAGCGCCCCGCGGCCCGAGGTCTCCACCACAGCAGACCTGGCGGACGTGGTGGAGGGCCTCCTCGACGCCCTCGCCATCCCCAGGGCCGACTTCCTGGGCCTGTTCATGGGCGGCATGGTCGGCCAGGAGCTGGCGCTGCGGCACCCGGACCGCATCCGCCGGCTGGTGCTCGTCGGGACCTACGCGCGCCCGGACGCGAAGCGACGCATGCTGCTCACGCAGTGGCGGGACCTGGCGAGACTCGATCCGCCCCTCGAGCTGCTGATCCGCGACCGCCTGCTCTGGACCGCCCAGGACGAGACCATCGAGCAGACCGACCTCATCGAGGCGATGATCGACTTCTTCAAGCGCGACGGTGCGCCGCTGACCGCCGACCTGTTCGCGCGCCAGTGCGACACCTGCCTCGGCCACGACACCTCGTCCCGGCTCGGGGGCATCCCCCACCCCACCC
>Ga0209536_100016958_pt1 | contig 10343 bp, 10 predicted proteins | sample DeeMarSeWOR28_12_FD_187461 | JGI IMG/M metagenome (GOLD analysis project Ga0209536, IMG submission 187461) | Marine sediment microbial communities from White Oak River estuary, North Carolina - WOR-2-8_12 (SPAdes) (version 2) | ecosystem: Environmental > Aquatic > Marine > Intertidal zone >... | reverse complement strand
GAAGCGCGCGCGCCACTTGTTCCGAATCCCCGGGCGTGCGCGAAGCAACCCCACCGGCTTGGTCACCAAGTCGTCGAAGTCCACGGCGTGCATGCTCGTGAGCGCGGATTCGTATGCGCCGTAGATGCTCGATGCGGCCTGGTCGTATTCGTCGTCCTTCGGGCGCACCTCCTCCGGGCCGCGCATCGCGTTCTTCCAAAGGGAGATTCGGGAGTGGACCGCCTGCGCATCGAGCCGGCGGTCGGCGTTCGACTCCGCCCGGAGCAGCTCGCGCACGACGCCCAGGCTGTCGCCCTGATCGAAGATCGTGAAGCGTGAACCAAGCCCGAGTGCCTTCGCTTCCTCTCGGACGAACCGCACGCCGAAGCTGTGAAACGTCGAGAGCCAAATCTTGCTCGCAGCGTCCTCTCCGACGGTCGCCCCGATCCGCTCGCGCATCTCGTTGGCGGCCTTGTTGGTGAACGTCACCGCCAAGATCGCCCCCGGGTGCACGCCAGAGCCGAGTAGGCGCCCGATCCTCGCGGTGATCACGCGGGTCTTCCCGGAACCGGCGCCCGCAAGCACCAACAGCGGCCCCTCCCCGTGCTCGACCGCCGCGCGCTGCTGTGGATTCAGTCGCAAGGCTCGGCGAGGTAGCCCGGTGGGTCCGCGCGTTCAAGCTTTTGTTTTCGCTTGACGAGGAGGGTGGCATGAGGCATTTAATTGAAAGTGATTTTCATTATCAGGTGAATCATGGGATACGCCGATCTCCAAAAAATGTATGATTTCCAGTCATTAGGCTCCCGAGGCGTGAGCCGCGGACGCGCCGAGGTCCTCCGCATCGTCCTCGCTGTCGCGCTCGACCCGGAGATGGCCGCATGGTGCCTCGGGTGCCGCCGCGAGGCGGGAGTGCTTCGGTGGCCGTCCACGCTCTACGGAGTCTTGGCGCGAACGGCGATGCAATCGGCGCCGGTGTGGCGGCGCTGTGCGCTCCTTCTCGATCGCTCGCTCCACGAGGCGCTCGTAGCCTATGAAGGCCACGCTCCGGCGGAGCTCGCCGAGCTCTTCTTCGATGGGAGGGAGTCCCTGGCCGGCGACGAGCTGGCGGCTCTTCTCTGGTGCCTGCTGCGGCAACGCAGTGCAGCACACGACTTGATCGCGGAGCGTCTCGGTCGCGAGCTCGAAGTCGTGGCGGCGCAACGGCTCGGACGTGAGCAGAGCTCGTGGCGCCCCGGTCGGGCTTGCCGCCGGGCGATCCATCCCGCAAGCACTGAGTGAAGCGAGATGGGTGACGAGATCGAGAGGAAGTTTTTGGTGCGGGATGATCGCTGGCGCATGCATGCGACTGGCACCCCGTACCGTCAGGGGTTTCTCTCCACCGAGCCCGAGCGGACGGTGCGCGTCCGGGTCGCCGGCGACCGTGGTTGGCTGACGATCAAGGGCATCACCGTGGGCGCGAGGCGTGCGGAGTACGAATACGAGATCCCACTCGAGGACGCTATGCACATGCTGGACACCCTGTGCCGGCGGCCATTGATCGAGAAAGTCCGCTACGTGCTGCGTGGCGAACGGCATACCTGGGAGATCGACGTGTTCGAAGGAGACAATGCGGGGCTGGTGGTCGCAGAGGTCGAGCTCGAAAGCGAAGACGAGGAATTTCAGCGGCCGCCGTGGCTGGGCGACGAGGTGACCAACGACCCACGCTACTTCAATGCGAGTCTCGTGGCTCATCCCTACAAGGATTGGTAGCGGCGCCCGTTGCCCGAGGCGCTCGCCTGATCTAGGTCTCTCCCATGCAACTTCCTCCGTGCGGGATGTACCGGACCACCGGGCCCATTGGCTCCATCGAGGAAGGGCGCCTCGTCTACTTCCACAATCACGGGAACCCCGGCCCCGGCGTCTACCTACCGAAGGACTGGAAATACAACCGCGCCCAGTTCGCGGACAAGGGCCAAGTGCTCGACGACCCGCGCTGGGTTCGCTTCCTTCAACCGCTGCCGGCCGAGGGCTTCTATCGCGTCGTCGAGCCGTTCCATTGTTGCGAGAAGCAATGCCGCCTCTTCCAAGAAGACGCACTGCTTCAACTCGGCTACAACGCGGGGGCAGAGCCGATCCTCTTCGTTCCGGAGCTCGTCGACTCGATGCTCGCGATCCCCGCGAAAGGCTGGAAGACCTCACTCGACGCGCTTGGTCGTCTACGGCAGCTCGTGGTCCCCCTGAGCAAGCGGAGCGCTCTCCCACCGCAGTAAAGCTCCCCTATACGCTGCTGCTCGTCGGCGAGCGCCCGCCGCCGGCAACCTGACGATCGGGTCTAGCCCGAGCCCATGCGTGCGCTAGAGTTCGGCCTATGAAGTCCACGATTGGCATTCTGACTGGCGGGGGCGATGTCCCGGGGCTCAACCCGGCGATCCGCGCCGTTACGATTCGGGCGCTCCGCGAGGGACATCGCGTCATCGGTATTCGCCGCGGCTGGGGTGGGCTGGTCGACCTCGTTCCAGACAAAGACGCGGACAATAGCGCCAGCATGCAGGTTCTGACGGAGGAGCTGGTCAATCGAGCGGGCCGCACCGGTGGAACCTTCCTTCATTCGTCGAGGACGCGACCGAGCCACCTGCCGAAGGCGATGCTTCCCGCGCACCTGCAAGGCGAGTACACCGACGACACGAACGACATCACGGATGCCATCCTGAAGAATCTGGATTTTCTCGGCATCGACTACCTGATCCCGATCGGCGGTGACGACACGCTCAGCTATGGCGCGCATCTTCATCAGAAAGGGGTGCCTGTCGTGGCGATCCCGAAGACGATGGACAACGACGTGCCAGGCACGGACTATTGCATCGGCTTCAGCACCTGCGTGACCCGCACCATCGAGCTCACGCACAAGCTCCGCACCTCGGCTGGCTCGCATGAACGCTTTCTCGTAATCGAGGTGTTCGGGCGATACGCCGGGTACACGGCGCTCCTCCCGACGATGGCCGGCGCCGCAAACCGCTGCGTCATTCCAGAGCACCAGTTCGACATGGAGCACCTCACGGAGCTGATGGTGCACGACCGCGACCGCAACCCGAGCAAGTACTCGGTGGTTCTCGTGTCCGAAGGGGCGCAGATCGCGGGCGACTCGGACATGTCCTTCGAAGGCCAAGAGGCCGACATGTTCGGACACCGCAAGCTCGGCGGCATCGGCGATCGCGTTGCAAATGGGCTGAAGGCGCTTTCGCCCAAGTACAACCAGGGGCGCAAGGTCAACGTGATCAGCCAGCGCCTCGGGTATCTGGTGCGCTCCGGCGATCCCGACGCGCTCGATTCGATCGTACCCATGGTGTTCGGCAATTTGGCCCTCGACCTCATCGACTCGGGCACCTCGGGACGTCTGGTCAACATCCACAACGGCCGCTACGGAAGCGTCCCCATGGAAGCCATCATCGGGACCAAGAAGGTCGTCGACGTGAAGAAGTATTACAACACGGAACGGCTTCGGCCCCAGTACAAGGCCTTCAACGAGCTCCCGCTCTTCATCATGACCAGCGACGCATAGGCGCCGGGTCCTGCAGCATCGCGCTCGACCCTCAATGCGGCTTTTTCGTGCTTGTTCGGTCAGAATTCCGATCTAGACTCGCGAAATGGCCGCATACGGGACTGCCGACATCCACAACGTCCTACTCGCCGGTCCGCGATCCAGCGGCAAGACCACCCTCGCCGAAGCCCTCTTGTTTCGGGCCGGGGAGACGAGTCGAAAAGGAACCGTGGAAGCGGGCACCAGCGCGAGTGATTTCGAGAAGGAGGAACGTGAGCATCACCACTCCGTGTATTCCTCGCTCCTGCACGCGGGGCACCTCGGAAAGCGAATCAATCTACTCGACCTGCCCGGTGCGCCCGACTTGATTGGCCAAGCCATTGCTTGTCTGCCCGCAGCCGAGACCATGGTGATCGTCATGGATCCGGAGGCCGGGGTCGACAGCATGAGCCGGCGCATGGTGAAGCTCGCGCACGACCTCGACCTGCCCGTCGCCGTCGTGGCCAACAAGATTGACGGCAACGTCGGGCTCCTCGACGGCTTTCTCGCGGAGCTGAGAGAGACCCTCGGGCGCGGCTGCCTTCCGATCAACCTTCCCGCCGATGGCGGTAAGACCGTCATCGACTGCCTGCTGAATGGCGAGGGAGAGAGCGATCTCGGCCCGGTGTCGGGGTTCCACACGGAGCTGTTGGATCAGATCGTCGAGGTCGATGATGCGCTGATGGAACGCTACCTCGAAGGCGAGGAACCGAATTACGAAGCGCTGCACGAGCCGTTCGAACGGGCGATGGATCAGGCGCACGTAGTGCCCGTCTGCTTCACCGATGCGGTGACCGGTGCCGGCGTGGAAGCGCTCCTCGACATCATCGTGCGGCACTTTCCGAGCCCACCCGAAGGGAACCACCGTCCGTTCTTCATCCGCGAAGACGAGAATGAAGTGCCCTTTCAGTACGACGACGATCCGAGCGGGCCGCTCCTGGCGCACGTGTTTCACGTCACGACGGACGCGTACCTCGGAAAGCTCTGCTTTTTCCGCGTCTACCAAGGCACCGTCAAGAGTGGCGACCAGGTGTTCATCGGCGCGGGGCGTAAGCCCGTACGGCTGAGCCACGTGTTCCAACTGCAGGGCAAAGACCGCGAGGAAATGAAGGAAATCATCGCCGGTGACATGGGCGCGGTCGCGAAGATCGACGATCTTCACCTGGGCGACGTGCTCCACGACGATCATTCACTCGATCACGTGCACCACAAGCCCCTGCCCTACCCGGTTCCGCTCCACGCGCTCGCGGTCATTCCGAAAACGCGCGGCGACGAAAGCAAGATCGCCGAGGTTCTCAATCGCATTCGAGAAGAAGACCCGACTTTCGAGGCCCACTTCGATACCGAGACACACGAGCTCGTCATTCACGGTCTCGGCCAGATGCACCTGAGCCTCGTGCTCGAACGGATCAAGAACCAGGGCGTCGACGTCGAGGCGAAGCCACCGAAGATCGCGTACCGGGAAACGATCCTCATGCCGGCCGAAGGGCACTACCGTCACAAGAAGCAGAGCGGGGGCGCCGGCCAGTTCGGCGAGGTCTACCTCCGCATCGAGCCTTTGGAGCGTGGCGCCGGGTTCGAGTTCGTCGATGCGGTCGTCGGCGGCGTCATTCCGAAGGGCTTCATGCCCGCCATCGAAAAGGGCATCCGCGACATCATGCAGCAGGGAATCGCGGCCGGTTATCCAGTCGAAGACGTCCGGGTGACCGTGTATGACGGCAAGACACACTCGGTCGACAGCAAGGAAATCGCCTTCAAGACGGCAGGGAAGTTCGCGTTTCGCGACGCGTTCCTCAAGGCCAAGCCGACGATCTTGGAGCCGGTCGTCAACGTCGAGGTTACGACGCCAGACGACTGGCTCGGCTCGATCACGGGCGATTTATCGAGCCGACGCGGGAGGGTGTTCGGCACCGACACGACCGCGGGCGGCAAGGCGCTCGTCAAAGCCTCCGTGCCACTCGCCGAGATGATCGAGTACGAACCAGCGCTCAAGAGCATGACCAAGGGGCGCGGGAGCTTCACGATGGAGCTCAGCCACTACGACCCCGTCCCGGACCGCGTCGCCAAGGAGCTCGTCGCCAAGTTCAACGACGCCTGAGCGAGTCGTTACGGGACGATGACGCCGCCGGTACCGCCGGTTCCGTCATCACCGCCGGCTCCGTCGTCGCCGCCGGCTCCGTCATCACCACCGGTGCCGTCATCGCCGCCGGCTCCGTCATCACCACCGCTTCCGTCGTCGCCGCCGGCTCCGTCATCACCGCCGACGCCACCTGCACCGCCAGCGCCACCTGCACCACCGGTGCCGTCATCGCACTCGTCGTCAGACAGCGTCATCTCATAGGCCGGGCCGTCGTCGACCGCTTCGCGGCCGCTTTGATCGTGCGGCACGACGACCGTGCATTCGCCCTCGGTCTCGTTGCCGGAATCATCGACGGCGGTCCAACCCAGCTTGTAGACGCGGCCGTTGCTCCCGCCCTGGCGCTCGGCCCGAAGCTGGACGCGGTCGCACTCGAGGATGATGTCCGGCTCCGTGTTGCCGTCACCCTTGTCGTTGACTGGCTCATCGCTCGACGCGGAGCGGAACGTGACCTGCAGATCGCCGTCGCACGCATCCTGCACGCAATCGTCACCCGAGATGCTGTGCCACTTGTGATTGGGCGGCCAGAGCTCGATCGCTTCGTCGTTGGCCTCGGGTGCCTGGGTGTCTACGACGCTGAGTGTGGTCTCGCAGAGGACCTGCCCTGCCTCGTCTCCATCGCCTTCGGCGACGGCCGTGATGACGATCTCGTGCTCGCCGACCTCGAAAGGACCCTCATCGTTCAGCGCGTAGTCGATGTTCTCGCAGGCCTCGGGGGTGTCACCAGCAGGCTCGAAGAAGATGAGCTCGGGATCTGCGCCACCGTCTTCGCATTCGACGGTCAACGGTTCCGGACAGAGCCAGCCTTCGAGGTCGGTGGCGTCATCGACGCACTCCGCTGCGAGGTTTGTGGCGCTGCCCCCAGTCACTCCGTCATTGGAGCAGCCGAACGCAAAGAGTAGGCCCGTGAGGCCGAGGAGGATGAGAGAGATTCTTGAAGACATGCGCCTAGAATTGGCACCCCTTGGGCGTAAGTCCAAGATGGCTAGCTCACAAAATACGAGGATTTACAGCCCGCTTGGACGACCTGGGAGAATTGGTGCTTAATCGTGAGCTTGCTCACACAGCAGCACGGCAGAATTGGTGTTCAATGCTCTCGGGGGCGCACCAGGCGCGCGAGCTTGTCCGGGTTTCGTACGATGTACAGAGCCGCGATGCGCCCGTCTCGGACGTCGAACGACATGGTCTGCACCGGCCGGCCGTCTTCTTCGACATCGAACCTGAGCGCCCGGTTGACCGTTTCCTCGAGCACTCGGGCCGACGGCCCAAGCGGAAACTTCGCCAGTACACCGAACAGGAAGCGAGCGACGCGATCGCTCCGATGGATGGGGCGAAGCGCGATCGCGATGGTGACGAGCCCGCGTCGACCGAAGCGCGCAACCACGCGGTCGCGAAGCGGATCTGCATCTGAACTACACTGCAATATCGGGCGAGTGAGCTCGGCCATCGTCGCGATCCGCTGCGTGAAGGGGCCGCAATCCTTTGCATGGGAAAATTCGTTCTCGAAGGCAGCGAACCAAAGAGCGAGCCCTTGCAGCCCGAGGCAGGGTTGAAAACCCCGGGCCGGGAGCCAGACTAGCGGGATGTGCAGGGCTATGTTTTCTCGGCAACCGCGAGCGTCCACCGTGCTTTGGGTCACCATCACCATGGGCCTCGTGGCCTGTGCGGCCGACCCTGGGGCGCGTCGTACGCGCCGGGTGATGAGCGAAGCGGACGAGATTGCGCTCGGAAAGGAAGCGGCGCAGCAGGTCGAGGAGTACATGGGCTTCGCGGGAAGCGCCGAGCTCAATGCCTATGTGGACAGGATCGGACAGCGGCTCGCGAAGCATTCGTCCCGTAACCACCTGGTGTACGAGTTCCACGTCGTCGACATGCCAGAGCCGAACGCCTTCGCGCTACCGGGCGGGCACATCTACGTCTCTCGGGGCCTTCTCGCGATCATGAATTCGGAAGACGAGCTTGCCGCAGTGCTCGGTCACGAGATCGGGCACGTTGCGGGTCGGCACTCGGCCAAGCAGCAAACCAAGAGTCGTGGCTGGATACCGCTGCAGATCCTCGCTGGGATCGGAGGCGCCGCAGCATCCGCCGTCTCGCCCGACCTCGGGAGCGCCGTCGCAGGAATCGGGCAGCTTCCAGCGAGCCTGGTGCTCGCGAGCTACAGCCGAAAGCAGGAGAAGGAAGCGGATCGGCTCGGTCAACAATATGCCGCCGCGGAAGGCTGGGATCCGGCTGCATTGTCGGACACGATGGATGCCCTGACGCGCGATCAGCAGCTCGCGGGCGGGCGCGATCCGAACCAGATGAGCTTCTTCGACTCGCACCCCACGACGCCCGAGCGCGCCCGCGAAGGTCGGGAGTATGCCTCCACGCTGGCGCTTGCACCTGCCAACCGAATCGCGGTCGATCGGACGGCCTTCGTGCATCGGCTCGCGGGGTTGGTGCTCGGTCCGTCCGCGAGAGGGGGCGTGTTTGTCGACCGCCGTTTCGTGCATCCGGAGCTCGGCTTCGCTCTGACGTTCCCCGAGAGCTGGAAGTACGAAAACGCTCCGACCGCGGTCGTCGCCTACCCGGAGAACGGGTCGGCCGTAGTGGGGCTCCAAGTGGTCGCAGAGGGTGACGACCCGGCCATCGTCGCAGACGAGATCGCCAGCCAGGTGGAGTTGCTCGACCGAAGTGAAGTGAAGAGCGTCAACGGCCTTCCCGTCGTGACCGCGAACACCAGAATCACGCAAGACCGCCAGGAGCTCTCTCTCTCGCTCGCTTGGATCGCCAAAGACGGGCTGATCTATCAAGTGCTCGGTGCGACGACCCCAGCGAGCTGGGCGGAGTACCGCCCGATTTTCGAAGCGACGGCTGCTACGTTCAGGCGACCCTCCCAGAGCGAGCTCGGCGAGCTGCGCGAGGACCGGCTTCGAGTCGTGGCGGCTAACCGGGGCGAAACGCTGAGCACGCTCGTCAAGCGAGCCCAAAGTCGATGGTCCGTCGAGAGGGTGGCGGCGGCCAATGCCATGAACGCCAACGCGAAGCTCGGCGGCGGCGAGGCGGTCAAGATCAGCAAGCGAGAGCCCTACCTGGCAAGCGAACAGGCTTCGCCTCGGTGAGCCGCTGAGACGCCGATCTCGGAAAAATGCGGTCCTTCGGCCGATCGCTTAATCCATTCTCCGGCCGCCGGCGTAGGGCTGGGTAGGATGGAACACAAGCTCGCAACCGCACCTGGTCACACGGCTCTCGTCATCGCCGGAATCGTCATCGCCCTCGCGTCGGGATGCGGGGACCAGCTCGGAGTGAGCGGTAACGCCTTCGGCTCCGCGCTCGCGAGCCACGTGAAGGACGAGATCGGCGGGCCTCAGGTCGAGCTCACCGTCTTCACGAGCTGTGAAGGGATGGGGAGCACGAACCTCGAGACCCGCTGCGAAGGAGTGCGCAGCGCCGAGATCGAAGTCTTCTTCGACGGCTCGAGCCTGGTCTTCGACTTCTCGAACGCGCCCAAGAGTGGCGTCATCTCCGACCGGGGCTTCGAAGGGTATGTCTTGACCAGGACCGAACACTCGATGCTGCGCGCTTGGCGCGATGCCTCGGTCGACGGGGAGCTATCGAACGTCGACGCGGACATGATCCAGATCGAGCTCGACGGAACCGGCATCGCGGTCGACTTTCGAGGTCTCGACTACGACGATACGACCTTCGTCAAGATCGACCTGGCCTTCGAAGCGCACTAGCTCGGAGCGCGTTCAGGATCCCGGTTCCGGATGGACGAATCGCGGTGAGGTCCAGCACGGCGACGTGGATCGAGACTTGCCAAACGAGTCGAGCTCGGGGTACGGCTCTCTCATGCGAAGCACACCGACTCTTGTCTTGCTCTCCGTACTCGGCGCGATCACCGGATGCGCCGCATCCAAACCGGCGCCGACCTGTCCTTCAGCGGCCGCAGCGGAAGCAAGCTTCCCCGCGGGCGAAAGCCAAGTCGTTTCACGTGCAGACGCAATCGCCTGGGCTCGATGCCCCCCGAACCTCCCGGAAGGATGCGAGATGGCCGTGCTCGAAGGCGACCCGAAGCGCGAGATGCTCTTCACCGTTCGCTTCCGAGCCGACAGTGGGTTCGAGATGAAGCCTCATTGGCACCCGCGGAACGAGCGCGTGACGATCCTCGAAGGCAAAGTCGGGGTCGGGTTTGGCGACGAGATCGTCCTCGACGACGTCAAATGGTTCGGACCCGGTGATTACTACGTCAACGCCAAAGGGGCACACCACTACGTGCTCACGGATGGACCGGCCATCTTGCAGATCACGGGCATCGGCCCTTGGGAAGCGCACTTCCTCGAGGCTGAATAGGCCTCAGCGTTTGCCGCGCAGCACCTTGCGCCGGAACTCCTGGATGAGAGGAATGGCATCCAACCACGCCGAAGCGTCGGCGCGGTCCGCATCGCGCTCGGAAGGCTCGCCTGCGAAGCCTTCTGGAATTTGACTGAAGTGCTCGGACTCGTCCGCCTCTTCGCCAAAGTAATGGTACTCGTATCCGGGCACGAACAGATCGTCGTCGGCGACGACATCGATGGTGCGAACTCCGTAGCTGGAGAGCTCGGTGGTGATGGCCTGTGGTGGGACGATCCACACATGCCGAGGCCCCGCGAAGAACAGATACTGCACCCTCCGGTTCCGAGAAAGGATGCG
>Ga0209536_100016957_pt1 | contig 10343 bp, 12 predicted proteins | sample DeeMarSeWOR28_12_FD_187461 | JGI IMG/M metagenome (GOLD analysis project Ga0209536, IMG submission 187461) | Marine sediment microbial communities from White Oak River estuary, North Carolina - WOR-2-8_12 (SPAdes) (version 2) | ecosystem: Environmental > Aquatic > Marine > Intertidal zone >... | reverse complement strand
CGCAAGCAAGCTTGCGCACTCCAAATGCTTCGCCTGAAATCGGATAGTCATTAAAACATCGCTATTTCTTTGGTTTTGAGACACCCTCCTTGCTGCCGCCTTCAAACCATTGATAACAATAGTAACAAAGGCGGGATGCAAGCGCGCAAGCTTCGCTTGCGGGCCGCACTCCAAGGGATCTATGTTTCGCAATATAGGATGTTTTGAATTTTGCAACAAATCATAGTTAGCCGATGGCTATTTCTGAGTCGGCACATTAGCCCAAATGCGGGTAAGTCAGTTTCTGTCTTGATTAAGGGGCAGCCTCTTCCGTAAGATTTAATCTTATGGCTATGAACAAAAAAGGGATCAACCTTATATTTGCCCTAATCGTAATCGGACTGGGTTCTACAGCTGTCTTTTCTATTTATATGAGTTCCGGAAATCCCGTACTCCGGACAGCAGCGCCGGACGGGCCTTCAAGCGAACCTTTGCCCGAGAACCTCCCTCCTGTTGAAACCGACCAAAGACTGGCTGCCATGATACAGATGAGTATGGAAGATCCTCAGAATGCTGAAATTCAGGCAGAAATCGGCAATATCTACTTCGATCGCAAAGAATACGACAAGGCCATTATTTACTATCAGAAGAGCCTGGAACTGCAGCCTGGCAATCCTAATGTCGAGACAGATCTGGCAACCTGCTTTCATTACACGGGCCGAAATGACGAGGCTCTGAAATTGCTGGACAATGTAATTAAAAACCGGCCGGATTTTCCCCAGGCTTTGTATAATAAGGGGATCGTTCTCATCCACGGGAAAAACGACATTGAAGGCGGCATCGCGGTCTGGGAAGAATTACTGAAATCAGATCTCTATCCCGCCAGGAGAGAAGAACTCGAACAGAGTATCCAGCGACTGAAATCATCCATCAGATAAGCGCCGACATTTAAAAGGTCATGACCGCATTAACTGCATATATTTTTCGAATTCTACTTATAATCCTGGCCGTCTGGCTTTTTCGGTTACTTCTGACGGCATTTCTTAGACAGAAAAAAGCCGGATCCCCAAATAAGACTTCAGATACCGGGAAGAATATGGTCAAGGATCCGGTCTGCGGCATGTATATGGATCCCAGGCTGGCGGTAAAACACGAAATTAAAAATGGAATTTTTTATTTCTGCTCGGAAAACTGCAAAAAAAAGTTCCTGGAAATACCGCCCGGCGAGGAACCGACCAGGTCACCATCCGAAAAATAATCCAACAGATCCGATTTTATGCATCTGAAATCCTGCTTCCGCGACGCTTTTATTTCACCTGCCCGGCCCTGATACATCCGCACCTCTCCTCCAATGAATCTTCAATTATGGCTATAGGATAGAAAACACTGATTTTCTTCTATTTCACTAGGTAAATAACTCATATTCATCGTATAATTGCTCCGTCCTTTTTGAAATGATCTAGAAGGTTGAAAGTGGTTGACGCACCTAAGCCCGCATCGCACAAAAAAAAACGATTTTCCGAGGAAATGATTCGCAACTGCCTTGGGATTATTGAATCCGGCGATGTTGAAGAATTATTCGAAATAATCCCGAGAATTGGTGTGCTGCGCGACACACGCTTCCAAAAGCCCCTTATCAAGCACCTTAAAAGTGGAGACGTCAAGAAACGGGAATTTGCGGCATATTCCATGGGAGCCATGGCAGACCGGGCTTTTCTGGAACCGCTCAAAAAGGCCTTCCAGGAAGCATTCCAAAAGAAAAGATTTGGATCAAAAGATTTACAGATCGCCATCATCGAAGCCATCGGCGCCATAGGCGATGATGCCGCAGTGGATTTCTTTCTTCCAACCCTGAAAAGCTGTTGCGACAAGAAAGCTTCCGGTCCACGCAAGGGAGCCGGCAAAAGAGCGGCAATGATGGGAAAACAGATTATTGAATCTCTAGGCGCTATCGCACAGCAGGGGGGGAATCAGTCGCTGAACGCCCTGGTTGAACTCACGATTCATCCCGACCCGGAAATTAAAGCGCAGGCACTGTCTGAAATTTCCATTGCATTCTGGCACAGACCGAATGAAGTCGAAGATTCGATATTAGAAAAAATCTATGAATTAACCAACCATCCCGATCCCATTGTGGCGGAATCCGCTCTGTCCGCACTTCAAAACCTTGCCGATGTAGGATGCAACCGCGCAGAAAACTACTTTACCTAGCCCTGTTGGGCCATCCGGCAAATCGAACCCCTCGTAAAACAAGAGGCGAATGACACTTCTGAATGTCTCGTTTACCGATCCATGCCTATGGCTATGAACGCGGGGACTCATTATCTTCCAGGAAGGCGTAAAGCTGGCTGCAATTATGGGTCAGAGGTGCGGGAGGAAGACTCTGCAGAAACATTCGGCCATAGCTTTTAGTCAGAATTCGCTTGTCCAGCAAGGCAAGTATTCCTCGATCCGATTTGCTCCTGATAAGCCTGCCGAGCCCCTGTTTCAGGAGAATGATCGCCGTCGGAATCTGGTAGTCGTAAAAAGCGTTGCCTCCCGATTCATTCACATACGCGATTCTCGCTGCGGTCACCGGATCGCTGGGCACAGAAAAAGGAAGCTTGTCAATAACAACACAACTCAACTGCTCCCCCTGAACATCAACTCCCTGCCAGAAACTGCTGGTCGCAAACAGGACGGCATGGGGAGTCTCGCGGAACAGCTCCAGCAAACCCGATTTGCTTCTTTCCCCCTGCATAAGCATCGGGAAATGAAGACGGGTTTCAAGGGACCGGTATACCTGCTCCATCTGATAATAGCTGGTAAAAAGAACGAAAGCTCTTCCTCTGCTGGCTTCCAGGATCTGTTCAAGCTCCCTGCAGGCGCTTTCAATCCAGCCTTTTTCGCGAGGCTCCGGAATCTTGCGCGGCACATAGAAAATAGATTGATGCTCGAAATCGAAATGCGAAGGGACGATCAATTCATCGGTCTCTTCCAGGCCAAGCCGCGATTTTACAAAAACAAAATTGCCCGCTGTCGACAAGGTCGCCGATGTAAGGATTGCGGAATCGACGCAAGAGAACAGACGTTCTTTAAGAAGAGGGGAGATATCGATCGGTGACGCCCGGAGAAAAACTCCGTGGCCCCTGGTTTCACACCAGTAAACCTGTTCATTCGAATCGCTCTCCAGAATTGCCGCCAGCTCATCTCCGATTTCCGTACAGCGGCGTATCAGAGCTTCAATACTGTCGCTCTGCACCGGAACATTCTGCAGACCGCTTTTGACTACCTCCAATTGCGATTGCAACCCTGTATACATCTCTTCAAGATTGTGTACGCTTTGCGGTCCCCGTCGGATATTGAGGCCCGACGCCAGAGGCTGAAGGACAGAGCGACCTTCGCTTCCCGCAAAGCTTGCGAAGAATCCCGTTGAACGTTCCGCCAGGCCGGCTACCTGCTCAGAAAGATACGAAGTGGAGGATCCGCTTTCAGAGAGAGCCTTCTCGGAATCGCGCGCAAGTTCTTCAAACCTGTAATTACTGACCATCAGACCGAAGTATTGCGTCGCAATATCTTCTATTTCATGCGCCTCGTCGAAAACCAGAACGGCATAATCGGGAAGAATGGATCCGAAATCATCCTGCCTTAAAGAGAGATCCGCAAAAAAGAGGTAGTGATTGACAACAACGATGTCCGATTGAAGTGCCTGCTGCCTTACTTTTGTAATAAAACAGATATCGAAATTCGTGCATTTCTGGCCTGCACAGGTTTCGCGGCGCGCATCCAGCCGGTGCCAGAGAGGCAGATCATCGGGCAATTCCGAAAGCTCCGCCCGATCACCGGTCGAGGTCCGCTGCGCCCATTTTTTTATGATTCTCAGATACCTGGGATCGTGGGGTGAAAACAGATGCCGCTCCTTGTCGATCTCCTCAAGTTTGCTCCAACAGACGTAATTACTCCGCCCCTTCATATAGCAGACGGAGAATTCCCGTCCTAAAGCGTTCTCGAGAAAAGGGATGTCCCTGAAAAAAAGCTGCTCCTGGAGGTTTTTTGTAGCCGTTGAAATAATGACCCGTTTCTGGGAAAGAATAATCGGAAGAAGGTAGGCCAGCGTCTTTCCGGTACCTGTTCCAGCTTCGACGCAGAGGTGGTGCTTCTCTTCGATAGCAGCGCCGACCGCCTGCGCCATATCTATCTGCTCGGGCCGGTGTTCATAAAACGGATGATTCCGTGCAATAGCGCCGTCCGGACCTAATATCGTATCGAGTTGATTCCGTAAAGCCATGATTCAATCCTAAAAAGCAGTCGGCAGTAAAAAGTAGAATCTATAGATTCTTCAGAGTTCGCATTCTTCACTCTTAACCTCGAAACGTGGTGCATATTAGCACGATGCGTACGCATTTTCCGCAGCCTCTCAACGAAATCCTGCTATAACTTAATAGCCGGGCGTTATGATAAATGCCGGCTGAATGCTGAATCCGGAGGCAAGAATGGAATCCATGAATCCTGAAACCGACATCGTAAACCATGAGGAACCCTACCACGGCAAAATCGTCTCCCTGCATGTCGATACGATACGACAGGCATCGGGGAAAACGACCATTCGCGAAGTGGTCCGTCATCCGGGAGGTGTCGCCGCAGTGCCTGTCCTTGAAGATTCACGAATTCTGCTGATCCGGCAATTCCGCTACCCAATCGGCAAATATATTTATGAACTTCCCGCCGGGAAACTGGACAGCGGCCAACCGCCCCTTGAAACAATAGCACGCGAACTGGAGGAAGAAACGGGCTATCGAGCCGGGATTTTAATCCACGAGTGCTCTTTTTATACAACACCCGGAATCAGCAATGAGCTAATCCACCTTTACACCGCACGCAACCTCACACCCTGCACCCAACACCTTGAAGAGGGAGAGCATATCACGCTTGAAGCACTCAATCTTGAAGACTGCCTTGAGAAAATCAGAAACGGTGAGATCTGCGACGGCAAAACCATCCTGGGCATACTCTGGTACCAGATGAAGTAAAATTATTTTCTACAACTATTTAACATTAGACGCAATTCTGTCGATATATAGGAGGAGTGTATTTGGTTGTAGAGTTGCAGGCTGCGCCAGTACTTGCATTGGAATAGAGTGTCGGCATGTACTGTTTTTCGTTTAAATGTTGTCCGTAATTGATTTAAAGGAAAACATGAATCTTTAAATCCTGTTTCTTAACATTCCCTGCAACGGCTGGCCCGCGAGCCCGAGCACGGGATCCGGTTAAAATTATTAATTCTTTTGCGAGTGAAAAGATGATTTGTCCTAAATGCGGATTTGATCAGGAAGAAAGACTGGACTGCAAAGAATGCGGCATTGTATTCAGTAAATACAATGCACTATTTACATCCACCGAATCTTCCGATACACCGGAAGAAGATGTTTCGCTGAAAAGCGAAATCCAAGACCTTCAGATACAGATCAGGGATCTGAGTTCACGCTTAATTAATGTGGATTTCGAAAAAGCCGAACGAAAAAAAATACGTTCGGAACTGACAGACCTGAACAAGCAGATGGATCAGAATCAGACTGAGATAGAAACCCGGATGAGAAAGATTGAAGAGAAGCTGGAAAGATCGTTTCAGGCATCCGCATCTCAGATCACGCCGGAGCTTCTGGAAAATCTTCCGAAATCCGAAGAAATTGAAGAAAAAGCCTCGGAACTGACGGATAACCTTAACCGCATAAATGATCAACTCACCAGTTTATGGGAAAAAACAGGCCAAAATTCATATCAGATCACGGAATTGTGCGATCAGGTAACTTCTCTACATGACGAAATCCTTGAAACGAGAAACCAACTGGAAAGCATGGAAACGAACCAGGTCGACGGAGAGCCTAAAACCATATATGAAGATGACGTCAAAGCTATACGGAAAAACCTGGATGAGCTGGGTCAGTTTATCAGCGGTTTAAGCAAAAAACCGTAAGGGGCGAACCTTCAGGCTTCGCCCTCCGGGCTTCCGCCTTCGCCCTCCGGGCTTCGGCGGACAAGTTGGTGTTCGCCCTCCTTGCGTTCTCCCCCTTAAATCCTCACCCGTCTGATTGTACATGAATTTTCCCTGAGTCATGTCGTTAAGACACCCCCATATGCCGACATAGCGAGCTCCCACATTATAAAATTGCAGTCAGCTGTGCTATAATCACCTAATGAGCAAAATAGTAGTCGGTTCAGAGACCGAGGCATATTGTACAAAATGTAAGCTGGTTCTGGCTCATACCATCGTTTCAATGGATGGAACGAAACCCAAGCGGGTTCAATGCAAAACCTGCGACGGCGAACACAATTATCGAGCCACAAAACCGAAGACAAGAACTACGGCAGCAAAAAAAACAAAAACGGCTAGAAGCACCTCCAAAAAAACCCGCCAATCCTGGGAAGAGGAGATGAAGCAGGCCGCTGACAAACCTCACAAGCAGTACAGCATGTCGGGCAGTTTCAGTGAAGGCGACTGGATAGAACACCACACATTCGGGCTAGGTTGCGTTCAGACATTTACGGCCCCGAACAAGATCACTGTCCGCTTTGCCGAAAGTACCCGGATGCTGGTTTGCAACTATAGTTAGGTGAAAACCGTAGTCTCTACCCCCGGCTCCCTGCTGGATATACTTCAACTACTGGTGCCTGGAGCTTCAAGGCGAACTTTGCGCCAAATGCTGGTCCAGGATCGAGTCAGTTTAAATGGAGTGGTGTGCCGCAAAGCTGCGCATAAGGTTCAGCCGGACGATTTAATCGAAATCGGGCCGCGATGGAACGCCCCGACTCTCCCTAGCGAGCTTGAAATCCTCTTCGAGGACGACGCAATTCTCGTCGCAAACAAACCTTGCGGTCTTCTTTCGGTTTCGACTCCGAATGAACGGGAAAAGACTGTGTATGCCCTATTAAGCCGGTGCCTGAAAGAGAGGAATCCACGGGAGGCCCTTTATATCGTTCACAGGATTGACAAATTCGCAAGCGGCTTGTTGGTTTTTGCCAAAACCGCGCTGATCCAGCGCCGCTTGAAGGAAATGCTCAGCACTCACGAAATACGGCGCATATACTGGGCAATTGTAGAAGGAAGTGTTGAGCAGGAGCGGGGCACCATCCGGAGTTCTCTTGCAGAGGACAAAAACTTCCGCGTTCATTCCGTCCGGGACAGGAAACAGGGGAAATCTGCGGTTACGCACTATCGGATTCTTTGTCGATTCCAGGATATTTCCACGCTTGAGGTGACTCTGGAGACAGGGAGAAAAAACCAGATCCGCGTTCATTTATCTGAAATCGGACACCCCATTGTGGGAGACAGGGCTTATGGCAGCGGGAAAGATCCACTTGGAAGGCTCGGCCTGCATGCGTTCCACCTGGGATTCGTCCATCCGACCCGGGGTGTGCCCGTTGAGTATACGACCGACCCGCCATCGGAATTCCTTCCCTTTCTACCTAACGATAGACCGAAATAACAGTTTCGACTTCTGGCGTTGGACGTTCGACGTTCTTAGTCAACGTCTGAATGTCTGAACGTTTGAACGTGCGAACGTCATCTGAAGGAAGCCTTTATCTGAGTGATCGAAGTCGTAATATCGGTATAGCAGGAATAATCTGACGTTCGGTTTTCGGATATTAGGGCGAAACTTGTGTCTCCCACCAAACGGATTATCAGGAGATTGTTTGAAGCATCTCTTCCAGATCGGTGACGCGGCGGATATGGTAATGCGCACCGTCAACCGGATCTGCATCTCCTACCATCACTGTAACCATTCCGATTTCTTTTGCAGCTCTAATATTTGCCTGTGAATCCTCTATCAACAGGCACTCCTCCGGCCGGGCGCCGATAAAATCCATCGCCCGCGTGAAGGCCCGACGATCCGGTTTGTTTACGAACTCCAGCATGTGAATATCGACGATCGTTTCGAAATGCTGCAGGATCCCGGTACGGGATAGCACACGCCGGGCATGCCGGGCATCGGCATTCGTGAATATGACCTTCCTCAATTCCAGGCGCCCGAGCATCCGATCCAGGTCCGGATCCCTTTGAAGATAGCGGTCCAGCGGAATATCATGAACGAAGTTGAGAAACTCATCCGGATCCACAGAGTAGTGGCGACGCAGTGCGTTCAGTGTCGTCCCCCAGGTCTTGAGAAACGCGACCCGTTTCTCACTCACCGCATTTTCACAGATCCCGAGGCGCTCGATCATATAGCAATTGATGCGATTGCCGATCTCCCGCATCAATCCGCACGATTTCGGGTAAATGGTATTGTCCAGATCAAATAACGCGTACCGAAGGTTCTTTCTCAACGACAGCCTCATCATGGGTCAACTGGGGCAACTTTCCCACAGCCGACAGAATGGAATTCCTGACATTCGGAATCTCTTTCTGCAGATCGTCCAGCAGGCGGCGCATGCGCTTTCGCTGCAGGTTCTCCTGGGATCCGCACAGGTTACAGGAAATAATGGGATATTGCTGCACGGCGGCGAAGGACTCAATATCGGATTCCCAACAGTAGGCCAACGGCCGGATCACGGTATTGCGGCCGTCTTCGCTCTTGAGCCGCGGCGGCATGCTTCTCGGTTTCCCTTCAAAAAAAAGATTGAGCAGGAAGGTTTGCAGTATATCGTCGGCATGGTGGCCTAGAGCGATTTTGTTGCATTTCTCCTCTGCAGCCACATTGTAAAGGATGCCCCGCCGCAGACGGGAGCAGAGAGAACAGGTCGTATCCCCTTCCGGAATAATTCTTTTCACAATCGAATAGGTGTCCTTTCGAATAATCCTGAAGGGGATTTGTTGAGTATTGCAGTACTCCTCAATGGTGCGTTCGGGGAAACCGGGCTGCTTCTGGTCCAGATTGACGGCCAACAGGTCGAACCGAACCGGAGCGCGCCGTTCGAGATCGCGAAGGAGCGTCAACAGGGTGAAACTGTCCTTGCCGCCGCTGAGACATACCATGATACGGTCACCGTCTTCGATCATGTTGAAATCCGCGATCGCCTGCCCCACACCACGCAGGAGTTTCTTTTTCAGTTTCTGTTGTGGATCCATGCCCTATTACCCATCAAATGGGCAATTGTAGCACACAGGTGTCATACCTAATGATTTTGGTTCGGGATATGGGTAAAAGTTCCAGGGCACAGTCTCAGCAAAAAAGGAAATGAATATTAGCTATGTCTTATCATTACACTACTTACAAAATTTTCAATTTTATATTTTCAATGTTATAATTTTTTTATGCAACCAATCCGCGTTCAATTCCTTGGCACCGGCGATGCCTTTTCAGCCGGGGGGCGAAATCAGGCTGCTATCCTGATACAGCATCCACAAGTCTCGCTGCTGCTCGACTGCGGAGCCACTGCGCTGACATCACTCAGAAAGAACAATGTCTCTCTTGATCCCATTGATGGCATCCTTCTCAGTCATCTTCACGGAGATCATTTTTCCGGACTGCCTTTCCTCTTCCTGTACTACTTGTATGTGGAACCTCGCACCAAACCACTCAAGATCCTTGGGCCCGAAGGACTGGAAGATAGGATTATACAGCTGTACAGGATCATGTATCCGAATGACGCATCGATCCCGCCCCCCTATGAACTGGATTTCACAGAAATTCAAATCCATCAAAACTACTCTATCGATGTCCTGCAGATTGAGCCGTTTCTGGCACGGCACCAGGAGCACCCGCCCTCTTTCGGTTTTACAATAAACCTGGACGGGCGCAGGATTGTGTATACGGGCGATACCGGATGGAGTGACGAGCTTCCCGTACGTGCAAAGGGAGCGGACCTGTTTATCTGCGAATGCAGCTATTACGACACGCAGTTGGATACTCACCTCAATTACACAACTATTGCCAAACACCTATACAATTGCGGCTATAAAAAAATGGTGCTGACCCATCTCGGCGAAGAAGTGCTGCAGCGAATCCAGGAGTTGGAGCTTGATGCAGTTCATGACGGCTCCGTAATACTGCTCTAAAAACAGCACCTTGGTAGCAATATTTGTGGACACCCATGGATTAAGCCGTGGAAATTGGGAATTTGTGGATACCCATGGTATCAATAGATTCTGGATGTCCATAAATGAGTTGTGAAAATTGTGGGGGAGAGGATTGTGGACACCCATTGGAGAGAATTGGCACGGACGCCCTTGCATCGTTTTTCCCCACTTTACGGAAGGCGGGAACCATGCTAATCTCTCGAACGGTTCCGCTGACACAAAACGGCGGGCGCATGCAGAAGGGAGCCAGCGTAGCTCAGCTGGTAGAGCAACTGATTCGTAATCAGTAGGTCAGCGGTTCAAGTCCGCTCGCTGGCTCCATTAAAATCAATAGTTTACAGCGACTCAATTTCCTCCCTATATACATTTG